>Ga0070726_10002001_pt1 | contig 19094 bp, 12 predicted proteins | sample tdAd471_FD_67275 | JGI IMG/M metagenome (GOLD analysis project Ga0070726, IMG submission 67275) | Marine sediment microbial communities from the Atlantic coast under amendment with organic carbon and nitrate - tdAd47.1 | ecosystem: Environmental > Aquatic > Marine > Coastal > Sediment | place... | reverse complement strand
CTCACTACGACCACATGTCCGAGACCTTTCGGCCGATTCCGCTCGGTATCGCCGGTGAGAACATCATCATCGAAACGGAGAGCATGATCGGAATCGAAGACATCGAAGGTGGGATGAGGATTCAAACCGGAACCGGGACAATCGACATGGTCGACCCTGCTGTCGCCGAGCCTTGTGTCGAATTCACACGGTTCCTCACCGAACGGCCAGACGCAGATGCCTACGAGATGAAGCCGTGGCGCGAGAAACTGAAGCACGGTGTCAGGGGATTCGTTGTAGGAATCACCGTCAACTCGCCGTTCGCTGTCAATGTGGGGGATCTTGTGCTGGCGAAAAAGGCTGCCTGAGATGGCGAGAACAACACCGTTTTACCCCCGAACCAATGCGCTCAACGAGACTGGGCTGTGGGCACATTGGGCCGACTACCTCTCAGCGCCGCAGTACTTCCATTCGGAAAAGCACGAGTACTTCGCGGTTCGTACGGCAGCCGGCGTCTATGACACATCACCGTTGTACAAATACCGGATACGCGGAGAGGATGCCGAGAACTTTCTCTCGGGAGTCCTGGCACGCGACATACGGACCTGCCGTCCAGGCCAAGCTCAGTACACGCTGTGGTGCGATGACGATGGGTTCGTCATCGAGGATGGGGTCATTGTCCGAACCGCCCAGAACGACTTCTTGCTGACCGCCGCCGAGCCGAATCTCGCGTATCTACAGTCACTCGCAGGGCGATGGCGCGTCGAGATTGACGATGTCTCAGAAGGCATTGCCTCCTTGGCATTCCAGGGACCGAGGTCCAGGGAGATTCTGAAGAAGCTAACTCCAGATGTAGAAGGTCTTGACTACTTCGACGCAATCGAAACCAAGATCGACCGAACACCAATAACGCTGTCGAGAACCGGGTTCACCGGTGACCTCGGATATGAGCTTTGGATGCCAGAGGATGGCGCCCTTGACGTGTGGGACACGCTCTTCGAAGCAAGCGAAGGTCACCACGTCGTCCCGTTCGGCGAGACGGCACTCCTCATGACACGGATCGAAGCGGGCCTGCTGCTGATCGACGCAGACTTCTCGCCGAGCCGCTACGCATGGACCGACGCTCAGAAGTCGACGCCACTCGAGCTCGGCATGGCATGGATGTTCAGGGGGATCACCGACGATACGAGGCCGTTCATCGGCCGAAACGCCATCCTCGAGGAGCAAGAACGGGGCCCAAGACGCAAGTTGGTCGGTCTGGAGCTCGACTGGCGAGAATGGGATGACCTCTACCGCTCGAACGGACACTCACCGCCCAAGGACCACACGCCAGTATCAGAGGAGTTAATCCTGTACGACAAAGAGACCCACGCAAACGTCGGTTTCGTCACCAGCTACATGTACTCCCCAATGGTCCAACGCCACATCGCCATCGCCCAGGTCGAACCTCGCTTCGCCCCTATCGGCAGCGAGGTCGACTTCGAGGTCGGCATCGACCACCAACTCCACTACATCACAGCCAGGGTGACGCGGATGCCCTTTTACAACCCACCCCATAAGACAGCGTGAGGAACGAAATGCCAGAGAAGCAGAAGTACGACGCAGTCGTTATCGGTGGCGGTCACAACGGTCTCATCAACGGCGCCTACCTCGCCAAGGCGGGCTTCGACACCTTGATTCTTGAGCGGCGCCACCTCGTTGGGGGCGCTGCGATCACCGAGGAGCTGCACCCAGGCTTTCAGTTCACGACGTTTTCCTACGCCCTGAGCCACATCCGTCCCGAGGTCGTTCAGGAACTCGACTTGGTTCGATACGGATTCATGCCGCTCCTCATGGAGTCGACGCTTACCCCGATGGAGAACGGCGATTATCTGTTGTTCGGTCAAGACGATGAGAAGAACGTCAGCGAGATCCGACGTCACTCAAAGCATGACGCTGATGCATACATGCAGTACAGCCACGATGTCGCCCAAGTCGTCCATGCGATCCGGCCGCTGCTTGACATGATTCCACCCGATATCACAAGCAGCGACCCCGAAGAGATCGTCCGCATGGCTGCCCTTGGACAACACATACGGTCCCTACCCCCACGGGTGCTTCACAACGCCGTCCGGCTTCTCACGGGAAGTGCCGCAGACTTCCTCGACGACTACTTCGAAAGCGAAGTCCTGAAGGCCTCCTATGCAGCATCGGGCATCATCGGGGCAAAGGTAGGGCCTCGATCCCAGGGGTCGGGCCTCGTGCTCTTGTACATGGCAATCGGAGAACACGATGGTGACCACGGCGCCTGGGCGTTCCACAAGAACGGAAACGGTGGGTTCACACAAGTCCTCGCTCGTGCCGCCGAGGGACACGGGGCGGAGATTGTCACCAATACGTCCGTCGACCATGTTCGTACGAACAACGGTGAGGCGACTGGCGTCGTCCTCTCCGATGGCACCGAGATCGATGCCGCTGTCGTAGTGAGCGCCCTGGATCCGAGACGGACCTTCCTAGAACTCGTCGAACCAAGGGAGCTACCGAGCGACCTCGTCGAGAGCATCAATCGGATGCGATTCCAAGGGACTTCAGCGAAAGTGAACTTCGCCCTCGATGGACTACCCCACTTTCCCGCTCTTGCAGACCAAGGAGAGGCTCCGTTCCGTGGCTTCATCAACTTCGGGCCGACGGTGGATTACCTCGAGCGGGCTTTCGATGACGCGAAGTACGGGTGGTACTCGAAGCGTCCGTACATCGATTCGTGCATCCAGTCGACCATCGATCCAGACATGGCTCCGCCAGGCAAACACGTGATGTCGAACTTCGTTCAGTACGCCCCGTACGAATTGAAAGATGGGGACTGGGATTCTGAGCGAGAGCGGTTTGGGGATGTTGTCCAGGCAACCATCGAGGAGCGCTTCCCAGGCTTCGGTGACCTCGTCCTCCACCGAGAGGTCGTCACACCACTCGACATCGAGAGAACGGTCGGCCTCTCAGAGGGGAACATCTACGCAGGCGAGTTCCTGGCACCTCAGATGTTCTTCTTCAGACCGGCGCCAGGTTGGAACCAGTACCGAACACCAATCCACGGGTACTACCAATGTGGCTCTGGAACCCATCCAGGAGGCTGCGTCATGGGCGGGCCAGGTCGAAATGCTGCCACCCAGATCATTGGCGACCGCAAGAGCGCCAGTTGAGTCTCATTGCCGTCGTCGGCGCAGGGATAGCTGGGCTGACGGCCGGTCTGCGCATGCAGGAGATCGGGCACGAGGTCGTCGTCATCGAGGCGACGGACCACGTCGGTGGCAGACTCCTCAGCGAAACGCTCTCAGACGGAACTGTTGTTGAACTCGGGGGCGAGTGGATCACGACCGATCAAACCCACGTGACAGCCCTTGCCAACGACCTCGGACTCTCCTTGATTCCAACAGGCTCAGACTTCTCGATGCGTGATTTGGGTATCGATAGTCCACTGTCGGCCGCCGAACACAACAGAGTCGCTGCCATCGTCGCCGCCGCAATTGCTGGACTCACCGTTGCTGAAATGGCTGGCAAGACGGCCAAGGACCTTCTCGACGGTGTCGACGATGGATCAGAAGCAATGACCGCCCTCCGATTGCGAATCGAAGGGTCAGCTGCTCTCAATCTCGCGCGTGTCGGGGCTTCGGAGTTGGTTGGCGACTTCGGGGTCGCGAGCGCAGCGTACGTTCGCATAGAAGGAGGCAATCAACGGCTCGCGATCGAGGCGGCGAAGCGCCTCAGCAACATCCGCTTCATGTCCCCGGTGACTGCAATCCACACCCGCGACAGCTTCGTAGAGCTCCGAACCGCCTCCACCGCCATTCAGGCAGACGGTGTCGTGATCGCGGTTCCGCTGCCACTCCTTCGCTCAATTACCTTCGATCCACCGTTGCCCGAACCCACGACCGAGGCCATCTCAAGACTGCAGATGGGTATCGCTTCCAAGATCGCAGCTGCCACAGCGACAGACCCTCCGTTGCTAGCCCGTCAGCATCCGTCAGAGCCGTGGTGGTACTGGACGGCTCTAGGAGGCGACGGCTTCCCAAGAAGAGTTGTCACGGCATTCGGTGGAACTGACGCCTCCGCCACGAAGCAGGCGGATTCTTGGTTCAGTGAACTGGCCACCCTCGTCGACGACACTCGCCTGACGGGAGAGTCGGTGCACAAGTCATGGGGCACAGACGAATGGACGCGTGGTTGCTACACGGCTCTCGGGCCGGGTGATGAAGAGCTTCTCGCTGCATTTGAGGCCGTGGATCGCTTTGTGTTCGCAGGAGAACACACCGGCGGCTGGGGATCGATCGATGGTGCCGTTCTATCCGGACACGAAGCCGCCGAACGGCTGAACCGGTTCCTCTCGATGTGACCCAGACAGGATGGGACCCCGGTCTCGCGACCAGGGCCCCATCCACTCTTGTCTATTGATTCTCGACTAGCTCTTTGCCTGTGCGTAGGCATCCGAGTAGTAGACCCCGAAGTCACCAAGATCTTCGAAGAACTCGAGCGTGCCATCAGTCAACGCCGAAGCCGGTGGATAGATAGCCTCCCAGGTCAGGATGTCCTCCCAAACGTAACCACCGTCGTTCGAAGCCTTGTTCGGGCTCGCGTAGTAGTTGTAGTTCGTAAGGTCACCTCCAACCGCAGCATCAAGCATGTAGTTCACAAAGGCCTGTGCCGAGCACGGGTGTTCTGCCGTAATCGGAATTGCCATGGTGTCAACCCATGCCGCTCCACCCTCGATAGGAATGGCGTAGCCATAGTCCTCGTAGGCGTCGTAGTCGTCAGTCGACGCTCCGTCGTAGGCCGCAAGGAAGTCACCGTTCCAACCCTGACTCACCACTGTCTCACCAGCGACGAGAAGGTCGTAGTAGCCGGCAGAAACAAACGCTGCCAAGCGTTCCTTGGTATCTGAGATGAGCTGGGCCGCTTCATCGACCTCGGCCTCAACCTTGGTGTTCAACGAGTAGCCGAGATACTTGAGCGCTGCGCCCATCGTCTCTCGTTCGTCATCGAGCAAGGAGATGAACCCTGCGTAGTCGGCATTGGAGTCCGGATCAAAGATGACGCCCCATGAGACCCCGTCGGTGTCGTCGATGACGTCATAGCTGAAGCCGATTCCGGTCGTTCCCCATTGGTATGGCATGGAGTACTGGTTCCCAGGATCGTATGGGAGATCGGTGAAGGCTGGGTCGATGTTCGCGCCGTTCGGGATCGCAGCCTGGTTGAGTTGCACAAGCAGCCCAGCGTCCTTCATGATCGAGACCATGTAGTCCGAAGGAACCACCACATCGTACGAGACACCTGCATCGATCTGAGCGAGCATGGCCTCGTTGGAGTCGTATTCGGTTAGAACAACCTTGACTCCGGAAGCCTCTTCGAACCCAGCAAGCATATCAATGACGCCTGCATCCTCTGCAATGACGCCGTACGGGATGTACTCCGTCCAGTTGTACAGGTTCAGATCGCCGTCCGTATCTCCCGGTGCGCATGCATCGGCTTGCGCCTGCACACCGTCAGGAGCGGGAGCTTGGGTCGTGTCGGTGCCACCCGTATCGGTGGAGCCTCCGTCATCGTCTGAACTGCTGCACGCGGCCATGACGAGCGTCAGGACCGCTATCAGTATCAATAGTCGTTTCACGTTGTGTTCCTCTCGTTAGTCGTTTTTTTCACCGCGGCGTTGGAAACCAAGGGATGCAAATACAAGAATCATGGAGGCTCCGAGCATCAGCGTTGAGACAGCGTTGATCTCAGGGGTGACAGACCGTTTGATCAGTCCGAACACGTAGACAGGCAGCGTCGTTGCGCCAGGGCCCTGGACGAAGCTCGCGATGACCACATCGTCGAGCGAGAGCGTGAGGGCGAGAAGCGCTCCTCCGAGCACGCCTGGAAGAATCAAAGGGAAGGTGACCTTCCTGAATGCCTGCCACCGAGTGGCGTACAAGTCGCTTGCAGCTTCCTCGATCGATGCATCCATGTGGCTGAGTCTGGCACGCACGACAATGGCGACAAATGAAATGTTGAATGCGATGTGGGCAAGAATGATGGTCTCCTTGCCGAGGCCGATGCCGATTTGGGTGAACCAAAGGAGCAACATGACGGCCATCGTGACATCAGGGATGATGATCGGGAGATACAGCACAGCGTCGAATGGGCCGCGCCCAAGCCATCGCTTGTATCGATCGAGGGCAAGCGCTGCCGCTGTACCGAGCACGGTCGCGATGATCGTCGACCAGAGAGCGACCCACAGCGAGTTCCGAAGGGCGTTCATCATCTGCGAGTTCTGGAACATCCTGTCGTACCAGTCGAGTGTGAATCCACCCCAGACACCGACATTGGAACTTGCAGAGAACGAGAACGCGACCACGAAGATGATCGGCAGGTACAGAAAGGCGAAAATGAGCCACCCGTTGATCGCCAAAAGACGGTCCACCCAACGCTTCGCTGATGTCCCCTGAGACACACTCATAGCGTCTTCCCGTCGCTGCGGAAGTAGAACAGGGTTGCGAGCAGCATCACAATGAGAATCGCCGACGACAACGAAGCCCCAAAGGGCCAGTTTCGGGCACCGCCGAACTGCGTGACGATGTAGTTGCCGAGCAGAGTGGTCTTCGCGCCTCCGAGGATGTCAGGCGTCACGTATGCCCCGAGGCTCGGGATGAAGACCAGGACTGATCCGGCAATGATCCCAGGTTTGGAAAGCGGAAGGGTCACCCGGCGAAAGGCCTGTGACCCGGAGGCATAGAGATCACGAGCGGCTTCAACAAGGCTCCAATCGATTCGTTCGATCGCGGCGTACAGCGGTAGAACGACGAATGGGAGATATCCATAGAACAGTCCGATGAAGACGGCTGGCTCCGTGAAAAGCATACGACCCCAGAGCCCTGTTGCTTCGCCGAACTGCGTTACCAGTCCATCGTTTCCGAGGAGCGTGCGCCACGCATATGTCCTTACGAGGAAGTTCGACCAGAAGGGGATGAGCACAAGGACAAGCAGGAAGGTGCGGGTGCTCCGCTTCGCCCTCGTCGCGATCCAATAGGCGAATGGGTACCCGATGATCAAACAAATCACTGTGTTGAGAATGGCCATCCAGAGTGATCGAACGGCAATGGTTCTGACGAGTGGGTCGAGCAGCTTGATCCACGAGTCGAGGTTCCAATCTGCAAGAAGCGGCTTTCCGGTTCGCGACCTGCTCGCAAACGAGAACACAAACACAATGATGAGTGGCAGTATGAAGAAGAATGTCAGGTAGACGTATGCCGGTGCGGCGTGAAAGAACCCTCTCCAGGACTCTCGCCGATTTGCCTTCTTCTCAAGCTCAGGATTCACCTGTTCGACCGGGGCGCCTCGGTCCTTCAGGTCAGTCATTCTGCGAGAGCGGCCGCTGCGTCGGGGTGAAAGTCGACTATCACCGAATCGCCCTCATTCCATCGTCGAGCACTCGGGATGTTCTCGACCCGCACATCCATCATTGCCGCAGCGCCGACATCGACTTCGTACATGATTGAGTCTCCGAAGAAGACTCTCCGATGAATCGTCCCTGGGACTGCATTTCTGCCGTCAGGGGCCTCGCCCATTTGAGCGTAGAGATGCAGGCTCTCTGGGCGAACCGTGAGCACGACATCATCTCCGGCCGCACCGTCAGCCCTTGCGGCAACCACCGAGCCTCCCTCTAGCCGAACCTGGTTGTCGCCGACAATCACCGCAGGAACAAAGCACATTTCACCAACGAACCCCGCCACAAACACATTCGTCGGAGTCTCATAGATCTCCTCTGATGTTCCGACCTGAGCGAGCTTGCCCTCGGACATCACAGCAATGCGATCCGACATCGTCAGAGCTTCCTCTTGGTCGTGGGTCACGTAGACGAACGTGATCCCAACCTCACTCTGAATGTCCTTCAACTCGAGCTGCATCGTCTGGCGAAGCTTGAGATCCAACGCCCCGAGCGGCTCATCGAGCAAGAGAACCTTTGGACGGTTGACGAGGGCACGTGCAAGGGCAACTCTCTGTTGCTGGCCACCGGAGAGCTTGTTCGGCTTCCGCTTCCCGAGGCCTGTCAGCCGAACAAGATCGATGGAGTCGCCGACCCTCGTCAGCACCTCACTCTTGTCGACTCCCTGCATGCGTAGACCGAAGGCAATGTTGTCTTCAACGTTCATATGCGGAAAGAGTGCATACGACTGGAACACCGTGTTGACCGGTCGCTTGTTGGGCGGTCGGACACCCATCTCTTCGCCGAAGATCTGGACAGAACCTTCCGTGGGAAACTCGAGGCCGGCAATCATTCGCAGCGAAGTCGTTTTGCCGCACCCGGATGGTCCGAGCAAAGAGAAGAACTCACCGTCACGAATATCGATATCGACTCCGTCTACGGCGACTACTTCATCACCGAACCGTTTGGTCACACCTCGAAAGCTGACCGCTGATTGATGCTCTGTCACTTCGTCCCAATCGCCTGCGTATTGACTCGGTGTCTTGCCCACAGAAGTCAACGTTCTTCCTTGCGCTGCGAGCAGCATACCTCACCACATTACCGCTCGCTGGATAGCGGTTGTTCACACGAATCGAATGCGTTCCCCTACATAGAACGCATTATCAATCGAGAAGTACCCGAATGGCAATGGTTACGACCGCACGTCAACCGCTCCGCGGCTATCGTGACCGCATGACCGATTCGACAGACCGCCCAGCAGCAGCACCGCCCACAATCGACCCGTCCGGTGCGTCTGGGGTCCATCGCAGCATCCCCGAACGCGCACAAGTCGTCATTGTGGGAGGAGGCGTCATCGGTGCGTCGGTGGCATACCACCTCACGAAACTCGGATGGAACGACGTCGTCGTACTCGAGCAGAATCAGCTGACATCGGGGACGACATGGCATGCCGCTGGTCTGATTGTCTCCGGTGGAATGACAACCGAAACACTCGCATGGATGGCAAAGTACTCCCGCGACCTCATCGAAGGTCTCGAAGAGGAGACCGGTCTATCGACGGGCTTCCGCCCGGTCGGCTACCTACAAACAGCCAGCACTCTCGAACGGAGCCACAAGCTGGCGAGGGAAGCAGACTTTCTCGGCCTCATGGGGATCGAGCGTGAACTCGTTTCTCCCGGCGAGATTGCTGCGATGTGGCCCCAACTCGACTCCAGCGCAGTTACGAGCGGCTATTTCACCGCCAACGAGGGCCGAGCTGACCCTGCCAACGTGGCAATGGCTCTTGCGAAGGGCGCTCGCATGGGCGGAGCATCAATCGTCGAAGGTGTGCGCGTAACCGGAGTGTCCCTCAAAGACCGAAGAGTCATTGGCGTCCAGACGGACCAGGGTGATATTGAAACCGACTATCTCGTCAACGCTGCCGGCATGTGGGCTAGGCAGTTTGGCGCGCTCGCCGGCGTCACCGTTCCCATCCAAGCTTGCGAGCACGCATACCTCATCTCGGAACCATTCGAAGGGGTGACACGGGATCTCCCGATCTTCGAGGACCCCGATCGGTTTGCATACTACCGCGAAGAAGTCGGCGGACTGATGGTCGGATTGTTCGAGCCCGTGTCTGCGCCGTGGTCGCTCGATGGAATACCTGCTGATTTCTCATTTGGAGAGATTCCATCGGACTGGGATCGCCTCGGACCGTTTCTCGAGTATGCGATGGAGATTCTTCCAGACCTCCAGAACGTCGGTATCAAGAAGCTCTTCACAGGTCCCGAGAGCTTCACGCCCGACAACGGCTTCATTGTCGGCGCAGCGCCGGAACTGGACAACTACTTCATCGCCGCAGGAATGAACTCCCTCGGGATCCTCACAAGCGGTGGGGCGGGCTCGATCATCGCGAACTGGATCGTCGACGGGTTGCCGCCGGTGGATGTGACCGATCTCGACCCCGCACGTCTGCACCCATTCCAATCGACGCGACCGTATCGAGAGGAGCGAAGTGTCGAGCTGCTCGGAAGGCTTCACTCAACCGGCTCGTGGCCTCATTCGAGCCCCAAGCTCGCAAGAAACGTCAGACGGTCCCCGATCCACGATCGACTCGAAGCCGCTGGCGCTCATTTCGTCGAGTCTTCGGGTTGGGAAAGCACGGGATGGTTCGGTCAACCCGGCTTCCAACACAGCCCCAAACTCACGTACGGGCGACAGGATTGGTTCGAGTTCCACGCGGCTGAGCACCGGGCCGTCAGAGAAGGCGTCGCACTTCTGGACCTCTCAGCTATGTCGAAGTTCCTCGTCAAGGGCGCTGGCGCAGAGGCCGCACTGAACCACATCGCTGGCAACAATGTCTCAGTTCCCGTCGGACAGTGCATTTACACCCAGTTCATGGACGAGGGCGGTTTCATCCAATCGGATTTGACAATCACCCGAGTCGCCGAGGACGCCTATTTTCTAGTCGTCGCGGAAGCGTTCCATCGGAGAACACTTGGCATCCTGAAGCGCCACACTGCGCACGACGAGTCGGTCTCAGTGACCGATGTGACCTCTGGATATGCGCTGATGAGCCTCCAAGGACCCAACTCCCGGAAGGTGCTTGGTCAGATCACATCGGCCGATCTCGGCAACGATGCATTCCCGTATTTCACCGGCCAGCGCATTGACCTTCATCAATCGGTTGGGTACGCGTTTCGGATGAGCTTCGTCGGGGAGCTTGGCTGGGAGCTCTATGTCCCGAGTGAATTCGCAATCGGCGTCTATGACAGGATCAACGAGGTCGGCTCTGACGCTGGGATGGTTCACGCAGGGATGGAGACACTCGAGAGCACACGCACGGAGGCTGGACGCCGGGACTACGGACTCGACATGGAGAACTCAGATACCCCGCTGGAGGCAGGCGTCGGATTTGCCGTCGACCTCGACAAGCCGGGAGGGTTCATCGGTCGTGATGCTCTGGCCAAGCAATACGAATCGCGCCCGTACACATCGCGCCTGGTCCAGTTTCTCCTCGACGATCCCGAGCCGCTGCTGTATGGCGAGGAACCTATCCTTCGGGACGGTGAGCCCTGCGGCTACCTCCGTTCGGGTGCATACGGACACACGATGGGGGCTGCGATGGGAATGGGATATGTCACACACGACGGTGGCGTGAGCGTGGACCTCCTCAAGTCGTCGACCTTCGAGATCGTCGTGGCCGGCGAGCGGTACCCAGCCACGACCTCATTACGACCAATGTATGACCCAAAGGGCGAACGGGTCAGAATGTGAAAGACCACGACACGCGTGAACGATCGATGACCGAGGAGGACCAATGCTGACGGAGAACTACATCAACGGACAATGGGTGTCTGCGAAGGACGGCCAGCGCGACACCGTGGTGAACCCAGCGACCGGAGAGCCGATTGCCGACGTGTCTTCAAGCGGCGCGGCCGATGTTGACGCAGCCGTAGCGGCAGCGAGCGCAGCCTTTCCTGCGTGGTCCAACCTCACCCCACGTGCGAGGAGTGAAGTGCTTCACAAAGTCGCCGACGTAATCGAGGAAAACCTCGAAGAGCTATCTGCGATTGAGAGCCAGAACGTAGGAAAGCCGAAATCCATCATGGAGTTCGAGATGGATCTGACACTCGACAACTGGCGCTTCTTTGCAAGTTCGGGTCGGTTCCTCGAAGGCAAGCCGGCTGGGGAGTATCTCGAGGGCTACACATCGATGGTTCGGAGAGACCCGATCGGAGTCATCGGATCAATCGCGCCGTGGAACTACCCCCTCAATATGGCAACTTGGAAGCTTGGACCGGCGTTGGCGGCAGGCAACACAGTCGTCCTCAAACCATCCGAACTGACGCCATTTACGGTGTTACGCCTTGCCGAGCTCGTCGAGGGAATCCTCCCCACCGGAGTCTTCAACGTCGTGCTCGGTCGCGGTGAAACCGCAGGGGTCGCATTGGTCGAACACCAGGACGTCGCGATGGTGTCACTCACGGGATCGGTTGGAGCCGGAAAAGCTGTGGCGAAGGCTGCGTCCGAATCTCTCAAGCGGGTCCATCTCGAACTCGGTGGCAAGGCTCCGGTTGTCGTATTCGACGACGCCGATGTTGAGTCGTTGGTGGCGACGCTCAAGGAAACCGGCTTCTACAACTCTGGCCAGGACTGCACGGCACCGTGTCGCGTCATAACGACGCCACGAATCACCGATGATGTGATCAGCGGATTGACAGAGGCCGCCGGACAAGTCATCACCGGCGACCCAACCGACGCCGCGACCGAGATGGGGCCAGTCGTGTCAAAGGACCAACTCAGTCGAGTATCGGGCTTCGTCGACCGCGCCAGAGATGCGGGTGCTGAGGTGACCGTTGGGGGCAGTGCCAGGGACACGGATGGGTACTTCTATGAACCGTCGATTGTCATTGGGGTTGACCAACAGTCCGAGATTGTCCAGCGCGAAGTCTTCGGGCCAGTTATCACCGTGCAATCGGCAGCAGACGAAGAGACAGCAATCGCCTGGGCCAACGACATCGACTACGGACTTGCGTCAAGCGTTTGGACACAGGACGTCGGCAGAGCCATGCGCATGGCGAAGAATCTTCAGTTCGGCGCCGTTTGGATCAACGACCACATACCTGTCATTTCTGAGATGCCTCATGGCGGGTTCAAGCAGTCTGGCTACGGCAAGGACATGTCTTTGTATGCCGTCGAGCACTACACGGAACTCAAGCACGTGATGATCAAGCACTAGATCCAGATAGACACGTAGGCCAGCCAATGACGTCGAGAACAGCAGCACAAGAGGCCCTTGCTTCGGCGCGTGCGGCTGTGTTCTGGTCAGACCGCCCCGACAGTCCAGAACCGGCTGATGCACTCGTAGGCCCGGTTGACGCCGACCTCACCATCGTCGGTGGTGGTTTCACGGGATTGTGGGCTGCCATTCAGATGCTTGAGGACAAGCCCGGCGCGAACGTGGTTGTGCTTGAGGCCGAGACCTGCGGCTTTGGTGCCTCGAATCGCAATGGTGGTTTCTGCGACGCATCGCTGACCCATGGTCTTGAGAACGGCATTTCTCATTGGCCGGACGAGGTGGGAACCCTCGTCTCCATGGGCATCGAGAACCTTGACGCCATAGAGGCGACCGTGAGCCGGTACCGCATCGACGCAGACTTTCAGCGGACTGCAGAGATATCAGTGGCGACCGAACCGTGGCACCTCACATCGATGCCTGCGGAGGTAGAGGCCTACGCCGGAGTCGATGTCGACGCTGAATTCCTCGACGAGCAGCGGATGCAGACAGCGGTTCACTCGCCGACCTATCTCGGTGGAGTCATCGTCAGGGGAACGGTCGCCTTGGTCGATCCGGCCAGGCTGTGTTGGGGTCTTCGTTCGGCTGCGTTAAGCCTCGGTGCGAGGATTTTTGAGGGGTCGCCGGTTCGTCGCATCGACGACGAGCCGACAGGCGTCCATGTGCACACCGCGAAGGGGGTCGTCCGATCGGCCCGTGTGATCGTCGCTACGAACGCCTATCGAGCACCGGTCAAGAGCCCTGGCCGGTACACGATTCCGGTGTACGACCACGTGCTGATGACCGAACCGCTGAGCAGTGAGCAGATGGCGTCGATTGGCTGGCGAGGAAGGGAGGGCATCGGAGATGCATCCAACCAGTTCCACTACTACCGCCTATCTGAAGACGACCGAATCCTCTGGGGTGGCTACGACGCCACGTATCACTATCGGAACGGTGTCGACCCAGCATTCGATCAGAGCGAGGAAACGCACGGCATGCTCGCCGAGCACTTCTTCGAGACCTTTCCCCAACTCGCAGGCCTGAAGTTCTCTCACCGTTGGGGTGGACCGATTGGAACCACAAGTCGCTTCACGGCCGCATGGGGAACCTCGCACAAGGGTCGACTCGTGTGGGCTGTCGGGTACACCGGCCTTGGGGTAGGAGCCTCACGATTCGGTGCCAGGGTCGCACTCGATCTGGTGCTTGGGCAGACCACGGAACGAACCGAACTCGAAATGGTGAGAAAGAAGCCGTTCCCGATTCCACCCGAGCCGCTGCGGTGGGCAAGCGTCCAAGCAACCCGCAAGGCGATCCAGCGCGCTGATCACCGAGAGGGTCGACGGGGAGCGTGGTTGTCGCTGCTCGACAAATTCGGCATCGGGTTTGACTCATGAGTCACAGGGAGAGCACATGACCACGGTTCCGGCACGCACACAGGTCCTCGTTATCGGCGGCGGCATCATCGGGTGCAGCATTGCGTACCACCTCACGCGAAGGGGTATCACGGACGTAACGGTGATCGAACAGGGCGAACTCACTGGTGGGACGACCTGGCACGCAGCCGGGCTTGTCTCCCAACTCAAGTCGAGCCACAGCCTGACGAAACTGGCGACCTATTCGTCGAGACTCTTCGAGGACCTTGAGGCCGAGACCGGCCAAGCTACGGGGTATCGAACGCCAGGCTCAATATCGGTGGCGTCTGATAATGAACGCTGGGAGGAAATTCTCAGGGGCGCCTCGATGGCATCCACATGCGATGTCCAAACAGAAGTCATTGATCTCGATCGGGCCAAAGAGCTTTTCCCACCACTCAACACCGACGACCTGGTTGGAGCTCTCTACATCCCTCGCGATGGCGTCACCTCACCCGTCGATACAACCCTCGCGCTCGCCAAGGGGGCGAAGGCAAAGGGGGCAACAATCGTTGAAGGTGTTTCGGTCGAAAGGCTCAGGGTCGAAAACGGTTCGGTCGTCGGGGCAGACACAGAACAGGGCTACATCGAGGCCGAAACCGTGGTCCTGGCCAGTGGCATCTGGACTCGCCAACTCGCTGAAACCATCGGCGTCCGAGTCCCACTGCAGGCTTGCGAGCACTTCTACATCGTCACAGAGCCAATCGAGGGCATGAAGACCGGCGTGCCCACGGTTCGCGACCCCGGAAACTACACCTACTTCAAGGAGGAGACTGGCAAGATCATGGCCGGCTTCTTTGAGCCGCGAGGAAAAATCTGGCGACCAGAAGGGATCCCTCGGGACTTCTCCTTCGGCACCTTGCCTGAGGACTGGGACCACGTCGGGCCGATATTCGAACGAGCGATGCATCGGGTTCCAGCGCTCGCTGATGCTGGCATCCAGCTCTTCTTCAACGGCCCAGAAGCGTTCACGCCCGATGGCGTCTACTACCTCGGAGCGGCTCCTGAAGTGCGCGGTTGTTTCATCGCCGCTGGGTTCAACTCAGTTGGCATCCAATCCGCTGGCGGGGTGGGTTGGGTGATGGCTGACTGGATAGCCGACGGGAACGCACCATTTGACCTGTCGGCCGTCGACATTCGGCGGTCGTTTCCATACCAATCGGCCCTCGAGTTCCTTGAGGCCCGGATCTCAGAGAGCCTTGGCCTCCTTTATGCCATGCACTGGCCGTTCCGTCAGTATGAAAGTGCACGAAACCAACGACTGTCTCCTGCACATGACAGACTCGACGCACAGGGTGCGGTCTTCGGTGAAGCAGGAGGGTGGGAGCGTCCGAACTGGTTCGCAGCACCGAGCCAGAACCGCACCTATGAGTACAGCTACGGCAAACAGAATTGGTTCGACGCGTCCGGAGCTGAATGCAGAGCCGTGCGCACCGAGGTGGCGCTGTTCGACGAGACCTGCTTCGTCAAGCTGGCGGTCCGGGGGCCGGACGCGTTGGCTGCCCTCCAGCAGATCAGTGCGAACGACGTGGACGTCCCCATCGGAAAAGCCGTGTATACCCAGTGGTGCAACGATCGGGGAGGCATCGAAGCTGACTTGACCGTCACCCGCGACGCGAAGGATGCGTTCTTCGTCGTGACTGCCGCTGCATCGGCGACGCGCGATGCTGCCTGGCTCGCCGATGGCTGCCATGGGATGGATGTCACCATCTCCGACCAAACCGAGGACTTCGGAATGTTCGGCGTGATGGGCCCGAATTCACGAGCACTCTTGTCTGAGCTCACGGACGCCGACCTCTCGAGCGACGCCTTTCCGTTCGGTACGTCACAGCACATCACCCTTGCGGGCCACCGAGTCAGGGCGATGCGCATGACGTACGTCGGCGAGCTCGGGTGGGAGATCTACGTCCCGTGGGATCAAACGGTTGACCTATTCGATGCGCTCGTGGCAGCAGGACCATCCCACGGGCTCCGCCACGCTGGGTATCACGCCATGGCCTCACTGCGGCTCGAGGCCGGCTATCGGCACTGGGGGCACGACATCACCGGTGAAGACACCCCTCTTGAGGCTGGACTTGGATTTGCCGTGGCTTGGGAAAAACCATCATTTCGCGGTAAGGACGCGCTCGTTGCACAGCGGGGAAGTCCACTCGCGAAACGCCTCGTCCAGTTCCGGCTCGAGGATCCAGAAACACTGCTCACGCATGACGAGCCGATCTATCGGAATGGCGACCTCGTCGGGCGGACCAGTTCAGCCATGTGGTCATATACCGAGGATCGCTGTTTGGCCATGGGGTACGTCGTGAACGGGCAAGGTGTTACGAAGGACTGGCTCGAATCGGGATCGTTCGAGATCGAGGTCGCAACGCGTCGAATACCGGCGACAGCCTCTTTGCGGTCTTTCTACGATCCGACGAACGCACGAGTTCGCATGTAGCGGATCGGTCTACCGCTCTCGTAGAAACGGGACGGGCACCATCTCTTGCCCATCAAAGAGCCGGGCATATTTGTGGCCGGAATACACCGCAGTCGCGATGGTTCCAGGGGCAAGACAGTCACCAATACGCTCGACATCGACCTCGCCTTCGAGGTCGAAGAACAGCTCGTCATTTGGTGTCCTTGATGTGACCATCACCACCGTCTTCACCGCAATCGTGGTGACTTCCTCCGTGTAGATGCATTCGATCTCGACGCTGCCATCCTCAATCCTCTTGATGGACTTGGCTGTCTCGACCCTGATTCCGGCACGCATGACGCGCTCTTGGATCCTGTGCTGATCCTCGGTGTGGCGACTCCATGTTGACACTTCGCTCTCTGGTGTCACGAGGGTCACGTCCAGGCCGTCGGCTCGCAGCTTTTCGGCAACCACCCCGCCGAGGTAGTAGTGGTCGTCGTCATAGACGACGACCGGCCCCTCAAGCAGATCACCAGCCAAGACATCGTCCGCCGAACGGACAGAAGGTCGGTCCCATCCTTCGATGGGTTTCTCGTGCCAACGGCCGACACCGTCGCGCCGCCAGCTTGCTCCGGTAGCAATAACCACTTTGTCCGGCGCGAATTCGAGAACCTGTTCCTTGTCAACGACGCTCTCAAGGTAGAACTCGACATTCGGCAGTTTTGAGATCTGATTCTCGCGCCACTCAGCCACCCGAGCCCACTGGCGGAGCCCAGGCAACGCCGCCTCTGTGACAGCACGACCCCCGAGGGTTCTCCTTGCCTCGGCAATCGTTACGTTGTAGCCGCGTTTTCCAAGAGCAACCGCCGCTTCCAATCCAGATGGCCCAGCCCCGACCACCAGAACGGTTGCATCGGAGGCCTTCGGGGCGATGGACTCAGGATGCCAACCTTTCCGATACTCCTCACCGATCGACGGATTCTGCGTACAGCGGATAGGCGTGCCTGTCTGGTCCCCGGTGTAGCAAATGTTGCAGCCGATGCATTCTCGGATCTCGTCCTCGCGACCGTCGTCAATCTTCTTTGGGATGAAGGGGTCTGCTATCGATGGTCTCGCAGCACCGACCAGATCCACGATGCCGTCCTTAACCATTCGCAGCATCGTGTCCGGCGAGGTGAACCGACCGACGCTGACCACGGGCTTTGTGGTCACGGTTTTGACCCAAGACATGGCATCGACGAGCGACGCCTCGGGGATGAACCGGGACGTTCCCATTTCCATCGAATAGTCCTGGACCGTGACATCCCAAAGATCGGGGAGTTCCCCGAGAAACTCGAACATCGCGCGCGGATCTTCCGTGTTCTGGTTGCCATCGGGGCCGTTGGTGCTTACCGGCAACCGAACGGCGACGGCACACTGGTCGCCCACGGCCTCTTTCGTCTCAATGATCAATTCCTTGAGAAGCCGAGCACGATTCTCAACCGAGCCGCCGTACTCATCGGACCGCACATTTGAGGGCCGGAGGAAGTGATTGAGGAGATACCAATGGGCGGCATATACATAGATGATGTCGAACCCTGCTCGCTGCGCGCGAACGGCCGCTTCGAGATGCCACCTCTTGAGGTTCCTGATGTCCTGTTTGTCCATCGCCTTCGTCTGGACGGGTTGGTTGTGATGGCCGGCGGGGCCACCCATGGGGCCTAGCGGCGTTTCCCGCGAGTAGAAGTTCGATGAGCCTGGTCCGCCGTGCCATAGTTCGACGCCGGCGAGGGCGCCGTGTTCATGGATCGCCTCCGCGGTCAAGCCGAGAGCGCTGACATCTCCATCGTCCCAGAGCGATGCGGAGGGAAACGGTTCATCATCCGAAGAGGGGTGGATGGAGCAGTACTCAGTGCAGACCGTTCCCCAGCCGCCCTCTGCCTTTACTCCTCGCAGTGCTGCGACCGATTGCGGCCTTCGGTAGCCCATTCCCGTGCAATGTGGCACCTGGTAGAAGCGATTCTTCGTCACGACGGGTCCGATGGGCACAGGTTCGAACAAGACGTCGAATCGTGGATCTCGAGTCATGTCGTTCTCCCAACCTCAAATCGGACTCACCTGAATGCCGCGCTCTGAGGCGTTAGTATGCCCACACAAGGGATACTCAGCAACTGATACGCTCTCAATATCTGGCTTAATCAATCGGATTGACGGTTGATACCAGCACACCGCAATCGATTCCATTGCCCTGACAGGACACACGGTGCCAACAAACAAGCAACTCATCGGCGGATCATGGGTCGACGCTGCCGACGGACGCCGCTGGGAACTCATAAACCCTGCAACCGAAGAGGCAATTGCATCAGTCCCCTTCGGCGGATCCGCCGATGCTCAGGCTGCCATCGAAGCGGCATCGGCGGCAGCCGATAGTTGGGCGAATCTCGGCCCGTACCGCAGATCCGACATTCTTCGCACGGCAGCCGACCTCCTCGCCGAGCGTGCCGACGAATACGGGAGAATTACATCAGCGGAGTCTGGCAAGCCTCTCGCTCAGGCGGTTGCGGAGTGGAAGTCCGCCCCGGACTACTTGAGGTTTGCCGCCGAGGAGTCGAAGCGCATCGGCGGTCGAATCATCCC
>Ga0070726_10001997_pt1 | contig 19137 bp, 14 predicted proteins | sample tdAd471_FD_67275 | JGI IMG/M metagenome (GOLD analysis project Ga0070726, IMG submission 67275) | Marine sediment microbial communities from the Atlantic coast under amendment with organic carbon and nitrate - tdAd47.1 | ecosystem: Environmental > Aquatic > Marine > Coastal > Sediment | place... | reverse complement strand
GATATTGCGTACTTTGGAAAGGTCCATGATTCTCAGCTTCCGTGATGGCCCGTCGAGGGCTGTTGCAAGGACGAATGCAGGTGCAAACGGTTTGGGAAAACAGGTGCCACACCTCTTCTGCGGTGCGGTCGATCCGGCGGGCGGCCGCCGGGAAACTTTTTCAATCCAAGGATCCCGTCGCGAGCGACTCCGGATCCGTTTCTTTGTGGTGGTGCCGACTCGAGCGTCAGGCAAAGCATGCCGGAAGAGCCAAAGGGCTCTCCACGACCGCCCGGTGATCACTACGGATCAGCGAATCGAGCGGTGAGGGAGTGCAGGACGAACGCAGCCGTCCTCGTCGTCAGAATCCATGGCAATGCTCCGTTGAGGACACCTCGGCAGGCGAACCCCGTGAGCGGAGGGCGAACCGATAGCCCACAAATCTCCGCAGACGCGTAGTGTAACAGCGCGGACCACGCGGTCAAATGCCCCATCGCCCGCCGAGTATGGGTCGGTCAATCTCCGCCGCCCGCTCCATCGGCGGATCCGGCACGGTCCGAGAACAATCTGGGAAACCCCCTACGCAGGCGCAGGAGTTGCTCGTCGAGCAGACCCGCCAGCGGATCCAATCGCTGCTGACGCTGGTTCACAAAAGCCCGTTCCGCCCAGTCGAACGCCTCGTCGTCACGCCCGACCGCCCGGAGCAGGATCGCCGCCCGGTAGGCTGGCTGAGCATCGTGCGGGGCGAGTTTCGCCGCCCGCACGGATGCGTCGACCGCCTTCGCCCGGAACGCCGGGCCGTATGCTGGATCGGCTCCAAACGACCACAGCGTCGCCCCGATCGCACTCTGCACCTCGACGGACCGTGTCCAGCGCTCCCCAATTCGGTCCGAATCCCAGACGAGATCGGCAAGTCCACCCCGCGTCGCCGCCACCCTCGATTCGAATCGGAAACGAGCCAGGTCGAGCTTCAGCCAACCCGGACTCGCGTCCGACGCGTCATCCAGCAGACCGACGACGACCGACGATGGGGATCTCCCCGACGAGTCGCCCGGAAACGTGAACTCGCCCGAATTGGCGTTGGCCATCCGGGCGGCCTTCGCCAGTGCCGGTTCGACGATCGCGACCTGTCTTACCCCAGCAACGGCCAACGCGCCCGCGACAAGCATCGCGACGAGAACGCCGGGCGCGAACCACCGTCGCACGCGGGCCGGACTTCCCCGGAGCGGGCCGACGCCAACTCCAACCAGCAACCAGAACAGCATCGCCGAGTTGGCGCGCGCTGGGGCGACATCAAACATGCCATGGCCGATCAGCACCGACGCTGCCGCGACCGCGCTCCAGCCGAGCCACGCCGGATCGCGTCGCCACAAGCCGAGCAGCACGCCAAGCGTCGCCGCCGCAATCCCGAACCCGATCGCCAGCACTAGCAGCAGATCGGCCACGCCGCCCACGACACGCCACTGCACGCTGAGCGATGTGACCAGCACGGTTGTCCCGACGAGCAGGCACCACGCGAATTCACCCCGCCCCGGCGCGGCATCCGGCTTCAAACCGCGATTGAGTGATTCGGCGCTCCAGAGCCAGAACGTCAGCCCCGCGACGACAACCAAGCCAAGCAGCCCGAACGCGCCCACCCAGTCCGCGAGCAGCACGTGCGGCGACTGGACACTCTCCGGCGATATCGCGGGCTTCAGACGTGTGTAAGCGTCCTGAAATCCACCGGGCCCGGCCCCAACCAGCACGTTCTCCATCCAGACCCGAAACGTTCCGACCAAGTAGTGCCATCGGAACAACACGCTCCGCTCCAGCGATTCCGGGAGCAGCAGCCCGCGTCCGACGACGCCGGCGAGTACCACCACCCCGGTCGACGCGATCGCCACTCCGGGTCGGGCCCGCACCGCCATCCTCAATTGCCCCGATACACCGACCGCCAGCCCCCCGCCCAGAACCAGCAGGAGCACCGCCATCGCCCCTTTCGAACCGGTCAGCCACAGCGAAACCGCCGTCGCCAACCCGACCAGCCCGACGAGGCCGGCCCCACCGCTCGAACAGCGTCCCGCGCGGACACCAGCGAACGCCCGCACCGCCGAAGCAAGCAGCAGGACCGTCATCGCCGCGAGGAAGCTCGCCAGCACATTCGCCAGCCCGAACCACGCCGTCGGCTCTTGGCTCCGCAGTCGACGCTCGTAGATCTCAGCCGGCGCACTGCCCGGTTCCAGACCGTTCGCCAGAAGAACGCGCTCTCGTTCGAGTTCGAAGAGTGCGATCGTCCGGGGCAGCTCCACAAAACGCTCGAACAACGCCTTCGCGACCATCAGCACACCGAGCACCACGAAGACACCCAGCACCAGACGGAGCACCCGACCCCGAGGTTTGAGCGTCGCCAACGCAAACCCGCCGAACACGCCGGTGACCCAGGTCGCGCCCGGCACCAGCCCTTCCAGATCGCCCCGCACTGCGTCGACCGAAGCCAGCGGAGGCAGCACCAGACCGTGCAGAATCACCCCAAGCCCGCCGGTGGCCACGGCACCGACCACCACAAGCGCTAAGCGGCTCACCTCACCGCGCCGGATGCCCCCGACCAGCAGCCCGGTGCTCGCCAGCAACCCGATCGTGCAAATCAGCAGCGCCTGACCCGGCGTCAGCGAGGTCTCCGGCAGATCGCTCAGAAGCGGATCGGCGTCCCACCACGGCACCTCGGCGATCGAGTTCATCGCCATAACGCCCGCACACCACAGCAGCGTGCCGAGCAACCACCAGCGCATCCCGCTCACGGTGCGCCCGCTTCCGAACGCGAGCGCAGCGCTCCACGCTCGTAGACCGCGAGGATCACCAGCACCAGCACCACCTGCATCCCGGCGACCGGCGCGAGCGCCGGCGCCAGCGACAGCATCAGCAGCCCGGACATCCCGCTGATCACCGTGCAGCCGAGCACAACGAACAGGGTTCGCCGATCCGACAGCCCGCGCTTGCGGATCCGGTGCGTGAAGTGCTGCTGATCACCGATAAACGGACTCTTCCCCTGCGACAACCGGATGACGATCACCGAGGTCATGTCGTATACCGGCACCGCGAACACCGCCAGCGGCACGAACACCGCCGTCCACGGACTCTCGTCCGCGCTCGCGTCGAAGTATGTCAGCCGCACCGAGATCACCGCGAGCAGAAATCCCAGCACCAGCGACCCGCCATCACCCATGAAGATCCGGGCCCGAGGCCGGTTCCAGACCAGAAAACCGATCGACCCCCCGGCCGCGCAGCCCAGTATCAGCGCCGAAGCCATATCGCCGCTTCTCAGCGCGATCACCAGCAGCACCGACGCGATGATCGCCGACAGACCGGCGCACACCCCGTCCATGTTGTCGAGGAAGTTGATCGCGTTGGTGATCGCGAGGATCCACACGATCGACAGCAGCGTCGAGAGCAGAACGCCCCCGGGCTGCGTATCGAGGACCGTCAGCAGCCGGATGTCCAGCAGCGCCACGGGAACCGTCGCCACCAGCGCCATCGCCGCGAGTTTCGGCAACGCCGGCAGAGGACGCCGGTCATCAACGACGCCCAGCGTGTGCAACGCAAAGATCGCCAGCAGCAGCACCAGCACGACCGACGCGTCACCACGCAACACGACTGCCAGTTCGTGCTGCGCTCCTACGACCGACCACACCATCAGCGCCCCCAGGGGGAGCACGATCGACGCGAAGATTGCGATCCCGCCGATGTTCGGCACCGCACGCAGCGCCTTCTCGTGCCCGAACCCGCCGGGGCCGTCAAGCAGATGGTTACGATGCCCGTAGCCGATCACCAAACGGGTCAACACCACAGCCAGCGCCGTCGAGACGCCGCAGACGATCAGGACCAGCAGTTCAGCCCGGAGCACCCGCTCACTATACCCTGACCGGCCGGACGCTCCGCACGATCAGGGGCGTCGGTACTTCTCGGGAAGGTCCATGTTCAGGTACCGCGCAACGAACGAGTAGACATCCGCGTACTCCTCGATCACCTTGCTGATCGGCTTGCCCGCCCCGTGCCCCGCCCCGGTCTCGATGCGGATCAGCACCGGGTTTTCGCTTCGTGGGTCGTGAGCGGCCTGCAACGCCGCGGCGAACTTGAACGAGTGGGCCGGAACGACGCGGTCGTCGTAGTCCGCAGTCGTGATCAGCGTCGCCGGATACTCGGTGCCCCGCACCGTATTGTGCAGGGGCGAGTACGCGTACTGGGCCATAAACTCGTCTTGGTTCTCGGACAGCCCGTAGTCGTTGGACCACGCCCGGCCGATCGTGAACAGGTGGTAGCGCAGCATGTCCAGCACCCCCACCGCCGGCAGGGCCACCGCGAACAGTTCCGGACGCTGCGTCATCGCCGCCCCAACCAGAAGCCCGCCGTTGGATCCACCCTGGATCGCCAGCTTCTCCGGCGAGGTGTATCTGTTGTCGATCAGGTACTCCGCCGCCGCTATGAAGTCGTCGAACACGTTCTGCTTCTGCAGCTTCGTGCCGGCCTTGTACCAGGCCTGACCGTACTCGCCGCCGCCGCGCAGGTTGGCAACGACATACACGCCCCCCATCTCCAACCACGCCGCGCGGGTCGTCGAGAACGAGGGTGTCAGCGAGACATCAAACCCGCCATAGCCATAGAGCAGCACCGGGTTCTGGCCGTCGAGGCGTAGAGCCTTTGGGCGGGTGATGAACATCGGGACGCGCGTGCCGTCCTTCGAGGTATAGAACTTCTGCTCGACCACATAATCGTCGGGGTTGAAGTCCACACCCGCCCGCTTGAACAGTGTCGACTCGCCCGTGATCAGGTCGTAGGCGTAGATGCTCGGCGGCGTGGCGTACGACGAGAACGAGTAGAACGTCGTCGAGTCGGTCCGTTCGCCACCGAACCCCGATGCCGTCCCGATGCCGGGGAGTTCGACCGAACGCACGAACGACCCGTCGGGCCGGTACATCCGAACCCGGGTCGAGGCATCTTCGAGGTACGAGGCGACGAACTGGTTGCCGACAAAGTTCACACCGGTGAGGACCGATTCAGTCTCCGGGATCACCGTCTCCCAGTTGTTCTTGGACGGGTCGCGGATGTCCACCGCCACCAGCCGTCCGTTCGGTGCCTCGTAGTTCGTCACGAAGTAGAAGATTGGCCCATCGTTGCCGACGAACGAGTGATCGTTCTCGAAGTCGCCGATCAGCGTCACCGGGTAGCCCAGCGGCTCGCTCAGATCCTTGTAAAGGATCATGTTCTTCGAAGTGGCCTTCGAGACACCGATGACCAGGTACCGACCGTCCTCGGTCGCCGAGGAATAAAAGTTGTACTCGGGCTGATCCCGGTTCTCGTAGACCAGCACATCCTCGCTCTGATCCGTCCCGATCCGGTGGAAATAGACCATGTGATTGGTGTTGCGACCGGTGAACGCCTCGCCCTCCCCTGGCTCCGGGTACCGCGAGTAGAAGAAGCCGCTGCCGTCGCGCTTCCAGGATGCGCCGGAAAACTTGATCCACTCCAGGCGGTCGTCCAGATCCTCACCGGTCTCCAGATCGCGCACGAAGCCGGTCCGCCAGTCCGAACCGCCCTCCTGCACGAAGTACGCCATGTGGCGACCGTCCGGGCTGAAGAATGTCCCGGCCAGCGCGGTCGTACCGTCCTCGGAGAACGTGTTCGGGTCGATCACCACCCGCGCCTCGCCATCCAGCGACTCGCCGGTCGTGTACAGCACCGAGTGGTTCTGCAGGCCGTCGTTCTTCGTGAAGTAGTACCGGCCAGCATTGATGAACGGGGAGCCGTACCGCTCGTAGTCCAACTTCTCCATCAATCGCTCGCGGATCGCGTCGCGATACGGGATCTGCTCCAGAACGCCGAAGGTCACCTCGTTCTGCGCCTCGACCCAGGCCGCGACCTCCTCAGATTCACGTACATCCGCTTCCAGCCAGCGATAGGGGTCGGGCACCTCGACACCGTGGTACACATCCACGACGTCGATCTTCTTCGTCTCGGGATAGTCGAGCGGTGCGCTCGCTGCGCACGCGAACGCCGAACCCAACCCCAGAATCCCGGAACCCAGCAGCACGCTGTACTTCATCACTCGCATCCTTCCCTCAACAGTCGCCGGTCTCACTGAACCAAGCCCTGCGTGAGTCTCATAAACGCCGTTTCGAGGTTCACCGCTTCCTCGCTGAAGCTCGTCAGCCGGAAACCCGCGTTGATCAGCCGGTTCGGGATGTCCGAGATGCTGTGCACCATCGAATCATCAACGGTCAAATGGATCACCGTCCGCTGGTCATTGCCCCGAGCGAACGCACCGCTCGAATCCTCTTCGACCAGATCCACCTGCTTCACACCCGGCACGCCGTGCAGCATCTTCGCCGCTTCCTCGGTCCGGTCAGCCACCGTGATGTGCAGCACATGCTGCAGCTTCGCCTTCTGCATCACCTCGCGCACCGAGCCGTGGAAGACCATGTTTCCCCGCTCGATGATACCCACGACGTTGCACAGTTCCGCCAGCTCCGAAAGGATGTGGCTGGAGATGATGATCGTCTTGCCCATCCGCTTCAGCTCTTTGAGCAGCTCTCGGATCTCAATCCGCGCCCGCGGATCCAGACCCGAGGCCGGCTCGTCCATCAGCAGCACCTTCGGGTCGTGCAGCAGCACGCGCGCCACCGACAACCGCTGCTGCATGCCGCGCGAAAGACTGTTCACTTCGGCGTTGGTCTTGTAAGTCAGGTCTGTCAGGTCCAGCACGTCCGCGACCACGCGCTTGCGCTGCCCGCCCTGGATGTCGTACGCCGCGGCGAAGAACTCCAGGTACTCGCTGACCACCATGTCCTCGTACGCCCCCATGAAGTCCGGGACATACCCGATGATCGGGCGGATCTGCCGATTCTGGTAGCCCACGGTCAGCCCATCGATCATCGCCTGTCCGCGCGTCGGCTTCAGAAGCGTCGCCAGGATCTTGATCGTGGTCGTCTTGCCGGCACCGTTCGGTCCGATGAAACCGAAGCAGTCGCCCGCTTCGATCGTCAGGTTCAGGTTGTTCAGCGCGACCAGCTCGCCGTACTCCTTCGACAGGTTGATCGTCTCGATCATCGCCATACTCAGCTGCCCCCTCCGGTGCCGCGGGAATCCGCATCGACCACAAGTCCCTCAAGACGAAGCGGGTCATCCTCCAGCGGGAACACCCAACGCACAACCGTCCGCCCGGACATATCGAACTCATCGCCGCCCACGCGCAGCGGCGTCGGGCACGCGTCGACCACTTCGCCTGTGATGATCAGGCAGGGGCGCATCAGTTGCTTCGTCAGATCAAGCCCGTGCGTCGTCCGCTGCAGCGCCACCGTCGGGCTCGGCATCGCCAGGCCCGCAAGATCCGAACCGGGGATGTGGCCCAGCCAGTTCACGAGCGATATCCCCGGTGCCGTATCGACGGTCGGCACCGAGACGATCGACGTCGTCGGCAACTGGTTACGCAGCCGCTGCTGCAGAAGTTCGTCGCCGACGATCCGGTACACGCCAAGGTCCATCGGCTGGCCGGGTGCCCAATCGGCCCCGTCGGTCAGCGCCGGATTCTTCCGCCACGCGTAGGTCCGCGTCCGCCGATCCTGCCCACGCCCCTCATCCCTCGTGTACGAATCCAGCATCGCCTGCTCGCTGACCGGGCCGAGATTGAGCACGACCGTCACGTTCGTCAGCGCACCCGGCAGATTGTGCACGAGACTGCCACGCAAACCCTGCGCCGTCGCGCTCGGCCGGTCCGCCGGCGTCGGCGGGAACGGCATCTCCCACACCGCCGGCCCCAGCCAGTCGGCGCGGAACTGCTTCACCGTCGATCGCGTCGGCACCGCGAGCCGCCACGGGTCCGAAGCGCTCATCACATAGCTCCGGGCATCGGGGAACGTCACCGCCGTCGTCTGATCCGGCGAATTCCACGGCATGATCGTGTTCGAGTTCGCATCGTCCGCTTCGCCCACGGAAACCGTGCGCTCGCCGTAATCCGGCAGCAGCACCGAGACCCAGGTCCGCGTCCGCTGCTCCGACTCGCCGTACACACCGTCGATGAAGGTGATGTGCTCGCCGCTGACCCGCACAGGGCTGAGCGCACGCGCACCAACCCAGCCGATCAGCGAAAACACCGCGGCCGACGCGACAAACGCCACCCACGCGAGATGACTCTTCCCACGCCCCTTGAGCAGCGCAAACCCGCCGGGTCCCGCGACGATCCAGTACACCGCGAACACCACTATCGCCAGCAGCAGACCGACACCCACCGCCGTCGACCGATTGATCGCGTTGGCGACGAATGTATCGACGAACACTTCCTGTCCGCGCGTCGCCAGACCCTGCAGACGACGCCGGATATCCTGGTTCCCCACCTCCGTCGCCGCCGGGATCAGGAACCGCTGCGAGAACAGCCGGTGCCAGAACTGATCCGCCCGCAGGTCCGAGCCGCCCCCAAGGGCCCCATTGCGCAGGTCCAGCCCGATCACCGTGACCAGACCGGCGCCGAGGTTCCGCGTCGCCACGACCGGACCCTCGAGCCCCTCGATCACCACCCCGGCTTCCGAGCGCTGCGCCTCGTCGTCGGGCGTGAAGATGTAGCCCACGGTCCGGGCCGGGAACTCGCGATCGACCTGAGGCCGCACGAACAGGTTCCGGAACTGACCGAGATCGATGTCCTCGCGGCGTTCGAACGCGCCCATCGGGAGCACATCCGCGAGCGGGTTGTCCGGTGAGAACCACTGCGGATTGATGATGTCGGGCACCACGATCAGGTGCCCGCCCCGACGCACCCATTCGCGCAGCGCATCGCCCCGCGCTCCGGAGACCGCCCGCAGGTCGCCCTCGCCCCACACCAGAACCTCGAACGGCGCGAGCCCCATCCATCGGTCCGGCAGGTCCGCCGGGGCGAGCCCCGACACCAGCCGCCACTCGCCGTGCGCGGTCCGCACCCGCTCCGGCTGCGAGCGCAGCACCGTCAGCAGTTCGTACTGCTCCAGACCAAATGTCTCGATCCCGATCACGCCGATCAGCGACTCCGTCGCCCGAGCAACTTGGCCCGGAAGCAGCGTCGTCGCCTCAACCTGCGAGCCGACCGTCACTTCCTCGCCCGTCGCCTCCTCCGGGAGCGCACGGACCGAAACCGTGAACTGCTGCGAGTTCCGCACGTTCCAGTCCTGCGGCAGGTAAAGCCACACGCTCCGCTCGGCACCCGGCACCAGCGACACCTCGCGCCGGACCAGCAGCGTGTCCCCGTCCGGATCGCGCCGATGGATCTGCACCGCCGCCCGCAGCGGCCCGCCGCTCGATGTCTGCTTCAGCGTCAGTTCGACGCCCGACCAGTCGCCGGGCCGGACGATCCCGCCCACCCCGAACTGCCGGGCTGAAACCTGCACCGCCCGCTCGCGGACCACCCCGTCCACAGCCTCGCCCGGAGCAGGCGAACCCGCGTCCTGCCCGGACGCCGCCGAAACGAGACACAGACCGATCAACAGAGACAGGAAGAGAGACGCCAGACGCGCCACCATCCGCCCGCAGGGGGCGTCGGAACATCGGTTCGGGCATCCTCGCGTCAGAAATTCACGCACTGGTCCGCAGTATACGCCTTCACCCGCCCCGCCTCCCGGCCGATAAGCCCTGCATGCCCACCGGCCAGTGGATCAATCTCCTGTTCATCGGGTGCGCCGTCGCCGGCGTCGGTGCTTTCCTGTACACCCTCGCGGCACGCATCGCCTGGGAGATCGGCCTGCACGATCTCCGCGTCGAGGCCCACCGCCTGCGCGCCGAGTACGCCAAGCGAATCGCCGCACTCCAGGGCGGTGATGTCGAACTCAGCGACATCAATGTCGACATCCTCGACGACAACGGCGAGGCCATGGACCTCGAGGAAGTCATTGAAGGCATCGAGGTCGAACCGCAGCAGCGCAAGGCAGCTTGATCGCGTCAGCGCGAGGCAAACTCCCCAATCAGCGCCGCGTGTGTCCGCATCCCCAGCGTGAAGCAGTCGATCTCGAACTTCTCGTTCGGTGAGTGCACCCGGTCATCGTCGAGCCCGAAGCCGATCAACAGTGTGTCCAGGCCGAGTTCCGCCTTCAGAAGCCCCACCACCGGGATCGAACCGCCCGACTTGATCAGGTGCGGCTTCGTCCCGCCCGCGACCTCCAGCGCCTTCATCGCCGACTGCACGTACGGCGAATCCGCCGACACGTTCCCCGGGTGACCGCCGTGCAAGTCGGTCAGTTCCCACCGGCAGCCCGGCGGCGTCCGCTCCTCAAGCCACGCAAAGAACCTCTCCGTGATCGCTTCCGGGTCCTGATCCGCCACCAGCCTGAACGACACCTTCGCGCCGGCGTACGACGGGATGACCGTCTTCGCGCCCTCGCCCTGGTACCCGCCCCAGATGCCGTTGATGTCGCAGGTCGGTCGCGCCCACTCTCGCTCCAGCGCGCTATAGCCACTCTCACCGACGTCCGCCTCCGAAGGCAGCCCGATCTTCTTCAGCGACGCCGCGGCGTTCTGCGGCACGCGCGACCACGCCTGCTTTTCCTCATCCGAGATCGGTCGCACATCGTCGTAAAACCCCGGGATCGTCACCTTCCGGTCCCCGTCCCACAACTGCGCCAGCACCTTCGTCAGCTCGTTGATCGGGTTCGGGCATTTGCCGCCCCACATCCCCGAGTGCAGGTCCTGGTCCGGCCCGTGCAGCACAATGTTCGTGTACGCCATGCCGCGCACACCCGTCGTGATCGCCGGCTTGCCCCGACCGAGTTGACCCGTGTCTGAAATCACGCAGATGTCGCACTGCTCGAGCTTCGCGCGGTTCGCGCGCACGAACTGATCGAGGTGCACCGACCCCGACTCTTCTTCGCCTTCAAGCAGGATCGTCAAGCGCACCGGCACCTGCCCGTGCTGGTCCTTCCACGCGCGCAGCGCTTCGAGGAAACTCGCCACCTGGCCCTTGTCGTCCACCGCGCCGCGCGCCACCACACGCCGCTGTGGCACATCGTCCTCGATCGGTCCGTCCGCATCCTTGATCACCGGCTCGAACGGCGGCGATTCCCACAACTCCAGCGGCTCCGGCGGCTGCACATCGTAGTGGCCGTAAAACAGAACGTGCGGCCCGGCGTAATCGTCCGCACCGGCGTACTCCGCCCAGACGATCGGGTGCCCCGGCTTCTCCGGCGTGCCCGTCTCTACCAGTTCCGCCTCGATCCCCGCTTCCGCAAGGCGATCGACGGCCCACCTGGCCGCGTCGCGACACTGGGGCCGATACTTCGAGTCCGTGCTGATGCTCGGGATGCGCAGCCATTCAATCAGCCGGTCGATCGCCGCCTGCTCATTCTGCTCCAGTGCCTTGAAGATGCCGTCGAGATCGATAGCCGCTTTGCTCACGCCTGCCTCCGGGGTCGGGTCCGCTTCGAATCAAAGAGAAGCGCTCAGCATACCCGCCCGACAGACCGGCGATTCCTCGGTTACATCGCCCCGCCCGTGCCGCGCAACGCCGCCACGATGTTCGCCGAAGCGACCACCAGCGCCGTCACGATCAGCAGCACGAACAGCCCCACTTCGAGCACGCGAAGCGCCCTCGTCCGCCCGCGGATCGACGGCGACACCGCCGGTCCCGACTCCGGCTCGGCCTCGACCACCTCGTCGATGGCGAAACCCTCAAGCTCGGCGTAGCTCTGCGGCGGACGCTGCGACCAGTCCATCCCGCACCTCGGGCACAGGTCACGAGCCGACACGTCGACCCGTGACGAGTCCGCTCGAAGTCCGCAGCCGACGCAGCGGCGTTGCAACATCCAAGGCGTTTTGGTCGGTGTGACCAGCGTCATAGGGCTCTTCAAGCATAGAGTCAGCATCGCCGAAAGCGAGCGCGAACCCGCGCGTTCGAGAATTTGGGCTCCGGAACCACCGCCTGATCATGCCGAAACTTTCCACTATCTCTGACTGGGCAAAGTTGCTCGACGCCATGGCCTCAAGCGTGGACGGTCCCCACCCGACGGACGATCAGCGTCCGTTCGCTGACGAGTTCGGCCATCGGCGTCCGGTGGACCGTCCCTTCATCGCATGGCTGAGCGAATCCGAAACCGGAGGCGACTCGGTCGCGTCCCTCGTCCACGCCGACTCACCCGATGTCGCCCTCTGGGCGGCCCTCGCGTCGGTGCAGCCCGTCCCCGCGCCGGTTCTCGGGCTCCACAGGCGATCCGACTGGCGGAGCAACTTCGACGCCGGCAGCCTGTTCCCGCAGCGCAACGAGTCCGGCCCGATCGCCATCGAGGTCTGGACCGAAGTCGAGTTGAGTTCCCTCCACGCCCTCGCCTGGCTCGCCGGGCGGGATTCTTCACTGCGCCCGCTCGTCCGCAACACCGCCCGCTGGCTCATCGAGAACCTGCAGCCCGACAACGCGACCAACCATCCTTGGGCCGTGCATCTCTTCGCCGCCATCGGCGTGCTCAAGAACGACCCCGACGCCTCGATGTACGCCCAGACCCTCCTCCACAACTGCCAGGTTTCGCAGGGTCGCCCGGACGCCTTCTCCGCACTCATCCTGCGTGACAGCGCCGCGGCCCTGTGCAAGGGCTCACTCGCCGATTGGCTGGTTGACGCAGATCAGGACTGACCGGCGGCGGAACGCTCGAGTTCAATTCCCCTGAGGCTCCGGGTCGTTACTCGCCGGGTGCTTGGGCACAACCGGCTCCTGACTCACGCTCCGGCTGTCGGGCTGGACCATGTCCGTCCGAGCACTGGAACTGGGCAACTGCTCCGGATCCTTGGCCTTGCTGGCGCTCGACTTTCTCGAGGCTTCATCGACCTCGTCCTCGATGCCCTGAATCCCCTTGCGGAACTCGACAATCGAACGCCCCACGCCGCGACCGACCTCGGGCAGACGGCGCCCGAAGAGCAATAGACCGATGATCAGCAGAACGATCCACTCCATGTTCCCGGGCATACCCAGGAATGCGAGTGTGGCGTGCGAAGCAGTTTCAAGCGTGCCGATCATCAATGCTCCCGATCATTCAAAGCGAGCCGACGCCGGGTCCGGGGAGGAGGCGTCCTGAGTAAGCCAGTTCGGACATCGGCAGCAGACCGCCGGGAGCCCGAACTTCGACTCAGGATTGTACCGCGACCCGGCTCAGCCGGTTGAGAACGGGCTAAGGACGCCCCGTACTCAGGGACAGGGCACGCCGAACGCCCCGAGCACGATGTTCAGATCGACCAGATCCACGCTCCCGTTGCCGTCGGCGTCGCCTTCCGAGGTCGTCTGCCCGAAGTTCGCGAGCACGAGGTTGAGGTCCGCCAGATCGACGCTGCCGTCGCCCGTGACATCACCGGGACACGGCACACCCTGCCCCTCGACGATCTCAAACGCGTCGACCACCGTCGCCGCGCCGTCATCGTTCGCGAACGAGATCGAGCGTGGGCCGAGCGGCGCATCCGTCGCCACATCGAAGAACAGCCCGGTCACCTGCGTGCCCAGCGCGTTCGGGACCGGCGTGCCCGTCACGCTGACGCCCAAACCGCTCACACTGAACTCCGAGGCCGACTCAACGTTCTTCAGGTTCGTACCGGTCAGCACGACCTCCACGCTCGTTCCCTGTTCGATCGTCGACGGGCCTTCGAACGCCAGAGAGGTCTCAGCACCGAACACCTCGCAGACGATCGTGTCCGTCGCCCGCTTACCGTTCGAGTCCGTGACCCGAAGCGCCACGTCGTAGGAACCGTTCGACACGTATTGCGTCACCGGCTTCGGAGTCCCCAACGTCTCGAAAGTGCCGTCGCCGTCGAGGTCCCAATCAAAGTTCACGATCGTCGCCCCCGGCTCGGTCGCCTCGGAGTTGATATCGCCGATGAACCACGCGTTCGTGTTCGCTTCGACTCGCTTGCTGTTCAGGCCCGCGTTGGCGTACGGCTCCGCGGGAACCGGGTTCGGGAAGAGCAGGTTCCCGATGTTCGCGACGCTCAGGTCGTACATCTGCACGATCTGATCCGAAGTCGGGTTCGGGCCGATATCCTGCACACGAACAAAGTAGGTCCCGGGCGCCAACTGACGGTTGATCTCCTCCGCCAACCCGGGCCCGTTCGCCGATGCCTGAGCAACCTCGCCGAGCGCATCGAAAAGCGTCAGCGTCAGGTCCCCGGCCGACTGCGCATCGACCGTGCTGTTCGAACCGAAGCAATTGAAGAACTGCTGACCGTTCGAGTAGCTCCCGCCGGTCGGCTCGATCCGCAGACGCACCGCGGTCGGCGCCGACAGCGTGAAGCTGAACCAGTCCTGGTCCGTGTTGTTGGGTCCGTTCTCGCCATTGGTCGCCAGCTGCAGCAACCGGACGGACCGCCCGCCGTCGTCGTTGAGGTTCCCAAGCGGCGCGGCGTCGCTCTGGCCGTGGTTGCCCGCGAAACGGTCGCCGTAGTTCCGCCCGGTGTTCCGTCGCTCATCCACGCCGACCACGTCGAACTGGGTGGAGATGAACGGCTCCATCAGCTTCGTTTCGTTGCACGGCGTGACATGAATGAAGCCCAAACCGTGACCGTGCTCATGCGCGACCGTGTTCCGCAGATAGCGGTAGTTGTCGGCCGGATCACCGAAGTTGCTGCTGCCCCAGAACGAGTTGTTCATCACCATGTCGCTGCCGCCGATGCTCGCAAAGTCATTCGACGGGAACGCGTTGTACGCCAGAAACGTGCCCGTCCCGAAATCACGCCCGCCCATGCGGATGTCGCCGCGGGTCGGCACTCGCGTCGTGCTCTGGTTCATGGGCGCGCCGTCGTCGGCGACCTCGAAGTACGTGTTCCCCGAATACTTGCGCCAGCTCGCGAGCGCCTGCCGGAAGTACTCGCGTCCCAGATCCAGATTCTCGGAGCCGAACTCGGCGAGCAGCCGCGCATCGAGGTTCGAAGGGCCGGTCGGGGCGACCTCCGACAAACCCCAGATCGTCCCATCGGAAGGGAACGAGTATGTGAACCGCGCCTTCGAAGCCTGCCCGGAAGGACCCTGCGACAAATCGCCCACCCACACCGTCGGCGCGGTGAAGAACCGGAATGCCTCGGGATCGCCGAAGAACGTCGGAGGCAAGGCTCCGTACCGATCAAGAATCCGCTGACGCTCTTCCGGCGTGATGTTCGACGGGTAGCACAGCACCTGCTCCATCCGCGCACGCCGCTCCTGCTCGAGCGCCGCCATCGCATCCGTTGTCGACTCGATCGACGCCTCGGCGCCTTGCTCGCTCGCGACAGCGCTCACGCTGATCGACGCGCCGCACACCATCGAAAGGGCCAACGCACTCCACACGCCATTGCTCATCGGTCGCTCCTCACCGGCATCGTTGTTCGAGTCGGAACACCTGCCCGCCTCTCTCCCATCACAGTACGGGCGTTATCGCAGCGCGGCCGCTCACCGATTCAATCCCACCGGCCCAAATCCGGGCCTGCAGCACCGCTCTCGGGCCGGGCGGGGCGTTTCGTTCGGTGATCCGAGACTTACCTACTTTGCCAGATACTCAGCCCTGACCCCCGCGAACTTGTCCGGACGCGAGTCCGCCAACCAACGACCGGCCGCCTCATCGCCCCTCAAATGCCGCTGCAGAAACGCCAGCGTCGCGTGGCTCGTCAATGCTTCCATCCGCGCTGCGTCCCCGTTCGGTGCCGCCCCACCCTGATACGCGCTGTGCGTCGCCCCCTCGATGAACACAAGGTACTTATCCCCCTCCGGCGCAAACTCATACGGATGCCGGCGCGACTCGGGCGTCTCGTCCGACACCCGGCTCACATCCTCCGACCCCGCGAACACGAGCGTCGGCTTCGTGAAACCGTTCCAGGAGGTCTCGCTCAGCGACGGGCGCGTCGTGCCCTGCCCGGAGATAACGATGTACGCATCGAACGACGATCCATCGGAGAACGACCGCTCGCGACCCGCCCACCCGAGATGGAACCGCAGCCCCGCGAGCGCCTGCGTGGTCATCGCGCCCGCCGAGTGCCCGGCCATCGCCGCGAGGTCCCGATTCACCAGCCCGGGCTGAGCCATCTCCGCCTCGATCCCTTCAAGGTTCGCGAGGATCCACTCACAATCTTCAACCCGCGATCGCAGGTCCACCACGCTCGTCCCCTCGCGCGTGAACGTCCGGCGCAGACTCTCCGCCGACTCCCCGGCCTCGCGCCGCAGACGGACCGAGTCCGTGTGCGCAGGATGCACGACCACGTACCCGTGCGAGGCCAGATGCGCGCTCAGGTGCTCGAACGCGTCCGTGTACCCGCCCATCCCGTGACTGAAGATCACCAGCGGGTACGGCCCGGGCATCTCTTCGGTCGCGACCGGATACCGCACCTTCAGCACCAGTGGCATTTCACGCCCGTCGCGCTGGAAACGAAGCTCTTCCGCGACCGCAACCTCGTGCGCCCCGGCGGTCAGATCGACCGTAAACGCCTCAGCAATCGGTGTCGGTCCGGGGTCCCAGCCGGCCTCCAGACGAACCGGGGCAACGAGGCAGATCACGGCAACGAACAAGCAGATAAAGCGCGACATGCGGCGACTCCTTTCAGAGGATCTCCCACGCAATACGCGGGCCCCGGATGGCCATTGCATCCTTCTTTCTGCCCGCTTCTGACGCCCCCACAGCGCCCTTGGCCGCTGGTACACTGCCCCTCCCCCACGCCGGAGTGGCGGAACTGGCAGACGCGGTGGATTCAAAATCCACTGCCCGCAAGGGCTTGAGGGTTCGAGTCCCTCCTCCGGTACTTCACCCGCCGCGAACAGCCGCAGCGGGCTCTTTTTTCTTCAGTTTTCCCGTACGCACAGCACAGAGAGGGCATACCCATGGCAGATCCGCAGCAGGGCCAGCAGCAGGTCCAGATCCGTATCGACGAATCCAAGATGGTCAACGTCTACGCCAACACCATCCGCACCGCGACCACCTCCGACGAGATGGTCATGGACTTCGGCCTCAACCTCCCCCAGCAACAGGGCCAGGGCCAGCAGCCCAGCATGGTCTTCCAGATCGGCACCCGCGTCGTCATGAACTGGGCCGGCGCCAAGCGCCTCCTCGGCTCGCTCAACCAGGCCGTCCAGGGCTACGAGAAGGCCTACGGCGAGATCGACCTCGGCCCCAAGAAGATGAACCAGCCCCCGCAGGGCTGAGCCGATCCCACAACCCGACCGATCACCTAAGCCGCCCGTATGGGCGGTTTTTTGCATGATGACGCCCGATTCGCCTCGATTTCAGCTGCTTCGAATCCGGCGTATCACCCGACCCTCGGCGGGCTCCTTATCCTCGGACGTGCGATCGATCACATCGCCCACGACGGACCACCGCCTCGAACCGGAAAGAGATTCTCATGAAATCGCCGGCCCGCTGCCTGATCCCCTTCGCCGCGATGCTCGGCGTTCTCGCTTGCTCGCCCTCCCTCGCCGGTGAAGCCGAGTACCAGCTCGTCATCATCGAGCCGTGGAACACCAGTTACAGCCTCGCCGTGTCCCGGGTCGACGGCCTCAACAACCTCAACCAGGTCACCGGCTGCGCCTCGACTCAGCCCCTCGGCGGCCCCTGCAGCTTCATCTGGACCCTCGACACCGGCAAAGTCGAGATCGATCTCGCCGGCCCCATCAATGACTCCGGCGTCATCGTGGCCACCAACATCATCCGCTGGCCGGACGGCACCTTCCAGGAACTCGACGGCGCGATCAGCGGCGCCGCCGACATCAACGACTCAAGCGTCGTCGCCGGGTCCAACGGCAGCGTGTTCACCTGCCCCCAGCCGCCCCCCTTCGTCAACCGCGAAGCGACCGTCTGGACCGCCGACACCGGCACCATCCGCCTGGAGCAGGATCTTGGCGTCCCGTCCGCAGACCAGGCGTGGGCCATCAACGACCTCAACGTCGTCGTCGGCGTCCGTTCCTCCACCGGCCACTGCGGCGACCAGAAGGCCTTCTACTACGACCTCGACAACGAACAGTACATCGACCTCCACGCGATCCTCACCGGCAGCCCCAGCGGCATCACCCACGCCGTTGATATCAACGACGCCGGCTCCGTCGTCGGCGACGGACCGACCACCATGGGCGGCAGCGCGTTCCTCTGGAACCAGTCCGACGGCGTCACCATCCTCCCCGACCTCCCCGGCACCCTCTTCGGCTACTCCATCCCCAGTTCGATCAACAACCACGGCGCCGTCGTCGGCCAGGCGATCGTCGACGACTGGCGCGCCTGGATCTGGACCGCCGACACCGGCACCCGCGACCTCAACGACATCACCACCGGTATCCCCGACAACTTCGCCATCGTCGAAGCCAAGAAGATCAACGACAACGGCTGGATCATCGGGCGAGGCCAGTACGGCGCGTGGAGCCCCGAGCGCGCTGTGGTGCTCATCCCCATCGCACCGCCCATGCGCGCCGACCTCAACGGCGACTGCGAAGTCGATCTCGCTGACCTCAACCTCGTCCTCGCCAACTTCGGCACCGACGCACCCGAAGCCGACACCAACGACGACGGCACCGTCGACCTCGCCGACCTCAACGCCGTCCTCGCCGACTTCGGCCAGTCCTGCCCCTGATCCCGCGTGCCATGGCCGCCCTCCTCAGGCGGCTATGCGAGTCTCTCCATTGCGTACCAAGGTCTCCCGAGGGTGCCGTGGCCTGTAGGGGGCGCCGTGGTCTTCCGAGGGTGCCGTGGTCTGAGCGAAGCGAAGGCCACGTCGAAGCGCGCATGACCGCCCCGGCGCGCGCCGAGTGGGCTCGGGCGCATCGCCGCTTTCAGACTTTCTCAAAAAATTTTCCGCCCATAGACAGGGCGGATTCTCACGCTGCCTTTTCGCATCGCCACCTCCTGCGCGCGCCGCTTGGGCTCGCCAGCCCTAAGGGTGAAGGGAGTGTGATATGCACACCGCAGCAAAACAGCCGTCCGAAACCACAGATTTCAACCCACAGACCGCCGAGGAAGCCCTCGCGCACATCAAGGCCGTGTATCGCATCAAACGCCTCGAGTCCGAAGTGACCATGGTCGCCGCGCAGACGAAAGCGCTGGAAGCACTCGTCCATTGCATGAAGCCGATCGAGTCCACCGGCGATACCAAACTGGACGACTTCTACGCAAGAGAACGCAACCGCCAACGCCTCGCGGCGATCCAGACCCTCCTCCACATCCGAACCGTCCAGCGCGAAAAACGCCTTCGCCGGGC
>Ga0070726_10001996_pt1 | contig 19144 bp, 29 predicted proteins | sample tdAd471_FD_67275 | JGI IMG/M metagenome (GOLD analysis project Ga0070726, IMG submission 67275) | Marine sediment microbial communities from the Atlantic coast under amendment with organic carbon and nitrate - tdAd47.1 | ecosystem: Environmental > Aquatic > Marine > Coastal > Sediment | place... | reverse complement strand
CATGTATTCAACGTGCTTGCTGATTTGCACAAGCATGGTGTAAAGCGCTTCGAGGTCTCGCTTCTTTTTCTCTGCGGCCTCGGCGACGTTTTTGGTGTTGGTGTTTTCCATGCTGACGAGCATGTAAATCGCGTCGCGCAAATGGTTCACCCGATTCATAAGCGATTCGGACTGACCGGGGGTTGCGCCGTAGCTGCCCGTCGAAGCTTCGGGGTTTTCGATGACGATGAAGTTGCCCGTGCCCTGCTGAGCGCCCTGCACTTCGTCGAGCTTCGCACCCATGACGTACTTTTGCGTGAAGGTGCTGTTGTAAAGCTCTTCGTCGAGTAGGCTGCTCATGTTGAAGAGCGCCCGGTTTAGCTCGGCGATGTCTTCGATGGGGAAGGGCGGCACGAAGCGATACCACGGGCAAACGCCGAAGTCGTGCGTGCTCTCTTCGAGTACCTTGACCTTCGCGGTGGTCATCGTGCCGCGTCGCCGCTCGGCATCGCTGACGGGCTGGCCGTCATCATCGACAAGCTCGTACCGCACCCAAGCGTCGGCGGTCCATTCGATGTAGGTGATGAAGGTTTTTCGTCGACTGGCGAAGCTGGCCTTTTGCTCGCGTAGCTCTTCGATGACGACGCGAATGATCTTGCCGTCTTTGTCTTCCTCGAAGTCGACGACCTGCCTTGGGTCGGCATCGACGAGGTAGTAGTCGCCCTTGTTTTCGGGGTCGATGGCTTCCATTTCCGCGACGGTGATGTCGAGGTCGGGGTCGATGGCGAGGGCGTCAAAGCCGACCCACCATTCGTGGTAGGTCAAGCCCTTCAAAACGGCGGTGTCGATGAATTGTTGAAGCTCAAGCCGCTCGAAGTCTTCCGATAGCGACTCTTCGCGTTTGGGCTCGTTTCGCATGACGTAGCTGGCGACCTTGTCGATGATCGGCTTGACGTGGTTTTCGTAAGCCGCGATGCGCATGCGGCGGTCATAGCGGTTGGGCTGTGCGTTGCCGTCTTTGTTGGTCTCGCTGACGGCGGCATCGAAAAAGCTTGTGCCGCTCGTCGGTGCCGGGGTCTCGGCTTCGTGCTCGATGAGCATGGGGTTTCCGTGAGCATCGACGGCTTGCTTGTAGCCAATGCCGCCGCCGTAGCTCGCTTCGAGGAAGTCGAAGAGTTGTTGCCGTTGGGCGAAGCCTTCCATGAAGTGCACTTCGAGCACCCCGACGAGCATGGGGTTGTCGGTGTTGTCGTCGACCGTGGCGGTGTTTTGATTGCTGATTTGTGACATAACGCCCATAGTACCCGACGCGACTGACTTGGCAAGCTAAAGCCTGAGACGACCCGAAGTGAGAGGACGCACGGGGTAGCGCTCTTGCACCATATACCCAATCGCGTCGCTCGCGTGCGTGAGCATTTTGTCGGTCGTCTTGTCGATTTGCTTGCTGCCCTCTTTCCATTGCACCCGCTCGAAGTCTTTGCGAAGGGTGGTGCATCGCTCGGAGACATAGAGCCGGGTTTCGCCGTTGGCGTTTCTGAGAAGAGCGTTGACGGCGTTGATGCGGTCGACGACTGGCGGCGCGAAGCTTCGCCATCGTCTTTGAAAGCGTTGATTGAAAGCGTCGCCGAAGTGTTGCGTGATGATGTCGTAGTCGCTGCGGTTGTTGTTGGTGTGCTTCGCCCGCCCGCTGGGGTCGCCGTACACCATGACGGGTTGATTGGTGACGTAGGGCGTGATGCGTCTGATGATCTCTCGGCATACTTCGGGCGTCGCGGCGTTACTCATCACGACTTCGTCAACCGCGAAGACGTGCTCGACGCCGCCCCTATTCACGATCTGGCAAAGCACGACCGAGTAGGGTGTGCGGTTGAAGTCGAAGCAAATGGCCCAAGGAAGTTGGCGACTCGGGTTGAATCTCTTGACGTGCTTTTTGCGGTCGAAGGTGTAGTAGACGTGCCCTTGATTGAGCAAGACAAATTCGCCTTCAAGCTCTTGCTTTGCGAATTGCTCGTCGTAAATTGAATAGAGCGTCTTGATGTAGGCGGGGTCAAGCGTCGGGTTGTCGGCTGTCTTGGTCTTGATGTATCGCCGCTCGGCTCGAAGCTGCGGGTTGTTGTCGGGCTGGTCGACGAGTAGGTCGTAGAGCCAATCGTACCCGTTGGGCGATGAGACAATGCGCACTTCGCGCTTCGTCGCCTTGCTGCAACGGCACCGACCGAGTGCGACCTTGAAGGCTTCGTCGGTAGCACCCGTCGCTTCGTCCTGACCGATGAAGCCGACTTCGACGCCTCGAATGGCGTTGTAGTTGTCAAGGCTTCGGGTGATGGCTTGGATATTCCAAGGGCGAATGGTCAAGACGTTTGAGCACTTCTTGCCGAATTTGTTGTAGACGCCCCGCCAATGCTTCGGGGGGATTTCGTTGTAGACGTAGTCGCGTCCGTACCTGAGATTGATTTCTTCAAACGCTTTCCAAAGCTCGGGCAATGTCGCTTGCGAAAGCTGGGCGTAGGTGTTGGCGACGATCATGCCGACGGTGCCGGTGTTGGCTTCCTGCCTGAGCTTGCGGCGTAGGTATCGAGCGAGAATGAATGTCTTGCCTGAGCCGATGCCGCCGATGAGCCCTGCGATGTATTCGTCGGCGTTGAGCAATTCGCCTTGACCCGCGCTGACTCGCAACGTGCCCGCCTTCGAGACGGTGCGTGCGGCCCGCTTGAGCGGGATGACCCGCATATCGCGGGCCATGTCGTAGACTTGGTCAATGGTTGTCGTCATGCTTTTTGACGCGCTCCGTGACTGACCAAGTGCGAGCGAATCGCTTGGCGAGTGCTTGATTGATCTTGTTGTTGACTAGGTAGCGCTCGCCGCGAAACTCTCGCTTTTCGAGTTGCATGGTGAATCGTGCTAGCTCTTCGAGGCTCGCACGATGAATGATGACGCTATGAAAAATCTCAATTCTGAAAGGGTCGTCTGACTCGGTCAGTTCGTCGATGCGTAGTGCAACGTGATTCCAAAGAGGGAGTCGGCCCCGCACGCCGTCTTCGCTCATGCGGTGCACGCCTTCGCTCTCGATATAGGCGAGCTTGCCGAGTTTGCTTGTGACAATCTTGAAAAGCTCATGGTCGCATTGTCGGGTGTTGCCGAGCAAGGCGACGTATCGACAACCGCGTTGCATGTCTTCCTCGCCTCCGAAGGTAGCGATGCGTCGGGCGAGTTGTTGACCCGTGAGCGTCATGCTCTTCGGGGTTCCCTTCGGTGCGAATCTGACGGCGATGACGGGGCGACCCGCTAGGTGCCCTATTCCGTTGATCCATTTGTTTTGAATTCCGGTGATGGTGTATTGCATCGTGCTCAATCCTCATCGGGCATGAGTCGCTTGATTGCTTGGGCGGCTTTCAATTCGTCGACCAACAACAAACGCGCCCGCAAGCTACTTTCTCGCTCGCGTGCGCGTGCTTCGTTGTTGACCATCGTTTCTAGTACCGGGGCAATCGTGGCGTCGGGGTAAATCAACCGGGCGGCTTTGAGCCTTTCGAGGTTGTTGTAAACGTCGAGCGTTGTGATGCTGCTGCTCGCCGCGATTTGATATAGCATCGTTTCGACAAGCGGTGTGGCTTCATCCCATGCCCATTCCCAAAGCGCAAAGATTGGGGCCTTGGGATTTGTGACAAATCCCTCGGGGGCGTACTGCTCGACTATGGGTGTTTGCGAAGCCCATGAGACGACGAAGTCTTGCCAACCGTAGAGGTTCGCAAGAGCTTGGGTTGCTACGGCGTTGGTCGGCTCGAAGGCTTCCTTGCACTTTTCAACGCAAGCCGACCAACCCAAGCGCTTCGTGCGCGTGGGTCGCTTCGCCATAAGTCATTGCCCCGCTTTGCCGCGAAGCTCGGCGATGCGTGCGGCTCGCATGGCCTCGATCTTGGGGTCAAAGACTTTGTGCTGCAAGTCGAGGTCTTGAGCGTTGAGCTTGAGGTCGTCTTCGGTGACGGGTCCGAGTGACGCACCGTAGGCGTCGGTTTGATCCATGCCGACGATGCTGCCCAAGTTGGGCACTTCGGAATAGAGCCAACGTCTTTCTTCGTTGTCGAGCGTTTGGTAAAGCTCTCGACATTTCTTGCATGCGCGGCGGGTGACGTGCTGAATGGAGCCGACGAGTTGAGTGCGTCGAGCGACTTCGTTTGCTGTCATCGTGCGCTCTTGCACGACGACTTCGGCATCGACGGTTTCGTTTCCGCACAAAGTCACACACTCGACCTTGACTGTTTTGCCGGGGTCGAGTGTGTGAGTTGAAGCGAGCGCGATGCCGCCGACTGTGACTTTGGTTGTGCCTGACGGGGGTTGCATGGCGAGCCTTTCGTAAGAGGTCTCGCCAATATCGCACGTTGTCTAGGGTGCTGTCAAATGGCGTGTCAATCGACGCCGGGGAAGCTACCCCCAAAGCCGTTGCTCATGCCGGGTTGCCTGCCGTGTGCGAAGCCATCGAGACCCGTTGACGCTGGCACCGCTGTCGCCTCTACCATGCGGTCATACGCATAGCCCGCGATGGCTTCCCAATCGTCTTCGGCGGGCGTGTCGGTGTGCAAGCCCGACGAATCGAGAAGACGGTTGCCGGTCGGCGTGATGCCGAGTGCGGGCAACCGCACTTCGTCAAGCCATCGGCCTTCACGGTGGGGCCATGCGACCGTATCGTACCGATTGGGGCTTGACGTATCGACGTGCAAGAGGGCTTCGGTATCCCAACCGAACGCGCCGCCTAGCACGCGAAAAGTTGAAAGCACGAAAATGTCACTGTGCTCATCGGCGAGGCTGCGCATCCAAGTCTCATTGTCGATGAATCGTTGCCTGAGTGTTTCGATGTCGTCGTCGGTGCTGCGGTTGTGAGCGAAGCTGTTGACGAGACCGATGGTGTAGTCGCTGAATCCCATTTGCGATGCAATCCAACGGCAACGAGTGACGAAGCCGGGCGACGTGGGCGGTGCTTGCCCCGCTGAGTCGGCACCGATCATTTTGCTATCGAAGTTTGCCTCACTCGTTTCGAGGTCGGCGATGTCGAAAACGAAAAGAATGCTGTCGTTGCTCGGGTCTTTCCACTGTGCGCCGTCAATCCAAGCGAGCAAGTTGTCATCGCTGAATCCCTTGTCGTTGCTCGACTCGTCTTGGTTGTCTGCAAGGTTGATCGTGCTTTGACTACTGATGCTTGTTGCGACGTAGTTGATGCCGTCAACTTGGTCGCCATTGGAGTCGGTGCGGGCGACGGCGATGCCGGTGATATGCGTGTAGGTGTTGGCGTCTACGCCGCCGCAAAGAATGTCGCCCAAAAACGGCACCGCATTCACGGCGACGGGGGCGTCGAGGTCGTCGGCCCAATAGAGCCGGTCGCCGCTGGCGATGGTATCGGGGGCGGTGACGCCGGGGGTGTCGCCGTTGCTCCAACGTGTGAGCTTAGCTGAGGCGGCTACGCCGAGATTGGTGAGAATTGATTGCGCTGTACCGTTGAGTCGCAATGAAAAGATATCGGGGCTTTGCCCGCCGCTGTCACCGATGTACGTTGCGAGACGAGCACGCATGTAGTCGCTCACACTGAACCAAGTTTCACCGTTGAAGTCGCCGATGCTGAGGTCGTTTGAGATTCCCGAATCACCCGCGAAGCTCGCGCCGCCCGTGCCGCCGTAAATCTCGAAGACGTAGTCGTGCGGGAAGCCGTACCTTTCGGTCAAGCTGACTTCGTCTTGCATCATCGTGTTGTCATAACCGCCCGCGTCTGCCGAATTGCTTGCGTAGGCAACGTCACGCACAAGAGCGCCGGTGCCGGTGGGTGTGTTGCGTGTGAAGGTGACGGGTGGCCCGTTGTTTTCTCGGTAGCCTTGGGCGAGCCCCGCGAGGTCAAACTTGCTTGTCGAAAGACCGTGCTGAATCATCGCGGGCACGAAGCGTGCACCAATCCAATAGGCACCAAAGCTGTCGCTCAAGTGTGCCCAAGTCGAATTGCTTAGCGAGAAGCCCTGCAACGCGCCTGCCGGATCGTAGACAATGCTATCGAAGTCGAGCGCCGCAACGTCACTACCCGTATCGAGGTCATTGCCGAGCCGGTCGGTCGTCCAAGTCACCGCACCCGTCATCGTGCCGAGCGTCGTGGTGCCATCGACCAAGCACACTCGCTCGACTTCGTTGCCCGCTGGCGTCTCGGTGCTGTATCGGTCAAGCGCCCAAACGTGCAAGGCTCCGGGGAAGCTCGCCGGGTTCTTCTCGCCCTTAGCCCAAGCGAGCACGTCGTCATCGCTCAAGCCGGTGAGGTCATCGCCGACGGCAATCTCTGCGACTTCGATGCCGCTGGCGGTGCCGCCTTGCACGGTGTAAAAGAAGTCGCTGGCGGCGTCGGCGACGGTGTAGCTGCAACCGATGCCCGCAAAGCTGGTGCTGTAGTTTTGCTCTAGCGTGAGCGATGCGTCGCCGTCTTGCCACGACCACCCGACGGCGTAGTTGCCTGCCGTCGTGAGGTCGGTGCTGAGTTGGCTGGCATCCCAAGCGACAAAGAAAAAGTAGTCAACGCCGGTCTGTATGCTGTCAATGACCTTGGGGCCACGGAAAGCACCGTTGGTGTCGTTGAAAATGTAAGCGTAAAGGTGGTCGCCGTTGTTATCAATTCGCACCGTGATCGCGCCGACATTGGCGTCGGCGGTGGCGTCATCGAGTCTGAAAATGATGTCTCGGGCGTCGATGGCGTTGAATCGAAGACGCATGCCGAGCCAAGCTTGCGTGGGCGAGCCTGCAAAGTCGCCGCTCTCGATGACGTAGTCGGTAGACGTGGGCGCGCCTGAGCTTGTCGTAGTCGCCTCGATGCGTGAGCCTGCGGGAAGCTCAAGAGCCCCGCGATAGTCTTGTCTGTCGGGCATGTTCTGGCATCCTCGTTGGTATTCTTCGACGAAGGCGATGATGTCGCCATTGTCAATGATACCGTCGCCAGTCATATCGGCAACCGGGTCGCGGGCTAGGAAGCTCTCGACAAATTGCATGATGTCGCCGTTGTCGATGACGCGGTCGCCGTTGAGGTCGGCGGGGCAATGCTGCCCGAAGCATTGGGTGAAGACGAAGGTGATGACGGCGAGCATGACGCCGACCCGATAGCGGTGGTTGGTTCTCATGCTCGAAGGTCTGCCGGGCTCGATGATTTGTGACAAAAGAAAAGCCCGCTTTCGCGGGCGTGTTGGTTTCGGGTTGTGCGGTCGGCTCAAGCCTTGGCGATGATCTTGGCGTCGTTGCACCGAGCACCGAGCGAGCGGTCGGCGAAGTTGACGATGTAGTCGACGCGACCGTTGGCCTTGCGACCGATTGCCATTCCTGACCATCCCATAGACTCAAAGTGAGCGGCGGTGCGGTCGCTGCCGTCGGCACGCATATCATCGGTGGTCTTGACGTTGGTGAGGTTCCAAACGGTGCCGCCTTCGGTGGTGAGCTTGCGGTTGGTCATGGTCGTTTCCCTTCGGTTGCGCCCGTCGTGGGCTGGTCTGATGAAGTATACCCTGCAATCGGTCGCTCGTCAAGGTTTCTTCAATAAAACTCTTCAAATAAAAAAGCCCCTTGCGGGGCTGGCCCGCGACCAAGCGGGGGAAGGGTATTTTTGAAGCCGACGGCGGGGGCTAGACTAGCGAGCATTGCTTCCGGGGAGTAGCTTGCTCCCGTTGTGGATGGGCGTCCCCACCCCGCTAGCCTAACTCCCGCCGTCGGCGGGTGTCGCCTTAGTCGGCGACGCTGGATGCCCGCACGACCGGGCTCATGCTGAACCGTCCGAAGGGCTCGAAGGTCTCGACGCCGTCGACGACCCGCACGCGGCGGCTCACGGTCTCGCCGTGCACGTCGACCCAAACGGTCTTGGCGGTGCGACGCTTGACGGTGAAGTTGAAAACGCAATCGTGGTCGCAAGCGCTGCGAGCGGTGAAGGTCTTGCCGGTTTCAAACTTGGTGGTGGTGTTGGTCATGGTCGGTTCCCTTCGGTTTGGGGCGTGGTGCCCGGTTGGTCTGAGACAAGTATACCCTGCAATCGGTCGCTCGTCAAGGTTTCTGAATAGAAATAGTGAAATTCTTGAGGGCGTAGAAAAACCCCGCCGCAACGAGCGACGGGGCTTGAAGAGAGAAAAAGAGAGACTGTGACTTGTTTACCCGCCGCCTAGCTCCCTGTTTCTCTTGGCGGCAAGTGCGGCCTCGAAGTCTTGGTTGCTCATTTCGACCTTGAGGTCGAGCGCTTCAAGCTCGGCTTCGGTGAGGTCTCGATGCTCGGCGGCTGCGGCCTTGAAAATCGGTATGGCCTTGGCTGCCGTGGTGAGCCCGATGTCGATAGCTTGCAAGACGGTGATGACGGATGCGGGAATCATGGTGATTGTCTCCGTGGTGATGCTCCGGGGGATTTGTCACAAATCATGGTGCCGGGGGCAACGGGGTCAAAGGCTCCGATGGTGTGACGTTGTTGTTGCTGTCGGGTTCCTCGGACATGGCGACGAGCGCCGCGACGACTTGACTGTAGCGCTCGACGAGAATTTCAAAGCCGGTGCCGGGGTCAACCGGGTTGGCTTCGAGCGCTGAACGCATTTCAGTGAGTCGCCCATACGCCGCCAATCTGATTTGGTTGATGGCCTCGGCTTCGGCGAGGCTGACCCAATCGTTGTTGATGGCGATGGTTGCGGTGTCGACCGCGCCCGTGTAGACGTGCACGGCCTGCTCGTATTGCTGAGTCGGTGACTTGTCGCCCCAAACGCCGCATCCGACGAGCATGGTAGAGACCATGATGACGGCAAGGGTTGCCGTCGCTCGGGCTCGATGGGTAAGTGCTCCCATTGGTGTTGCCTTTCTGTTTCGACGCTTGCGGGCGAGCCCTGCGAGGGCTTACTTGGCGAACGCCTTGACGATTGCACGCCCGATGCCGTATGCGGCGACGATGCCTGCGGCGAGCGCGGTGGTTTGTCCGTCGGTCACTTCAACCGGCCCGTCTGCGACGGCGTTGATGATGAGCAAAGCGGTTGTGATCGTCGATGACCAAAATTCGGTCGTCTTGATACCGGGCTTTGCGATGGTGGTTTCGGTACTCATGCGTACTGTCTCCGATGCGGGCGGTTGTCGCCCTAGTTATTCCGTGACGATGGCAAGCACGCCCGTCACTAGAAGACCAACGATGACGATGATGTAGAGGTCGAGGTTGACGAAGACGTGCCGCTTGATGCGGTAGCGAAGCGGCAATTTGTCATTCGACTTCTTGGGCATTCGTCATTCCTTCAAGCCCCAAGTCTAACACTCGGGTCCGTGTTATGTCAACAAAGCGAAGCCCTAGCAATTCAACGCCCCAACCCTTGCACTCTCGGGCCAGTGAACGCCGTATGCGGGCTTCTAGCTTCAAACGGTCTGTGCGTAGGCTGATGCTGCTCGCGTCGCGTAGGGCGTGGCTGAGCACGCCTTCGGCCCTCTCTATCAAACTCTCGTCGAAGTCTTGCACGCCGACGTACCAAAGCCGTAGGTCGAAGATGCGATACCTGATTGCGATGCTGATGCGGTAGGTGCGGTCATCGGTGAGCGTGAGCCTGACGCCATTGGTTGCGACGACTTCCTCAACGACGCTCTTGGTGTCGACGCTTTGAATGATGGGCCAGTACCAAACGATGCCGGGGTCGGTGTATAGCTTGACCGCTTTGCCCTTGTGGAATTTGACGGCCTGCTCGTATTCGTGACAAATGACAAGCGGTAGCGCTAGCTGAGCGAGACCGATTGCGATGCTGCCAAGATCAAGCATAGCTTTCGGGGGTGTCGTGCTCGTCAAGTACGATGGGCTTGAAGTGCATTCGTTTGTCTTTGGCTGAGTAGGTGAAACGCACGAAGTATGACCCAAGCGGCTTCGGCGGGTGGCCCCGCTCAATCGACCAACCGCCCTTGCCGTCGTTGTAGTCATCCTTCATGGTGGGGCACTTGATCGCGTAGCCGATGCGACGTTGCGGCTTGCCGTCCTTGGCGAATCCCATGCGGGTAAAAGCGACCATCCATGAATCGTGGGTATGACCACTGAGCATGATGTCGGCGTTATCCATGTAGGCGAGTTGCCGGTTGAGTTGGATGAGGTCTTTTGTGACTGGCCCGCCGCCGCCGTATCCGTGAATCATCCAAAGTCGCACCGTCATTTGCTGAGTGCGGTAGTAGAAACGGAAGGTGACGTAGGTGGTGTAGGCGCTGGCGACCGCTCGGCAATTCGGCACGCGGTCTTTGAGAATGTCGACCGTGCCGCCCGTGAGGTCTTCGCCGTGGTGATCGAGTTGGCTTGTTTCGTGGTTGCCCTTGCCCATGATGCCGAGCCGGTCGGCGTGCGGCTCGATGAAGTCGGCGGCGTACTTGCGAAGACGTGTGAGGTAGTCGGCGGCTTTGTATTCTTCTCGAAGGTCGCTGAGATTGCTGCGCTTGTCGTACTTGCCTTGCATCGCGCAATGCCAATCGCCGTTATCAAACCAAAGGGCCTCTCGCTTGTCGGCAATCTCTAGGTGACGCTTGAGCACGTCGCGTCGACATTTGACGTTGTCGAAGTGCACGTCGCTCGTCAAGTGAAGCCATCCTTGCCATTTGCTCGGCTCGCTCGGTAGGTCAACGTGAATGATGACCGCGTTGTCCGCGATCCTTTCGATTTCGCGGACTTGTCCATTCATGGGGTTTTCCAATCGAGTTTATTGGTATTCGCATCGACATCGTCGTCGATTCGATTTATTGCTTCGGCGGCTTCGCCCTTCCAAGCCATGATGTCAAATAGTTCTTGCCAAATTAGGTCTAGCTCATGGCTGTTTTCTGCGATGTCTCGCTCGTTGCGCCCGCGTGTGTAGGCGTACTCGACGGCCTCCCGATACTGCCTCGATTCGTGGTCTTTGAAGTCGTCGTGAATCATTTTGAGCGTTGCCGCCGTCGACGTGGCTTGGCTCGACCTGAGATTCGCTTCGGAGTTGATGGCGAAGGTGACGAGCGAAGCTGCGGCACCCATGCCGAAGACAAAGAGCGTGGCGATGATTGCGAATGGTGCCCAATTCGTCTTGCTGCTGTCTTGCTGCGAACGCTCAACCATGCCAAGTCTTCGCTCTTGGGCTCGGCTGATTTCAACAAGCGAATTGACGCTTGAGTTGGTCTTGCTGACTTCGTCGCCGAGCTTGTCGATTTGCTCTTCGACTCTATCGAAACGCCCCTCTAGACGGGTCACGTTCTCTGTCTTGATTCTGTCGGCGTCGGTCATATGTCACAAATCCCTTCGTCGGTGAATAACGAAAGGCATGCTAACAGAAAATTGCGCTTTGGCGAATTAGCGTGACAAGCCGCGTGGCCCGACGGCGTAGAAGGTGCCCTCGGGTTGACCGACCTGCGGCATGGGCTGATCGGTCGGCGGGTAGACGAAGTCTTCGCTTTCAAGGTTGGCTTGCTTGATGCCGTGGTTGCGGCATGCGACCGTGAGCGCGGGCATGTCGTGCCGGTGCCCCAAGCATCGGGTCGGGTCGCCGAGCTTGCCGTTGGTGTTCTTCCAATCACCGACGAAGAGGTCGGGGTGCTCGGCGTAGCTGAGCCATTCTTCGTAGACGGCCTTGCCAATCTTGGTCTTAGGGGCAAGAGCGAAGATGCCGCCGACCAAGAGTTGCATGCTCATCGCGTCCGTGCGGCTGATGCCGTAGTAGTTGAGTGCTTGGTCGTGGGTCCACTGGCCCAAGCTCCAACCGCTGTTGAAGACGGCGACGCCTTCGTCGATGGCAAGCTCGCTCATGTCGTCGAAGGCTCGTACCGCGATGATGCTTGAATCAATCCACCAAACGACATCGGGGTCGAAGCGGTCGATGATGTCTTTGACGGCATGGGCTTTGAAGGCGTAGGGCTTCGCGTGATGCGTGGGCGACGCGGGCGGGTACTCGCCGAGCCATCCGTGATAGGTGGCGTTGACGCCGCACTCGGCGAGGTTGCTTTGCAAACGAAGAGCGCCCTGCGGATACCATGAGCCCTTGGCGACGTTGGTGACAATGGTTTTCAATCTTCGGCCCTTGTGATGTTTTCGTCGTAGCGATAATGGCTGAGCACTTCGGGGATGCGTGCGGCTGACATCACCAATGGTGCGACTTGGTCGACCCATATGGCGTCTTCGCCGTAGTTGATGTCGCCGAAGGTGCCCTCTTGGGCAATCGCTCGGCGGTACGGTACAACGTGCCAAGGTCGCCGCGTGGCGACATACGGCTTGGCGTCGAGGTTGACTTGCTGATCTTGCTTGCATTCGTGGTCGAAGCGAATGACGTGCGGCCCGTTGCCGTTGAAGGTGAAGTGCTGATCGAAGAGCACCACGTCGACGCCGGGGTTGGCTTCGATCATGCCGACGATGGCTTCGACGTAGCGGTCATAGACTTCGTCATCATCATCGACGAAGACGACATAGTCGCCCTTGGCGATATCGAGTAGGGCTTGCCGCTTTGCCCCGATGCTTCGCATGCGGTTGTCGACGAGGGCGAGCACTTCGACGGGGTGCCCTGCGGCGAGCGCCGTGAGCTTGTCGTAGAGCGGCTTGAAGTGCGTGTCGAATCGCTCGGGAATCGAGGGAATCAAAATGCTCAGTCTTGGGGCACTCGCCATAGGTGATTTTCCTTGGTCTCATGGGCGAGCACCAAACCGAGTCGCATGCCTACGTCTCGCATGATGGCCTTTTCTTTGTGGCCTCCGTGCTCAACACAAACGAGCTTGGTGCCGAGTGCCTTGTAGTCGAGGGTCTTGAAAACGGCTTCGGTGACTTCGCCCTCGATGTCGATGTTGACGAAGTCGTATGGTCCGGGGAAGACTTCGAGCACTTTGCGAATGTCGATGATGGGCATGTAGACCGGGGTGAAGCCGCCGTAGCTCTCCCACTTTGCATAGTGCTCTTCGTCGAATGATCCGACCGCGTCGTCGCTGCTGTAAAACTTGACGAGGTCGACGGGCGGGTCGACGGCGACGCATGCGTTGACGAGGTTGATGTCGGGTCGGCCTTGGTGTAGGTCGATGAGCTTTCTGAATGGGCCTGAGCTTGCTTCGATGAGCGTGCCCGACCAACCCTTCTCGATGAGGGCGAGCGTGTTTGAGAACGTCTTGCCTTCGTATGCACCGATGTCGAGCAAGCGACCATCCGAGCGGTTGCGGAAAGTGTCGAGTATGACCGTCTCTTCGTCGTTCTGTGAATACAAGGGCGAGCTTCCTGACGGGTTAGGTGTTGCTGTAGCCGAGCCCGTCGCCGCCGCTTGTGACCATCCACGAAACGGGGGTCACGTCGGTTGATCCGGCGCGCTTGACTTGCACGGTGTCGATTGCACCCGCTCGCCCGTCCATTGTGAAGGTCGCCGACTTGCCTGCGGGGATCAACCCCCACTCGCCCGCCGAGTGATGCGGGGTGACGTTGACGTGCAAGTCTTCGGCTGAGTCTCCATTGGTGACGGTGATTGCGGTGACGCCGTTTCTATCCGAACCGCCCGACATTTCGCATTGGAAAATGGTGGTCGCCGAGCTACCGATGGTCTGATTGTTGTTTGCGTTTGCCATGATCGGAGTGTATCACACTAGCTCAAGCATTCAAACTCGACGCCCGCTTCGATAACGCCGTCGATGTCGGCCTCGCTGACGATGACGTAGGGGTCACGCCCGTCGAGTAGAATGTCGTGCCCTGCGAATTTGCGCAAGATGATTCGGTCGCCTGCGGCAATCGACCATGCAACGGGTGCGCCCTTCTCTGTGACTTCCTCGGCACCGAGCTTGATGACTTCGGCGGTGGTGGTCTCGTATCGCAATTCTTCGTCGCTCTTCCCGACGAGGGCGATGTTGCCCGCGAATTCTGGCCCGTCTTCCCTCTTGACGAGTGCCCAACCCGGAAGCGGCGTGAAGTCGGCTGACGGGATGCCTTCGTTGAGCTTGTTGGTGTAGGGGTGACTTCGCTTGCGTCGCTTGGTGGGGTCGATGCCACTGAGGGGAATGTTGACGCTCGTTTCAAATCCGGCATTGGGCTTGTTGCTCATGGCTTGGCTTCCTTCTTGTTGACCTTGATGACGATGTTGCGGCTGATGCTGTCGGCGGCTTTGGCGATGAAGTGCCCGACGACTCCGAGTGCGATGGCGGTGACGATGAAACAAACGATGACGGTGAACGCCGCGAGCTTGGCGACGGCGACGATGGCTTCGGTGTCTTCGATCATGGCCCGACCTTTTGTGACAAATCCCTTGCCTTGCGTCGCTCGGCGATTTCGTGGGTGATGCCCGTGGCGATGACGGCTGCGGGAACGTAGCTGAAAAACGCGACGAGCACGTTGTCGTTGATGAGGGCGTTGGCTCCGACGATGATGAACGCGAGCCGAAGTGTTGCGATGAGCAACGACATGAATGCCGAATAGACGGCGCTGCGGTGGTTGGCGCTACGGTATCGAAGCAAGAAGACGACGCCTTCGAGCGCCCCGATGATGACGAGTGCGATGGCTGTGAAAATCATCGGTCGTCTCTGGTCGCCGCTGACGAATCGGGGCCGACCGTTTCGATGACAAGCGTGCTGGCCTCGTCGCCTTGGAGCGGGAATGACTCACGCATGATTTGCTCGATGAGTGCGGGGTCCGACTCGGCGAGCCGGTCGATATGCTTGGCGATGAGCAAGACGGCGTAGTTGACCATGTCTTCGCCTAGGTCGGTGAATCGCTCATCGGTGACGCCTTCGCCCTGCTGATTGCTGCCGACTCGCTTGGCTTCGATGTTGAGCCCTCGGCTGACCTTGTCGCTGACCCTGATGAGAATGCCCGTCTCGGTGGAGCACTTGCCGCCCGTGACCACGTCGCACGCATCGAGGTTGCCGAAGACGCTTTGCTCGCCGCTGTAGTCGTTGTTCTTTCGCCGCATGAGTTCGCATGCGTGCTTGCAAATCCGCTTGTGCAATTCAATCAATTGAGCCTGTTTCATAGCCGTACCTTTCTGCGAGCACTCTTTGCTCTTCGGTTAGCTCCCAATCGACTTCGCCGCGAGGTCGTTTGCGGAAGCTGTTGATTTGTCTGCCGGTGTTGTCGACAACGTATCGGATTCGCTCGGGCGAGACGTTGACGCCGATGTCTTTGAGCAACGCGAAGAGCACGTCGGGTCGTGGGCTCTCGACTTGAATGCGTCGATAGGGGTGACGGCCTTGGGCCTTGATTGCCCTTTCGATTTCGAGGTTGTAGCGTCGCCAGAATTCAAGAGCACGCTGCACTCGGTCGGCGGGCCATTGCCCGTAGTGGTCGGTGCGTCTCTTGTATTCGCGCTCCCAAGGTCGGGCCTTCGGAAACGGGGTGAGCGGTGGCGTGCCCTCTTGCCAAGTGACGTGGCCCGTGTAGAGCATCGAAGAGACCGCGTCAATGGGATTCCTGACGACGTGCAAGAATCGCGTGCGTGGGCTCGCGTGCATGATGGCACCGATGGCGGTGGGGCTGCACTCGCCGAAGGGTGTGTCGGTGTCTTCGCATGGCGTGAGCGTCATGCTTGCCGGTCGTAGGTGTGCTTGATGGGGGCAACGCAAGCCGAGCGTCGTGAGCAAGACCGACGTGTAGGTCGTGCCGCTCCGGGGGCATCCGGTAGCGATGAGGTCAATGGGTCGCAAGGTCGACGACCCCGTGCAAGTTGAGCGAAGTGAATGGGGCGATGCCGTGCGATTCAACCATGTCTTTCAACGCCGCGAGTTGCCAAGGGTCTTGGTGCGGGCGGTAGTGCTTGCCGATGAGGTCTTCGTAGCCGTTGAGCCATGCGTCGGGAATCGGGCTGTATTGCTCGCCGCCTCGCTTGAGGGTCCAATCGTATTTGGCGTCAAGCTGTGCGGCGCTCATGCGTCCGGGGTAGGTCACGGTCTCCATCGCTTTGTACCATGCCGCTTTGACTTTGAGCCTTTCGAGTGTGACGTACTGCAAGTGCACGATGCCGCCGCCCGTTGGGGGCTGGTAGGCTTGGTGCACTCGCTGCAAGTTGGTCGGGGGCCTCATATGGTGTTGGTAGCCGTCGCCCGCCTTGCTCCAATTGTGCGCCTTGTCATCCTCGAAAGCGAGCAAGATGCCGCCGCGTGAGTTGTGCGAGCCGTCGATGCGTCGCCGCTTGAGGTCGGGTGAATCGTAAGGGCTGACCATCGGCAACGCGAAGCCGCGACGCAAGCCGGTCGTGCGTGCGATGTCGGTGCGGATCGTGGGCAAGAGATTCGCGGTGAGGAATTCATCGGCGTCGACGACGGCGACGTGCGTGGCGTCTATCTTGCGAGCTTCGTTGAGCATGCGTTGCCGCTGTTGCATTTCTCGCCATGCGTGCGGGTGTATCTCTTCGGCCTCGCCGTCGATGTAGTGCAACCGCGTCGAGTCGTCTAGCTCTCGGCTGATTTCTCGGATGATGTCGACGGTGCTGTCGGTGCTTTGGTCGTCGTAGACAATGACCACGTCGCACCATTGCAACGCCGCTCGAAGGGTGAAGCCGATGACCCAATCTTCGTTTTTGACGAGCATTGTGCCAACGAGCTTCATTGCATGCCCCCGGTTTCATACCAAGCCAACGCAAAAAGGGCGAGACCGATGCCGATGCCCCAACCAATAGCGCCGAGCCCGCTACCGATGGCCTCCATGCCGAAGCGTAGGTTTTCCGAGCACGTCCTGATGATGAGCCATTTGTCTTTGTCGATCATTGTGATTCCTTCCATGAGCCGGGGAAGTCGAGTGCCTTGCGGTGATTGAAGAGGGCTTTGTCATTCGCCCAACGCTCTTCGAGTAGCTTGTGGTGCGGTCGCTTCGAGGGCGTGCCGCTTCGGGTCCAATGGTCGTGGTAGTGCATGAGGTCGCGGTCTTGCACAAGCCGACCGTGCCGAAGGCTGACGTTGAAAAGCTCTTCGTCGGCGAAGTAGTGGTTGTAGCCGGGCCAGAAAATGCCGAAGCCGTTGTTGAATTCTTTGAACGCATCACGCCCGACGATGGGCGAGCCGCAAATGCGGTCGGTGCCGTTGAGGTCGTCGCCCGTGGGTTGCACGATGCCGTTGAGGTCGGGGTAGTGCGTGCGGTATCGCTCGGCGACTTCCTGTGCGTTGCGTTGCGGGTCCGGGTGCATGTCCTCGCCCGCGTAGACGAAGACATCGCCGAGCAAGCCGTGCCGTTGAAGCTCTCGCGTTGCGAAGTTGACGCTGAATGCGTAGCCCGCGTAGTGGCTCCAAGGTTGAAGAATCATCGTGCCGGGCACGTCGAATCGTGTGCGGTCTTGGAGTAGGCAAACGTGGTAGCCCTGAGCCAACCAACGGGGCACGTTGGCGCGGCAAAGGTCTTCGTTGACTACGGGCATGATGAGCCAAACCTTGTCGCTCATGTCATCCTCTCGTCATGGGTTTTGTCACAAAACGCCGTTGCGGTGGTGTGCGACGAGCTTGTCGTTTTGCTCTTTGTACCAAGTGAAGTGCTCGTCGTTGTCGGTGATGGGGATGAGACCCCGCAAGAATTCGTCTTGCATCATGGCCTTCGGCGCGTGCGGGTTGACGACCGTGCTGTAGTCTTCCTTGTTGACGTGCCAAACGAAGAGTCGCGTTGTCTGGTAGTTGAAGTGCACGCCGGGCAAGCGAGCCTTGATGTATCGCGGGTGGCCGGGCTCATGGCGACCATCGTACCAACCCTTGACGGCAACCCAAGGCATGCGAGATATGGCATCGAGGTCAAGCGTACCATCGCCATTGAGCGGCAACGCTTCGCCGATGAGGTACTTGCTGGGGTTGTATCTGTTGAGCGCCCTGCTCATCCTGACGAAGTGCTCACGCTTCGGATAGGGTCCGTGCTTGGTGTCGACTCCGACTGAGCTTGCCGCGTCAATGGCGCTGGGTCCGGGCGTGTTGTCGAGCCAAGGGAAGAAAGCAAGCTCGGCGAGCGTGATGTCGGGGTTGCTTTGCGCCCCGATGTAGTTGTGCTCTTGAGTCTGACCGGGCACGAAGCAAGAAGCTTCGGCGTCGACGGATGACCAACCCGCCGCTTTGTCGACGGGGTGGGCGGTGTTGAAGGTCGAGCCAACGAAGGGGATGATTTCGAGGTCGGGGATTTCAACCCGCAAGTCTTCAAAGAGTGCGACGAGTGCTTGCCGCTTCTCAAACAAGATGCTCAACCACTGACCCGCTCCGACGTGCGCGCCCTTGGTGGTGCCTCCGGGTCTGTTGAGCCAAAAGCGACGGGCTCCGAGACGGCTGTGAGCGTCCCGTATACGCCTCCCAAGCTCTTCGACGCCTCTGAGCCCTCGGTAGGGTCGTGCGACGCCCTGTAGCCTGTCGTGCCGCTCTATGGGGCTCTCCGGGGCAAGCTCGTCGTCTCGCCTGCCTGAGAACGTTTTGAGGTAGTAGACGGGGTCGCGGCTGACCGCTGGGCCTATCCACTTCGACGGGCCGACCTGATTGATTGGCTCGTCTTCGGTGGGCTTGACGGGCTCGGGCTCGGGCGCACGCTCGAAGTCTGTTGGTCGTCGATTCATGTCCATTGCTCCAATCTAGCACGCCCTCGGTGAATTGGTCAACGACGGTGCGTGTTGGGTTATCTGCCGACGATGGCCCCGTCGTAACGTGCGGCGAATTGATCTTTGGTGAGCTTGCCCAAATCTTTGGCGAGACCGACGGTTGTGCTCCCGCTCGCTTGCACGTCGACGATGACGGTTTCGAGACCCGTGGGTTGGGCCTTCGGCTTGTCGAGCCATTCGTAGGCGGCGGCGGTGCCGTCGCTTTGGTAGAAGACGGCGAGGTACGGTGACGGGGTGCTTGTGTGCATGGCGTTTCCTCCGAGTGTGATTGAAAAACGACGGCGAGCATTGTTTCAACCCGCCGTCGCTTGGTCGGCTCAGTTGCCTCGCTGATAGCGAGACTGGCGGGGTGTCATGCCTTCATTTTCTGCGGTTCCCGCCATCCCGTCGATAGCACCCATGACATCGCGGTAAATGCCGATGCCCGTGTTGCATCCCGACATGCCTGCGAGCATGAAGGTGAGCAAGGTGAGTGCTCCAAACGTGACGAAGAGGCGAAGGGTCCAACGATCAATGCCGATGCTAATTCCGTGAGACTTTCGATGCTGCATTGTTGATGCTCCGATACGGGGGTGCGTCGTCTCCGACGGTTGGGGGCATCCTGCCGCACCCTGTATCGACCGCATCACTTGCGGGCTTGAGCC
>Ga0070726_10001990_pt1 | contig 19184 bp, 16 predicted proteins | sample tdAd471_FD_67275 | JGI IMG/M metagenome (GOLD analysis project Ga0070726, IMG submission 67275) | Marine sediment microbial communities from the Atlantic coast under amendment with organic carbon and nitrate - tdAd47.1 | ecosystem: Environmental > Aquatic > Marine > Coastal > Sediment | place... | reverse complement strand
TTTGCTCGCTTCGCCAGAGAACTGGGCTTTGAAATGAATATTAGTTCCAAAGAGGAAATTGCACGATCCTATAACCGATTGACCAAAGAAGCCGCCAAGACGCCCGCTTTGAAGCTACTAGAACCGGTAGCTATCCGAACAATGGCGAAAGCGGCCTATTCAACTGAAAACATTGGCCACTATGGCCTAGGATTTGAATTCTATAGCCACTTTACCTCCCCTATTCGTCGCTATTCCGATGTACTCGCTCATCGCATTCTAGCCCTCAACCTTGAAAGCGATTCTCCGGTACGCGTGAAAAAGGACGTATTAGAAGAACAGTGTCGACATATTTCGCTACAAGAGCGGAAAGCGATGGATGCAGAGCGAGAATCTGTTAAATACAAACAAGTCGAGTTTATCGAAAAGCACATTGGAGAGACTTTCGAAGGGCAAATATCTGGGTTTTCAGATTTTGGTGTCTTTGTAGAATTGAAGGCCAATCATTGTGAAGGAATGGTCAGTTTTGCTACGATGCCAGAGCCTTTTGATTTAGCTTCTGGTCGACTGAGCATTACGGGCTCTCATAGCGGAAGAACCTTTAAAATGGGTGATGATATGTGGGTAAAAATTGTAGATACAGATTTGGCGAGAAGACGCATCGATATGGCTTGGGATGAAGAAGCACAAGAAACGGCTTCTTCCTAAGTTCATGTTTGGGCAGGCATGATTAGCCGAAAGCGGCAATTGAGGTCTGCCCAATTATGGCCTAAAAAAACAAGGCCGCCCTAAAGGCGGCCAAAGCTATCATGAAGGAAAACGGTGTTAACTCTTAACAGGGACCATCATAAGCTATCCAAAAATAACTCAATGGTGTGTAGCGATCGCTGAAACAATGGAAGGGTAAGTGTTTGTTTGGGTTGTTCTGTTTTAAGGGTTTCAAAACCCAAAAATGAACGCCCCTGAGTTCCTTCAGCAATCGCTACTACAATTATATCTTCCCCCACCGGTACCAGCGGCGAGGAAAATTGACTGTCCCCTTCTATTTCATCTTGAAATAAGGGTATGACAGTCCTTCTTTCTTCAAAAACTAAAAAAACGGCACTATTTTGCTCGTTGAAGAGTTCAGGCAATTCGATCACTACGGCTGATTCGGCTCCGCTCATCTCTCTTGTGACAAATCGACTACAACTCCACCAACCTAATTGCTGAGGCTGGGCTTTATAGGCATTTAAGGACTCCCCATTGGGAGTCAATATCTTTACAGGTCTTACAGGTGCTTGATTGGAAAAGACTTCTGTGGCGCCTACCCATTCCAAATTGGACACGTTAGTCTCCAATCCATAAAACAGATTCAGGTCTCCACTAAAGTTATCCGTCGGAATATCCCAATCAATATTAACTCCTGCTTTCAAGGCTAAGGGTTGACCATCCATCTCTGCACTTATATTAAGTGCGCCAAAGGTTTCCATCAATTGTTCCTCACTCGTAGCAGGAAGTCGGAAGCGAATCATGTCACCTTTGTGCATGACTTCCTTTATCTTTACCTGGATCAATCCAGTCAACTCCGATGTGCCATCCAGTAACATAAATGCATTGGCTGGGATAGTCAATCGGCTACCCGCTTGGGTAAATAACGTCTGAGATTGGCTTGGATCCCATTGGAAAGTTTCGGCTTGCCTCGATACATTCGTCAGCAGGTCTTCTACTTTTCCTTGTACGTCATCGATACTAATCTCATTGGGTATAAATACGTCTTTGTCTTTTTGACATCCAACAAAACACACACCCAGAAGTATTAAAAAAAGCCAGCGCAATGGCATGCTCATCTTTTCTAACTTTACTTGTCTATTAGATTAGACCCTAGATGCTTTTGATATGCTGCCTGAGTGGAAAAGTATTTTGTTCTTTCTTGGCAGGAGGAACGATTAATAGGGCTGTTAGAGTCCTTGAACGAAATAAAAAAAGCCTTCAACAATGGCCATTTGGTCAATGATTGAAGGCTTTTTTGGGTCAGCAAAAACCGAAGTAGTTCCTGTTAAAAGATCACCCTCCGCAAGCCGATATTCAGGCTACCAAGCGCATAATTTTGCTTCAGTGGATATTCTTCGATCGTAGAAGACTGCGTATACATGCGAAGACTAGGCTCCAAATACACATGGGTACGAGCATTCATTTGATAATACATTCCTATACTTCCGTACCAACCTAAACCAATCTGGCTCTTGTAGGCGGGATAAGCGTCGATGGCGTCCGAAGAAAAGCTCACTGGTTCTTGGTCACTAGGTGATAAAAAATCTCCATTTTGGGTATAACTCAGGTTCAGGTACATACCTGCATTGAAAGCAAAGGTTACCTTATCATATTTCAACTCATACCCCAGAATCAAAGGCACATCGATCATTCGGAAACGATTCCGAGTTGTCTTTTCACGCGTACCAATTTCTATAATCGTGTCTTGACTAATGATTTCTCCATTGGGACCATAATAATTCGTAATGGTCATTTTGGTCTCATTTGGGTTGTAATAGTCAAATTGATCATTGAGTTGGGTATAATTCAGGCCTGTTCTGAAAGCAAATCCATTTGGGGATATGATCGATAGTCGTAGTTCAGTATTGTAGGAAAAGGCAGCCGTTTCTGTGTCTGCTCGCCCATTGGCATAAGGAATGAACTCTCCTTCTCTAGCCTGTAAGTCTCGCAAAGAAGTGGTTGTTCCAGTAGCCAGCTCACCGTACCAATGCCTCTTTCCGGTCTTAAAAGATTCACACTTCAACTCCGTCTTGAAAAGCCCAGTTTCCAATGGTGCAGCCTTAGCAGCTGGCAGTGCAGTCATCATAGCAAAACGAGGTCTAAAGCGAGGATTTTCTTCTTCGCCCTTATGCGCCAGTACTTCCTCCATGCGAGAGGCCGGCGTCAAGTCCTCTTCTACTATTTCCGTTCCAGCGGTACTATTTACAGGAAAAGCTGTTTCAGTAGAAGAATTTGCAAGGATAGAAGGAGTAGTAGGACTAAGTGTAGTTGTCTTTTCAGCGGCAAGGATTGAGTTAGTAGAAGTGGCTAGTTTATCTTTTGTCAGAGGGATTATAGGAGTAGGTTGATTAGGGATCACGGCAACAGGCTGTGCAGCCGTCTCATTGGTTTGAAACTGTGGTTCTATGCGAAAATGTCCCAATTGTACTGCTGGCGAGCTCGGCATGAGCCACCAAGCACCGAGGGCCAAAACCAAGGTAGCGGCGATGGCTAAACCGCCTTTGTAATAGCGGAACTTATTTTGGGCTTTTTGCTGCCACGTTCGATTGGCATCAATTTGTTGCCAGAGCTTGTCGGGCGCATGGGCCTCATAGGAGCGTAATTTGCGCCTAAATGTGTCGTCCAAGGGATGTTTTTTACTCATACAGCTATTTTTTGAAGCGCTAGAATTTGAGATTGCAACATTTTACGAGCTTTCACCAGCTGAGAACGAGAGGTACTTTCCTTACATCCCAGCATTTCTGAAATTTCCTTGTGTGAATAACCTTCTATCGCATAGAGGTTAAAAACTACGCGGTACCCATCGGGCAATGCCGCAACCAACTTAAGCAATTCTTCTTCGTGTAGGTGAGCGTATACTTCAGGTGGAATCGCGCTTTCTGGTTGTTCTTCCACCCCTATCTGTTCGTATGAAAAACTCTTTTTACTGTAATTTTTGAGTGCAGTATTCACTGCTATTCTCCGAATCCATCCTTCGAAAGATCCTTTAAACTCAAATCTACTAATATTATTGAAAACTTTAATAAAAGCATCCTGTAAAAGATCTTCCGCTTCCATCTGATGCCGTGCATAACGCAAACATACCCCCATCATCTTTGAGGCATACAACCTAAAGACTTCCTGCTGGCATTTGCGATCTTCCCGCATACACCCCTCAATTAGTTCGCGTTCAGTCACTTGCTACTTTTAATCCTTCCGAGAGAACAGCTTAAAACATTAAGGGTTCTATATATAAGACCCGCTCTCCATTTATTTTGCTGCCTCACTTCGGGTAGTTTATCAATTCTCCCCCTGCTTGACGATCATACTTTGGGGGGATAGTATAACGCCAGCAGCTTTCTACATGGTATGTTTATGGGTGAAATTTAAGCTTTGAACTTACCTCACAAATTAGTGCATTTTTTCCACTATTAAAAGGCTCTATCCGTTTTTTTAGCAGGTATCCCATGAATAATTAAACCTTTAAAGTCGACAAAAGTTATATCAGTTATGATATATGATTGAAGAACACCAAGTGTGTTGGTGGAGGGGAGTTTCATCGCCTCAACCAATGAGGAAGGATTAACCTACCATGGAATGATCTTGTCCTGGAAGGAACAGACCGTAAAAGTCGACTTCAATCATGCGATGGCAGGCAAGAAGCTGGAGCTGCGGTACCAACGGCATGGGAAGCGAACAACTTGGAAAAAGATTTTAAATAAAGTTTAACGTTAAAGTACGCGACTTAGGATCAATTTTTGCGTCATTAGTACGTTAGGATTACATAATACATTTCAACAACCAACGGAAGGAAAACGTAATGCAGGCAAAGTCTGCCAACAAAAAAAATTAAGTATGAAGTATCTCAGTTTTGTTTTTGCATTCTGCCTATTGGGAATCACTGCCAGTGCTCAGCAAGCCAACGATTATAGTAAAGCAAGCGATTCTGATCCAGCAGCTAAGGTTATTTTAGACAAACTAAAAGCCAAATACGATGGCTATAAGGCCTTAGAAGCAGATTTCACCATGCTCATGGAACTCGCTGATCAGCCCCAGGAAACGACCAAAGGGAAGATCGCCAGACAAGGAGATCAGTATCGTTTTGAAATGGGTACGCAGCTGGCCCTTTGTGATAATTCGGCGCTCTGGTTAGTGATGCACAACAACAAAATGGTGCAGATTAATGATATTCCTGATGAAGATGACACCAGCCTCCTATCGCCTCAGTCTATCTTTACTTTTTATGATACTGGGAAATTTGCTTACCAACTCGTGCAAGAAGTCGATAGAGGCGGTAAAGTGATTCAAGAAATTGAATTCAAACCGCTAGATGAGTATGCCGATTATTCTAAGTTACGCTTGAGTGTCGACAAGAAATTGAATCAAATAGAAAGTGTAAAAGCTTTTGCCAAAGACGGCTCTCGCTTTACTTTTCAGATAGATAAACTCCGACCGAATGTATCTTTCCCCGCTAAACATTTTTCATTTGTGAAGAGTGAGTTTCCGGGTTATGATGTGGAGGATTTGCGAGAGTAGGGCTTGCCTGTGCTCTCGCCAAGGGGATTGACAGCAGGAGCTGTCGGCAGGCGGGAACGTGACAGGTACATAGCTGGAGCTATTGTACCAAGGGCGAAGAATGCGATGGCCAAGGCTTTTGATTTTCATTATCATTTTGATTTTGATTGAATCCCGAGCCTTGGCCAAGCCTTTTAATTTCCATTCTCATTTTGATTTTGATTTTGAACTGACAACAGCAGCTGTCGAAAGGCAGGGACATGGACGCTTCGGTTCCGAGCAGGAACTCCAATAGCCGCCATGTCCCTGCCTTTTGATTTTCATTCCTATTTTGATTTTGATTCACATTGCCATTTTGATTCTAATTTTGATTGAACACAGTGATCCACAGCGAAATTCTCAACTTCACCGCTTCATTCACGCTCCTCTTTCTTCACCCTCCCACATCTCCTCCGCAATGGCTGAGACCAATTCTCTAAACTGGGCTCTGCTAGTATTAGCAAAGATTATTATCCCATTCTTATTTCCTACATCTATTAGGGCTCTGGTATTGACTCCTACTTCAGCTCTATTATGGACGTAATAGGTCTTATTATTTACGGGCCGAAGGAATAGTCGCTTTTACTTTGGCATTCAAACCTCTATGTCAATGCTCTAAAAAGAACTCTCCCATCGTATGACCATGATGAGGGTTCCTTTTTTATGGTAGGTTGTGCTAATGAGGTTTGTCAATCAAATTAGTGCTTTTCTCTTTAACATTCTCGATATCAGAACAAGCCATTATTTCTATTTTCCGCTGAATAAAAGATGATTTTCTTTTGTAACCGCCCTTAAGATTAAAGATCAAATCTTCCCGTCCGTTTTCTGATAATTGAACCTTAGGCGCTGCTGCAAATTCATTCCACCCGATAGTTTTCAGGCTATCGTTAGTCAGATGTATCAATCGATGCAATGATCCAATGTAATAATCAGTTTCTTCCCTTCTCTTCGCTTTATTACTATCGACATAGAGCATCTTTATTCCAAGCCAGAAGAAAATTCCAAGTACCGCAACTGTTAATAACTGTAATGAAATACTAGCCGTAAGAAAAGCACTAATATCAAGCAAGATGCTTATAGAAAATAATGTCGGTACAATAAGAATCATTATTCCTGACATCATTGTCCCTTTCTTGCTTTTTTTTCTCCTGGATTTAGTGACAAACAAAATATTCTCTTTCGAGAAAAAATCGATTAATTTCTTTGGAAAGATAGGATGTAAATCCTCGAAAGATAGAGTATCATTACTCGAAGTCTTTTCCTCTTTTTCGTTAGTCTTATTGATACTTTCAAAGCACCTTTGTTCAACTTCAAACACCTCTTCAATATTCTCTATATCTAAAGACTCCATAACATAAAAATCACCATTTGTCACTGCTCTTTTATAGTGAAAATCGCCTCCTTGGGGCTTAATTTTGAGATATAACTTTAAGTCCCCTTTCTTGCTATGATTAGCATTTAAGTGAATGCTAGTCATATTTACAAATTGACTCCATTCATAAGACGTTATAACCTCATTTTTATACTTTATTATCCTTTGAGTAGTTCCGACAAAAATGACTACGCTAGTACCAAGTTTATTTAACTTCTTTTTTACATTTCCCCCCCAAGCCATGCCAACAACCACAAAAAGCAGGAAAAATAGTAGTACAATAGCATCTCCTATCAGCAAGGGTTCAATAAATAGTAGAAGGACACCTCCGATCCAAATTGTCCCAAATATCAATACTGATTTTCTATAGCTTTGATGCGCCTTACTTTCTTTTCCTTGTGTTGAAAAAATAACCTGCTCATCGCTGATCACCTCCTTCAACACGACTGGGAGCTCAAAATTGTGCATATTGATTCCTGAATGTTTTAGCCATTTAATGTCTGAAGACATTTAGGCACGCCTTAGGACATGTTTGGGCAAGCATGCTCTTACAAAGTAGGTTCTCTGCAATATCCAAAAAGTCAGGGGAATGGCAAAGCTTTTCTCAAGTTCACTAGGGGCGAATCCATCAAAATATTAACACGTCATGCTGAAGTGATGAAGTGGGGGAGGCCATCACTTCATTGCTTCGCCACTTTACAAAACTTGGAGAATAGCTTTGATGTAAAACCGATACTTTGAAGACGATCTCTCCCGCAATTTTGGCGAAGCTGGTTTTAATCTCTACTTTTATGGCAAATGTTGTAAGGGGTTATGGGCTTAAAATCACTACTCATCAAACCTATAGCGCGTAAAGTAGCTAAGGATATAAAAAACTGGTCGGCTAATGCCATCGCAGCACAAGAAACGGTGCTCCAGCAGCTCCTCAAAGGGGGCAAACGCACTGCTTTTGGTAAAGAGCATCACTTCGATAAAGTCAGTACCTACGAAGGTTTTCGATCCGAAATTCCCATCAGAGATTACGAAGGGATCAGGCCTTACATCGATCGGATAAAAGCGGGCGAGGCGGATGTCTTGTGGAAGGGTTACCCTAAATATTTTGCCAAAACAAGTGGGACGACCTCTGGCGTAAAGTATATCCCACTCACCAAAGATAGCATTCCCAATCATTTCGGTACGGCTAGAAATGCCCTGTTCAACTACTTTGCCAGAACCGGCAAGGGAGAGTGGCTCAATGGTAAAATGATTTTCTTGTCGGGAAGCCCAGAAATGGAAAAGGTCGGCGGTATCCATACGGGCCGCTTGTCGGGCATTGTCAACCACCAAGTTCCTTCTTGGTTGCGAACCCACCAAATGCCTTCCTATGATACCAATTGTATCGAAGACTGGGAAAGCAAATTGGATGCGATTGTTGCCGAAACCTTAGCGGAGGATATGCGATTGATTAGTGGTATTCCTCCCTGGGTACAGATGTATTATGAGCGTCTGCTAGCAGTCAGTGGCAAAAAGAAGGTGAAAGATATCTTCCCAGGTTTTTCGGTATTCGTCTACGGAGGGGTCAATTATGAGCCTTATCGCGCTCAATTGGAAGCACTAGTGGGAAAACGTTTGGATTCAATAGAAACCTATCCCGCTTCCGAAGGGTTTATTGCCTTCCAAGATGAGCAAGGCGAGGAGGGGTTATTACTCAACGTCAACTCGGGTATCTTTTTTGAGTTTGTGCCCGCCGAAGAGATCTTTAATGATGCGCCTACTCGCCTTTCTTTGGCAGAAATCGAATTAGGGGTCAACTATGCTCTGATTATTCATAACAATGCAGGTTTGTGGGGTTATAATATTGGCGATACTATAAAATTCGTTTCGAAAGATCCTTACCGAATCGTAGTAACGGGCAGAACTAAACACTTTATTTCCGCCTTTGGTGAGCATGTGATTGGAAAAGAAGTAGAAGAGGCTTTATTGACCGTCGCCAAACAAGCCGATATTCCGATTGTAGAATTCACCGTAGCCCCTCAGATCAATCCGCCCGAAGGAGGTCTGCCCTACCATGAGTGGTTTATCGAGTTTGATCGGATTCCTGATAACTTAACGGCCTTTTCTCAAGCGGTTAATACCGCTATGGTGCAGCAAAATATTTATTACCAAGACTTGATTGATGGTAAAATATTGCAGGCCTTGAAAATTCGGCCTTTGCAGAAAGATGCCTTCCGACGATTCATGAAAACACAGGGCAAACTCGGTGGGCAAAATAAAGTGCCACGCCTGGCCAATGATCGGAAGATTGCTGATGTGTTGACGGATTGGGTGGCTTCTTAGGGAGAAGTGAGAGGACAGAGGGGAGAGGGGAGAGGGCGGATTCGCTCCGAAGAAGTGGGAAGTGGGAAGTGGGAAAGCTACCTCTTAACCTTTAAACCTTCTCCGACCTTCGACTTCCTTTCAACTAACAAACCGTATTTGTCCTACCTGCAGTCCGATAACTAATCCTGCAATTTCGCTCCATAACACAAGTCTCCAGCATCGCCCAAACCAGGAACGATGTAAGACTTCGCCGTCAATTCCTCATCGATATCGCCTACCCAAATATGGATCTTAGGGTACAACCGTCGGATATATTTGATCCCACTTTCCGAAGCAATCGCGGTAACAACATGGATGGCTTTGGGCTTTCCATATTCAGCCAAGCCTTCGATGGCAATGGCCATAGAGGCCCCGGTGGCAAGCATCGGATCAGCCAGAATCAAGACAGCGTCTGTCAGGTCTGGACAAGACACATATTCCATCTTTATTTCAAAAGAACCATCCTTATGGTGTTTGCGATAGGCAGAGATGAAAGCATTATCGGCCCGATCAAAGACATTGAGCAGTCCTTGGTGTAGCGGAAGCCCAGCTCGCAGGATGGTTCCCAATACCAGCCTATCCGTAGAAAGCAATGTCTTGGCAATCCCCAAAGGGGTTTCCACCGCTTGCTCTTCGTAAGTTAAGGTTCTGCTAATCTCATACGCTAAGATTTCACCTATACGCTCAAGATTGCGTCGGAAGCGCATACGATCACGTTGAATCTCTGCATTTCTAAGTTCGGCGATGAAGGTGTTGCCGATGGTTTTGTGTGCTGTTAGTTTAAAAATCATGGATGGCTAAGGTTTGGGCGGTGAAAATACAGAGATTTGTTAAAAGTCTTTCTTTTTTGGTAAAGCAAAATCCAGGATGCCCTCATAGACGGATTTCCAACCTTCCCAACCCATGGATTGGGCAAAGGAGCTATTGTGCCAAAGTAGGGTAAAAGTTCCCCCGACTTCCCGGGTTCGTTCCAGCAGCAGTTTTGTCTTTTCCAATGCTGCTTTGGGAGAAAGGCCCATATAGTATTTTAAGGTAACGTCCATCACAGTGAAGGGGTGGATCATCAAGTTAGTCATTTTTTCCTGTTGCAGATCATACCAAGGAAAAGCACCAGCCAGCCCCGCCCGAAAGCCGACCTGGTCTGCATACCCCAAAGAGTAATCCTCTTGAATGCCCGCTGCCAATAAAGCGCGACAAGTTTGTGGAAACTTTAGCATTAAAAAGTGTTGTCGGCTATCTACTACTTCTCGGTCAATGATACTTTCCAATCGGCTAATTTCTTCCCTTAGCTGCCCCTTTTTCTGATTAGAAGCAAATGAGGGATGAATGCCTACTGAACTTCTAGCCGCTATGGATTGAATCAATGCGCGAACAACTGCTAATCGATGATCCGCATTCGTATCATATTTGCCCGGATCACCCAGCAACCAAAAATAGCGGGTTTCATAGCCATATTGCGCATCCATTTTCTCCAGATAAGGAAAAATGTAGAATGGATCATCACTTTGCTGCTGAATAACGCGAATGCGCTCTAGCAAGCCAGCCCACTGCCCCCGCACCAACTGGGCTAGCCCCCCTCCTAGCAAACGCCACCAAGGACGATGCAAATAAGCCCAAGCCATGTCGATATCATAAGTCATCTTAAAGGTAAAACGGGAAACGGGAAATTGTAAGTCTGGCCATTTCTCTTCAAGGAGTTTTCTAAATTCAATCGCCCATTCATTGACAATCGGACGATCCAGAAAGTTATGGGTGTAAGCTAGGCTTTCGGTAGCAGGGAAGCGCCCATAGCGATCCGCCGAAAAGGGGAGATATTCTTCATAACGACTCACACAATAGAAGGTCATCGCCAAAAAATCAAAGGGCCAGTCACTGTCAGCCGAAGTAGGAAAAAGTGCGGGACGATTTTGGAGTACTTGGCATGCTGGTTTCAGTGGGCGAATAGCGGTTTCGTCCAATAAACCATTCGCCTCCAAAAAAACCGCATCTGTTTTTGTCCGTTTTTTTCCATAATGTATTTTGGGGCCATTCTCCGCTTGATAGAACAAAAGATCATCCGTCAGCGTATACTTAAGACCAAGCAAGCCTTTGAATAAGACTTCCAAGGTGTACCGTAATCTCGGGCTATTAACTGGCGAATAGATCAACATCCTCAGGTCTATTTATTTCTCAATAGTAGATATTTGCAAGACATATTTGCACTATTTCGGCAGAATAATAAAACATTTGAGGGAATTGTCCGTTGATTTCAGTAAATTTAATGCAACAACGCATTCTGATAATACCCAAGAACAGTACAGCAGTGGTCGAATCGACCCAACCGTTGTCACAGCATCATCAAACTTTTAAAGACATCTCCAATGAAGCGTTTTTTCCATACTCTATTCTTTTGTGGTTTCAGCCTGTTCTTGGCGGGTCAGCAGTTCATTACGCCAGGAGAAAATTATTATGACGATAACAAGGGTATTGTCTATAATAAAGAGTTTTCCGTCTTCGCCAAATTCCATACCCATGGCTTCGCAATGGGTGTGAGTATGGGTACTTTAAAGACCTATTATTTAACACGCTTCCTAAACTTTGAGATTGGAGAGCTAAAGCACATCAAAGAGTTTAAGCAAAGTCGTGATCTACAACCCGTATCTAATCAGGTATCTCGTGCCTATATATTTGGTAAGCAAAATAATCTATATGTACTGCGAGCCGGTTTCGGAGAAAAACGTTATTTGTCTGAGAAAGCCAAAAGGAAAGGCTTGGCGGTAGGTATTAGTTATGAAGTGGGCCCTTCTTTGGGACTTTTAAAACCGTATTATCTTGAATTGGTACGCAATCAAGAAAATGGGAACCCACCTACTGTAAAAAGTGAAAAATACTCTCCTGAGAATGAAAATCTATTCCTTGATTTTACGCGAATCTATGGTTCTTCTGGTTTTTCAAAAGGCATAGGAGAACTCGGACTCCTCCCTGGTGCACAAGCCAAGCTCGCCTTGCACTTCGACTGGGGTGCATTTGATGAATTCGTCAAAGCTGTCGAAGCTGGGGTGATGGTCGACTTCTTCCTCCAAGAACCTGCCCTCATGATAGAGACGCCTGGAAGTGATATTCAAAATACTCCATTATTTATCAATCTTTACATAAATTTGCAGTTCGGAAAGCGCTGGTAGCTTGTTCCTTTCTACTGACTTAGCAAGGAGTTTCATTCTACTGGATAAATGCGGTTTATCAGTTTGAGGTTTAATGCACTGGTATAAGCTCTAAACCTTTCAAGCCCGTTGACGTAAAATGTCCAGTAGTAGAATGGAGGTTTGATCTGCGCTAATGCAGAGGTTAGCATAAGATCTCTGCCCAAAATAGCACCCTGATGCACCCTCGAAATTCTACTTGTACAGATCAGATTTTCGATACGATCAAACAGATTTCTTTACCCCAGCGCCTACTGTTTACCAAGATTAGCCTGATTGAGCAGGAGATTGGAAAAAAGTGGCATATTTTGAGCGAATTTGAATTTGCGAATAATGAAGCGGATTAGGCTACTGAAGAATCATAGTTGGCCATTGCAACAAACATCCCGCTTTATTTGTCTTTAGTACGGAGCAAGACTCCAGGGATTAGCCTGGTTATACCTTAGCAAAATCTTTGAAGTCTGAGAGCAATTGATTTACTGTAAAAAAATCTAAATGCTAGAATTACCAATTATAGAGAAACCGGAACCCCGTAAGAAGAAGCCCGATTGGTTGCGGGTAAAGCTTCCTATTGGTCCTAAGTATAAGAAAGTACGTGCTTTGGTAGATGAGTACAATCTGCATACGATATGCCAGAGTGGTAGTTGTCCCAACATGGGCGAGTGCTGGGGAGCCGGCACAGCCACTTTCATGATTTTAGGTAATACCTGTACACGCTCTTGTTCGTTTTGTGCCGTAAAAACTGGACGACCACCAGAATATGACGAGGATGAGCCTAGGCGTGTAGCAGAGGCCATTAAGTTGATGGAAGTAAAACATGCCGTCATTACCTCCGTCAATCGAGATGAATTGAAAGATAGGGGGGCCGAGATATGGTACCAAACCGTACGGGCCATCAAGACCGCTAGTCCTTCCACGACTATTGAAACGCTAATTCCCGATGTAAAAGCCAATTGGGAGGCACTGGAGCGAATGATCAGCGGTGGCCAGGAGATTGTATCTCATAATATGGAGACCGTTGAGCGTTTGTATCGCAAAGTGCGTCCGCAAGGTAAATACGCCAGAAGCTTGGAAGAGATCAAGCGGATCAAAGCCTATGGTAAAAGAACGAAAACAGGTTTTATGGTCGGCCTGGGAGAAACAGAAGATGAGGTCTTTAAGATCATGGATGATTTGCTCGAAAATGGCTGTGATGTGGTCACTATCGGTCAATACCTCCAACCTACCAAAATGCACTTGGAAGTAGCCGAATATGTGCATCCTGATCAGTTTGCCAAATACAAAGAAGTGGGATTAGCGAAAGGATTCAACTTTGTGGAGAGCGGTCCATTGGTACGATCTTCCTATCACGCTGAACGACATATCTAGCACCTACTTCAGCGCTTAATACTAGGGCCTATTCATCGATTAGTACTATTATAGATCGGTGAATAGGCTCTTTCTATTTAGTCAAAAAACAACACGAAAGAACTTGCCCCATCCTCTCCTTCCTCGCAATTACAGCTTAAGTTTTTACAAGCTTGCAAGATCACCAAGCTATTAGGTGAGCAGCCCGATTTTGTCCGACAAGACATCAAACAAGTCAATTCATATAATGCCTTTCCATCCTGGCTAATTTTCTTGAGTGGCACTATAACGCTCAGGCTTTCCAAGTCTTCTGTATAAAAGTAACCCTTAATGGCTGGAAACGCCTTTCCATTTTCATCCACAACTTTTTCAAAATTGGCCGCCTTGGCCTCGATATATTCCGGTCCCAATAGGCTGGCTACCCAGGCCGTTATCTCAGCTGGCGAATTGAAAGTCACTGATTCACCTTGGTGATTGATTTGGAATCGATTAGTTTCTACAGCTTCTTTTTGGCTGGTTTTACAAGATATCGCAAGGGAGAGTAGGCCGAGGAATAGTAGGTACTTTAGGTGCATGAGGCGCATTTTTATGAAGAAGTAAGGTCAGGTTTTACTATCTCAATAAAGATACTGGCTTTCTCTCTAAGAATCAAGTAGATAGCACAAGTTTAAGAACGTGTTTAAAAATCACAATAAGGCTTATTTGGGGCAAATTTGCTCCTGTACTGCGTTATTTTTTTCGCCAGATTGCCCGCATCTGGCTGCAAAAAATGCCTTGTCCAGAACAAAATTTGCCGCCAACTACCTCCTAAAGCAATTCTTAAACACGTTCTAATCCTCGATTTGATAGCCCATCCGCTCCATCGCAGAGGCTATAATAGGCATCACCTGCGCCACCTCTTCGGCGGTCATATTTTCCTTCCAGCGTCCCACTTTTACGCGATGATCATCGGTGGAATAAGGTCGTGAGGTTTTGGCTTCTATAAAGTTTTTGTTGTTCGTGTTTTGTACCCGCTGTGCCCATTGCTGTAATTCCATTTGATGATGATCTATATCTACGCCTACTTCCTTAGCTATTCGCGTGGCGAAGCCCAGGGGATCGGCGATCATATCTTCAAAACGGGATACTTCCACCAAATCGGCTACTTGCTCATACCCGACCGTATTGAGGTAGGCCCAATGATGGGCACAACGCTCGATCAAGGGGCGGGAGAGCCAGGTTTGCCAATCGGCAGGGCGCGGATGATGGCCCCAGTTCTTGGCAATCCCCACTTTTAAAGAACAAATGGTATCGAGTGGATGGCGAACTTGCCAATAGATTTTTCTAGGCCTGGGAAAAGTGGATAACAGGTCTTCTAAAGGAAAGGAAAGACCTCTGGTGGGCGGGAATTCGGCAGATTCTTTGGGCACTTTGACTGCCACTGGCGAGTCGTATGACCAAGTTTTGAGTTGGACATAGGGCGGCTCACTGTGATAGTTGCAACAGGAGAGCTGTTCGAATAATTCGCCAAAAATGGAAGTACCACTTCGGCCACAGCCTAGAATGAGCACGTGAGCAACGGGCATTGTATTCCTATTTTATCGTTTTAGATACATACCTTTTGAAACAGGTAAGGTATCTTTAAAACCAAATTTTTCGTACAGAAAAGCGGCATCCCCATCCGCAATTAAACTGATATAACAAGATTCGGGCAGATTAGCCTGAATGTAATCCTTTAGGTTCTGCATAATCAGCTTGCCGATCCCCTTACCCTGCCGACGAGGGTGAACACAAATGTCCACTACTTGGCAGAAACAGCCACCATCACCAATGAGCCGCCCCATTCCAATCACTTCTTCTTCTTCTTTTATCATGACAGAATGGATCGAATGACTTAGGCCTATAGCACTAGCTTCTTGGGTTTTAGGGGATAGCCCACAAGTGACTCTTAAATTCCGATATATACCAAGCGGGATTTCCTGCGCGACGATTGTCAGTTTTTTCATCGATTGTTTATTTCATCCAAACGGGCTTCAAAGTAGGATCATGTTCCGCTCCCAAAATATCTCGGTAGAGATCAGGGCGACGAGCATTGCGGTAGCGATAGCCGCCAGCTAAGCCCAATTTATCGGGTGTAACGGTAGCCACTGTAATCACATCTTCAAATGATTTGGCTTCACTCACCAAGTCTCCGTAGGGATCGATAATCATGGCGTTCCCATTTTTGAGGTGTTCACCATCATAACCAATCGGGTTGGTAAATACATAGTAAACGCCATTATCATAGGCGCGGGCGGGCAACCAGCGAAGGAGCCACTGCCGCCCTTTCGGGCCATCAAATTCCATTCGAAGCGGAACCGGGTTTGTAGCTCGGTTTTGCCACAAAGCATCATCGACATATCCCCGTCCAGGCATAGCCGATGGGGTACAACCCGTTACATGAGGGGCAAAGATAATATCAGCTCCCAATAGCGTGGTAGCCCGCACATTTTCTACAATGTTATTGTCATAGCAAATCAAGATTCCGCAGGTCCAATCCTTTATTTTGAAAGTGACATATTCATTTCCTGGGGACATATACTCACTAATGAAAGGGTGCAGTTTTCTGAATTTAGCAACCAATCCTTCTCCATTTACACAAACGTAGGTATTGTAAATATTCCCTGACTCTACCTCCACTAGCCCGGCTAGGAGATGAATGTCATATTTGGCGGCTATTTTGATGAGTTGTTGTACACTTTCACCATCAGGAACAGATTCTGCTAGGTCAAGGACTGCTTCTTGATCCAAGTCCTTGAAAAAAGTATAGGCTGTAATCGACATTTCGTGAAAACTAACAACTTGGGCGCCTTGATCCTTGGCTTCTTTACTCAATCGGTCGATGACGGATAGGTTATAGGTCTTGTCTCCGTCTTTCGGTTCAAATTGAGCAGCGGCGATTCTTAGTGACTTCATACTGATAAATATCTTTTTGGGTATAGATGTACATTTATATGAGGGGCTGTTGCATTACTTTATTGAAACGTTGAAAGGCTAGATGGCGGTATAGGAAAAGTTAATTATTACCGAGGAAGGCGCTGCTTAGACTTCAGAATTTTACAGAGCCGTGGCTATAGAAAACTTCTGAAGTATTGCTAGGTCAATCAACAAGTAGGAGCTTGTAGCCTACATCAACTTATGATACGAGTATGGATTAGTTTTTTATCTTTTAGCACCCACCTATCATTGAACTTGGCTTTGTGATTAAAACCCAAACGCTTCCTTCATCTTATCATAGATGGCGGTATTCTCGTAAGTACCGCCAAATAATTCGGAGCCAGGGCCGAAGGCAAAGACAGGAATAAGCGTAGCCGTATGATAATCTGTGTTAAAGCCAGGAATTATCTTTTCCATAGTTGACCCCGGATTAATGGAATAGCCGCCTGTTTCATGATCGGCAGTAACGATTACTAGTGTTTCGCCATCCTCCTGCGCAAACTTTATCACATTACCTATCGCCTCGTCGAAATCCAACATTTCAGTAATGATATATTCGGAGTTCTTGGCATGTCCGCCCCAATCTATCTGAGCCCCTTCAATCATTAGAAAAAAGCCTTCCTCTCCTCTTTTATCTAGGAAATTGGCCGCCGCACGAGCCGAGGCTGGCAAATAGTCACGTCCTCTCCGAACTGTTTTAGGGTCTGTTTCTGCCGTGAAGTAGGCAAATTTCTGGTCAAAATCAATGACGGTTTCTTCAAAACGTTGGTCATTATAATCGGAGACCGCATAGTTTTTATCCTTGAGTTCCTGGATGAGATTGCGGCCATCTTTACGTTTATAAAAATACTTTCTTCCGCCACCGATGATCAAATCAATATCTGAGCCCCAAATATCTAGCGCGATCTCTTGGAAGTTATTACGAGATACATTATGCGCTACAAAGGCTGCTGGCGTAGCGTGCACGATAGTCGAGGTCGTCACAATGCCTGTTGCTAGCTTATTGGCCTTGGCCAGTTCCAAGATGGTTTCCACCGGCGTGGAATCTCTTTTCACGCCAATTGCTCCATTATAGGTCTTTACTCCTGAGGCAAAGGCTGTAGCGGCAGCAGCAGAATCGGAAATAAGATTATTAGAAGAATAAGGTTTGTGAAGTCCAACAATAGGAAACTGTTCTAAGTGGAGTTTATTCCCATTTCTGTACATGCCAGCGGTAATCTGGGTCAAGCCCATACCATCCCCAATCATCAATATTACATTGCGCGGACGCTCTTTCAGGACGGGCTTGATTAGCGGTTCTATCGGACTTTCAATAGGGACTGCAGGTTTTGGATTACAAGCTGCAAGTAATAGAATAGTAAAAAAGGCGTAATTGAGTGATAATTTCATTACAATAACATATATCTTTTTCCAGGTAGAGACCTAATGATACCTTTAAACTCCAAATTCAGTAATACCGATGCCATAAAACTGCCCGTCATTCTGCTTTCATAGGTTAGTTTATCGATGGAGGCACCTTCATGCTGGCGAAGTAAATCTACAATTAATTTTTCATCTGTCGATAATTCTACAAAGAGTTGTTGTTGTTGTACTGGCTTTGGCTGGTCATCTTCATCCCAACCCATGATATAAGCTAAATCTTCTGCATGCTCAATCAAGGCTGCTCGATGAGATTTGATCAAATGGTGTCCGCCTCGGGCATGTGGATCGTTGACTCGTCCTGGAAAAGCAAAAACATCTTTGTTGTATTCATTGGCAAAATTCGCGGTGATCATTGATCCGCCACTTTTTCCCGTTTCGACAACCACCAAGGCATCACAGAGCCCCGCTACGATCCGGTTACGCATCGGGAATTGCTCCCGAATTGGCTCTACTTCACTGGTATATTCGGTGAGTAATCCTCCATTATCCAGCATTTGGTGAGCAATCGAACGATGTATGGCAGGATAAATCCGGCAAAGTCCATGCGCCAGCACACCTAGTGTTGGAAGCCCCACTTCAACGCTTCTCCGATGAGCTGTAACATCGATACCATAGGCCAAACCGCTAATGATGGTTGCCCCGTAAGGCGCCAATCCGGCAATGAGTTCTTCACATAAATGTACCCCATATGGGCTGGGTTTACGAGTTCCAATTACCGCCACGGTTCGCAGGCTATTCAAATTCTCTACGCCTTTGTAATACAGTAGAATCGGGCTATCAGGGTAAGGACGCAAGCGATCCGGATAGGCTTTGTCCAAATAAAACAGGGCTTGAATTCCTTGCTTTTCCATGAAGCGTACTTCCTTCTCAGCTTGCTGCAATGCGTGAGATTCGAGAATATTGTTGGCGAGCTGCGCCCCAATACCCGGTACACGCATCAACTCCCTTTTTTTTGCCCGAAAAACGGCTTCTAGGCCTCCACAATAGCTAATGAGATTGCGGGCCGTGACTGCCCCGACCTTGGGGATCATGGTAAGAGCTACCTGATACAATACATCATCTTTCATATTGGTATTCACTTTTCCTTTTTAAGGAGCAGCCTAAAAGTGACTGTTCTAAGGAGATACGCTACGGCCAAAGCCATACAATGGCTGCCAATAGATATACACCTGGACAGACCTCTAATAGCTCCTCCAAAACCTGCTCATTGAATTAGGAAAGGGATACAAATAAAAAAAGATGCTCGACATTCACGACTATGAGATGAAATATTACCTTTGAAAGCGCGCAGGTTGAATTTTATCGAA
>Ga0070726_10001989_pt1 | contig 19186 bp, 16 predicted proteins | sample tdAd471_FD_67275 | JGI IMG/M metagenome (GOLD analysis project Ga0070726, IMG submission 67275) | Marine sediment microbial communities from the Atlantic coast under amendment with organic carbon and nitrate - tdAd47.1 | ecosystem: Environmental > Aquatic > Marine > Coastal > Sediment | place... | reverse complement strand
ATCGCCGGCGACACGTCCCGTGCCGCGGCCGTCGACCAGCTCGTCGAGTGGGGCGACCGCGTCGGCTGCCCCGTGCACCGCGGTGAGGACGGCGCCGATCCGTCGTCGGTCGTGTTCGACGGGCTCAAGCGCGCGGCCGAAGAGGGCGTCGACGTCGTGCTGGTCGACACCGCCGGCCGCCTGCAGACGAAGCGCCCGCTGATGGACGAGCTGCAGAAGATCGGGCGCGTCGCCGACAAGGCGGTGCCCGGCGCGCCGCACGAGACCGTGCTCGTGCTCGACGCGAACACCGGCCAGAACGCGATCCAGCAGGCAAAGCTCTTCGGCGAGGCGACCCCGCTGACCGGGCTCGTGCTCACGAAGCTCGACGGCACCGCGAAGGGCGGGGTGGTCATCGGCATCCGCGACGAGCTCGGGCTGCCGATCTACTACATCGGGATCGGCGAGGCGGTGGACGACCTGCGCGCGTTCCACGCGTCCGAGTTCGTCGACGCGCTCTTCTGAACCACGCCCGGACGAGGCGGCGGTCGGCGTCGCCGGTCGCGCCCCTTGCGACGGCATCGGCGCGCGTGCTACAACCCGCCTCGTTGAACTCGCTGCGAGCAAAGTGCGAACGTCGTCGACCGATGGCGCCGCCGAAGCCGCGGCACGGCAGTCAGCGAGGCAGTCGATGCGCGCGAGAAGGTGGCTCGGGGTTGCCCTTGCCCTGACCCTGTTCGGGGTCGCGACCCCGGCATGGGCGCAGAACATCGAGGACGGCACGATCACGGTGATCCAACCGAAGCCTGTGCTTCGGCATCACCGGGTCCAGCTGACTCCGCGGTTTGCGACGACGGTGAACGAGCCGTTGTACCGGCAGTATTCGCTGGGCGGCACGCTCGCCTACAACATCAGCGAGCGCGTCGCGGTCGGCGCGACGTTCGCCCATTTCGACATCGGTGCGAACCTGGGCGGCACGACCGACCAGTACGAGCAGGTGATTCGCGAGACGGCGACCATCCCCGAGCTCGCGCCGCTGACGTGGTATGGCGGCCTCGACGCCACGTTCGTCCCGCTCTACGGCAAGATGCAGGTGTTCAACCGCGCCATCCTGTTCTGGGACCTGTACGTGACCCTCGGCGCCGGGATGATCGAGTCGTCGACGGACCCGCACATCGGCGGCAACGTCGCGTTCGGCGCGAACGTGTACTTCACGCGCTGGCTCGGCCTGAACACCGAGTTCCGCGACATCATCAGCTCCGAAGAGCTGCCGAGCGGCAACGCCCTCGTGCACACGGCGACCACCTCGGTCGGCCTCACGATCCTGATGCCGTTCAACTTCCGGTACGCTGACGAGCGGGGGGGTCGATGATGCGCACCATCACTCGATTCGCCGCGATTCTCGCGCTCGCGTTCGTCACGACGGCCGTCACGGTCGTCCTGCCGGCGCCCGCCGAAGCCCAGTCGCGCTCGTCGCTCGACGGCCCGTCCGTGCGTCGTCAGCTGCTCTTCCGCAGCTCGCGCCTCGAGGTCGCGCCTGCGGTCGGTGCTGCGTTCGGTCGCCTGTATCAGCGCGAGCTGATGCTGGCCGTGACCGGGCGCTACCACCTCACGAACTCGTTCTCGGTGGGGCTCAACGCCAACGCCGGCCTGCTCGGCATGGATACGAGCATCGCGAGCAACTACGAGGCCGCGGACCCGCTGGCCGCTCGTGAGCTGCAGTACGCGACCCAGCTGCTGCTCGCCGACCTGCACCTGAGCTACGTGCCGTTCAGCGGCAAGTTCAACCTCATCGGCAACCACATCTTCCACTTCGACGCCTACCTGGCGGCGGGCGTGGGTGGTGCACTGCTCACCGCGGATTCGAGCGCCCCCGACCTCGGCGGGTTCAAGTTCGGCCCCGCGATCAGCGCCGGGTTCCGCGTGTTCATCAAGGACAACATCGCGCTGAACCTGCGCCTGTCGGACTACCTGTACTCGGCGGCGGATTCGCAGCGGGTGCGCCGGGATCCGACGACCGGGCTCAGCGTCGCCCTCGAGGTCGACGAGGAGTTCGGGCACCATTTCGTCGGCATGGTCGGCGTCAGCATCTTCCTGCCGCCCGAGGTCCGCGTCTCGCGCTGACGCTTGCGCGGGATCGGGGCCGATGCTACCCGGTGCAGGCTGTGCTGTCCGCGCTGCCTGCACCCCCGAGGACCCCATGCTGCGACGTCTCGTCGCCCTGGCTGTGTTCAGCCTCTGCGCTGGTTTCGCCGGCTCGGCGTCCGCATCGCACTACCTGCTCTCGGACGTCGAGGACGCCTTCGAACCGGCGCTCTTCGACGCCTTCGAGCGCTTCGGCTGCGAGGACACCGAGGACGCCCTGCGCTGGGTGTTGACTCCGGACCAGCGGCGCTCTTTCGCCGGATCGACCGGGCTGCCGATGGTCCAGCTCGACGAGGTCGCCCAGATGCTCGACCTCATGCAGGTCCGCGGCGTCGGACCCCGCGCGGCCCGGCTGCTGATCGCGACCGGCGTGACCTCGGCGCACGACCTCGCGTCGCGGGATCCCGAGAGCCTGCTGGCCGAGCTCGAGAACGTGAACATGCTCGAAGGCCTGACGTCTGTCTCGCCTTCGCTCGAGCACGTTCAGACCTGGGTCGACGGCGCAACGCGGGTACCGCTGCGCGCGACGTGGTAGGCTGACGCCGCCCCCATCCCCCCCGACGCTGATCTCATGAGTTTTCTGCGGCGCGCCAAGTCGATGCACGAACGAGGGGACGCCGTACGCGCGTCGATCATCCTCGCTGAGGGCCTCAAGCGCGATCCTTCGGACGGCGAAGCGCTCGAGTGGCTGCTTCACCTCTATGTCGAGGAGCTGCCGAACCCCGGCATCGAAGGCGAGCTGATCCGCATCCTCGCCGCGCAGCCGAACGGGTCCGAGCTCTACCGCATCGTCGAGTCCGAGCTGACCGAGCTCGGGCATGGCGCGAAGCTCAAGGCGCTCGAGCGGGTCGGCGGGCGCGATGCCGTCGACGTGCAGGTCGAAGCGCCGGCGCCCGAGCCGACCCCGGATCCGGTGCCCGCTGTGGCCACCGAGCCCGGGGGGCACGCGTCCATGGACACGCCGGAGCCGATCCCGCCGTCGTCGGACGCGCCCGAGGGCGAGTCGTGGGACGGGTTCGACAATCCGATCGAGGCACGGCGTCGCACCGGGCGGTCCGTCGCGGTCGCCGACGAGGATGGCAACGCGTCGACCGGGCCGAGCGATGGGTCCGAGCGTCCGTGGGACGACCGCCCCGCAGAGCTCGCGTTCGACGACGAGCCGTGGGACGAGCCGACGTCGTCGGCAAACACCAACGTCTGGTGGTGGGTCGGCGGCGTGGTGGGCGCGCTCGCGCTGATCGTCGTGCTCGCCATGACCGTGTTCGCCGAGGACGACGCGCCCGAGGTCGACGGGGAGTTCCAGCCGGACGAGCCCGCGGCCACCGAACCCGCGGCGACCGAGACCGAGGGCTCCACGACGGGAGACGAACCATGACTGCTGCCATGCGCCTCGCTCTCGCCGGCGGCCTGCTCGCCGCGTCCGTCGGATGCACCATCGACTTCGACGAGGCCGTCCCGTGCAACAGCACGGACCAGTGCCCCGACAACCGGGTGTGCGATCTCGAGATTCGCCGCTGCGTGTCCGGCAGCACCGTCGTCGACGGGGGCCCGACGGACACCGGCGGCCGTGACGTGGCCGTCGACACGTCGGACGACGTGGACACCGACGTCGCGGATGTCGCGACCGACGTCGACCCCGATGCCGGGGACACCCCGACGCCGGACACGATCGGTGGCGACACCGGCACGCCGGACACGATCGGCGGCGACACCGGCACCGAAGACACCGGCACCGAGGATGGTGGCGGCGGCGATACCGGTACCGAGGACACGGGGACGGAGGACACCGGGGGCGGCTGCACGCCGACCGAAGAGGTGTGCGACGGCCTCGACAACGACTGTGACGGCACGCCGGACAACGGCCTCGACTGCGGCCCATGCGGCCCGAACGCGGTGCAGCTTACCGGCGACGGCGGCAACTTCTGCATCGACCTGTACGAGGCGAGCCGCCGCGACGCGACGGCCGAGAGCGCAGGCACCGACAACAGCATCGCCGTGTCCGTCCCGGGCGTGATGCCCTGGTCGAACCCGCCGTATAGCGTGGCCGAAGCCGCCTGCGCCGCCGCCGGCAAGCGGATCTGCTCGGCGGCCGAGTGGCAGATCGCGTGCGAGGGTGACAGCGCCTTCCTCTATCCGTACGACCGCCGGCTCTACGACGGCGAAGCATGCAACGGCCTGAACGTGCCGCCGCGGGACGCCCCCGTCGCGACCGGGCAGTTCGAAGCGTGCGCCTCGCCGAACGGCACGTTCGACCAGAGCGGCAACCTCGCCGAGTGGGCGTCGGATCGACGCACCCACGGCGGTGCCTTCGACGACGTGTCGACGAACCTCAAGTGCACGAGCGTCGACGGCAACGTGAACGTCGACGTCAGCGCACCGTCCGTCGGGTTCCGCTGCTGCGACGAGCCGCTCTGACACGAGCCGCTCTGACGCGAGCCGCACGTAGGCGCGACGACTCTACGCGCGCGGTCGGAACGGGTGCCCGTCACACGTGAGCGGTGCGCCCAGGGGACACACGCTGCCAGGGCCGCGTCAGCCATGACGCGTCCGAGGGTCACGTGCCGTAGAGCGCGTCCCGGGTGACGTCGGTGTCGCCGATGCGGATGCCGCCGCGCACGATGGCGAGGCAGATGAACGGCGGGCCGTCGGCGCCGATGCGGAACGCGTGGTCCGAGTGGGCCGACTCGCGCAGCACAGAACCCGGTGGGTGCAGCCGATCGAGGTGGTCGAAGTACTGCCCCTGCACCACCAGCACGGTCTCGTCACCGAGGTGTTCGTGGTGAGGGAACGCCATCCCCGGCGGCATCTTCAACCAGACCGCGCCGACGTCGGGTTCGGTCGTCGGCACCGGCCACATCGTCGTGCCGGGCAGCACGCCGGGGCCCCAGTTCGACGGGTCGTCGAGCCCGTCGAGCCAGCGCATTGCTTCGTTCTCGTCGATTTCGAGCAGCTCGGCCACCCGGGGTGCGAGGGGCGCGAACCGCGACACCTCGGCCACGCGATCGAGCAGCCGCCGCCGTCCATCCGCCGACGGAACCGGGCGGGACTCGGTCAACTGCACTCTATCGTCTGCGTCGGGAGCGCTGGCGAACGCGGTGATCAGCTCCGCCACTTCGGCGACCCGCTCGGCGAGGGCGGGGTCGTCGGCCAGCTCGTCCGCGAGCCGGGCGTCCGCCTCGGGCTCGAGGGTGCCGAGCACGAACTCGACGATCTGGTCTTCGGTCCACGGGCTCACGACGACACCTCCATCGTCTCGCGCAGCCGCTGCATGGCTGCACGCACGCGAGACTTTACCGTACCCGTCGGGATGTCGAGATGGTCTGCGATTTCGCGGCTCGACAGGCCCTTGAAGTACCCGAGACGCAGCACGCTCTGCTGGTCGTCGGTCAGGGCGTCCACCGCCGCAGACGCGCGCTCCGCGTCGATGCGGCGGTGCAACCCGGTCGTCGTCAGCGCCGCCGGCCGCTCGGGTGCTGCGTCGAGCCCGTCCTTGCGGTTCCACGTGACCGAGCGCAGGCGGTCGAGGCATCGCGACCGCACGCGCATCGCGAGCCAGGTGCGGACGGACGCGCGGTCCGGGCGATATTGCCCGCACCGTTGCCAGGCCTCGACGAACACGGACTGCACCACGTCTTCGGCTTCGGCGCGGGCGCCAAGCATCCGGGACGCGATGGCCACGAGGTACGCGCTATGACGGTCATAGAGCGCGCCGAGCGCGGTCGAGTCCCCGGACTGCAAAGCGACCATCGCGCCCGTATCCGTTGCGTGCGAGCGCCGCTCGGGCCGCTGCGCCGCGTTGGGCGGTCGGGATTCGGTCATGCGCCATGGGTACGTCGCCGCCCGCATCCGGTCAATCCATGACGTCGCAGTTTGTTTGCTCGCGCAGCTCGACGAGCCCGGCGCGGCGCCGATCCGGGCCCGCATCGGCGAGCAGGTCACACGCGAGCGTCGCGTCGCCGGTCGCCAGCGCCGCATCGACGGCGAGCTGGTACGACCGGTCGGTGCTGCGGTTCGCGAGGTTGACGAGGGCGAGCTCGAGGGCCCGGTCTGCGTCGTCACCCGCGGCGAGATAGAACTCGGCGCCGTGGTCAGCGAACGCGAGTTCGTGGGTCGCGAGCAGGTGGTCGTAGCGTGCCTCGGCGAGAGCCCGGGCCTCCGCGGCCCGCGTGCCATCGTCGAGGTACTCGGCGAGCCGGACGTCGGGCTCCGGATCTCCGGCCTCGCGAACACGCTCGAGCCGTTCGATGGCCCGGTCCCCCGCGCCGATCTCGAACTCGATCTCGGCGAGGTGGACGTTCGCGGCGACGTACGAGGGCACGAGGCGCACCGCGTCTTCGTAGAGCGGCACGGCCATCTCGGGTTGGCCGGCCGCTTCGGCGAAGACGACGCCCCGCTGAAACTGCACCCACGCGACGGGGTAGGGCGAGACGTCACGGTACGCCTCGAGGGCATTCACGAACGCCGCGTCCGCCTCGTCGAAGCGGCCCGCCTGGGCCAGCGCGGCCCCAGCGTCGGACCAGCGGGCGAAGCCGCCGTCGGCTCGCGCCTCCGCGAGCCGCTCGTCCGCGACGCCCTCGACGTCGAGCCCGGTGGCGAGGTCGATGCCCCGCTCCATGGCGCGCACGTTCGCACCGAGGGACGCGGCGACGTCCAGGGACGCTCGGGCCGGTGCGAACCGGTGCAGCGCCGCCAGGGCTTCGGCGTGCAGCACGTGCACGTCGGCCTCGTTCGGCCAGCGCGCCACGGCGTCCTCGGCGACGTGCAACGCCTCGTCGAGGTCGTCGAGCGACCCATGCACGGTCGAGCGCAGGTCGAGCAGGGCGACGAGGCGTCGGGCGTCGTCGGGCAGGCCGATGCGTGCCCATCGCGTACGGGCCGCGTCGATGGACGACGACAGGTTGCGACGCGCGATGTCGGGGGACGTGGTGGTGCCGGTCCACGTCGACGTGGCGGGCAGCGGAGTGGTGGCGTCGCTCGCCGGGTCGGCCGGGTGTGCCGCGCCCGAGTTCGTAGCGTCGTGCGCGGCACACCCGGCCCCCGCGGCCGCCGCGAACGCGACCGCGACGAGCGGGAGGGTGAAGTTCGAGAGCTTCACGATCACTCTCCGTGCGGGGCGGCGAGGTAGGGGAAGTCCTCGAGGAATTCGCGGTCGTTCGCGGTGATCGTGTCGTCGACACCGGTGAGGAGGCCGGCGGCGAGGACCGAGTAGCTGCGGTCGATCACGTCGTCCGGCAGGGTGCGTCCGCCGCACCCGCCGACGCCGGCTTCGACCGCGCCGACGATCTCGGCCTCGAGACCGAGGTACACGCCGCACGTGCCGCTCGCGGAGTTCACGTAGAGCTGGTCGTCGGCGAGGATGCCGGCGAGCGTGTCGTAGCGCCCGTCGACCGCCTCTTCACCGGCCAGCAGCTGGTTGCCGCAGGTCGCGTCGAGGGCGTCGAGGATGCCGAGGCTGAACTCGATGTCCGCGGCGTACTCGGACCAGGTGCTCGGGTCGGCGGCGTTGTAGGCGTCCTTCAGGTCGCCGTCCGTCTCGCCGAACGTGCCGACCAGGGCAGACGTGATCGCCGCGCGGCCCATGCGGTCGATGCGGTCGCCGAGCGTCGGCGGGTTGTCGGCGCCTCGGGGCATCGGGCCCATGCCGGTGTCTTCACCGCCGGTGTCCATCATGCCGGTGTCTTCACCGCCGGTGTCCATCATGCCGGTGTCTTCTTCACCGGTGTCGGTCATGCCGGTGTCGGTCATGCCGGTGTCTTCTTCACCGGTGTCTTCTTCACCGGTGTCGGTCATGCCGGTGTCGGCCATGCCGGTGTCGGTCATGCCCGTGTCCGTCGTGCCCGTGTCGTCGGACGTGTTGTCGTTGTCGTCGTCCCCGCACGCCGCGAGCGTCGCGCAGAGCCCGAGGGCGAGAATCGATACGAATCGTGTGCGAATCATGGTGGGTCTCCGTCGAGTGCGTGGTGAGGTCATTCGGCCGCGTACGTGCTCGCCCAGACGCCGAGCAGCGGGCCGCCGGCGGTCAGCAGGTCGGTGTCGACCTGGACGACGAGCGCGAGGACGTTCGAGCCGGCGAGCGTGTCGCTCGCCTCGGCGCCGTCCATGCCCGACTGCAGCTGGCCCACCAGCGCGGCGGACGTGTCCTCGTCGACGGTCGGGCAGCCCGCGTCGTCGTACGCGAGGCCGCCAGCGACGGCGTTCACCGTGCCGACCGCCTGCTGAAAGCCGGTCAGCTCGAAGAAGAACGGGTCGTCGCGCAGACCGGCGTACACGCGGATCGAGCCGTCCTCGTTCGACAGCCCGGCGGGGTCGGTCGGGTCGCCCATCACGTAGGCGTCGCCAGCCCAGCACTCGATCATGTTCTCGTCGTAGAACTGGCAGAGCACCGGCGTCTCGGTTGCGTCGCCGCCGTACTCCATCGCGCTGTTGACGTGGAAGGCGTAGACGACGGCGTCCGAGAAGGTCGCGTCAGCGCCGGCGAACGGATGCACGGTGGCGATGAGATTCACCGCCTCGGTGTCCGGCGTCATCCACGCGTACAGGTCGGCGATGTCCGCCGTCGGTTCGGCCGTGGCGGCCGGCGAGTCGACGTGGTCGGCGGCAAGCGCCACGCCGGGGACGAGGGCCGCGAATGCGACCGCTGCGAGTGTCGTGCGAGTCATGAACTCCTCCGTCGGGATGGTGCGGCACGAGCCGCGGTTCACCTGCGGTACGAGCCAGCCCGGCGATCGGATCACATCGAACGCGAGAAAATTCAGCGCGACGTGATCCGGGCCCGAGAATGCCGCGGCGATCGACGCTCTGCGTCGTGCGCGTCACTGGCGTGGGGGGACACCTCGCGGTACCGTCCCGCGACGCGATCGGTTCCATTTGCTCGGAGACCCCGTCCATGATCTCTGTGAGGCCCCTCTGCCTCGCGATCGGCTGCGCGAGCCTGCTCCTCATGCAGGCGCCTGCAGCGAGCGCGCAGGACGATCTGGCCCCGGACGCGCTGGCAGAACTGGAGGCCGAGCGGCCGTCCGGTTTCTCGTTTGGCTCCTATGGCCGTGTGGTCGCCGGCAGTGACCTGAATGGCGGGCGAGGGCAGCGGCATCAGGTCGTCGACCACGGCCCGCGGCTCATCGAGGACCCCTACCTCGAGCTCGACTTCGGGTACCTGCTGCGGGCCGACGACGGCGCCGAGTTTCGGGCGCTCACCACCGTCGCGCTCACCGACGCGCTCTTTCACTACGACGGCGACTTCGACGGATCGATCGCGATCCGCAACGCGTACGTCGAAGCGTCGCGGTTCGGCGTCGACGGGCTCTCGGTGTGGGCCGGGTCGCGGATGTACCGCGGCGACGACATCTACCTGCTCGACTTCTGGCCCCTCGACGACCTGAACACCGTCGGGCTCGGCGTCTCGTACCGCGTCGGTGACACCACGATCGCGGCGCACGGCGGCGTGAACCAGCTCGCGAACGACTTTCAGTACCAGGAGGTCGACGTCGCGGCGCCGGTGTTCGGCACCGAGTCCGTCATCCTGCTCGATCGCGTCCGCGCCCTCGGGTCCCTGCGCCTCGAGCAGCTCTTCTTCGACGTGACCGAGCGCACGAGCATGAAGGCCGTCGCATACGCCGACGTGCAGACGCTCGGCTCGGGCGCGTTCGAAGACGACAACGACGTGCGCATCGAGCTGCCCGCGGACATGGGCTACACCCTCGGCGCCCAGTTCGGCGCGTGGGGCTTCACGGACAACGGGTTCATCAACCTGTTCATCCGCTACTCCCGCGGACTCGCGGCGTACGACGAGCTCGCTGTCCCGTACGGCTTCGACACCGACCGCACCGTGACGAGCGCGTGGATGACGCGTCTCGGCACGAGCTTCAATGCCGAGACCCGCCTGCTCGGCGTGACCGGTGGCGCGTACGTCGAGTGGTTCCGCGACGCGGACTCGAACATCTACGACGCCGACGATCGGGTCGACGGCGTGTTCGCGCTGCGGCCGACGCTCTTCGTGACGCGGCACTTTCACCAGGCGTTCGAGGTCTCGTACCAGCGGCGCATCCCGAACGGGCTCTCGGCGCGGACGGACACCTTCCTCGAGCCGGCGATGTGGCAGTTCGGCGTGATGCCGACGCTGACCCTCGACCGCGGCTCGTTCTCGCGGCCCCAGCTGCGCGCGATGTACGTCGCGTCGCTGCTGAACGATGGCGCCCTCGACGCGTATGCCGACGAGGACCCCCGGGCCGGGCAGAGCGTCCAGCACTTCCTCGGCCTCGGGGTCGAGTGGTGGTTCAACTCCAGCTACCGATGAGGCACGCCATGACGACCCCTCGCACCGCTGCGGCGATGCTGCTCGTCGCCGGGCTTGCTGCCACGACGACGAGCTGTGGGCGCGACGTCGCCCCGATCACCGAAGACTTCGAGGTCTCGACCCACGCCGGCGACTGGCGCGGCGAGGTGATCTACCAGGTCATCGTCGATCGCTTCGCCAACGGCGACATCAACAACGACTACAACGTCGTGCCCGGCGACCTCGGTCGCTACCAGGGCGGCGACTGGCAGGGCCTGATCGACAACGTCGACTACCTCGTCGAGCTCGGCGTGACGACGGTCTGGATCAGCCCGGTCGTGCGCAACGTCGAGCACGACGCCGGGTTCGACGGGTACCACGGGTACTGGACCCAGGACTTCCTCGACGTGAACCCGCACTTCGGCGACCTCGCCAAGCTGCGCGAGCTCGTCGACGTGATGCACGACCACGGGATCCTCGTGATCCTCGACATCGTGACGAATCACGTCGGTCAGGTGTTCTACTACGACATCAACAAGAACGGCCAACCCGACGAGTTCATTGCGGGTTCGGGGGTCGAGTCGCCGCTGACCCGCGTGACGGAGTACGACCCGGACTTCGACATCCGCGGCGTCCAGTCGTTCACGAGCCTCGGCGAGTCGGGCCCGGCGCCGACGTACTGGGTCGAGATCCCGGAGATCAACCGCGGGGCCCCCGAGCCGCCCGAGTTCGCGAACCCGGAGTGGTACTGGCGCCGCGGTCGCGTGACCGTGTGGGGCAACGAAGCCCGCGCCTGTCGCGCCGCCGGCATCGACCCCGATGCGGACTGGGAGGCGTGCTACGACTACGTCCGCGTGCAGGAGGTCACCGGCGACTTCCCCGGCGGGCTGAAGGACCTGCGCACGGACCTCCCCGAGGTGCGTCAGGCGCTGATCGACGTGTTCACGTACTGGATCGGCGCGACCGACATCGATGGGTTCCGCATCGACACCGTGAAGCACGTCGAGCACGACTTCTGGATCGAGTTCGCGACCGGCGTGCGCGAGTACACAGAGTCGATCGGCAAGGACAACTTCTTCATGTTCGGCGAGGTGTTCGACGGCCAGGACTGGCTGCTCGGCAGCTACACCGCGCCGGGCATGCTCGACTCGGTGTTCTACTTCTCGCAGAAGTTCCAGGTGTACGACGCCGTGTTCAAGTACGGCGCCCCCACCAGCAACATCGAGGACATCTGGGCCGAGCGGCGCGTGAACTACAGCGACGAGCCGCACCCCGGGGGCGTGACCGACGCGCAGGGCAACGGGCTCTCGCCGCAGGACGTCCTCGTGAACTTCATCGACAACCACGATGTGCAGCGCTTCCTGTACGACCAGCCGAGCATCGAGCGGCTGCACAACGCGCTGATGCTGCTCTTCACGCAGGACGGCATCCCCTGCATCTACTACGGCACCGAGCAGCAGTTCGACGGCGGCAACGACCCGGGCAACCGCGAGCCGCTGTGGGACTCCGGCTTCGACCGCCAGAACCCGACGTACCGGTTCATCTCGCAGCTCGCGGCGATGCGGCGCGCGCTGCCCGAGCTTCGGTTCGGCACGCAGAACGTACACTGGTCGACCGAGCGCGTCGGCGACGAGCAGGACGCGGGCATCTTCGCCTTCGAGCGCCGCTACGACGGGCGCCGGTCGATGATCGTGCTCAACACGAACTTCGAGCACGAGAGCGAGACCAGCGCCGAGGCCCTCGGGTTCAACCGCATGACGACGACCTTCGCGCCGGGCACGGTGCTGGTCGACGTGATGCCCGGCAGCGACGGCGCCACGTTCACCGTCACCGACGAGGGCTGCGACGTGGTCGCCTGCGAGCAGCCTGTCGCCGACGACTACACCGGCGGCGCCTGCGGGTGCCTGCTCGTGACCGTGCCGCCGTCGAGCGGACGTGTGCTCGTCGAGCAGAGCCGAGACACCGGACTCACCAGCGGCGGCGGCCGCGGTCGCTGAGAGAGGGACGCATGGCCGCAGTCACGCTCACGAGCATCCGAAAGTCGTTCGGCGACACGCAGGTCGTCCGCGGGATCGATCTCGACATCCGCGATGGCGAGTTTCTCGTCCTCGTCGGCGCGTCCGGCTGCGGCAAGTCGACCCTGCTGCGGATGCTGGCGGGTCTCGAGACGCCGACGAGCGGCGAGATCCGCATCGGCGACCGCGTCGTGAACGACGTGAAGCCGCGGGACCGCGACATCGCCATGGTCTTTCAGAGCTACGCGCTCTACCCGCACATGACCGTGCGCGACAACATGGCCTTCGGGTTGAAGGTCCGCGGCACGGACGCCGGCGAGATCGACCGCGCTGTCACCGACGCGGCGAAGCTGCTCGGCATCGAGCACCTGCTGGATCGCCTGCCGAAGCAGATGTCCGGCGGGCAGCGGCAGCGGGTCGCGATGGGCCGCGCCCTCGTGCGCCGCCCGCAGGTCTTTCTCTTCGACGAACCGCTGTCGAACCTCGACGCTGCGCTGCGCACGCAGATGCGCGTCGAGCTCAAGCGTCTGCACCAGCAGCTCGGCGTCACCACCGTCTACGTCACGCACGACCAGGTCGAGGCGATGACCCTCGCCGACCGGATCGCGCTGATGAACAAGGGCATCGTCGAGCAGGTGGGCGCGCCCCGCACGCTCTACGACTGGCCGGCGAGCCGGTACGTGGCGGCGTTCCTCGGCAGCCCGGGCATGAACTTCGTTCGCGGTCGCCTCGCCGACGCGACCTTCACCGCCGACGGCGTGCACCTGCCCGTGCACCCGGACCACCTGTGGGAGTCGACCGCGTCCGGCGAGGTCATCGCCGGCGTGCGGCCCCACGCGATGCACGTGCTCGCCGGGGACGAGCACCACGGCTCGATCGAAGCCCACGTCGAGGTCCTCGAACCGATGGGCTGGGAGACCCACGCCCACCTCACCGTCGACGGCGAGGCGTGCACCGCGCGCCTCGACGCCACCGAGGCCGCGGGGCTGCTGCCCGGCGACACCGTGACGCTCTACGTCGACCCCGCGGACGTGCGGCTCTTCGACGCCGACACCGGGCGCGCGCTCACGCACCGCCCCGGCGACAAGGAGCGCTACGGCGCCGAAGGCGAGGGCGCGACCGCATGACCCGCCTGACGGCCCGGCTTCTGGTTCTCGTGCTGGCTGCGCTCGCCACGGCGTGCGCGGTCGAGGATCCGGATCTGGTGCTCTGGCACGCGTACCGCGGCGCCGAAGAGCAGGCCCTGCTCGAGGTCGTCGACGCCTTCGAGGCCCAGCACGACGGCATCGTCATCGAGGTCGTGCCCGTCCCGTACCAGGCGTACGCGAACAAGATCACGTCCAGCGTGCCGCGCGACAACGGGCCCGACGTCTTCGTCTTTGCGCAGGAGCGCATCGGCGGCTGGGCGCGGTCCGGCGTGATTCGCCCCCTCGACGACCTCGTCGACGCCGCAGTGATCGACCCGCTGCCGGCGAACCTCGTGGAGTCGGCCCGCTTCGACGGCCAGCTCTATGGGTTGCCGCTGGCGACGAAGACGACGGCGCTCTTCTACAACCCGTCGCTCCTCGACGAGCTCGGCGGTGACGTCCCGACGACGACCGACGAGATGCTCGCGCTGGCCGAGGCGTTTCACGACCCGGACGCTGGTCGCTACGGCCTCGTCTACCCCCTGACCGACTTCTACTACCACTCCGCGTGGTGGTTCGGCTTCGGCGGCGACATCGAGACCGAAGACGGGACCCCGAGCCTCGATCACCCTGGCGGCGCCGCGTCGATCGCGTTCGCCGACGAGCTGCAGAACGTGCGGCAGCTCGTCCCGCGCGACGCGGACTACGGTGTCACGAAGGACCTGTTCACGTCCGGGCGCGCGCTCTTCGCCATCAACGGGCCCTGGTTCGTCGGCGAGCTCGGCGAGATGGATTTCGGTGTCACACCGCTGCCGATCATCTCGAGCGTCGGCGCACCGGCGCGGCCGTTCGTCACGGTCGAGAACGTCTACGTCACCGGGCAGGTGCCCGACGAGCGCCTCGCGCTGGCGGCCGAGTTCGCGGCGTTCATGGCCGGCCCCGAGTCCGCCGCCATCCGCGCGGTGACCGGGCGGCAGGCCGTGACGCACCCCGGCGCATACGCCCTCGACGAGGTGCAGGCCGATCCGACGCTCGCGACCTTCGGCGAGGCGGCGGAGCGCGGGATGCCGATGCCGAACCGCGCCGAGATGCAGGCGATCTGGGAGCCGGCGAACCGGGCGCTGCAGCAGGTGATGCGCGGCGCCGCGACCCCCGCAGAGGCCGTCGCCGACGCCGACCGTGACCTCGAGCGCGCCCTCGCGCCGCCGCCACCGCCCGCCAGCCCGGAGCCGTACTTCATCGTGCTCGGGCTCGTGCTGCTCGCGGCGGCGGGGTGGGGCGTGCGCCGTGCTCGGCAGACGCGGCTCGTGTCCCGCATGAAGGCGTCAAAGCTGGCGTACCTCTACGTCGCGCCGGCGGCGATCGGGTCCGGGCTGCTCATCTTTCTGCCCTTCATCATCGGCGCGTCGCTCTCGCTCTACGCCCACGAGGAAGGCGAGTTCACCTTCGTCGGCTTCGCGAACTTCCTGTCCATCCTGCTCGCGCAGGATTTCGGGCTCCTGCACCCGCAGAGCTACTGGTTCACCCTCATCGTGACGGTCGCCTGGACCGCCGCGAACGTCGTGCTGCACGTGTCGATCGGCCTCGGTCTCGCCATGCTGCTGCGCGATCCCTGGGTGAAGCTGCGCGGCGTGTACCGGGTGCTGCTGATCGTGCCGTGGGCGGTGCCGAACTACATCACGGCGCTGATCTGGAAGTCGATGTTCAACTTCAACTTCGGCGCCATCAACGCGCTGCTGCGGTCGTTGGGCCTCGAGCCGGTCGACTGGTTCAGCCAGTGGGCCACGGCGTTCGCGGCCAATGTCACGACGAACACGTGGCTCGGGTTCCCGTTCATGATGGTGGTGTCTCTCGGCGCGCTGCAGAGCATCCCACGGGACCTCGAGGACGCCGCCGCCGTCGACGGCGCCAGCCGCTGGCAGCGCTTTCGCCACATCACGCTGCCGCTGCTCAAGCCCGCGCTCGTGCCCGCCGTCGTGCTGGGCACGGTGTGGACGTTCAACATGTTCAACATCATCTACCTCGTGTCGGGCGGTGGGCCGGACGCCTCGACCGACATCCTCATCACCGAGGCGTACCGGTGGGCGTTCGAGCGGCAGGAGCGGTACGGCTATGCCGCCGCGTACGGCGTGCTGATTTTCGGCGTGCTGCTGCTCTACACGTGGGCGACGACGAACCGCGCGGCGAAGGAGGTGGCCGATGGCTAGCCCGAGCGCCCCGACGTCCGTGCCATTCGCGAAGCAGCTGGGTCGCCAGGCGATCCTGCTCGCGGTCAGCATCCTCACGCTCTACCCGGTGCTGTGGGTCGTGAAGATCGCGCTCTCGCCCGCCGATGCGCTGGGCAGCAGCCTCAGCCCGGTGCCCGAGGCGATCACCCTCGACAACTTCCGGGCGGTCGTGTCGCGCACGGACGCCGCCGGCAACGTGCTCTTCCCCATCCAGCTGTGGAACAGCCTCGTCGTGTCCATCGCGACGACCGTCGTCGGCATCGTGCTGTCGACGACGGCCGGCTACGCGTTCTCGCGCTTCAGCTTCCCCGGCAAAGAGGGGGGGATGAAGGCGTTCCTCGTGACGCAGATGTTCCCCGGCGTCGTGATGGCGGTGCCGCTCTATATCGTCATGGACGAGCTCGGCCTGCTGAACAGCATGCTCGGGCTGACGCTCGTGTACTCGACGACCAGCGTGCCGTTCTCGGTGTGGATGCTGAAGGGCTACTTCGACACGATCCCGCGGGATCTCGAAGAAGCCGCGCTGGTCGACGGGGCGAGCCAGTGGACGATCTTCACCCGCGTGGTGCTGCCGCTGGCGATGCCGGCGATCGTCGTCACCGCGCTGTTCAGCTTCATGACCGCCTGGAACGAGTTCATCCTCGCCGCTACCTTCCTCAGCGGCGAGCGCAACATGACGCTCCCGGTCGTCCTGTACAGCTACGTCGACGAGACGAGCACGGACTGGGGCCCGTTCGCCGCTGGCGCGATCCTCGTGTCGCTGCCGGTCATGTTCCTCTTCTTCGTCCTTCAGAAGCACCTCGTCGGCGGGCTCACCGCCGGCAGCGTGAAGGGGTAGGGCGCACCTGCCCCCCGGAGTCGCCATGCGCTCTTCGATCCGTATCGCCCTCGCTCCTGTCGTCGCGCTCGCGCTCGGTGGCTGCCTCGACGCCAACGAGCTCGACGCGCCGCGGTTCCCGACCGTGGACTCCGACTACGTCGACCTCGGCATCCCCCTCGATCCGCGCGACGAACGCGACGCCGGGGCCGGGGACGCGGGCGGCCAGGACGGCGGCGGCGGAGGCGGCGAAGACGGCGGCGGTGGCGGCGAGGACGCCGGGCCCGAGTGCGAGACGTCCGACGACTGCACCGCGCCGTTCATCTGCGTCGAAGGTGCCTGCCAGCCGGAGTGCGAGGTCGACGCCGACTGCGGCGACGGCTTCGTCTGCGCGGACTTCACCTGCGTCGAGCTCGAGTGCACCGACGACAGCGAGTGCGACACGTTCACCGAGGTGTGCGACGGCGGGCTCTGCGAGGACGCCCCGTGCAACCTCGTCGCGTTCACGTACGACCCCGGGGGCACCACGTACGACACGGTGCACGTCGCCGGCGACTTCAACGCGACCGATGACGTGTGGCCGCCCACGATCGCCGACGGCGGGTACGCGCTGACCTGGTACCCCGATGACGGCGTGTGGTTCGGGCGCTTCGACATCCCGAACGGCTCGTACCAGTACAAGCTCGTGCTCGATGAGGACGCGTTCGTCGCAGACCCGGCGAACCCGGACACGGTGCCCGACCCGTTCGGCGGCGTGAACTCGGTGCTGACCGTCGACTGCGCGTCCGGTGGCGCCGGCGCCTGTGGCGACGTGGCCGCCTTCGACTGGCGCGACACGGTCATGTACTTCGTCATGGTCGATCGGTTCTACGACAGCGACGACACCGCCGTGCCCGTGCCGGGCGCGACGGACGGCGACGCGGACACCGGCGCGAGCGGGCAGTACGAGGGCGGCGACATCGCCGGCGTCACGGCTCGCATGCCGTACCTCGTCGACCTCGGTGTATCCGCGCTCTGGCTCTCGGCGCCGTACGACAACCGGGACGCCGCCGGCGACGCGATCGACCCCCGCGCCGACACGAACGTGTACTCCGCGTACCACGGCTACTGGCCGTCACCGGACAACATCGACTACAGCGATCCGATGGCGCCGTCGCCGACCCCGCAGGTCGAGAGCCGCATCGGCACCGCGGCCGATCTGCGCGAGATGATCGCCGCGGCGCACGACGCCGAGGCGGCGAACGGCCACGGCGTGCGGGTGCTCTTCGACTACGTGATGAACCACGTGGACATCGACTCCGGGCTCTACGACGCCCATCCGGAGTGGTTCGCCCGGCAGGACGGACGCATCCGCCTCTGCCAGACCGAGAACCTGTGGGACGACCCCGAGTGGGGCGTGAAGTGCGCGTTCACCGACTATCTGCCGCCCTTCGATTTCGCGAACGCGGACGCTCGCGCGTGGTCCGTCGCCGACGCCATCTGGTGGGCGCGGGAGTTTGGCATCGACGGGTACCGGCTCGACGCCATCAAGCACGTGCCCCTGTCGTGGCTCACCGACCTGCGCGACGCCCTCGACACGGCGATCCCGGAGCCCGAGGGCGACCGCTTCTATCTCGTCGGCGAGACCTTCGCGTACGACGACGCCGGACTCATCCGTCGCTACGTCGACCCGGACGAGATGCTCGACGGGCAGTTCGACTTCCCGTTCAAGGCGCGGCTCTGCGAGGCGCTCTTCACCCCCGGCGGAAACCTGGGCTCGTTCGCGTCGTGGATGACGGGCAACGACACGTTCTACGGGGACGGCGCGCTGATGACGACGTGGATCGGCAACCACGACATCCCGCGTCCGATCCACTTCGCCAGCGGCCAGATCGACAACTGCCGGCAGGGCAGCTTCGCCGGGGATCCGAACACCCCGGAGTATGACGGCAACGGCTGGACGAACCAGTACGACCAGCCGCGGGACGCGCGCCCGTACGAGCTGCTCGGGCTCGCGTTCGCCGTGATGATGACGAACCCCGGCATCCCGCTCATCTACTACGGCGACGAGATCGGCCTCGCCGGCGGCGGTGACCCGGACAACCGGCGCATGATGCCCTGGAACGACGACGACCTGCTGCCCGCGCAGATCGCCCTGCGTGACGACGTCCGGGCCCTCGCGCGGATTCGCGCCGAGAACCCGGTGCTGTCCCGCGGGCAGCGCATCAACCGCACCACGTCGCAGAACACGTGGGTGTACTCGATGATCGGCTGCGGCGACGACGCGCCGGACGTGACGGTCGCCGTCCACCGCGGCGACGCGGCGACGACGGTCGACCTGCCGTCCGGCAGCTGGCGCGACCTGGTGACCGACGAGGTCGAGTCGGGCTCGATCCAGGTGCCGGCGCGCGGGTGGCGCGTCCTGCGTCGCGACTGACCCGGCAATTCCGCTGTGTTCGCAGGGGACTGCAGGGCAGCGAGCAGTGTAATGAAAACCGATTTCATCTTCGCTGTGCAACCTGCCGAAAATGCGACGGAATGCCGCACAGGTTTTCGGGCCAAAATCGTTGCGGACCGTTCGAGCCGGGTCTACGAGTGGGGGGACAGCCGCTCGTTGGGTCGGG
>Ga0070726_10001988_pt1 | contig 19192 bp, 16 predicted proteins | sample tdAd471_FD_67275 | JGI IMG/M metagenome (GOLD analysis project Ga0070726, IMG submission 67275) | Marine sediment microbial communities from the Atlantic coast under amendment with organic carbon and nitrate - tdAd47.1 | ecosystem: Environmental > Aquatic > Marine > Coastal > Sediment | place... | reverse complement strand
TTTTCGGGGCTCTTGTGTCACCGCTTTGGTCGGGCAGACCAGAACCGGCGCATGACCGGTAAACATCGCCGCCTCAAGGATCAGGGCCGCTTCCTGGGCGGTATCCGCACCGTAAGGCTGCGGCAAGACCACAAGGTCACAAAAACGCGCCAAACCGCCGACCGCCGCATTGATCCCGCTGATCTGTGCGACCATGGCCTGCACATTGTAGGTAAGGTCGCTTCCGGAGAGCATTGCCTCGGCCTCGTCGGCACATTTCTGGGCGTCTTCCCGCGCCGCCTCGATGCTTTCAGTCAGCAAAACAGGGCTGGCCCCGGCATAATAAAGCCCGGCATGAACCCGGTCGATGCCCAGCGTCAGTACAGTCAGGTGGCCATCGTTCTTGCGGGTCAGGTCCACCGCATAATCAAATGCCGCCCGGTTGTCGGGTGTCCCGTCCCAGAGTGTCAGTATGGATTTATATGACATGGCAATTCTCCGATTTGTCCTGTTGCGCCCGGAGCCAAGACTGCCGCCATGCCGCGCGGACCACCTTGATTTGAATCAAAATCATCCGCTTTTGCGCGACGATTTCGTCTCATTTGACATGGATCAAGGAAGCCCCGGCCCGCGCAGTCCAGATCAGGTTCACCGAACGGTGCTTGCCTGCGCCGATTCTACCGGTCCGCGAAGAACGAAGGGACTCTCGATGCTGAACTATTTCAAATTATTGCTCTTGGCGATTATTGCGCTATTGGCGGCCCTGGCGGCCAGCAATGCGCATGACGCCCCGTATATGATCCATGCCATCATTATTGTTCTGGTGGCTGCGGGTCTGTTTATCTACACGCTGCGGCACACGAACGAACCGCCCAAACCAGCCGAGACCGGATATCTGGACGGGGTTGTGCGCGCCGGCGTGATTGCCACGGCGTTCTGGGGGGTCGCCGGGTTTCTGGTCGGCACCTATATCGCCTTCCAGCTGGCCTTTCCGATCCTGAACCTCGATCTTCCCTGGACCAGTTTCGGCCGGTTGCGACCGCTGCACACATCAGCGGTGATTTTCGCCTTTGGCGGCAACGCGCTTTTGGCCTCGTCCTTTTATGTTGTTCAGCGGACCTGCGCGACACGGCTTTGGGGCGGAAACCTGGCCTGGTTCGTGTTCTGGGGGTATCAGCTGTTCATTGTTCTGGCGGCAACGGGCTATTTGCTCGGTGTGACGCAGGGCAAGGAATATGCCGAGCCGGAATGGTATGTCGATATCTGGCTGACCCTGGTCTGGGTGGCTTATCTCGCGGTGTTCCTTGGCACGCTGATCAAGCGGAAAGAGCCGCATATCTACGTCGCCAACTGGTTCTATCTGTCTTTCATCGTGACCATCGCGATGCTGCACATCATCAACAACCTGTCGCTGCCGGTGTCGATTTTCGGCTCCAAGTCGGTTCAGGTTTTCGCCGGGGTCCAGGACGCGCTGACACAATGGTGGTACGGCCATAACGCGGTTGGATTCTTCCTGACCGCCGGCTTCCTGGCCATGATGTACTACTTTGTGCCGAAACAGGCGGAACGCCCGGTCTACAGCTATAAATTGTCGATCGTGCACTTCTGGGCGCTGATCTTCCTTTATATCTGGGCTGGCCCGCACCATTTGCACTATACCGCGCTGCCTGATTGGGCACAGGTTCTGGGCATGGTGTTCTCGGTCATCCTGTGGATGCCGTCCTGGGGTGGCATGATCAACGGTCTGATGACGCTTTCGGGCGCCTGGGACAAGCTGCGCACGGACCCGATCCTGCGGATGATGGTGATCTCCATCGGCTTTTACGGCATGTCCACCTTCGAAGGCCCGATGATGTCGATCCGTGCGGTGAACTCCTTGTCGCACTATACCGACTGGACCATCGGCCACGTCCATTCCGGCGCCCTTGGCTGGAACGGCATGATCACATTCGGCGTTCTCTACTTCCTGACGCCGCGCCTGTGGAACCGTGAACGGTTGTGGAGCCTGCGCGCCGTGTCCTGGCACTTCTGGCTCGCGACCATCGGGATTGTGCTTTACGCATCGTCGATGTGGGTCACCGGGATCATGGAAGGCCTGATGTGGCGTGAAGTGGATGCGCAAGGGTTCCTCGTGAACTCCTTTGCCGACACCGTCTCGGCCAAGCTCCCGATGTACGTGGTCCGCGGCCTTGGTGGGGTCCTGTACCTGACCGGCGCACTGATCATGTGCTTCAACCTTTGGAAAACTGTCACCTCGGTGCCCGAGAAATCGGGTGCTGCGGCGGCTGTCCCGGCTGAGTGAGAGGACGAAAAACAATGTCTATAATGTCCAAACATAGAATCATCGAAAAGAATGCGACCTTGATGATGGTCCTCAGCCTTCTGGTTGTCACCATCGGCGGGATCGTCGAACTGGTGCCACTCTTCTTCATGGAGAGCACCATCGAGAAGGTGAAAGGGGTCCGCCCCTACACCCCCCTCGAGATGGCGGGCCGCAACATCTATATCCGCGAAGGCTGCTATGGCTGCCACAGCCAGATGATCCGCCCCTTGCGGGACGAGGTCGAACGCTATGGCCATTACAGCCTGGCGGCGGAATCGATGTATGACCATCCGTTCCAATGGGGGTCCAAACGGACCGGGCCGGATCTGGCGCGTGTTGGCGGACGCTATTCGGACGAGTGGCATGTCAACCATCTGATCGACCCCCGCTCGGTCGTGCCGGAAAGCAACATGCCGACCTACGGCTTCCTGATGAATGCCCAGATCGACGGCAAATATATTGGCGACACGCTGCGCGCCAATGCCGTGGTCGGGGTACCCTACTCGGAAGAGATGCTGACAAATGCCCAATTGGATTTTGCTGCACAGGCTGACCCGGATGCCGATTATGACGGCCTTCTGGAACGCTATGGCGACAACACCAAAGTGCGCAATTTTGACGGTCAGCCCGGCGTAACCGAAATGGATGCGCTGGTGGCCTATCTGCAAGTGCTCGGCACGATGGTCGACTTCTCGACCTTCGAACCGCTGCCCAGTCGTTAAGGAGCCGGAAAGATGGACACATATTCGATCTTTCGCGAATTCGCCGACAGCTGGGGCCTTTTGGCCATGGTCCTCTTCTTTGCAGGCGCGGTGCTTTATACGTTCCGCCCCGGCTCGAAAAAGACCCATGAAGACGCGGCCAATATCCCGCTCAGAAACGACACGCCTCGGGACGACGACCTGCCCCGAGAGGCCCAAAATACCCCGCCGAAGGAGGCATGAACATGAGCGACGCAAAAAAAGAAATCGACGGTCGCGCCACAACCGGCCACCAATGGGATGGCATCCAGGAGTTCGACAACCCCCTGCCGCGCTGGTGGCTGTGGACATTTTATGTCACCATCATCTGGGGGATCGGCTACACGATCGTCTATCCGGCCTGGCCCTATCTCGGCGGCGACGGCAACGCGACGCCGGGCACCAGCCAATATTCCTCACGCGCCGACGTGGCGGCAGATATCGCTGCCTACAACGCCAAGAACGCGGCCCTGGAAAGCAAGATCGTCGCCGTCGATCTGGCTGCCATCAAGGACGATGCCGATCTTACCAACTATGCTATGAAGGGCGGCGCGGCGGTCTACAAGACCTACTGCTCCCAGTGCCACGGCGCGGGAGCCAACGGGATCGCCGGCTATCCCAACCTGATCGACGATGACTGGCTGTGGGGCGGCTCGACCGAGGACATCCACACGACGATCAGCTACGGCATTCGTGACGACGGCAATGATGATGGCCGTTTCTCGGAGATGCCGAAATTCGGCGAGATCCTGGAAGCGGACGAGATCACCCTCATCACGGAATATGTGCTGAAACTGTCCGGCCAGGATCACAATGCATCCGCCGCCGCTGCGGGGGTTGAGCTTTATGCCGACAATTGCGCCGCCTGTCACGCCGATGACGGAACGGGCGACCGCGATCTGGGCGCGCCAAACCTGACGGATGCGATCTGGCTTTACGGCGGCGACCGCGAGGCCGTCACCCAGTCCATCACCGAAGCCCGGTATGGAGTCATGCCAGCCTGGTCTGGCCGTCTGACCGAAGCCCAAATTCGCCAGGTTTCGACCTGGGTCCATAACCAGGGCGGCGGCGAATAACAGAATTCTCATTTCGGGCGCTCCCTCTTGCGCCCGGAATACGGCACCGGTTCCCAGTCCTGTTCACACCAAATCGGGAATCGGTGCCATTTTTTTATCTCAATCTATCTCAAATGTTTCCAAATTCCGGCCGATTGGCCCGTTAGACGACGCTTCGAAACTCATTGTAACTGTTTTCGAGGTCGTTCTGATGCAAGTCCCCACCTTTACCCGCACCGAAAATGGCAGCCTGTCGATCAACTGGATCGCAATGACCGCCGCGACCATGTCGCTGGGCGTCGCCGGGGCCAGCGTTCTGCACGATCAGATCAACGGGATCTCTGCACCCGGCGGCACCGACAATGTCAGCGCGGATGCCGATTTTTCCGATTGGCAACCGCTTGGCCTTAGCCCGATCGGGGTCGAGGCCTATCAGCAATGGATGGCCGGGTTCTCTGATACGCAGCTATTGGAGCACGTGGCGAATATGGAGGAATATGCCGCCACACAACCGGGCGCTGGCCATCCATACGAGACCTATCACGACGAATACTACATCGCTCGGGCCGAGGCCGCGCGGCGCGGTCTCCTGTAACCACTGATCCGGCAAATCCACTGCATTCGCCACAGCGCGGCCCCAATTCGGTGACCCGCTGGTAACCGTATCAGCGCACCTTTTCCCGGCGTGGGGAGAAATGGGTGCTTGTTATGGGAGAATTGTCGTGGACTGCGACGATCTCCGATCCCGGTTACGCATATCTGACCGGGATCAGCGATCTTGAGTTTTTTGAGACGGCCAATGGGACTGTCTTATATTCCCTCGGTTTGGCCCAACATGGTCTGACCGCCTTTTCGATCGGACCAAATGGCCTGACATCTGTCAGCCAGCAGGTCGCGCTGCTGCCGCGGACCAGCCTTGCGCCTTTGGACCTTGTGATGGCGGAACTAAGCGGCGGCGACTTCCTGTGGGTCGAACCATGGCGAGATACCGGGCTTCTATCCTATAGCCTCAGCGGATCGGGCGGTATCGGCGATTTTCTGTCCATTGCCGGGGACCCCTTGCTGGAACCGGGCCTGACCCATGCGACGCTGATGACGCCGGGCGGAAACGAAACCGTTTTTGGCGGGTTGTGGCAGGGGTCCGGCGTTGTGCGACTGACCCTCGACAACGGCGGCAACCCGCAAAATGCAACATTGGTCGCAGGCATGGCAGACGAAGATGTCGCCGCCATGGCCGGTGCGACGATCAACGGAGAGGATTTCCTGTTTACCGCCAGCGGCAGTTCACCACGCCTGTCCGCTTGGCAGGTCAATGCCAATGGGACCACCAGCCTTGTCGACCGCATGACTGCCGCTGAAGGGTTGGCGATTTCTCAGGCCTCAGCCATGGAGTTCCTGCAGATCGGGTCTGAAAATTTCCTGATACTGACCGCATCGGGCACCAGTTCTGTCTCGGTTGTGAAGGTCTCGGACACCGGCACTCTCAGCTTTTCCGACCAGGTGACCGACAGCGCCTCGACCCGGTTTCAGTCCCTTTCAACCCTCGCGACCACCGTTCATGACGGACGCGGTTTCATCGCCGTCGGCGGCGCCGACGATGGTGTCACGCTGATGGAGATCCTGCCGGGCGGGCGATTGATCCATGTTGCCTCGGTCGCTGATACTCAGGCGATGACGCTGTCCAACGTGACCGCAGCCAGCCTGCACGCCGATGATGACATGCTGCATCTCTTTGTTGGCGGTTCGGAAAACGGGGTGACCCAACTGGCATTCGAACTCGGCGCGGCAGGCATCAGTCTTGACGGACTGTCCGGCACCCATAGCGGGACAGCCGACGCTGACAGGCTGGCCGCCGGTGACACTGGCGCCATTTTATATGGCGGGGCGGGCGATGACATCCTGCTCGACGGCGCGGGCGAGGATCGGCTGTTCGGCCAGGCCGGCCATGACACTTTCATTCTGTCCCCAGATGACTCCATCGATCGAATTTTCGGATATGAACACGGGATCGATCAGATCGACCTATCTGGCTATGACGGGCTCAACTCCTTGGCGGGCGTCGAATTTTACAGCCGCTCCGACGGCGGTGAGTTCCGGTTCAACGGTGACAGATTGTTGATCCAGACCAACGATCTCAGCCGCCTCAATGCGATTGACTTCCAGCACGAGGATATCCTGCCGCTGGACCGGGTGTTTTACAATCCCATCACCGAACAGGCGCCGGGGATCACCCGCACCGGCACCATGAACCCGGACGTTCTGGCCGGAACTGCGAGCGACGACATTCTCTACGGACGGCGCGAGGATGACACTCTGCGCGGATTTGCTGGCAATGACCGCCTGATCGGCGAACCGGGGGCCGACCTTTTGATCGGCGGCACGGGCGATGACTTCCTGCGCGGTCATGTCGGCAATGACGATCTGCGCGGCAATGCCGGTCACGACATTCTGTTGGGCGATCGCGGTCACGATATCCTCTATGGTCACGGTGGCGACGACATTCTGCGCGGTCATCCCGGCGCGGATCAGCTTTATGGCGGCGAAGGCAATGACCTTTTGGATGGCGGCGTTGGCTTCGACAAGCTTTACGGTCAGGGCGGTGAGGATGTGTTCGTTTTTCGGGCCGGGTATCACACCGACAAAATCTTCGGCTTCACAGATGAGGTGGACCGCCTGCAACTGGACGACAATCTGTGGGGCGGCGGTATGAACGTCGCTCAGGTGATCGAGGCCTATGCGATTGAATATGCAAACCGGGTGGTGTTCGACTTCGGCGGCCCGACCCGTGCCGTACTGGTCGGTGTGACCGATGTCTGGAGCATCGCCGATGACATTGACATCGTCTGAGCTTGGCCCATCTGGCCGGGCGGGTCGGTCCCGGCCAGATGGAGTATCTTTCTGATCGCTGGGGCCGGCGGCTAAACATTGCGGCGCTGCAATCGGAAATCCTGGTTGATCACGCCGGGTCCATTGCCGGTTTCTTGGTCCATTCGTTGCATGCGTTGTCCGTTCCAAACTGACGGGCTGGGCGACCATCCGCACCGCGCGCTCAGTCTACCGGAACACTTGAGCACCCGCCCGCGGCAGCCAGATTATTGCCAATGGCGACGCGCCGGACCTCATACCTAAAGAGTCCGGGATAAGATCTCTTTTGACCACTGACCCCCCGGAATGCGGTGCCGTGACCAGGGTCAGAGCCTTGCCGGACAGGAAGAGTTGATCTACTCCTCCATGGACCGGGGCAACGGCCCCGTCCTGCGCATTCGAAATTGTTTTCACCCCGCGTGCGCCCCATATTGGCCCCTTCGACAGACAGGACCGGCCGTGACAGAGCACAGCGATATCTTCATCATCGGCGGCGGCGTCAATGGCACCGGGATCGCCCGCGACGCGGCGGGGCGCGGATTGTCGGTGGTTCTGGCTGAGATGAACGACCTCGCCTCGGCGACCTCCTCGGCCTCGACCAAGCTGTTTCACGGTGGGTTGCGCTATCTGGAATATCTTGAATTCCGCCTGGTCCGCGAAGCTCTGGCCGAGCGGGACATTCTGTTGTCCACCATGCCCCATATCAGCCGGGCCATGCGCTTTGTTCTGCCGCTGGACCCGGACATGCGCTTTGACACTGCCACGCCTGTGTCCCGTCTGGTGCCGTTCTTCCGGGGCCGACGACCGGATGTGATGATCCGCGCTGGTTTGATGATTTATGACCGGCTCGCCGGCAGCCACAGCCTGCCGGGCACCAGCCGGTATCGGCTGCGGGGGCGGGCCGAGGGTGTGCCCCTCTCGCCCCGTCTGAGCCGCGCGTTCGAATATTCCGACGGCTGGGTCGACGATGCCCGGCTCGTGGTACTGAACGCCCGCGACGCAGGCGACCACGGGGCCGAGATCCTGACCCGGACCAAAGTCTCAACGATCCTGCGGAAATCCGACCACTGGCACCTCACGCTCACCGATACGACCACGGGGGCGATCACCATCAAAACCACGCGCTGTCTGGTCAATGCCGCCGGTCCCTGGGCCGGAGCATTGGCACAGGATGTCGCCCCGACGCCGGGGCGGCTCCGGCTGGTAAAAGGCAGCCATATCGTCACCAGGCGCCTGTTCGAGCACGACAAATCCTATTTCCTGCAAGGACCTGACGGGCGGATCATCTTCATGATCCCCTATGAGGGCGACTTCACCCTGATTGGCACCACCGACCTCGATCACGCCTCCCCCGACCAGCCGCCCGTCATTTCCGGCGAGGAACGGGCTTATCTTTGCGAAATGGCTTCGCGATATCTTGCGCAGCCGATCACCGCAGAGGACATTGTCTGGAGCTTTTCCGGCATTCGCCCGCTCTATGATGACGGAGCAAGTTCGGCCAGCGCTGCCAGCCGCGATTATCATCTGGAGCAGTCGGACGGTGAGCCGCCCGTCGTGCATGTTTTTGGCGGCAAGATCACCACCCATCGCAAACTGGCCGAAGCCGTGCTCGACAAACTCGCCGGGCATATCCCGATCGGAACACCCTGGACCGCGACCGCTGCCCTGCCGGGTGGGGATTTCAACGGCGCCACGCCCTCCGAGATGGTCAAAAAACTGCGAAAACGCTTTCCATTTCTCGGCCACGCATGGGCCACGCGCCTGATCCACGCCTATGGCACCGATGCCTGGTCCGTATTGGGCAAGGCCGACAGCGCCTTGGCCCTCGGACGGTATTTCGGCGCAGATCTGACCGAGGCGGAACTTCGCTGGATGTGCAAATCCGAGTTCGCCCGCACGTCAGAGGATGTCCTCTGGCGCCGTTCAAAACTTGGTCTTAAACTGACCCGGGCGGAACAGGACGCGCTGGCGGATTGGATGGCGGCACATATGCAGGAACGGGGGACCAATGGGACATATCCTCGCGATTGATCAGGGAACGACCTCAACCCGCGCGATCCTGTTCGACGGCAACATGGCGATCCGCGCCAGCGGACAGCAGGAATTTCCCCAGCATTTTCCAGAGAATGGCTGGGTCGAGCATGATCCTGAGGACCTCTGGACCACCACGCTGGCCACCTGTCGCGCCGCCATTGCCCAGGCCGATATTCGGCCCGCTGACATCGCTGCCATCGGCATCACCAATCAGCGCGAAACGACCCTGGTCTGGGACCGGGCCACCGGTGCTCCAATTGCAAATGCCATCGTCTGGCAGGATCGCCGCACGGCCGCGCAATGCGATGCGCTGACGGCCGCCGGCCATGCGCCCATGATCACCGGGGTGACCGGACTGTTGCTGGATCCCTATTTCTCGGGCACGAAACTGGCCTGGCTACTGGACAGCATCGACGGCGCGCGGGCCCGTGCAGAGCGTGGCGAATTGCTGTTTGGCACTGTCGACAGCTATCTCATCTGGCGGCTGACCGGCGGCGCGGTGCATGCAACGGATGCGACAAATGCGGCCCGTACGCTGTTGTTCGACATATATCGGGGGGCGTGGAGCGCTGAGATTTGCGCGCTTTTGAATATCCCCATGGCGATGCTGCCCGAGGTGCGCGATTGCGCCGCCGATTTCGGCACCACCCTTCCGGGACTTCTGGGCGCTGCGATCCCGATACGCGGTGTCGCCGGTGATCAACAGGCCGCCACCATCGGCCAGGCCTGTTTTGAACCCGGCATGGCCAAATCGACCTATGGCACGGGCTGTTTCGCCCTGATGAATACCGGCACGACACCTGTTGCGTCGACCAACCGGCTTTTGACCACCATTGCCTATCAGTTGAACGGCGAACGGACCTATGCGCTGGAAGGCTCGATCTTCATGGCCGGGGCCGTGGTCCAATGGCTGCGCGACGGGCTGTCCCTGATTGAGACAGCCGGCGACAGCGAAGCTTTGGCCGCCACCGCCGATGACCGCGAACAGGTGATCCTGGTGCCTGCCTTCACCGGCCTTGGCGCGCCCTATTGGAATGCCGATTGCCGGGGCGCGATCTATGGTCTGACCCGCAATACCACCCGCGCTGAACTGGCTCGCGCCGCATTGGAAAGCGTCGGGTTCCAGACCCGCGACCTGATCGAGGCGATGCAGGCCGACTGGCAGGCCAAGAGCGCCACCACCTTACGTGTCGATGGCGGGATGAGCGCCAATGACTGGACCATGCAATTTCTGGCGGATATTCTGGGCGCCCCCGTTGACCGGCCCGCAGTGCTGGAAACAACGGCCCTTGGCGCGGCCTGGCTGGCGGGGATGGCCACCGGCATCTATCCCGACAAGGAAGGGTTCGCCAGGACATGGCGCAAAACGAACAGTTTCCAACCGCGCCTTGACGCCCCGGCGCGCGCCGCGCGATACACTTCTTGGAAACGGGCGGTCGCGGCGACGCTTGCCTATCACGAGAGGGAATAACGATGGCAAACCCATGCATCATCTGTGTTGCGATCACCGGATCAGTGCCGCAGAAATCCGACAATCCGGCAGTCCCGATCAGTATTTCCGAACAGATCGAAAGCACCCAGGCCGCGTTCGAGGCTGGCGCCTCCATCGCCCATTGCCATGTGCGCAATGCCGACGGCTCCACCACCTCGGACCCGGAAAAATTCGCAGCCCTGCAAGAGGGTCTTGCGAAACACTGTCCCGGTATGATCGTGCAATTCTCCACCGGCGGGCGCTCGGGCGCAGGGGCAGAGCGCGGCGGCATGTTGCCCCTCGGGCCGGATATGGCCTCACTCACCGTGGGATCGAACAACTTCCCGACCCGCGTGTATGAAAATCCACCGGATCTCGTCGATTGGCTGGCCTCGGAAATGCGCACCCACGAAGTAAAACCCGAGATCGAAGCCTTTGACCTCAGCCACATCTTTCAGGCCGCGAAAATGCATGCTGACGGACGGATCACCGGGCGTCTTTATGTGCAGTTTGTCATGGGTGTGAAAAACGCGATGCCGGTCGACAAGGCCGTGTTCGACTTTTACGTTCAGACCCTGAACCGCCTGTCGCCCGCGGCCGATTGGTGCGCCGCCGGGATCGGCGCGGGTCAGATCACGGTCAATGAATGGTGTATCGCCGCCGGTGGCCATTGCCGGACCGGGCTTGAGGACAATGTGCGCCTCGACCGCAACCGTTTGGCACCCTCGAACGCGGCACTGGTCGCCCGGACAGTCGAACTCTGTGACAAATACGAGCGTCCCGTCGCCACATGGCAACAGGCCCGCGATATTCTGGATTTGCGCGCAGCCTAAGAGGCACGCGGCGCGCTCATCCGCCCCAGGCAGCGCCTTTGACGATATACTCCCCAAGGGCGACATCCTGCCCGGTCATGAGGCTGGTAAAGCTTGCCATATCTACATTGCGCCCGGTCACCACGGTCGCAACCGGGCCGGTCAGGGGCCCGAGTTTACCGGACAGGATCGCCGCCGCCCCAACAGCCGAGGCACCTTCGGCCACGATCCGGTCCTCATAAAACAGTGCCTGCATGCCATCGCGAATTTCTTCCTCGGTCAGCAGCAGCGTTTCATCCAGATGGGCGCGGCACAGCGGAAACGACAAGGCGTTGTTCTGCCCGATCCCGCCCCCAAGGGAATCGGCAAGGCTCGGAACCTCCTCAACCTCGACCGGACGACCGGCGGCCATCGACTGATGCATCGCAGCCCCCCGGTCCATGCTGATCCCGACCACCCGAATCTCTGGGTTCACGGCCTTGGCCACCACCGCAATCCCAGCCGCCAATCCGCCACCGGACAAGGGCACCAACAGGGTTCGCAGATCTGGCCGCGCGGCCAGCATTTCGACCCCGATGGTCCCCTGCCCTGCGATCACCGCCGGATCATCAAATGGCGATATCTCGACCAGCCCCTCGTCGTGCGCCAATCGGCGGCTTTCAATTTCGGCGCCATCCTGACCGCCTGCGCAGATCACCACCTCGGCCCCGAGCGCCCGGATCCCGTCGATCTTGGTCTGAGGCACCAGATCGGACATGCAGATCACCGCGCGAATGCCGCGGGCTTGTGCCGCGAAGGCCACGCCGCGCCCGTGATTGCCCGTGGAACAACAGGTGACCCCGGCCACATCTTTGGGTAGGGCCGCCACGGCATTTAACGCACCGCGCAGCTTGAACGCACCGATGGGCTGCATGTTTTCCAGTTTCAAAAGCACCTCACCCCGCGCGCGGCGGGACAGATAGGGTGACGGCACCAAGGGTGTTCCATCCGCAATCCCGGCGATCACCTTTTGCGCGGCCAGAATATCCGCAAGTGAAACCCCCATGCACCCCCCCCCCTTTTTTGACCCCGACCGGCGCTGTCTCAGAATACCGGAAAATATTCGCGCATTTCCCAGGCGCTGACCTCGGCCAGATAGCGGTCCCATTCGGCCCGTTTCAAATGGCACAGATAATCGACGAACGCATCGCCCAACGCCGCGCGATAAAAGGCGCTGGCCGAGAATGCCTCGATCGCCTCGCCGAGATGACGTGGCAACGCTTCGGCCGCTTCGGAATAAGGCGTATCCGAGGGGGCAGGCGCGCGTGCCCCCCGCGCCACCCCGTCGAGCCCGGTCAAAACTTGCGACGCGATATAGAAATAGGGGTTGGCCATCGGCTCACCCACGCGATTCTCGATCCGGCTGGCGGGATCGCCTTCGGCTGTCAGAACCCGCAGCATCGCCCCCCGGTTGTCGCGCCCCCAGGCGACCCGGTCGGGCGCCAGTTGATGAGGCTGATACCGTTTATACCCGGTGACCGTCGGCGTCGTCAGAAGGCAACCCGCGCGGGCATGCTGCAACACACCCGCGATCCAACCGGAGGCAGTATCCGACAAACCCTGCCCATCCATGAAGCGGTTTGCGCCTGTTTCAAGGTCAACGGCCGACAGATGCAGATGCCAGCCCGCGCCCATCGCCCCCTTGAAACCGGGCCGTGCCATGAAGCTCGCGTGTAATCCGGCGCGGGTGCAGACCTGTTTCACCATGGAGCGGAACAGCACCATCATATCCGCAGCGTCCATGGCCGGAAGCGGGTCGAAAACGAACTCCACCTGACTTGGGCCGAACTCTGCCTCGACAGAACGGACCGGCATTCCCAAAGCTTCCGCTTCGCGGCGCAGCCGGGTCAGGATCGGCTCCAGCTGGTCCATCCGGCTTTCGGTCAGATGCTGATAGCCATGCGCCAGAAGCGAGGTTTCCGGCGGCTCCTCCTGAAACCCGCCTGCCGCATGGTCCAGTCGGGGGTTCTCGACCTTGAGAATCGTGAACTCCACCTCTAGCCCGGCAACGAGTTCCATGCCGGCCTCTGCCAGCCGGTCCAGCGCGCGGGCCAGGATCCCGCGGCTGGAAATCTCGACCGCCTCGCCCGAAGGGTGATACAGATCCGCCAGCATCCAGCCCGCCCCGTCGGCCCAGTCGAGCCGCTGGAACGTTGTCGGATCGGGCAGCAGAACCACGTCCGAGGCCCCGGTCATCACGCCGCCGCCAAACCCGGCATCCTGTGCCCAGATTGGAAAGACGGTGGCGTGGCTGGTATCCTTCAGCAGCAAGGTCGAGGGCACCCGAATCCCCGCCTCAAGGGCCGAGCGCAGACCGCGCGCCGTCACAGTCTTGCCCCGCGTGATCCCGTGCTGATCAGCAAAAACGATCCGGACCGTTTCGATCCCCTCCGCGTCGACCCGGTCCAGAACGGCCTCAGCCGCGGCAAACCGCGCCGCATCCCAATGCCGCGCCGCCAGACCTTGATCCCGCGACAGCCGGCTCAAAGCGTGGCGTCCCAAGGGGCGGAGCCGCGTTTTTCATCCTCGATACCGGGCCAGACGTCTTGCCAATCCACCATAGGTGCCACTGTGTCGACAGACCGCGGGCCTTGCAGGCTCGCCGCATTGACGGCCATGGGCAAATCGCCCTCCGCGCCGCCGTCAACTGCCGCAATCGCTGCCCGCAGCATCCGACGATAGGCAATGATGGCGACATCGGACTTGCCCAGATGCTCCTCCCGACGGTCCTGGATCGCCCCCATGGATTCCACCGCCCATTGGTCATGCACATTGATGTCGAGCCCCATGCCCGTATAGGTCTTGGAGGCCTGCTCATCCGGGTCATAACCGTAATTGTTGTGCTGGCCCTTCAACGGCGCATAATCCGGCAAGCGATGTTCGCGCAGCCGTTGCTCGCGCATCAGCGCCTTGTCGACCGGTGCGGCGAAACTTGTGAACATCGAATACCAATAACATGTCTCATCATCGACGGGCACATGCCATTGGGTGATTGTCATCTCGCGGCTCATCGGGATGGTAATGGCGCAGGGAAAAATCTGATTGGTGATACGGATATGCGCCTCGCCCTGTTGCAGATCCCGCAAAGCGGTGATCTGGAGGCCATATTCCGTCTCGGCCACCGAGATGTCCGGTCGGGGAAAGCGGCGCAAGACTTCGGTCCCGGTCATCTCTGATCCGGCGGCCTTGTCGCGAAATTGTCGGCCATAGGCCTCGGACGGGTCTTCATCCTCGAGGAAGCGATGCAGGAAACTGGCATGGGCCGGGTCAATGCCGACCTCCAACGCCTGAAGCCAGTTGCATTGCCACAGCCCTTTGAAGGCGAAAACATGGGTATCCGGCGCCCGGAAACAGTCAAAATCCGGCATTGGCGGCGGTGTCCCCGGCCCCATATAGGCCCAGATGATACCGTTGCGCTCGACCACCGGATAGGCGCGGGCGCGGATCTGTTCATGCATGGAGGAGCCTGCCGGCTCGGCTGGTTGCTCGACACATTGACCGGTGACGTCGAAATGCCAGCCATGGAACGGGCAGCGCAGCCCGTTATCCTCCAGCCGGCCGAAACACATATCGGCGCCTCGATGCGGGCAATGCCGCTGCATCAGGCCAAGGCGCCCGGTCTCATCGCGAAACAGGACCAGCTTTTCGCCGAGCAGCGTCACCGGCACCACGGGCCGCGCCCCCATCAATTCATCCGACAGGGCCGCCGGCATCCAATAGCGCCGCAATACCCGCCCGGCTGGCCTGTCGGCGCCGACGCGGGTCAATTCGTCATTCTTTTCCTGGCTCATCATCGGCGGCACCCTCCTGTTGAAGCGTCAGACCCCGAGATACCGATGCAGGGCGTCCTTGTCGTCACGCAGCGCGGCGGATGACCCGCTCCAGACACATTTGCCGCGTTCGATGATGAAGTTCCTGTCGGCAATTTTCAAGAGGTCGCGTAGGTTCTTGTCGACAACCAGGATCGACATATCCTCGCCCTTGATCATGGCAAGCGCGTTCCAGATTTTCTGCCGGATCAACGGCGCCAGACCTTCGGTCGCTTCATCCAGGATCAACAGCTTCGGATTGGTCATCAGGGCCCGGCCAATGGCCAGCATCTGCTGTTCCCCGCCCGACAATAGGTTCCCCATGGAACTTTGCCGCGCGGCAAGCTCCGGAAACAGGTCATAGACCCGCTCGATCGTCCAAGGGTTGGCAACATCCAGATGGTTCGACGCCGTTGCGATCAGGTTTTCCCGAAGGCTGAGATTGGGGAAGATCTGTCGCCCCTCGGGTACCAGACCCACCCCCAGATTGGCGATCTTGAAGCTGGGCATGGCCAACAGTTCGGCCCCGTCAAATGTGATCGTGCCGCTGGTGGCCGCCACAATCCCCATGATCGAATTGATCGTCGTGGTCTTGCCCATGCCATTGCGACCGAGAAGGGTCGCCACCTCGCCTGTGCCGACCTGCAACTCCATCCCGAACAGCGCCTGCGACGAGCCATAATGCGTGGTCAGATCCCGAACCTTCAGCATCGCCTATTCCTCACCGAGATACGCATGGCGGACATCCTCATTGGCACGTATCTCCTGCGGGTTTCCGGTGGCGATGATACGCCCATAGACCAGAACCGAGATCCGGTCGGCCAGTTGAAACACCGCGTCCATGTCATGTTCGATCAAAAGGATCGTCTTGCTGCCTTTCAGGCCTTTCAGGAAGTCGACAACCTGCTGGCTTTCCTCGGGGCCAAGCCCTGCCATCGGCTCATCCAGCAACAACATCTCAGCCCCCGAGGCCAGCGCAATGGCGATTTCCATCAGGCGATGCTCGCCATGGCTGAGGTTGACCGTGGGCTGATCGGCCCTTGCACCCAGACCGACCTTGTCCAGCCAATCCCGCGCCTGGTCCCGCAGATGGGCGATCTTGCGGGCCGGTTTCAGGAATTTGAACGATGAACCGTCGCGGGCCTGGACCGCCAGGGCGACATTGTCCAGAACACTCATCTCCATCACCAGGGACGTGATCTGGAACGACCGTGTCATCCCCATATGGGCGCGCTTATGGGCCGGTTCGTTGGTTATGTTGCGCCCGTTGAACAGGATCGTCCCGCTGTCGGATTTCAGGGCCCCGAAAAGCTGGGTGATCAGCGTGGTTTTTCCCGCGCCATTCGGCCCGATAATGGCGTGCAGCTCGCCCTTTACGACCTCCAGATCCACGCCATCGGTCGCCGCCACCCCGCCAAAGGATTTCCGCAGGTCCCGCACGTGCAAAACAGCGCTCATTTGTCGTCCTTCCGGGACATCAGCAATCCCATCAATCCACCGCGCGCGAACAAGACGATTCCGATCAGAATCAGGCCAAAGGGCAGATGCCAATAGATCGTCAAACGGCCAAGGAATTCCTCGAGCAGGATGAAAGCCGTCGCCCCCAGAAGCGGCCCGACCGTGGTGCCTGACCCCCCCAACACCACCATGAAGATCAGTTCGCCCGAGACGTGCCAATTGATCATTTCCGGGCTGATAAAGGACGAGAAATTCGCGTACAGCGCCCCGGCATAGCCGCCAATTGCCCCGGCAATGCCATAGGCCACCAGGCGGTACAGATAGGTGTTGTAGCCAAGGGTCACCATCCGCTCATTATTGCCCTTGGCACCTTGCAGCACCATGCCGAACCGCGAATGGATGATGGTGCGCACCAAAAGCATGACCAGCACAAGCGAGACCCAGCAAACCATGTAAAGCGTGATCGGATCATCAAGGTTGATCAGGGGAAACTCGGACCGGACCTCGATCACCAGCCCGTCATCGGCGCCGTATTCCTCGATAGATACGAAGAGGTAATAGATCATCTGGGCGAAGGCCATCGTGATCATGATGAAATACACACCCTTGGTGCGCAACACGATCAATCCGGTCAGCACGGCAAACAGAGCCGAGACAAGAATGGCCGTGCCAAACTGGAAAAAGCCATTGGTGGTCGCGATCGCCTCGGCCCCGCCATAGAAATAATGATAGGTCGGAATACCCACCGCATAGGCGCCGATACCGATGAAAACGGCATGGCCGAACGAGACCAGCCCGCCATAGCCCAGCAGCAGGTTCAGGCTGGTGGCGACAATCCCGAGGATCACCAGCCGCATCGCCAGATCCAGATAGAACGCATTGCCGGTCCAGAACAGAACCGGCGGAACAATCAGCAACAGCGCCAGAACGATCAGTGTTGCAAAACTCGATTTCGACAGGCCGATCATCAGCGTACTTTCGGGGGGAACAGCCCTTGCGGGCGAAAGGCCAGAACGCCGGCCATAATGATATAGATCAGCATGGCTGACACGGCGGGGCCGGCACTCTCGGCGGCTTCGGCTTCCATGAACAATTTGAACGCATCGTCAATGAAGCTTCGGCCGAGCGTGTCGATCAGCCCGATCAGCATGGCGCCCACAAAGGCCCCTTTCATCGAGCCGATACCGCCGACGATGATCACCACGAAGGCGGTGATGATCACGTTATTCCCCATGCCGATCGAGGCCTCGGTGATCGGCGCAACCAGCATCCCTGCCAACCCGGCCAGCGTTGCCCCAAGGGCAAAGACCAGTGCAAACAGCGTCTGGATGTCAATGCCAAGGGCCGCAACCATGGTCCGGTTCGACGCTCCGGCCCTGATCAGCATGCCAAGACGGGTGAAATTCACAAGCCACATCAGGCCCAGCGCCGTCAAAAGTCCGATAACGATGATCAAGACCCGGAAGACCGGGATCACGACACCGGGAAGCAGTTCGATCTGGCCGTCCAGCCAGGCCGGCAGCGGAATGGCAATCCCGGCAGGGCCCCAGATCAGATGGGCCAGCGTATCAAGTACCAGGATCAGACCGAATGTACCAAGCACCTGATCCAGATGGTCGCGGGTATACAGCGCCCGCGCGATGGTACGCTCTACCCCATATCCGATAAGTGCGGTGATCGGCAGCGCCAGCAGAATGGCTATCAGGAAATTTCCGACAAGAAATGTCAGCGAGGCACAGACAAAAGCGCCCAGCATATAAAGCGAGCCATGGGCCAGATTGACGAAATCCAGGATCCCGAAGACCAGCGTCAGGCCGCTCGCGACAAGGAACAAGAGCAGCCCAAGCTGCAGCCCGTTCAACGTCTGAATGAACAATAGCGCGTAGTCCAAATGCCCCACCCCGAAAAGCAAAGGCGTGGCCGAGCCGATGGCCCGGCCACGCCGGTGTCAGATCAAACCCTTATTTCAGCGCGCATTCGGCCGCATAGGGGTCCTGATGGTTCTCATAGACCGTGGCGACAACCTTGGTCGTCCAGTTGCCATCGGCATCGGCAACCACCTCACGCAGATAAAAGTTCTGGATCGGCATGTTGTTGTTGCCATAGCTGTACTTGCCACGAACGGAGTCGTAATTCGCCGCTTTCAGCGCAGCACGGATGCCATCCTTGTCATCCATGTTGCCACCAACAGCCTCGACCGCCGACTTGATCAGCATCATCGCGTCATAGGACTGAGCGGCATAGAAGGACGGGTAAGCGCCGTATTTCGCCTTGAAATCGCTGACGAATTTCTTGTTGGCGGCATTGTCCAGCGACGGGTCCCATTGCTGGGTGATCCGGCTTCCGAGAACCGATTCAAAGTTTGCGGCCTGCAATTTCGGCAAGCTGATCGCATCCACCGTGAACGAGGTATAAAGCGGCATCACGTCTTTCAGGCCGGCCTGATGGTACTGTTTGATGAAGGCACCAGCGGCAGCACCCGGATAAAAGACCCAGATCGCCTCGGCACCCGAAGCCTTGGCTTTCGCCAGTTCGGCCGAGAAGTCGAGCTGCGCATCGGCACCCCATTTGGTCAGGTCCTTGCCCTTGATCTCGCCCTTGAAGGTC
>Ga0070726_10001985_pt1 | contig 19204 bp, 18 predicted proteins | sample tdAd471_FD_67275 | JGI IMG/M metagenome (GOLD analysis project Ga0070726, IMG submission 67275) | Marine sediment microbial communities from the Atlantic coast under amendment with organic carbon and nitrate - tdAd47.1 | ecosystem: Environmental > Aquatic > Marine > Coastal > Sediment | place... | reverse complement strand
TGACCGCCCCGGTGAAGGGCAAGAACCTCACGAAACCCATTCGATGCACCAAGCGCATGGGCTACACGCGCTCGATGATCTTGTCCCCGAACAGGCCCTGGGGCCGGAAGAACAGGAACACCAAGGCAACGATATACGCGAACCATTCCTCGATCGCGCCGCCGAACACGCTTCCCCAATACACCTCGGCCACCTTTTCGCCGGCCCCGATGATCAGCCCGCCGATGATGGCGCCGGGAATGGAGGTGAACCCGCCCAGGATCAGCACCGGCAGCGCCTTCAATGCGATGACCGACAGCGAGAACTGAACGCCCAGCTTCGCGCCCCACAGGATCCCCGCGACAAGGGCGACGATCCCGGCCACGGCCCAGACGATGATCCAGATGTGGTTCAGCGGAATGCCGATCGAAAGCGCGGCCTGGTGATCGTCGGCGACGGCGCGCAGCGCCCGGCCGATCCGGGTATAGTGGAAGAACAGCGCCAGGCCCGTCACCAGGACACCGGCGACCACGGCGGCGAAAACATCCGCCTGCTGGATCATGGCATCGCCGATGAACCAGATATCGTCCGGAATACCGACTTCCAACGCCTTGATTTCCGATCCCCAGAGCGTTTCCCCGAACCCTTCCAGGAAGAAAGCCATGCCGATCGTCGCCATGAAGAGGATGATCGGCTCCTGGTTCACCAGGTGCCGAAGGACCAGCCGCTCCACCGCGAAGGCGAGGGCCGTCATGATCACCATGGTGATGAGGAAGGCGGCCCAGATCGGCACGCCCATCTCGATCAACCCGACGAAGTTCAGGGCGGCGAACAGCACCATCACGCCCTGGGCGAAGTTGAACACGCCGGACGCCTTGAAGATCAGCACGAAACCGAGCGCGACGAGCGAGTACATGACGCCGGCCATCAGACCGCCGAAGAAGACTTCGAGGAAGAAGTACGGGCTGTCGATGATCTCGACGAAGGGTGTCACTAAGACGCTTTGCAGGAATTCCATCGGTACAGCCCTTCTAAGCAGTCACGTATGCGAGGCGGCGGCGCGCAGGCGTGTTCCTATTCATGGGTCACCCCCAGATAGGCGTCGATGACCGCCTGGTCGCCGCGCACTTCATCCGGCGTTCCATCCGCCAGTTTCCGCCCGTAATCCAGAACGACGACACGGTCGCTGAGATCCATGACCACGCTCATATCGTGCTCGATCAGCGCGATCGTGGTGCCGAACTGTTCGTTCACATCGATGATGAAACGCGACATGTCCTCTTTCTCTTCGAGGTTCATGCCCGCCATCGGTTCGTCGAGCAGCAGCAGGTCCGGCTCCGCCGCCAGGGCCCGGCCCAGTTCGACGCGCTTTTGCAGCCCGTAGGGCAGCCGGCCGACCGGCGTGCGGCGGATCGCCTGAATTTCGAGGAAGTCGATGACTTTTTCGACATGTTCGCGGTGTTCGAGTTCTTCCGATTTCCCGCGGAACATGTAGAGCGCCTGCTCCACCAGGCTGGCCTTCATCTTCAGCACCCGCCCGGTCATGATGTTGTCCAGGGTCGACATGCCGCGGAACAGCGCGATGTTCTGGAAGGTCCGCGCGATGCCGTTCGAGGCCGCGAGGTAGGGGCGCATCGGCCGGTAGGCGACGCCCTTGAAATGAATCGTTCCTTCCTGCGGCTGATAGAAGCCGTTGATGACGTTCAGCATCGACGATTTGCCGGCGCCGTTCGGCCCGATGATGGACCGGATTTCACCCTTGCGAATATCGAAGCTGATATCGTTCAGCGCCTTCACCCCGCCGAAGCCGAGGCTGATATTCTCAACGCGCAGGATTTCACCGCCGATGCGGCCCTGATGATCCGTGGCTATCACTTGAACATTACTCCGCGGCTTGGCTGAAGCTGCCGGACGGAGACACGGTCTCGGCGTCCAGGATCTTGAGGTCTGCCTTCAACGTCCCCTTGCGGCCGTCTTCGAAGGTGATTTCGGTCTCGATCGACGCTGTGGACGCGTCGGAATAGAGACCGTCGATCAGCGGCCCGTACTTGTCCGCAATGAAACTGCGGCGGACCTTGCTGGTGCGCGTCAACTCGCCGTCATCGGCGTCGAGCAGCTTGTGCAGCACCAGGAAGCGTTTGATCTGCGATCCGGCGACACGTTCTTCGGATGCAAGATCCCGGTTCACCTGCGCGACATGCTCGCTGACCATCTCGTAGACTTTGGGCATCGCCGCGAGTTCCTGATAGGACGCATAGGCGATGTTGTTGCGCTCCGCCCAGTTGCCGACGGCTTCCGGATCGATGTTGATGAAGGCCGCGCAATAGTCCCGCCCGTTTCCGAAGGCGACCGCCTCGCGGATTTCGGGGAAGAATTTCAGCTTGTTCTCGATGTATTTCGGCGCGAACAGCGACCCGTCGTTCAGTTTGCCGACATCCTTGGCGCGGTCGATGATCTTCAGGTGACCGTCTTCATCCAGGAAACCCGCATCGCCGGTATGGAACCAGCCGCCGGTCTTCGCTTCATCCGTCGCATCCTGGTTCTTGAAATATTCCTTGAAGATCCCGTGGCTCTTGATCAGCAGTTCGCCGCTGTCGTCGATCTTGATCTCGACGCCTTGCAGCGGCACGCCGACCGTATCCGGCTTGATCTGACCATCCGGCTGAATGGTGACGAAGACCGATGTCTCGGTCGACCCGTAGAGCTGCTTCAGGTTGATGCCGATGGACCGGTAGAAGTCGAAGATATCGGGCCCGATCGCTTCCCCGGCGGTATAGCTGATACGCACCCGGCTGAGCCCCAATACGTTCTTCAAGGGTCCGTAGACGAGGATCTCACCCAACCCATACAGCAACCTGTCCTTCAGCGGGACCGGCTTGCCTTCCAGGATCTTCACGCCGACCTTGCGGGCGACGCCCATGAAGTAGTGGAACATGTCGCGCTTGATCTTGCTCGCGTCCTCGATCCGGATCGAAACCTGGGTCAGGATGTTTTCGAAGATCCGCGGCGGCGCGAAGAAATAGCTGGGGCCAAGTTCCCGCAGATCGGTCAGGACCGTGTCCGAACTTTCCGGACAGGCGACGCAGAAGCCGGTGATGTAGGATTGCGCGAACGAGAAGGCCGTATCGCCGATCCAGGCCAGCGGCAGATAGGCGAGCACCTGATCGTCCTCGCGCAGGCCTTCAAAAATCACACCGGCATAGGCTGCCTGAAGCATGTTGTCGAAGGTCAGCAGAACGCCTTTCGGGTTGCCGGTCGTGCCCGACGTATAGGGGATGATACAGACGTCATCGCCCTTGCCCTTGTCGACTTCCGCGTCGACCGCGCCGGGGTTTTTCGCGCGAAAGTCCTGGCCGCGCTTGCGGACGTCTTCATAGTCGAACAGGAAATCGTAGTTGTAGTCGCGCACGCCGCGCGGATTGTCGAAAATGACGTATTCGAGCGTCGGCAGATGTTCCTTGAGGTAGATCAGCTTGTCGACCTGCTCCTGGTCTTCCGCCAGGGCGAAGCGGACTTCCGCGTGTTCCAGAGGGAACTTCATCTCATCCGCGACGGAATCCTGATAGACCGGCACCGGAACGGCCCCGACGGTCTGCGCGATCGCGATCATCCAATATAAACGAGGCCGGTTGTCGCCGATGATGGCGATCCGGTCGCCGCGCTTGATGCCCATGTCGATCAGGCCTGCGGCAACGCTGAAGACCTCGTCCTTGACCTCCGACCAGGTCCAGGATTGCCAGATACCCAGATCCTTCTCACGCGCGGCGGGTTTGTTCGCGCGATGCTCCGCATTGTAGCGAAGCAGCTTCGGGAACGTATCGTAGGTCTTGATATCGGGAAGCGCAGATGCGCCCGACGCAGCCGACATTCCTGTCTCCTCCCTGAACGCAGGCCTCTTTTTATTGGGCCCATCTGTTCAATAAACATCCACTTTCGTGACGACGACGCAACAGTCGTCTTACGCACCACCGCCCGTCAAGTTCTTAATTGACGGCGGGTATCCCGTTACCAACCCCCTGAATCCTGCGGAAAACAAAGCCCCTAAAAGGGCCGTTCAGCCGTCCCGGATTCCCATGTCGGCGGAAAAGGAGGCTAGTGCTTACTCAAAGGGGCCGGAATAATCTGTCAACCAGACGACAATTCACGCAATTAATGTGGCAAAAATTTACCTTGGCGGTAACGAAGCGCGAAACGGTTTGATTGAACGTATCAAAATACCGTCATTCGGCGCCGTAGGTCTTCAACCCGTTCAGGTCCAGGATCGTTATTCCGCCGTATTCGGTGCGCAGCAGACCCTGTTCCTGCAGCTGGCGAATCGCCTGGTTCGCGGTCGGGCGGGATACGCCGGCCAGCAGGCCAAGCTCCTCCTGCGTCAGATCCAGGTGCTGACCGGAATCCGGATAGAGAACCGGGTTGAACATGATCGCCACGGCGCGGGCGACACGCCCGGTCGCATCGAGCATCCGATCGTTTTCCAGCAAGCCGATGAAATGGCCCAGGCGTTCGTTCATTTGCACGACGAGGAACCGGGCGAACGCGCCGCTGTTCTCGAACAGCCACATGAAGGTGGCCCGGTCGACCATCGCAAGATTGCTGGGCCGGATCGCCACGATATCGTACCGGCGCAGCTCGTTCTTGAGGATCGTGCCTTCGCCGAACCAGCCGCCCGAATGAACGCCGCTCAGCGTGACCTCTTTGCCTTCGCGGGAAATCGCCCGCATCTTCAACAGGCCGTCGGCCACGCCCATCCAATGATCGAATCTGTGCCCGGTTTCGCAGACAAGCCCGCCGGCCGGATACCGCCGTTCCGTCACGGCGGCCAATACGCGCTCCAGCGCCTCCGGCTCAAGGTTTCGGGACCAGGCCGCGATGTTGTGCAGACGGTCGCGGTCGATCATGCCCGAAAGCCCCGGACAAACCGTTCTGGGGCCACGTTCCAGCGAAACCGCATCATTGCCATCTGGGCTACCCTGAATTCGAGATTTCTAAACAAGAACAGACTGCTACGCCGCCCGAACAGCCCGGGAAACCGCCTCGGCGACATGATGCGCGCTGGAAAACCTACCCGCAAGAATGAACGCACTGAAACATCAGTTCTTCAGCAGCTTCCATGGGCAGCTTCCATGGGTGGCTTCAATGGGCAGCTTCCACGGGACGCATACAGCGCCTATAGTCCGGCTATGCAGAATGGACCAAACCCAAATCCGGTTTCATCCGAACCGCGGGGCGGCGGCCCCGACAGGCTGACCCTCATCTCGCTTGCCGGCACGGCGGCGGTGCTTCTGGCGGTCGTCCTGCTGTTTACCGTCCCGGGCCTGAGCGATCTGGCGACGGCGGGATACGACACCATGTACCGCGCCATGAACTACATGGCCGAAATGTGCCGGTTCTGATCGTATCCTTCGCTACAGTAGTTGCCGAATCGCGTCCGCCATCTGCGCCGGGGTGATTTCGTGAACCATCACCGCGGCGAGTTTCCAATCCGCGTCCATCAAGTAGTAGTAGGACGAATGATCGACCAGGTAGTCGTCGTCGCTGCGCCCTTTGTCCCTGGCCAGGTAGACGACCCTGAACGCCTTGGCGGCGGCGGCGATCTGGTCCGGACTTCCCGTCAGGCCGACCATCCTTTCATGGAAGGCGGCGGCGTAGTCGCCCACGACATCGATACCGTCGCGCTTCGGGTCGACGGTGATGAAGATCGGCGTCACCGCCTCCGAGGCCGCGCCGAGCAGGTCAAGCGCCTCGGCGATCGTGTGCAGGCTGGTGGGGCAGACATCCGGGCAATAGGTGTAGCCGAAATAGATCACGGCCGGCCCGCCGGCGAAGGCCGCTTCCGTCACCCCTTCCCCATCGGCGCCGACCAGGGCGATGGGCCCGCCGATCGCCGCATCGGTCTGGACCAGGCCCGGTCCCGACACCGTCTTGGGCTCGGTCGCTTCGCGCCATAGAATCCAGCCCGCCGTCCCCAGGGCGGGAACGACGAAGAGGAACCAGATCAGTCCTGTGCCGAGAAATCGTTTCATTGCGCCACGCTATCGTCCGGCGGGCACACCGGCCAATCACGGATTGGCGACGGCCATGCCCACGGATAGGCCGGTTTCGGTTGTCGCGGTCAGGAGAGGCCCTGTCGCCCCATCGCCAGGAATTTTTCACGGCGCCGCGCCCGCAGCGCCCCCGGCTCCATGGCGCAAAGATCGGTCAAGGTCGCCTCGATCGCATCGCCGACCATGGCGATCGCCGCGGCCGGGTCGCGATGGGCGCCGCCCACCGGTTCCTTGATCACCTTGTCGATGACTTTCAGCTTTGCGAGGTCCTGCGCGGTCAGGCGCAGGGCTTCCGCGGCGGTTTGCGCTTCGTCGGCGCTGCGCCACAGGATGGAGGCGCAGCCTTCCGGCGAGATCACGGAATAGATCGAGTTTTCCAGCATGAAGACCGCGTCGCCCGCCGCCAGCGCGATGGCGCCGCCGGACCCGCCTTCGCCGATGATCGTCGCGACCAGGGGCACGCGGATATTGAGGCAATGTTCGATCGATCGCGCAATGGCTTCGGACTGGCCGCGTTCTTCCGCGCCGACGCCCGGATAGGCGCCGGGGGTGTCGACCAGTGTGACGATCGGCAGGTGGAAACGGTCCGCCAACTCCATCAAGCGCTGGGCCTTGCGATAGCCTTCGGGCCGCGCCATGCCGAAATTGTGTTTGATCCGCGCCTGCGTATCGCCGCCCTTCTCATGCCCCAAGACGACGCAGGAGCGTCCGCGGAACCGGCCGATCCCGCCCAGAATCGCGTGGTCGTCGGCAAAGGAACGGTCACCGGCGAGCGGTTGAAAATCCGTGAACAGCTGCTGGATATAGGATTTGAAATGCGGGCGGTCCGGATGGCGCGCGACCTGCACCTTCTGCCACGGCGTCAGCTTCGCATAGGTCGTGGTGATCAGTTTGTCGACCTTTGTCTGCAGCTTGCCGACTTCATCGGCGATGTTCACCTCTCCCGTATCGGCGAGGTGGCGCAGTTCTTCGATTTTGCCTTCCAGTTCGGCGATCGGCTGTTCGAAATCCAGGAAATTGCGCATCGGCTGACGCAGTCCTCAGTCAGGGGCCGCATTTCGGGGCCATTGTCGGGTATTCATTCATCGGCGGCCGCTTCACGGGGGCGGATCAATCCGCCGCCCAAGCCACGCTTCGTGATTTAGGTAACGAGCGCCCCCCACGAATGCAAGGGCGGCGAGGGTATCGAATCCGTCAACATGCCGCTTTCAACGGTCTGCCGACGCTCTAGACGGCCGTGGTTCCGTCCGGCACCTCGCTCAACAACCAATCGCGAAGACGTTGAAACTGCGGCGTTCCCGCGAAGGGCGTTGGGCAGACCAGCCATGTCGCCGCGCGCGAGAGTATCGGCGGCCCGACCGGGCGCAGAAATCCGGCAGCCACATCCTGTTCGATCAGCAATGTCCGGCCCAGCCCTATCCCCATCCCGCTGACCGCCGCCTGCAGCATCAAATCCGCCCGGCCGAACATCTGATCGATGCGGAGGACGCGTCCATCCAAACCCAGTCCGGCGAAATAGTCGCGCCAGGAGAACCCCGTCCCATCGCTCGCGCCGCGCCGGTCTTCCAGGAAGTCCAAACCCGCCAGATCGGGCGCATCCCTTATATCTTCCAGGCCCGGTCGGTAGGATTTTCCGGCGACCGGCTGCAGGAAACTCGGCGCCAAGCGGACGCAGTGTAGACCGGGATAGGGGCCGACACCGTAACGGATTGCCGCGTCGACCTCCCTCTCCCGGAAATCCTCAAGCTCGTCGGCCACGTCCAGGGAAATCTCCAACCCCTCCAACCGCGCCCGGGACAAGGCGGGAAACAGCCATTTCGTGGCCAGGGACGACGGCAGGGTCAACTTGGTCCGGCCGGGATTTTCGCGCAGGCGAAGGCGCTCCAGCGCCTCTTCGAAATCGGCCATCGTGGCCGTTGCGGCAGCGCAAAGAATCCGGCCCGCCTCCGTCTGCCGCACGCTGCGCGTCGTGCGGTCGAACAGGCGCACACCCAATTGATCCTCCAGCGTTTTGATCCGGTGGCTGACCGCCGTCTGGTGCAGGCCCAGCAAATCCGCCGCCTTGGTGAAGCTTCCCGTCCTCGCCACGGCCGCCAGATAAGGCGCCGATTGAACGGCCATCAGGGCTTTTTGATGGAGTTTATTCATGATCATTATTCATGTTCATATGATTTCAACCCAATAACTCAGCGTCCATACCTAAGCTATTTATAAGGCCACTTCACATTGAATCGGGGATTTTATCATGAATAATATTATTGAAAAGCAGCGCACCGTCACTGTTCAGGTGGTCAACGCCTTCGTCCATGGCGGAGAAGGCGGCAACCCGGCGGGGGTCGTGCTGGACGCGGACGCCTTGAGCGAGCGGGACATGCTGGCGGTGGCGGCGAAGATGGGGTTGTCGGAAACCGCCTTCGTCTCGAAATCCGCCACGGAAGGCTTCAAACTGGATTTCTTCACGCCGACCCGCCGCATTGCCCATTGCGGGCACGCGACCATCGCCTCTTTCTCCCTGCTGCTCGAGGAAGGCCGCGTGGGCGAAGGCGAAACGTCGAAGGAGACGGTGGACGGCCCGCGGAAAATCATCATCAAGGACGGCAAGCCCTTCATGGAGCAGCTCGCCCCGCGTTATACCGACCCCGCCGATTGGAGCGGCGTCTCCGTTGCCGATGTGCTGGCCTCGCTGTCGTTGACGCCGCGGGACTTGGACCCGCGGGCGGAAATGTCGCGGGTCGATACCGGCAACGGCTCGCTGCAGATCGGCGTGAAAAGCGATGCGCTGCTGCGCGGCTTGTCGCCGAACCAGGACGCGGTCGCGAAGATCAGCGAGGCGTTGGATATCGTCGGCTACTACGTCTTCACGACGGATCGGGCCGCCACCCCGCACGATGCCGCCGCACGCATGTTCGCGCCGCATTACGGCATTCCGGAGGAATCCGCGACCGGCATGATGGCGGGGGCCCTGGCCGCGTATCTGCATGACCGCATCGGCCTCGGGAAGCCGGTTTTCGTGATCGAACAGGGCGGTTACATGACGCCGCCGTCGCCCAGCCTGTTGACCGTGGAGCTCGATCTGCGCGACGGCGTCATCCAAGGGCTCATGGCCGGCGGAAAGGGCAGGATAAAGGACCGCCGGACCCTTTCGATCTGATCCGGCGCGCGAACCCGGCTCATGCGTCGTATTTGCGCCGCGCCAGGGGATGGCTGGCTTCGACCAACGCCTTCAGCCTCTCCTCCTGGACATGGGTATAGATCTGGGTCGTCGAGATATCCGCATGGCCCAGCAGCTGCTGGACGACGCGCAGGTCCGCGCCGTTGGCCAGCAGATGGCTCGCGAAGGCGTGCCGAAGCACGTGGGGGCTGACCTTGGCCGGGTCGAGGCCGGCCTCCAGCGCCAGCTCCTTCAGGACCTGGCCGAAACGCTGCCGGGTCAGATGCCCCTCCTTCCCGCGCGAGGGGAAAAGATAGGGCGACTCCGCGCCGCCCGGCAGATGCGCCGGCCTGTCTTCCAGATAGGCGTTGATCGCCAGTCGCGCCGGCAGGCTGATCGGAACGATCCGCTCCTTGCCGCCCTTGCCCGTGATCAGCAGGAAGGGTTCGTCGCGCAGGACCGCCCGCAGCGGCAGGGTCACCAGCTCGCTGACGCGCATGCCGGTCGCATAGAGAAGTTCCAGCAGGCATTGGGTCCGCGTGCCGTCCGGCTCGATGCTCGCTTCGGCGGCGGCCAACAGGCGGTCGACCTCGTCTTCGCTCATGATCTTCGGCAGGGGCCGCCCGCGCCGGGGCGAGTCGATGACGACCGTCGGGTCGTCGGCGCGTATCCCCTCGGCGAAGAGGAATTTGTGGAACTGGCGCAGGGACGAGAGCCGCCGCGCGGCGGTCGCCGCCTTCACCCCCTGCTTGGCGAGTGCCGCCAGATAGAACCGGATATCCTCGCTGCCCGCCCGGTCCGGGGAGACGTTCCGCCCGGTCAGGAAGCCGCAGTAGTCGATAAGGTCCCGGCGATACGCCTCGATCGTATTCGCGGCGGCGCCGCGCTCCACGACCAGCATTTCAAGGAACGGCTCGACGAACCGCGGCAGGTTTGACTCTGCGGTCCGGCCCCCCATGGCCGGGGTCAGATCCCGGCGCCGAAGGCCGCATCCAGGGCGAGGTCACGGGCATCGCGCGGCAATCCGACCGCCGAGAGCGATTGAACGATTGTTCCCATCGTCTGCGGCGCCGCCAGCGCCGGCCCGGCATCGCCCAGCATGACAAGCGCCAGCAGAACGGTTTCCCCCTGGCGCAACCCGCGCGCCGCGTTCGTGACCGCCCGGGTCAGGGATGCGTTCGGCATGCGCTGATAGTCGGGTTGCGCGGATAGCAGCAATTCCTGCCAGGCCGATTCCGGCACCGGCTCGCCCAGGGATTCGAGCAGCGAGTAGAGCAGGGTTACCCGGCGGACCGCTTCCTCGGGCGCGGTCGACTGCTGCAGGTCGTGCCACTTCGCCAGGATGTCGCGGCCCATGCGGTCGAGAACCCTGTCGCCCGCCAACCGGGAAATCGCCCAAAGGCGGATCGCGTCCTGTTCAGCGACCGGGTCGCGCAGCGCCTCGGTACGGAGGATTTCCGCCCATTGCCGGGCTTCCGACACCTCACCCGCCTGATAGAGCGCGCGCGCCGCGTTGTTCGCCAGCCACCACAATTCCCGCTGCGCCGAGATCGAGGAAATCAGGGGGAGAAAGGCCCTGTTCAGCAGGCCGGTCCGCCCTTCGCGTTTGGCCATGTCGAACGCCTTGCGCAGCAATTCGGCCCGGGCGACCGTATTTTCCTGTCCCAAGGCCGCTTGATACAGCAGGGCGCGCCCCATCGCACCGCCGATTTCCTCCGCGCTGGAAAGCGCGTTGGTCAGCATGTCCGGCTCGAACCGGATATCGGCGTAAAGCGCGGTGAGGTCATCCGCCGACAACCGGCCGGACAGGACGAGATCCTCGGCCGACTGCAATCGGGCGACCGGATCGCGGTCCGGCGACAGCAGGATGATCCGTTGAATGGCGGGTCCGGCTTCGGAGGCGGCCCCGTCCGGCCAGGGCAGCCGGGCAACCTGCATCATCGCGGTTTCCAGCGCATCGGGCTTGCCCAGCGTATCCACCGGCGTCTTCTTGGCCCCGGTGATATGATCCAGAATCCGCAGGAAGGGCCGGTCGTCCGCGCCGCCTTCCTCCCGGATCAGCGTCGCTCCGAATTCGGCGCCGGCCGTGTCTCCGGCGACCGCCTTGCAGAAAACGGATGCCTTCAGCCAGAAGAAGGCGTCCGACGGCGGGGCCGCCGTCAGCCCGCAGGCCCCCGGCAGGTCGTTCCTGAGCAGGCGCGATTCCAGAAGCAGCTGCTGCACGGTCGGGTCGCCGGACCGGCTTGGCGCGGCCTGAATCAACGCGTCCAGATCTTCCAGCAGACCCATTTCCAGCAAAGCCTTCAGGCGCATGTCGAGAAGCGAGGATTCCGGGCCCTCGGCCGTTTCGCCGGCCGGCTCTTCCGCCGCTGCGGCCGCCGTCCCGAAGCCGGGCGATGCGTTCGCCGTCACCGCCGGCCCGGCATCGCCGTCCAGCGGGATCGCCGCGCGGGACAGCAGCAGGCGGCGCGTGATCCGCAGTTGCGTTTCGGATACCGGCGCGGTCGGCAGGCGTTCCATCAAGGCATCGATGCGCCGCCGCGGCGTGCCGGTCCACATATCGACAGGGAAGCCGCCGGTCCCCGCATCCAGCACACCGACCGATTCCGGATCGATCCGCTGCAGCGACTGAACCGCGATGCCGGACCTGATTTCAACCGGTTCATTCGCGGCGCCCGACGCGTCGGGCAGGCCGAGCGGAACGAGTTGGATGGGCCCGGGCGCCTGAACCGCCCCGGCCGCAGGCGCGGTCGGATCCGCCGCATTGCCGTCGGGTGCCGGCGGCGCGCCCGGTTCAAGCGGTTCGGCGGCCAAGGGGGCGGCAGCGGGGGGCTGGGCCGGCGTCAATGTCGTCTGCGCAAGGACCGCCGCCGGCGCCGTCAATCCGATACCGGCGCTCAACAACAGGGCGAGCGGCACAATGCCCGCAAAACGCCGGTCAACGCGGGAAGCGGTCATCCGGCAGGACCCTTTCGACCGACTGCGACGGGGCGGGAATGTCCCAAGTCGCGAGGAAAACGGCGCCGCCGCCCAGGCCGACGGCCAGCAGCGCGAATATGACCAGAACTAATTTGCCCATTTTTCTACATTCACTAATCGTTATTGTTTATCGCCGAAACGGCGATCCGAGCGACCGATGCGGGACGGCCCGCCGAATTCCGGGGACCGCGCCCCGATAGACTGCCGCGCCGGGCGTATATCCTCTCCCGCGTCGAAAAGCGGACCAAACCCCAATACCCCTAACCGGAAAGCGATTCGTCCTGGTTTTCCAGTCATCTTCCGGGCCGCGGGCCGCGCTGGGCCGCGATCCGCCGGGATGCTTTACCCTAACGTCGGACTATGGCAATTCTGCGGCACTGGTTAAAGATCTTTGGGATGGAAATCGGCCGGCATCCCGCCGAAGCAAGAAAGTGGAATGGTACATCCTGAAGAACAGACCGCGGCCGGGATACCGGTTCTGCCGAAGACGATCGTCCTGATCGGCATGATGGGAGCGGGAAAGTCGACCATCGGCCGGCAGGTCGCCGATGTCCTGGGCGTTCCTTTCCGCGATGCCGACCGGGAGATCGAACTGGCCGCCGGGCGGACCATTCAGGAGATATTCGCCGAATACGGCGAGGAACATTTCCGCAGCGGGGAACGGCGCGTGATCGCCCGCCTGCTGGAGGAAGAGCCCTTCGTTCTGGCCACCGGCGGCGGCGCCTTCATGGATGCCGAGACCCGCGCGGTGATCGAGGAAAAGGCGATCAGCATCTGGCTGCGGGCGGAGTTCGACGTTCTGTGGGCACGGGTCAGCAAACGATCCCACCGCCCGTTGCTGAAAACCGCGGATCCGCAACAAACCTTGAAGGACCTGATCGCGGCGCGCTATCCGACATACGGTCTGGCGGATATCACGGTCGAAAGCGCCGAAGCACCGAAGGAAGAAACCGCCGACAAGGTCATCGAGGCGCTTGGAACCTATTTGGCCGCGAAGTCGCAGCCGCCCAAGTCACATACGGATGAGCATTGAACACATGAACGCGTCCCCTGCCGCAAAACCGGTCCCGTCCCAACCGCGCCGCGTGCCGGTCTCCCTCGGCGACCGGTCCTATGACATTCTGATCGGCGACGATCTGATCCGCAGGGCCGGCGCCCTGGTGAAGCCGGTGCTGTCGGGCAACCGCGTGATCGTGGTGACCGACAAAACCGTCGCCGGCCTTCATCTGGAGACCTTGACCGGGAGCCTGACCGAGGCGGGTCTGGACCATTCCACGATCATCCTGCCGCCCGGCGAAGGCACGAAGAGCTTCGCGCAATACGCCGAGTTGATGAACGAACTGCTCGCCCTTGGGCTGGAGCGGAAAACGACGATCCTGGCTTTCGGGGGCGGCGTGATCGGCGATCTGGCGGGTTTCGCCGCCGCGACCGCGCTGCGCGGCATTCCCTTCGTGCAAATCCCGACCACCCTGCTGGCCCAGGTCGACAGTTCGGTCGGCGGCAAGACGGCGATCAACGTTCCGGCCGGCAAGAACCTGGTCGGCGCCTTCTATCAGCCGCGCATGGTGCTCGCCGATACCGGCATTCTGGACAGCCTGCCGCGGCGCGAACTGCTCGCCGGATATGCCGAGGTGGTGAAGTACGGCGCGCTCGGCGACCTTGCTTTCTTCGAATGGCTCGAACGGCACGGCGCCGCCATCATCGACGGCGACCCTGTCGAGGACTGCCGGGCCGCCCGCGCCGAAGCCGTGGCGCGCAGCTGCGCGGCCAAGGCAGCGATCGTGGCGCAGGACGAGCGCGAGGGCGGCCTGCGCGCCTTGCTGAACCTTGGCCATACCTTCGGCCATGCCCTGGAATCGCGCCTCGGTTACGGTCCCGACCTGTTGCACGGGGAGGCCGTCGCCATGGGAATGTCGATGGCCTTCGCGCTGTCGGTCCGCATGGGGCTTTGCAGCGGCCAGGATGCCGAACGGCTGAACCGGCACATGGCCGCGGTCGGCCTGCGCCTGAAGCCGACGGAGATCGCGGGCGTGGACTGGAGCACCGACGATCTGATCAAGCGGATGTTCAAGGACAAGAAGGTAGAGGCCGGACGGATCACTTTCATCCTTGCGCGCGGCCTCGGCGATGCCTTTATTACTGCGGATGTGAGCGAGGCGGACCTGCGCGCGACGCTGGACGACGCACTTGCCGACTAGCGGAACACGGCGGTATGGACCTATTCTGTGGGAATGGGACCGTGTTCTTTCGCGTTCATCCGTACCGGAAGTTTCCTGCTTGGATATCCACTTGATCGATTTTGATGACCGAAACCACTGAAATTGTCCTGACGATCGGGGCCATATTGCTGCTCCTGATTCTGTCGGCGTTTTTCTCCGGCTCCGAAACTGCGCTGACCGCTGCGTCCCGGGCGCGCATGCATCAGGCTGCACGGCAGGGGAACAAGCATGCCGACGTCGTCCTCGCCCTGATGGCGCAGCGCGACCGGCTGATCGGCGCGATCCTGCTGGGCAACAACCTGGTGAACATCCTGGCTTCGGCCTTGGCCACCAGCCTGCTGCTGCGCCTGGTCGGCGAAAGCGGCGTCGTCTACGCCACGCTGCTGATGACGATGATGGTCTTGATCTTCTCGGAAGTGCTGCCGAAGACCTATGCCTTGGTCGAGTCGGAAAAGGTGGCGCTGGCGGTCGCGCCCGCCATCCGACTGGTGATCATCGTCTTCTCGCCTGTCGTTTCCACCGTTCAGTTCATTGTCCGCATTACATTGAACGCTTTCGGCATCGTGATCTCCCACGAAATCTCCACCGAGCTGCACGAAGAGGAGTTGCGCGGCGTCATCGAACTGCATGAAGGAGAGGATCCCGACATCCAGCAGGAACGCTCCATGCTGCGGTCGATCCTGGAATTGGACGATGTGGAGGTGGGCGAAATCATGACCCACCGGCGCAACGTGGTGATGCTGGATCTTGAGAAAGATGTCGGGGAAAACGTCGACGCCGCGCTGGAAAGCCCGTTCACCCGGCTGCCCGTCTACCAGGGCGATTCCGACAATATCGTCGGCGTGCTGCATGCCAAATCCCTGTTGCGCGAGGTCCGCGCCCGCAACGGACAGGTCGAGGACCTGGACCTTGCCGCCGTCGCGTCCGACCCCTGGTTCATTCCGGACAGCACCTCGCTGCTCGACCAGTTGGAAGCCTTCAAGAAGCGGCGCGAGCATTTCGCCGTCGTCGTCGACGAATACGGCACCTTCATGGGGATCGTGACGCTGGAGGACATTCTGGAGGAGATCGTCGGCGACATCGACGACGAGACCGATGTCTCCATGCCGGGCGTCCGCCCGCAGCCGGACGGTTCCTACATCATCGACGGCACGGTCACCCTGCGCGACCTGAACCGCGATCTGGACTGGGACCTGCCGGATGATGACGCCTCCACCATCGCGGGCCTCGTCCTGCACGAGGCCCGGCTGATTCCGGAGCCGGGGCAGAGTTTCGTCTTTCACGGCTTTCGGTTCGACATTCTGCGCCGCCAGCGCAATCAGATCACGGCCCTGAAAGTGACGCCGATGGCCGACGAGACGGACCCGGACCAGAATGCCGATCCGCCGGCCGCGGCGCCGCAATCGAGAGCCGCCGAATAGAGCGGCCGACCCGTGCCGCCGACTGCCCCCGTAGTGAAACGAGTTTAGGATAGGAGCGCCCTATGCCGCTGAGCGAGCCCGCCCCCCGCAAGCCCCTCCATACGCGCAAATACGACATGCGCGGCTATATCCGCGAGGACGGGTTGTGGGATATCGAGGGGCGTATCCGGGACACCAAGGCCTATAGCTACCAGAACAGTTATCGCGGCGAGATGACGCCGGACGACGCCATCCACGACATGTCGATCCGACTGACCATAGACGACGACTTCATCATCCAAGCGGTCGAGGCGGTGACCGACGGCAGTCCCTACAGGGTCTGCACAGAAGTGCCGCCGAACTTCCAGCGCATGGTCGGCGCGCAGATCGGCCCGGGCTGGCGGAAGACGATCCGCGATCGCCTGGGCGGCATTCATGGTTGCACGCATATGGTGGAGATGCTGGGCGCGATGGCCACCGTCGCCTACCAGACCGCCTATAGCGGCAGCGCCCAGACCGGCAAGGGCGGGAAGACCGCGGTCAGCGACAAGCCGGGCAAACGGCCGCGTCTGCTGAATTCCTGCCATGCCTACCGCGACGACGGCGAAATCGTCAAACGGCAGTATCCCGACTTCTATACCGGCCCCAAGGAATAATCGCCGCCTCCCCGGTCAGGAGGCCCGCAGCGTTTTGACGAAACCGCCCAGACGCGCATTCAGTTCGGCCGAATGCGTGTTCAGTTCGGAGGCGAGGCCTTTGACGTCCTTCGCCGCGGCGCTCGACTCGTCCGCGACGCCGCGGACCTCGATGACGCTTTCGGCGGCCTGCCTGCTTTTCGTCGACACCGTGCCCATGGTCGAGGAGATTTCCCGCGTGGCGATCTGCTGCCGCCCGATGGCGTCCTCAATGGCGCCGACCGTCTCGGCGACGGCGCCGATCGTCTGGCCGATGCCTTGAATGGCGCCCACCGCCCCGACCGACGCTTTCTGCATGTCCGCGATCAGCTTGGAGATGTTCTCCGTCGCTTGCGCCGTCTGGCTGGCCAGCGCCTTCACTTCGTTCGCGACCACGGCGAAGCCCTTGCCGGCATCGCCGGCGCGGGCCGCTTCGATCGTCGCGTTCAGGGCCAGCAGGTTGGTCTGTTCGGCGATGTCCTCGATCAGGCCGACGACTTCGCCGATCTTTGTGCCGGCATCGGCGAGGCCGGTGACGGCCTGGTTCGTGTTCTCGGCCTCGGTCACGGCCTTCCGGGTCGCACTGGCGGAATCGCCGGCCAGCCGGCTGATTTCGGATGTGGCCTGATCCAACTCCTCCACCGCGGCCGCGGTGCTGCCGACATCGCGCCCCGCTTCCTCGCTGGATTCGGCCGAGCGCGCCGCCCGGCTGCGCATCGTTTCCGAGGATTTGAGCAGGCCTTCGGCATAGTCGGTCAATTGTTTGGAGGCCGACGAAACGGAGGCGGCGATTTCGCCGATCTCGGTTTCGATCGAACCGGCGACCTGGATCATCGTATCCTGCCGCGCCTTGTCCGCCGCCTTGCGCTGCTCTTCCTGTTCCGCTTGCGCGGCGCGCACCGCCTTCTCGGCTTCGGCCGCCTTTGCCAGGGCTTCCGCACTGCCGGTAAAGGCCCGTTGAATACGGTCGACAACCCAGATCAGAATGCCCGTTTCCAGCACGACGATGACCGCATGCAGGACCACCCGCCCGAAATTCGCGCCGCCGGGGAAGACGAATTCGGGCAGCAGGAAGTTGAAGCTCAGGTGATGGATCGCCGTGACCCCGGCCGCGAGGATCAAGACCTTCCAGCTGCACAATGCCGCCAGCATCGCCAGGGCCGCGAAGAAATACATGTGCATGTCGATCTGCCAGGGGTCGCCCGCCAAGGCGTAAACCATCGCCGCCACATCGCCGATGAAGGCGACGGCGATGACGTACATCGTCTCGTCGGCGGCCTTGCGCAGCATCCACATGCCGAAACTGACCCCGGCCAGAACCGCCGTGATGATGGTCGCCGGAATCCAGGGGTTCCCCATGACGAGGAGGAAAACCGCGGTTACCGGAATATGGGCGATCAGGTAGTAGACGAGAATACGGGCGGAGTTCGCCTGGAGTTCCTTAATGGCATTCATGAATTGAGTCCTTCATCGCTGGCGGTGCGATCGGTTCGAGTTGCTTGTATGCCGGGCTGCGGCGCGGCGGGGTCGCATCCACCGGCGACCACGGCGTTGAAAACGAGCCACGCGCCCGCCGATTCGAGGATGTCGACCGGCGGCTGCCGGCCGGGAAAACTCGCGACGACGATGTTTTCCCATCGGCCGGTGCGTTCGACCAAGCCGCCGGCCGCGGCGACGGCGGCGAAGGCCTCGACCAAATTCGTGCGCGGCGGGAAAAGAATGGCGACCGGGGACCCCGGAGACACGGGGGCCAGCAGGGTCATGGCGAACAAGGCCGCCGTGCAGCATACCGCCAGAGCGGTTGCGGGAAGAAATTTACCCATCGGTACCGTCGCCCCCAATTCGCGACCTGAAGCGGCAATTAACCAAAACTGCTCTCCCGCTAGGGATACGTCTTGGCGCGTCGAACAGATCGACCACTACCTGAGGACAGTTTATTTTTTCTTAATATTTCCGGAAGAGCCCAGTTGTTTACGATTTTCCGGTCCCGCCGCCTATCGCGTCGGCAGCAGTTCGGCGCTGGCCCCGGCGACATAGGGCGACGGCCCGCGCATGTTTTCGTCAATTCTTGCGCGCAGATGGACCGGCGGATGGGCGCGCTGCGGGCAATCCATCCGGTCGCAGATCCGGCAGTTGACCCCGATCGGCGCGGCCTTCGCCTCCGGCCCCAGGATCATGTTGTCGGAATAGACCATCTCGGCCGCGTGCTTGGCCTCGCAGCCGAGCCCGATGGACAGCATCCGGGGTTCGGTCCCGTAACCGGCGCCGCCCTTCCGCACCGTCCGCGCGATGCAGAAATACCGCGTCCCGTCCGGCAGTTCCGACATCTGGGCCTGGATCACGCCCGGCGTCATGAAGGCGCTGTAGACGTTCCAGCGCGAGCAGGCCTCGCCATGCCGGGGGATCGGCAGGCCCGAGAGCGAAAACCGTTTCGAGATGTTCCCGGCGACGTCGACCCTGAGCATATGCAGGGGAATGCCCGCATTGCCCGGTTTGTTCAGGGTGGTCAGGCGCTGGCAGACCTGTTCGAATTCCGCCGTGAAGCGGTGCTGCAGCAGTTCGATGTCGTAGCGCGCCTCGCGCACGCTTTCCAGGAACCGGTCATAGGGCATCAGCAGCGCGGCGGCGAAATAGTTGGCCAGCGCCACCTTGCCGAGCGCCTTGGTGTCGCGGTCCTTGATGTTGCTTTCCATCAGCAGCATGTCGATCACCGGCCCCGCCGAGAGCAGGCCGATCTGATGCGCCAGCTGAAACCGCC
>Ga0070726_10001981_pt1 | contig 19233 bp, 15 predicted proteins | sample tdAd471_FD_67275 | JGI IMG/M metagenome (GOLD analysis project Ga0070726, IMG submission 67275) | Marine sediment microbial communities from the Atlantic coast under amendment with organic carbon and nitrate - tdAd47.1 | ecosystem: Environmental > Aquatic > Marine > Coastal > Sediment | place... | reverse complement strand
ATTCAAAGTCATTGACCTTATTCAAAAAAGGGTTTCCGCCCCACTAGCTCAGGTGTGTTATGAGGACTTGACTCCTGCGGAAGAAATGAATAAATACCAAAATTGGTTTGTGGGCAAGAGTGCGAGTGAAAAACGTGAAAAAGGAGCGGGTCGCCCCACCAAGAAAGAAAGAAGGTTGATTGACGACTTCAAATCAGATATTGAGCCCGACTCGGGTAGTTTTTAGCCTTTTCTTCCTCCTTAATTCAAGTTAAATGAAAAAGCGGCTAGCAAAATAGATTTGCCAGCCGCTTTTTCATTTAACAATAAGTCCAAGCTTATTTACCTTTAAAGTAGGAAGTTTCATTTTTACCGCCTGCTTGTACTTTATCCAAACGGTCTTTGAACTCTCCAGAAGTCGCCAAATCATCTTTTCTAGCGAAAATCTCCTTCAAGGCGATCAATGTATTCGTATCATTTGGGTTCAAAGCTTCTGCTTTTTCAAAGAAAGGCAAAGCCTGATCAAATTCTGCAAACACTTTAGTTTTCATGGCCTCATACTTCTTCATACCTTCCTTAGAGTAGTCTCCTTCAAGCGTAATCAATTGCTTAGTCATAGCAGCTGCCTTGTTGTAGTACAGGGCACCAATACTATAAATGGCATCGAAATACTTAGGATCCTTCGCCAAAGCTTGGTTGTAACGCTCCAAGGCTTTGTCAAAGTACTCTTGCGCTTTTGCCTCGTCACCTTCTTCTGTTGATTTTTGATAGAGGTTGTCAAATACATTCCCTAAGGTTGCATAGAGAGACATATTATCAGGCTCCTGCTTGATAGCTTGCTCCAATTTAGAAATCAACACATCCAGCTTGTTCATTTTTAGGAAGTGGTTGATTTCTGCAAAAAGTAGCGATATGTCATCTGGATATTTCTGACGACCAGCTTCAAGGTATTGGTACGCCTTTTCAACCGTACTCATTTCGCTTTCTAGCTTGTACAAAGCTTCGTAGATAGCGGGCTTGTCATATTTGTCTTCATACAATTCACGGAACAATTTGGCAGCAATTTTTGACTTATTGGCATTCAATGCCGCTAGGCCAGTGATATACTTTTGCTCATTCAATTGGCCTTCGCCGCTATCTAAGGCACTAGTACCGCCATTGTCTTTCAACAGTTGATGAGCTGTCAATACGCCACTGAAGTTTTCATAAGCTTCTTCGTATTTCTGATCATCGTATGCGTAGATACCCATGTTTGAAAGCGTCCCTTGAGCCATTTCCAAACCTTTCAGTGCATCTTTTTTCTCATACTTTTTCTCAGCCATTTCAAAGGCTTTCTCAAAAGCTAAGAAAGAATTATAAGCTGGGCGATCAACTGCTGGTAATTCCGCGACATCTCCAACACCTAGTGTTTTGATGTTAGTGATCTGTGTGGCGATGACGCCATAGATTTCTCCTTTCTTCAACCAAGTTTTAACCATGCCTGCTGTTTCAGCATCAGCTTCAGCTGTAGCAATGAGGTCTGCAGCTTCTTGTAGTTTTGCTTTATTGCTTTGATCAAGGTTAAAAGCCGCAATAGCTTGAGATGCTTTCTTTAAGGCTTTTTTGCCGTCCTGTGCCTGTAGACTACCAAAAACAAGTAGAAAAGATAGACAGGATAATAAGATCTTTTTCATCATATTCAAATTTGATGTTTTGTATATAAAAACCGCTCTTTTGACGAACAAATGTATAACGAAGGTACTTATTTAGTGTTAAATTATTGAAGCTGTTTGTTAAAATTTGTTAATCCTCAGCTTCATCTTGTTCCCCATTCGCTTCATCTGTCGCCCCATTTTCATCATTTTCAATGATTTCATCATCTTCTTCAGATGCTGGTACAATCGTCACATCTGCAATGTCATCATTATTGTCCAAGCGGATAACTCTAACACCTTGTGTAGCTCGGCCCATGATACGAATATCTCGGACGGGCATACGGATCATAATACCAGAAAGATTAGTAATCATGATATCTTCTTCTTCCCGTACAGCTTTAATAGCCACGACTGGTCCCGTCTTTTTGGTGACCTGCATCGTTTTAACGCCTTTACCACCACGATTGGTTAGTCGATAATCATCAAAGGCCGATCTCTTGCCGTTTCCTTTTTCTGAAATGACCATGATCGTTACTTCCTTATCTTCCGGATCGATACATACCATGCCGACCACCTGATCTGTTCCACTCTTATCTAGACTGATACCTCGAACGCCAGCGGCACTTCGCCCCATGGCTCGTACGGCTGATTCATTGAAGCGAATCGCATTACCGCTTTTAGAAGCGATAAACACCTCGTTACTACCATTGGTCAAACGAGCTTCTAAAAGTTGATCCCCTTCATTAATGGTAAGCGCATTGATACCTCCAGCTCGGGGTCGAGAGAAGGCCTCGACGAGTGTTTTCTTGATTACTCCTTTGCGCGTACAGAACATGATATAATGCTGGTTGAGGAAATCCTCATCCTTGAGGTCCTTGACAATAATGTAAGCCCTAACCTTATCATCACTTGGGATGGTTAAGATATTCTGGATCACGCGACCACTGGAGGTCTTACTTGCTTCAGGTATCTCATATATCCGTAGCCAATGGCATTTACCTTGTTCGGTAAACAGCATCAGATAGTTATGATTGGTAGCAGAGAACATGTGTTCTACGAAATCCTGATCTCGGGTCTTACTTCCACGAGAACCTCTCCCTCCTCTACTTTGGGTTCGATATTCAGTAGTCGGTGTTCGCTTGATGTATCCAAGGTGAGAGATCGTGATAATTACTTCCTCATCCTTGATCAAGTCCTCCATGCTGATATCCCCACCTGCGATGTTGATATCGGTGCGTCTTTCATCGCCATATTTTTCACGAATGACGGCTAATTCCTCTTTGATAATTTCTCGCTGCAGGTCTTCGCTTTCCAGGATGGCTTTCAGGTGCTTGATACGCTCTTGAATTTCATCGTATTCTTCCTGCACCTTATCGCGTTCGAGGCCCGTCAACTTCTGAAGACGCATATCCAAGATCGCTCTAGCTTGAGCTTCGGATAATACATTGCCCTCCTTGACCTGCAAGTCGTCGGTTTGCGCTTCTTCAATCAGCATTCCGAATTTTTTCCAGAAAGCATCTTTATCTTTGATAAACTTGCCTTCCATCAAGCCTTCTCTTGCTTCCTCTGGATTTTTCGAAGCTCTGATCAGTGTAATCACGTGATCAATATAATCCAAAGCTACTAGCAGACCTACCAGGATATGGGCACGGCCGAGCGCCTTCCGTAAGTCGAATTTAGTACGACGAACAATGACCTCCAAGCGGAATTTGATGAACTCCTCGATCATATCCTTCAAATTGAGGATAACAGGACGACCATTCACCAAAGCCACATTATTCACTCCATAGGAGGATTGTAAAGGTGTATACTTATAGAGTTGACTCAAAATTACGCTGGCCATAGCATCTCGTCGCACTTCTACAACAATACGCAAGCCATTACGATCCGATTCATCTCGCAGATCAGTAATTCCATCAATTTTCTTGTCATTCACCAATTCAGCCATCTTAGCCACTAAGTTGGCCTTGTTGACTTGATAGGGAATTTCGGTAATAATGATCGTCTCCTTGCCGGTTTTATCATCGGATTCGATCCTGGCTTTTCCACGTACCACTACTCTACCCCTTCCTGTTTCAAAGGCCTCTTTGACACCAGCATAACCGTAAATCGTTCCGCCGGTTGGAAAGTCTGGAGCTTTGATGAACTGCATGAGTTCCTCAACCGTAATTTCCGGATTATCCACCGTAGCATTGATTCCATCAATGACTTCGGTCAAGTTATGCGGCAACATATTGGTAGCCATACCCACTGCGATACCAGAAGCGCCATTGATCAATAGATTAGGAACTCGGGTGGGTAATACGGTGGGCTCTTCCAAAGAGTCATCAAAATTCAGCGCAAAGTCAACGGTATCCTTATTAATATCGGCTAGGATTTCGTCACTAATCCGTTGCAGTCGCGCTTCCGTATAACGCATGGCAGCAGGGCTATCCCCATCCATTGAACCGAAGTTACCTTGGCCATTTACGAGTGGATATCGCAAAGACCAATCTTGTGCCATCCGCACCATCGTATCATAAACAGAAGAATCACCATGTGGGTGATATTTACCCAAAACTTCTCCGACAATCCGTGCAGATTTTTTGGGAGCTTTATTATAGGTAAGCCCTAATTCTGACATTCCGTATAAGACCCTGCGATGTACAGGCTTGAGACCATCCCTCACATCTGGCAAGGCCCGAGAAACGATTACCGACATCGAATAGTCGATGTAGGCCGTTTTCATCTGATCTTCGATGTTGACGGGAATAATTCTTTGATTTGAAGACATCTAAATCGTTTAGTCGATTAAATAATGCTTTGGAAAAGTAGGCAAGAGAAATAGTTTTTTGTCGCTTTACTTTAACCACGCAAAGATACAAAATATCTATCATCATAGTGCTTATAAAAGGCTATTAATTTGCTTAAACCTCAAAAAATCAAACGATCCATCTGATAGTAATCCTATCTGCCAAGAAGTCGATCTAAAATAGCCATTATCTTTTGTCAAAACCTACCTAAATTCAAGCACAGTTGCTTATTTTGCAGCCTAATACGAAAATGACATGAAACTTAACCTTGCCTTGCAGGTCGCGAGTAAGCCAGAATGGGTAGAAGCTGTTCTGGCAGATTTTAATAGCTTTCTACAGGATCATGCTGATTGTGAGCGAAAAGCGTCTTCAGCTGCCCTTAGTTTGGTGGCAAAATACCCAGATCGCACTGCGATTATTCCAGAATTAATAGAGACTGCTTTGGAAGAATTGGAGCATTTTCAGCAAGTATATGCCTTGATGGAAAAAAGAGGAATCCAGTTATTGCACTCGATTTCTGAGGATCCTTATATAAAAGGCTTAATGAAATGCATGCATTCCGGAATTGAAGAGCGGTTCTTGGATCGGCTACTCATCAGTTCTGTTTTTGAAACCCGTGGCGCAGAACGCTTTCGCTTGATTGAGGAAGGGCTCAGCGATCCAGGTTTGAAGAAATTCTACAAAATGCTTTGGACTTCTGAAGCAAAACATGGCCATATCTATGTCAAAATGGCACTGGAGTATTTTCCCGAGAAAAAGGTATACGATCGTTTGGCCTGGTGGATGGATCAAGAAGGTAAGATTGTAGATGCGCTGCCGATCCGGGCTGCCTTACATTAGGCTTTCCTCGTCTTGTTTTGGCCGGATATCACCAGAAATAAACGGCTTATACTTTTTTAGCCTAAAAATGTGATTTATATTTAATTTATTCTTATCTTGCAGTCAGCTATTTACAAATCCTTCTTTCTTTGAGAGCGCAATAAATTATAGTAATTAGCACCTGTAATTTATTGATACACACCTACATTCAAAGAATTCACCCCCTCACGATTCACCAACAGAACTTATCCAAATTGTATGGTATCTATGCATGGATTGAAACATATCTCTGATAATGCCGTAATGAACAGTAAGTAAAATTCCGCAGCGTTAAAGACATTTCCCCTTATCCTAGAACAACACAAACACTAAAACTACTTTGACGCATAAGCTTATTTCGACAGCTTAAGGTGAGCAAAGATTGGATGTCAATCCGATGACTTGCAAGAAATCATTTTAGCGTCGTTCATAGTAATTGTCAGTTTAGTCTTATAACAAACACTGCAAAACATGGATCAGGCCGGATTGGGGCAAAAACCTACCGGTAAGCGGAATTGGATTAATCCTCTAAATAGCTTAAATAGTCAAGCTGTTTTTTCTGCTTCATCGATAGCATCAGACCCTGCTGAACTCTCTCTTAAAACACAAAATGCCCTTGTTGATTATGTTAATCTTCAACAGGTAAAGACATCGCTAGGTCATAGGGTAACCCCCTATACATCTATAGCAAAAGCCCTTCCTACGAAGTCAGCTGATGCCCAACTCCAACGAATAGCTGAGTTGGAACAGCAATTAGCTTTGGCTAAAAAAGAAAATCAAGAAAGTAAACGCTATTTGGCTAACTTAAGCCACGAAATTCGCAACAGTGTGAACACTATTGTTGGGATGACTAGTTTACTACAAGACAATGATTCTCCAAGTGAACAGCAAAACTATTTAGGCTACCTCAAAGAAGCTAGCGATATGCTGTTGGCCCTGATGACCAACGTCTTGGATCTTAGCAAAATGGATCGTGGAAAGCTGGAGCCTTCCAACAAGGTCATGACGCTTGAACCACTTCTTCATTCTTTAGCTAAAACAACGTCTTTTCGCCTATGGGACAAACCTGTACACTTTGAATATTATCTTTCTCCAAATCTTCCAGCACAAGTAGTCAGTGATAAAGTTTTATTGTACCAAATCCTATTAAACTTATTGAGCAACGCCATAAAGTTTACAGAGGAAGGAACCATTAGCTTTTCCGTGCGCCCGACTGGGCAAGCAGGCAATATCTGCTGGATTGCCTTCACGATTGCCGATACAGGCGTCGGTTTTCCAGAACAAATGAAACCTCGTCTTTTTCAACCCTTTACGCAAGTGGGTAATAGCAAGTATAACAGTCAAGGAGCTGGACTTGGGCTATCCATTACCAAGAATCTTTTGGATTTGATGGGCGGAAATATCGAAGTCGTCAGTGCACCTGGAAAAGGTTCAACATTTACCGTGCAACTTCCTTTTAAAGTGCAAAATGAGCAAGCTTCGCAAAGTGCAAAAACACTAATGCCTGCTCCTTTACGCCAGGAGGGAATCCAGCGAATTTTGGTGGTCGAAGATAACCCACTTAATCAAGCTTATCTTCAGTCGATCCTTGGCAAGTGGGGCTATCAAGTGCAGCTGGCCAAAGATGGTCTAGAAGCGCTATCGCTCCTAGAGCAACAGGCTTTTGATTTGGTTTTTCTTGATTTACGAATTCCTAAAATAAATGGGTTTGAGACCTGCATTCGATTGCGTAACATGGTACAGGGTAAAAACCAACAGGTACCTGTGATTGCCACAAGTGGGTCCATCGCTGCCGAAGATAAAAGTAAAGCCGAAAGTGTGGGAATGAATGATTATCTTTGCAAACCTTTTAGCCCACAGGAGATTTATCAAAGCATTGCCAAATTTCAAATGCCCATCGAACGCGTAAAAGTCAATTCATTTGAATTTTCTACTATATTTGATCAGCACGCTTTAGAACAACTGTACATGGGCAATTATTCGCAGGTGCAACTTATGTTCGATATTTTCCTTCGAAATACACCTTCCTGCTTTGCCGCTATTGAGGAAAATTGGGAGAAAGGTGATTGGGGAGCACTCAATGATCATGTACATAAAATCAAGCCTACCTTTACCATGGTGGGACTCCGAGATGTGAGTGAACTAGCTAAGCATCTGGAGGAAGATACTAAGCAATCAAACCCAAGGAAGTCAATACAAAAGACCTTTTCTAATTTTAAGAAGGCGGTCTTAGATAGCATCCGAATCGTAACTTCAGAAAAAGAAAAATTAGATGCTTATCAACTTTTAAATCCCTAAGATTAAATGCGTTGTTTAATAGTAGATGATGAAGAAATGTCAAGGGTTCACTTGCGTGAGATCTGCAAGTCTATCCCTGATGTAAAGATTGTGGGCGTTTTTGATAATGCCTTAGCAGCTCACACTTACCTGGCCAATCATTCGGTTGATCTCATCTTTCTCGATATCGAAATGCCTAGCTGTTCTGGTATCGAGTTCGTGAAGAATATGGATCAAATCCCTGGCATTATCTTTACTACTGCCAAGGAAAATTATGCAGTAAATGCTTTTGACTACATTGATAATGTCGTAGATTATATCGTAAAACCGGTGCCAAGTATGCGGCTGTTAAAGGCCATCAATCGTTTTAAGCGTGATCAAAAAACAGCCCAGAGCAATACTTTAACAGCAACTCATCCTAGCAGCATCCCAGAAGGAGATAATTTCATATTTGTAAAATCAGAAAAACGACTCATTCGGATCAACCTGGATGAGTTGTTGTACGTGGAAACAACTGGTGATTACTCTATCTTCAAAATCCAGGATGGTCAACAATATGTTGTGCAATCCTCTTTAAAAAATATTGCCAGCAAAATCCGTCATACCAACTTCATTAAGGTGCATCGTTCTTTTATCATCAACTTGAAGAAAGTAGTAGATATTGAAGAAAACAACCTCGTGATCGGTCGAAAAGTGATCCCGATTAGCCGCGCTCATCGGGCCACTTTACTGGAGCGAATCATGCCCATCTAGATCTAAACCTGGCTTGCCCGTTTGGCCTTCTCCCAATTTACACTTTGGGTATTGCGAACAAAGCGGGAAAAACCTGCAAAAACAGCATAATTCATCATACAAAAATATAAAGGAACGAAGAAGCCTTTGATATTCACTTTTCTGTTCCGCAATAGATATGCCAAGCCCGCCAATAGATAAAAGCCCAGCTGCAAAGCCAAAAATACCCCATAAAAAAAGCTCCCTTTCTCCAGTAGCAAATACACATTGGCGATAAATAACAAGGGAATACTTAATGGGGCCAGGGTCCAACGCAATACCCGGTGCGAGATATACTGAAAAGACAAAGTTCCATATCGAAAGATATTAAGCAAAGGCAACAGTCGAGACATCGCTTGAAAGCCGCCCGCGCAAATTCGAACTTTTCGTTTGAGTTCTTCCGTTAGGTTGGCAGAAGCCTCCTCCTCTGCATAAGCCGCTGGATCATAGGTCACACGATGACCAGCCGCTGCAATTTGCAGGGTCTGTTCAAAGTCATCCAATATCGCATCGGCAGGAATAGCTTGGAACAATGGCGTACGGATGGCATATAATTCTCCGGCCGCTCCCACGACACTGTAAAGTTCAGCGTCTTGCTTTTTCAGAAAGGATTCATATTTCCAGTATAGCCCTTCTCCGGCAGCACTGGCCTTATCGCCTTTCTTTGCTCGTACTCGTTTCTCCCCTGCAACGGCCCCTATTGTTTCATCTTCGAAGTGCCGAATCAGGCGCTTTATACTTTCTGCATTAAGAAAAGTATTGGCATCAGTAAAGACGACAAAGGGAGTCTCAACATATGGCATAGCTCTTTTCACTGCCGCAATCTTTCCATTGCGTGCTGAACTGTAAAGATGTTGAATGCCTTCTGCCTGGTCCAATAACTCGGGCGTTCCATCGGAAGACCCATCACTAACGAAAAGAAAATGTAGCCGATCTTTTGGGTAATCCAATGCATAACAATTGGCTAGTTTTTCTGGCAAAATATCTGCTTCATTATAGGCTGCAATCAAGAGTGTTACCGCTGGCCAATCTTTTACTTCAGGCCTTTCAGGTCGTTTTAGTCCAAAAGCATTTCTAAGCTTTAACCAGACCCATACAATAGCACCGTAGCCCAGATAGGTATAAACCACAATCCATAGGCTAGTAAAAAAAACAATCGTCACTAGTCAAAATTTTTAGGTGAATAAAGGTTAAGGGCTTTGGAAAAAAATAACATACACGTTCGGCTTGCTCTTTTGCTACCAGGCGTCGTTGTTCGAGTCCTCATGTAGCTTTGGCTAAAATCGGTTCTCTAGCCTAGCCTGATAACAAAATTTCAGCGCCTTCTTGCGTATCTTATTTATTGCCAAATCCCTAAAGTGTAGTTTCTCTAGTTGCCGTTAATGGATGTGTATGTAGATATGATATATGCTTAGCGGGGATACCACCAACCAGCGTATGAGCTGGTACGTCCTTGGTGACAATAGAACCGGGTGAAATAGCGGCTCCTTCATGTATGGTAACTCCTTTCAGAATAATACATCGAGTGCCGACCTTTACATGATCCTTTAAGACAACGGGGGCCGATTCGCCCGGCAGTGCTCGATCCTCCAGATCATGAAAATCTCCATCCATAATATGAACGAAGGGAGCCAGTCGACAGTGATTTCCTATTGTGACTGAAAGGGTGGCCGCGACCATAGCTCCATTGAGATAGCAATGATCTCCTATGGATAAAATTGCTCCTTCCTTTACGGCCAATCGACAGCGATGGATATCGGAACGTAAAACTAGTCCTGTCCCCATTTCCAAACGCCCTTTGTTTTCAATAGATGGTCGGCCAGTCAAGGCAACAAGCCCCTTACTAGAAGATACCCCTCTCAGGTAAAATCGATTCTTGAGTTGATCTACCAAGTGTTTGATCATAGTTTCTTTTTGCCATTATCTTACAGAGAGGCGTCTTATTAATTTAGCCGGTGCACCGGCTACTACGGTATAGGGCGCTACATCTTCGGTGACTACCGCTCCTACAGCTACTACGGCCCCTTTCCCCACGGTTACCCCCTTAGTGATGAGACAACGAGTGGCTAGCCAGGCATTTTCTTCAATAACAATCGCAGCGGCTTCTCCTTTCGGGTTGTCTAAGCCTAAGCCGAAATGGTCACTATCAATAATTTGAACCATTGGTGCGATATAGCAATTAGCCCCAATTTTCACCCCTTTGGCAGCGGATATTAAAGCTCCATTGATATAGGAATGATCGCCAATGCTTAATACAGCATCTTTACCAATCAATAAATGAGTGGGGTTAATATTAGACCATATGCGAACCAAATTCCCCAGGATCATCTTGCCATCTAACTGGACAATCGGGGCTTTCCGCGTGAAAACGAACTTTCCTAATTGATCCGCCTTTCGAAAATAATAGCGGCCCTGGACGAAAGACCACAACAAATGCCTCAATCTAGAAGAAAGAAGCACCAGCGCCAGCAGAACCGAGGGTTTACTGGGCCTTTCGCGTATTCTTTTCCATTCGGCTTTAAGCAAGTGTTTCATCCATATATTTTTTGTCACCCCTCAAGTGCCATAACACGCTCCTCCAAATGGCTTTACTATGATCTATTTCCCCTTTTAATCCATGTTTCACAAAGTGCCAAGGCACACCAAATCCAAGAAAATAAAGGACAAATAGGTAATAGGAAAGCCCTCGATACCAAGTCCGCATAAACAACCATCGGTTTCGAAACAGGTAATAGGTCTTCAATGGGCTGAATTTGCCAATAGAGGTAGACTCCCGGTGATAAATATGTGATTGTCCCGTGTAGTAGATAGCCCAACCTTTTTGTCGAACCGCCTCGCAAAAATCCAACTCTTCATAATAGAGGAAGTAACGCTCTGATAATAAGCCAGTAATTGGCAAGATGTTCGCCCTGACCAACATACAGGCGCCATGTGCAAAATGTGTTGGCGCAGTATAGTCAAAACTGCCATCATCCTCTTGCATTTTAGCCTGATTTAGGCCGCGTCCCGTGAATCGGTTAATGCCATTGATTCCCGCATATTGTAAAACCTTAGGTGTATCAGCGTAATAGATTTTAGGGCTAAGAATTCCAATATCTTGCCGTTCTTCCATCAATGCAACCATCGGCTCCAAGAAACCGCTGGGCACTAAGGTGTCATTATTGATCATTAAGATATAATCTCCAGCCGCCTCTCGAATGGCCAGATTGTTTCCTCCGGCAAATCCCAGATTTTCGGGACTCACCAAAACTCGAATTTCTGGATAATGTGAAGTGAAAAAATCAACCTGATCGCTCAGACTGCCATTGTCCACCAAGATCAATTCTATCCGTGGGTAGCTAATCGCTCGGATACTATCTAAAAAATCAGCTGTGATTTCAGCCTGTCGAAAATTTACAGCTATAATAGATACTACGGGCATCTCCTTTTCCATACGAATCTTCTACCCTTTTTTTCTTCCAATCACCTGAATAGTATTTCCTTTTTTTCGATGGTGGAATAAAAAATCAAATCGCACCATCAACTTAGCAAGGGGCAAGCAAAGCAACTGCCATACGGGGCCTGCTTTATGGGATAAATAGCCCAATTCCCACCCCAACCGGCTCCACCAACCATCTCCATAAGCGGCATATACAATATCAAAACCTTCCTGCTGCATACGCTTGGAAAGGCCTTCTAGATCGTACACCTGCCCAATGTGTTCATCCTCCAACCAGTGATGATGGTCTTCAAACCAATCCTCTGGCAAAATCGTCAATTGATCTTTATTGGGGATTTTAATCAATAAATGTCCACCCGTTTTTAATTTTTCGTGGGCTTGTTTAAAGGGCATTTCAGCCTCCTTAATATGCTCAAAGACATCCACAGAGAATATAAAATCGTAAAAAGCCCTGCGTTCTTCCAGTGTATCTATAGTGCCAATATGCGTCTCCAGGTTTTGAAATCCATTTTTTCGAGCCAATCGTTCTATATCTTGCACCGAGCCGGCATTGATATCTAGGGCTGTGACCTGCGCATGAGGAAAAGCCTCCGCCATCATAAATGAGTATTCTCCATATCCGCAGCCCAAATCGAGCACAGCATGGATTTTATCGAGGGGGAGTTGTCCGAGTAATTGCTTAAACGTCAAGGCCCTAGCATAGTTTCCAACTAATGTATAGCCGAAAATACGCTTGATTAATCGCGCGAGGGTAGGATATTTTTTCATCCGACCACTCATCTGATCTTGCATTCTTCCAAATACGATATTCATGATCCTTGTTTCATAAGTTTTGCATTCTTAATTCAGTTATAGGCTGGCGATAAAAAGACCAAATCCTACGCCAGATTTCTGATTGTCGAATTGGAATTATATTCCGGATAAAAAGTTGTCCGCAGATAACAAATCCCCAGAGTGAAATAAGCGTAGCATAAGCTGCACCTTGCATCCCCCAGCGGGATACGAAAAGCCAATTCAACAAAATATTAACACAGAGTCCTACTAGTAAGAAGTAGAAGTTAATTTTGGGTTTACCAATCGCATCCAGGGTGATCCCAAACAAGCGTCCCCAAGGCTTGACCAAAACAGCTACCACCAAAATGCTCAAAACAGGTGCAGCGGCCAAGTACTCCTTCCCTGCCAGTAAATAGATAATCGGCTCAGGGAAGAAAAAAACAAAAAGCACAATCGGTAGCGTTAAGGCTAATAAATAGCCCACTGACCGCTCATATATTTGTCCAATTTTGTGATAACCCTCTTCCCCGCCAGCTTCCGCAATTCGTGGATAGATAGCCTGCGATAAACCCGACATGGGCACTTCCATGTAATTGGTGACACGAGTGGCTACATTGTAAAGTCCTACCATAACAGGGTTGAGAAAAACCGCCAGCATCATCAAATCCACCTTGTTGAAAAACATGGAACTAAAATTGGTTCCTAAAACAAATTTGCCAAACTGGAATAGTTGTTTAACCCACGCAAAGTCTAAGCGACCCCATTGCAAATATGTGCGTTTATAAAAGGCAAATAACAAGAGGGAAGGGACCGCTGCTAAGAGTTGCAAAACAGGCAGATATTGTACGCTCAGACTTCCACTCCCCCACCAGAGTACAAGAATGGCAATGATAAAAGTTAGTCCATACAGCGTCTTCGACCAAAAAACACCTTTGAAATCATGGCGAGCCATATGAATTACATCCAAGTATCGAGCGGTACCATGCACCAAAGCAATCAATGGATACCAACGGATAAGAGCAGGCAATTCAGGTGCCGACCACCAAACCGCCAAAGGGTAACTTAATAAAATGAGCAACAAGCTAATGATCAGGGTACTCATCACACTCAGGAATAAACCTGCTGTAATAATCTGCCCCTGCTGACTTTCTTCCTCCAAATAATATTTTATCACGCCATTTTGCGTCAAGCCTATTCTGCCCATATCCGCGAAGGAAGTGGGTGTAAGGAAAAGCACCCATATCCCAAAATCATAGGTGGGCATAATCCGAACTAAGAGTAAAAAACTGATAGCTGCTAAGCCCAATTGAGCGCCATATCCTAAGAGTGAATAGCTACTTGATTTCAATAATGATTGTTTGTTTTCTGGCATTGACTTACGCTATTTAGCGCCTTTTTCTCTACCCATTCTGGCACTAATCAAGCCCATCAACAGACCAATCGCAAAGAAAGTCAGTATAATATGCCAAGGCATTCCTTCTCCAAGCATAAGCTGTGGTTATTTAGTATGATTAAGGGTTTCACCGTGTGGTGTATGAATAAATTGTTGCTTTGCCTTTCTGATGCTCAAAAGTGATTTTAGTGCAAAAACAAAAATCATTGGCAATTGCAAAAAAGCATTGATATAGGGTGGTCGCCAAGCATAAGCCGGCATGGCCAACAAAAAGGAACTTATATTTATTAGTAAAAAAGTAAAAAAAGCGATGGCCAGTGACAGCTGTCCTAATAGCATTGAAAGTACTGCCATGATGCCCAACACACCTGGTGTTATTAAGCGGGGCGGTAATAACATTTGTACGGCCTTATTCAAGTAATCAATATTGCCGGCCACAAAAAAGGTGCGGAACGCATGAGGAACAAAACGTTTTGCATAGTGAAACTGGGCCGCAATCCAGCGGCTTCTTTGCTGGCTAAAATGTGCTGCCTTACTGACTTTTTCATCATAGACGACTGCCTCAGGTGCATAAAAGACCTGTTCCCCGTTCCCAATCAGTTGCAATTCGAGTTCTTTATCAAATCCTCCAATAGCATCTACCTTGGGCATCGTGCAGTGGAATAAATCAGCATCAAAGGCCATTCCTGAGCCAGCCAATCGAGCCGACAAGCCCAGGGCGGCGTGTCCCTTACATAGAATGTGATTATTGATGGCTTCACTTAATCCATCCAAGATTGCCATCGGCGTGTTGTGGTTCTTAGCAGCTCGACACCCTTGCACCACTCGATGCCCTAACTCAAAATGGCCATTGATTTTGGCCAAGAAATCGGGCGCCATGATGTTATCTGCATCTAGGATGATCATGACATCAAAAACGGCCTTGGGCAATTGCGCCAAGGTAGCCTTGAGTGCTCGAGATTTTGTACTCTGTTCAAAGGCTACCTCCACTACATGTATGGGAAGCTGTTTTAATGCTGCCAAGGTGGTCTGTTGGAAGCTATCTGCAATAACGAATACTTCGTAACGATCAGCCGGATAGTCTTGTTCTAGCGCATCTTTGGCCACTTTTACAATCACATTATCCTCCTTATAAGCGGGAATAAATACGGCCATCTTCCGCTGTTTAAAAACGGGAGGAAGTGTTTTTCCTTTCCAAAATAGTCCGGCTACAGAAAAAACAAACTGATACAACACCCCCCATCCAAGATAGCACAGGATAAATACAAACAATCCGATTAGCATCCATTCCATCATAATGTCTTCTCTTTTTCTTCCGCAATCATTCGGTCATACATCGGACTCATACAAATCAAGGGGATGGCAATGGCCATGATAATTCCCGTGGGAAATTGGCTGTATACCTGGTTGCCATAACTGGCGACTAGTATTCCAAAAAAGGCCGCTAAGAGGGCCATGGCTTGATATCGCAATCGCTGGTTCTTCAGGTGCCACACGATCCCGCAGCCCTTCCCTAAGAAGTAACCCAACATGAGTAAATGCAGACATATACCAACAAGACCCGTTTCTACCCAAATCCGTACGTAATAACTATCTGTCGGCGTTCGCGCCAATAATGAATTTGGGTTGAAGCGTTCGCCCCAATAAGCAGAAGAACCAATCCCTCCACCAAAAGGTCGAGAAGATAAGTATTGCGAAAAGGTTTGCTGGTTTCTTAGTCGTGCTTGCAAAGATGGATTATTGGCATCTAATGCGGTTCGGAGTCTAGCTACTGGCTGAAAGGAATGCAAAGCATAAGTATGCTTTAAACCATAATAAGCCAAACCGAGTAACAGAAGGCCAGCAGTCAATATCTTGAAATTTTTACTCATGAAAAGATAGAGTACGAAACCGCCCAGTAATACCGCTGCTGCTCCACGGGTCCCGGAAAAAAGGAAACCCGTCAACGTCAAAGCACCGACCAAGAAGTACAACAATCTATTCTTCCAAGAAAATGGGCCGATAAATAAAATGGCACACATCAAGGCTACCATGGCTTGCGAAGCACCAAATTGGCCCGCATCACTGTAAAATGAGAAGACCCGCAGTACACCGTGCAAGACATGCTCTTTGGCGTGTCCTTCTTCCCACAACCAATACTCCTCTACCGCATCCAAGCCAATGAACTGCTGCTTTAGTCCCCATAGTGCCCCCAAAACAGAAAGCCCTAGAATCAAGTTGATGAAGTGCTTCATGTATTTGGGGTGCCGCAAAAAGGCAAAAGCTAAATTGAAGCCTAGCAACTGGTAAAAACCAATTCCACGCATGGCATAGCCCCAAGCTGCCATACCTGGCATTTCAGGATTGACCAGCTCTAGTAAAACATAGCCGTACCAGACTAAGGACCACCAGACAATATCATTAAATAATGGACTCCAATCTCTATCTTGTATCTTTCTTAGCAGTAAGCCGACCCAACCGATAACCAAAATAATATCAACACTTAATCCCCAAGGATAGGGAATGTATCGACTAATGCCCAAGACGACAAAAGAAGCAACGACTGCCGTCAGAGCACCGAAAGCTGGGTTGATGATAATTTTTCCAAAAAACAAGGCAATCAATGGGATCATGGTGGCTACTAGCGCCCACTTGAGATCCAATACCCCTACCAGTCCGCCGATACATGCCGCCAAAAGGATAGGCAGAATAATCAGCGGTTTCTCCCGGAAAACATTTGATCCTACTTTATTTGTTAATGTTGCCATACGATTCTTTTTGAATTACCTACTTTGGGAAGCAGGTAACATACTACAAAGCGGGTTGAAGTATTTTCTCTTCCAAGGCCTCCGTCAAAGCTTTGCCAAAGTCTAAGGCTCTATCCTGCCATGAATTCGAACTGGCAAAGGCTTTCCTCTCTTCTACTTTATCTGCCGTATCTTCCGCTAAAACATGGGGAATGACCTCAGAAAATGCCTGTGCTGTATCTGCTTGATAAGCGACTGCAGCAAACTCACTTAGGTCAGTAAAAGGCGTGGTAATAACAGGCACCCCCATGGCTAAGTATTCATTGATTTTGAGTGGATAGATACCCGCTGTTAATTTGTTGCACTTGAAGGGAATCAAACCCACCTGAAAGCCAGCGACAAAGCCCGCCAAATCTGTTACAGCTTGTGATCCGAGGAATTCGCAATTCTCTAATGTCGCTAGTCGGGCCACTTGCGTCTTTTCCACCACACGTCCTACAAACTGAAATTGATATGCAGGGTGTTGGGTCACTAGGTCATAGAGCAAATCAAAATCCAAACGCTCATCAATAGAGCCCAAGTATCCAATTCGAATGCCCTGCTTTTCGATGGCTTTACGGTTTTGGTTTTGAAACAAGCTCAAAGAGACACCGTTTTTGACCAATTTGCAACGCCTGGTAAAAGGCCCCTTGTCCTGGAGTAGCTGTGCCGAAGAAACGATCGTCAAGTCGACCTTCGAAAGAAAGGCTTGCTCATGGCGACTACCATGCCGACTAATCCAATTAGCAGCACTAATCTCATCATAGCAATAATAGACCAACAATTGCTCGTCTAATTTTCCAGCTAGTGCGTTGCCCAGTGCAGGATTAAAAGCATTAATATGAATAGGCTTTTCAAAACCTAGTTGTTTCATGGCTGCTTTGATACTGCGCAAGGCCAAACGTGCATTAAGGGCTAATAAGCGATCATAGGAAGCTGCCCCAGCTAGCCAATTAGCGGGTAGAAAGGGCGGCAGTGTCAATACATGTACTTCAGCGTCTGGTGATACTTGTCGGCTAGTGAGTCGAGGAGCTATTCCTAAAATAGGCGCTACTGGTACTTGCGTTCCAGCCTTGCCCCCCATTACCACATCCTTCCAGGTATATGGATAATCCACATAAAGTACCTCCTTACTTTTAGCCAATTCAGACATGAGTAATACAGTGGACTTCATGTAGTCTCCTTCCCATTTGGGAAACCCGACGCATACTATTTGTTGTGACACTGGCATCAAGCTACTAGCTATCGGTTAAAATAGGATAAGCAATCATCTCATCTTCCGCTGTACTTCCTTTCCGATAGTTGCTATGTCCCATACCTCCCAGATAGTCTTTCAAAACCTCCTTCGTAACACCATTCAAAATCATTCTGATAGGTGCTGCCGAAGCTTTCTCCAAGGTAGCTACAGCTTGCTGATCTGCCGCTTCCCAGCTACGATTAGCCAGGCAGGTCAATAGAATTAAGTCAAACTGTCCCACAAGTCCCAGCGGATATTGTCCGCTAAGCATATCTGGTGATTCCAACACAATAAAGTTGAAATCAGCTAGACCTGCTTCTCCACCTGGGTTTTCCCAGATCAGTTGTTCTATCGCTGTTTTATTCGTCAATTCTGGATTAACTCGGTAAGCATGATTATCAGGATGAGTATCTTCCGTCCCCTCCTGGTAAGGATATAAATGTAATACTCGGCTATTGCCTGCTCGCAGTCCAGCCACCACTTGTGTGCTAATCAGCGTTTTGCCCTCTCCTTCTCGCGTACTACCAATGAAAATCATTTTAGGATTAGTGGCTTTTCCTAGTGTTTCCACCTTGACCTGTTGCAAGAGTAAAGCAAGAGATTGTTTGGCGGAAGCGGCTTGTTTGGCGGAGCCTTTCATGAGTGCGAAATTGGGCAGTACACCTCCTACCTCTAGTCCGGTCGCTTCCATCACCGCATCAGGTGATTTCAAGCGCTCATCCATATAAGCACGAGCAATTAATAGAGAAAGCGTTGTGAATATTCCTGCCATAAAACCAAGAATAAGCAACAACATGCGTCGGCTATCTCCTTTTTCCAAAGGATAGTAGGGCGCGTCCAATACTTTCAAATTGGTGGCCATGAGCGTATTTTGCATATGCAGCATGGCTTGGTTGTAGCTATGGAGATTCTCGAGGTAGGCATCTTCTGCCAATTGAATTTCTCTTTCAATCTTGGTTAATTGTGACCCCCATGGGGCAAACTTTCCATATATTTCTTCAAACTCTGCTTGGCGATTTTTGATAACCGCTAGTCTAGCTTGTGATTCCTCTCTCTCCACCATCGTTCGCAACCATTGATCCAGTAAGTTCTTAGTCGCAATGCCGTCTGGTGTTTGATCAAATTTGAAGGCTTCTCGAGCGTAGGTTGTAATTTCTTGCTTCAAGGCCTCTTGTCTTTGCAACAGCTTAGGCACTTCCTCATTGTACTTATCCATGTTGGTCGCTTCTCCCGCCATGATTTCGTACTTGGCTAATTGCTGCGTTACGTCAGACAATTCCTGCCTTTGCTGCAATAAACCATCTCTCAATTCAG
>Ga0070726_10001980_pt1 | contig 19239 bp, 13 predicted proteins | sample tdAd471_FD_67275 | JGI IMG/M metagenome (GOLD analysis project Ga0070726, IMG submission 67275) | Marine sediment microbial communities from the Atlantic coast under amendment with organic carbon and nitrate - tdAd47.1 | ecosystem: Environmental > Aquatic > Marine > Coastal > Sediment | place... | reverse complement strand
GGACGACGCGGATCATGACCACCGACTCGACACGGCTGATCCGAGCTGCGTGCCGCGGAGACCGAGCCGCCTTCGACGAGCTCGCCCTGAGCACGACCAGGCAAGTGCGGTTCGTGATCGGCAGGCGAGTCGGCGCGGAGGCGATCGAGGACTTGCTCCAAGACACCTACGCCGACGCCTGGGAGCACATGCATACCCTGCGTGACCCGGTCACGTTCCGGAGCTGGCTCTACAAGATCGCGGTCCGGCACACCTGCAAGTGGCTCGAGCGGCGAGAGCGCAATCGCGCCGCGCTGGCCGAGTTCCAGGACGCGTTCGTCGAGTCCTACGAGGTTCGCTTCGACGGTGACTACAGCGACACCGTCAGGAAGGCACTCGACGACCTCGAGCCCCTGTCGCGCTCGGTGGTGCTCCTCCGACTGGTCAAGGAGCAGAGCGCCAAGGAGGTCGCCGCCAGCCTCGACATGACACCCGCGGCCGTGGACCAGCGCCTCTCTCGCGCTCGCACCCAGCTGAAGACGAGCCTCAGATCCTTGGAGAACCGCCATGAGCCGTGAACTGACCTGCCAGGAAGCCGAGCCCCTGCACCTCGACCGGTCGTCGGGGGTCGAGGTCGGGCGTGAGGCCAGCGACGCGCTGGACCGACACCTGGAGACCTGCGAGAGCTGCCAAGCGTTCGTGGAGGAGATCGCCGACATGGACCGGCGAGTCGTGGCCACCGTGCGCGAGGACCTGGAGGCCCACGACCCCGAGCAGGACGCCCGCGACATGGCCCTGATTCGCGCCGCGGTCGACGCCCGGGAGGAGGAGCTTACCTCGGTGCCTGACGCCGCCAGTGCGATCCCGGGGTACACGCTCCGCGCCCTGTTGGGTGCAATCGCCCTCGCCGCCGCCGTGTTCTTCGCGGCCGGGCTCGGAGTGCGGCACCAGGCGCCGGATCCCGGCGGCGGGATCCCGACCCTCGGGTTCCAGGAGCAGCTGAGGGAACTCGAAAGCGAGCGCGACGAGGCGCGGGCAGCGAAGGAGGCGTCGGACCGCGAGCGCGACGAGGCCCGTCGCGAGCGCGACGAGGCCCGGGCTGGGGAGAAGGCGTCCGAACGCGAGCGCGACGAGGCCCGTCGCGAGCGCGACGAGACCCGTCGCGAGCGCGACGAGGCCCGTCGCGAGCGCGACGAGGCCCGAGCTCGGATCGAAGAGCTCGAGCGCCAGCTCGAGGAGGCCAGGAAGGAGTAGGCCCGGTGCACGCCGCGCGCGAGCTTTGCTCGTGGGTCGGGGCGATCATGGGTAGCTCGAGGAGCACGAGGAGCGCCTGCTGGCGCTAATCCTCGCTGGCGCCCTTGCGCCGGTCGGGGTCAGCGAGGTTGGTGGTGAAGCTGGTCTGGACGTGGCCGCAGTGGCGGATCGAGCTGCCGAGCTCGATCCGGACCCGGTGACGGTCTCCTCTCGAGCTCCCCCAGGGAGTCCTGGGCGAGCGCCGGGGCCGGGAGGGCCGCCAGCGCCCGGAGGCCCAGTCCGGCCAGGCGCCGCGCGGGGGGTGAAGCGGTCGGGGTTAGTGACGAAGGGGCTGAGGTTCTTCATGCCCCCAAGAGTTCGTCGACCTGGGACGGCGCCCGGCAGTCGGCTGTACACACTCCTCGGAGGGCTGGTCACTCGCCGTCGAGCACTGCCTGGACCTTCTCCTGCAGCTTGGTTGCCGTAAAGGGCTTCTCGAGGAAGGACACTCCGGGCTCCAACACGCCGTGCTGGACAATCGCGTCGTCGGTGTATCCCGACATGTAGAGGACCCTGAGGGCGGGGTGCTCGCCCACGAGAGATTCGGCCAGCTTCCGTCCGCTCTCCCCTGGCAACATCACGTCCGTCAGGAGGAGGGCCACCCCGTCAGGGTGCCCGGCGAGGAGCCGGCGAGCTTCGTCGCTGTCTCCGGCCGCGAGCACCGTGTGTCCGCTCTGCTCGAGCAGCTCTTGAATGAGGCAGCGCACGTGCGGCTCGTCCTCGACCAAGAGAACCGTCGCGGACCTGATCTTCCTCGGGGCGCGACGCTCCGGCACGGGTTCAGGAGCAGGCACACTGGAGGAGCGCGGGAGGTAGACCTTGAACGTGGTCCCGTGTCCAGGCTCGCTGTAGACCCAGACGTTCCCCCCAGTCTGCTTCACGATCCCGTAGACGGTGGAGAGGCCGAGGCCCGTGCCACGACCCAAGGCCTTCGTGGTGAAGAACGGTTCGAAGATCTTGTCCCGCGTCTCAGCGTCCATGCCCTCGCCGGTGTCGGAGACGGCCAGGAGCACGTGGGGCCCGGGCTGAGCGTCGGCATGTTCGCGGGCGTAGTCCTCGTCGAGGAACACATTCGAGCTCTGGATGGTCAGCTTCCCGCCCTCGGGCATGGCGTCCCGAGCGTTCACGGCGAGGTTCATGACGATCTGCTCGATCTGCCCTGCGTCAGCGAAGACGGGATCGAGCGCGGGTGAGGACTTCACGACCAAGTCGACGTCCTCACCGAGGAGGCGGCGGACCATGTCCTCCATGCCACGCACGACCTCGCCCACGTCCAGCTCACGCGGCTGCATGACCTGCTTGCGGCTGAAGGCGAGGAGCTGCCGAGTGAGGTGTGTGGCCCGATCACCGGCGGCGCGAATCTGCTCGAGGGCTTTCGCGGTCGTCGAGCCTGACTCGAGCTTGGCGAGCTGTAGCTCACTCACGCCCAGGATGACCGTGAGCAGGTTGTTGAAGTCGTGCGCGACCCCGCCCGCAAGTCGACCCACGGCTTCGAGCTTCTGGGCGTGCAGGAGTTGCTCCTGCGTCCTCTTCAGCTCCTCGGTGCGCTCCGCGACGCGAGCCTCCAGGTTCTCGTTCGCCTGCTGGAGGGCAGCCTCAGCGCTCCTTCGCTGGCTGTTCTCCGCCCGGAGTTCCTCGACGAGGGCGGTGAACTTCTTCTGCCCGCGGAGCTGTAGCCAGAGGAGGAGCCCGAGGAGGAGGAGTGCCAGGAGGCCGGCCGCACCAGTCTGGATCGCGAGGGCGACGCGCGGCCAGCGGGCTGCGGCGGCCGGTCGCTGGATGACGAGGGCCCAACGCGAGTCACCGACGCGGCATGGGACCGAGGTAGCGATCACCCGGACGTCCGAGATCGGATCCGCATACTCCACCCCCTGAGCGCCCCCGCTCTCGTGAACGGCGACGACTGGCCGGGCTGTGGCGAACTCCTCGTGCTCTCGCTCCTGGAGGTCGAGGTCGGGGTGGGCGACGAGCTTGCCCGTGTGGTCGACGAGGAATGCGGTTCCCTTGTGCTCGGCGCTTAGCTGCTGCAGCAGCGCCGTGACGCCTTCGAGGCGCATTTGGCACACGAGGGCGCCCGCAACGCGGCCCCGAGCGTCGCTGCGGATCGGCACCGCGATCGCGACGAGGAGCAACCTCGGAGCGGCGTGCCTCCGGTAGACCTGCGAGACGAAAGGCTCCCACCGGGAGGACACGCCGCGGTACCAGTCCCGATAGGCGAAGCTCTTGCCCAAGGACTCGGGAGCCTGGGGGTGGTCGCTCCAGAGGAGCCCGTCGGGGGTCGTCACGAACGCGCGAACGAGCCGAGGGTGAGCCTCGACCAGGGCCCTGAGCTGCGCGCGAACAGCGTCTTCGTCTCGCTGTTGGACCACGGAGACGAACGCAGGGCCCTCGGCCACCGTGCGCAGGGTGCTGATGCACTGGTCGAACTCGCGCTCCACGAACTCTCTGGTCAGGTTCGCCACGTCAGCGTTCCGCCCTGACGCTGAGCCTTGGAGGGCGGAGGCACCGACTTGGTAGCAGTACGCGGTCAGGCCGGACACGAGCAGCAACGCCACCAGCGCCGCTACCGTCAGGCGCGCCGGCAGGTGGTCCCCCTGGCCGCTCGTCGTCCCCTGGCTCTCCTCCATGTCCCGATCCTGTCTGCTTGCCGAGGTCGTGCGCGAGGCCCGGCTTCGACGGGGCCTCACCCAAGAGGGAGTGGAGAGGCGCGTGCTTCAGTCGACATGGTGCCCCCCAGGAGTTCGCGCTTCAACGGGCCGAACGGTCCTGGGGTTGGCATCCAACTCTGCTGCGATTTCGCGCGCGGAGAGGGGTCGGTCGCGAGTGGCGAGTAAACGCCAGAGCTTCCACTGCCTGAGGATTGTTCGTCACGCGCCATGGACCGCGCACGATAGCGAATCGCGTCCTGCACTGCGTCCCGTCCAAAGTGATGGCGAACTCGTGTGAAGAATGAAGGAGTTAGGCCGAGTGGCCAGGGCGGAGCGACGCGGCGTGGACTGAAGAATGAAGGAGTTAGGCCGAACGGCCGGGGCGGAGCGACCCGGCGTGGACTACTGCGGAGCGGACCGATCTGCCAAGCCGCCGCACGGGTGTATGTATTCGCAACCATCGACCACGTCGTTAGCCCGGCGTGTTCGGCCCGACGCGACGGGGGGCCCTGCCAAGCCGGCGCGCCTCACCGCGCGGGCCGAACGCGCCCAGGGCTGTGTGGTCTCTGATATTGACCTTTTGTTGGCCGGCCACGCAGGCGGAGGGGGGTGGGGTGTCCCTGAGCGGAGGCTCTGGGTGCACTCACCCCCGCCGACTCACCGGCGACAGCTTGCAGTCGAAGAGTGCACACAGCGCCGGAGCGAAGGGACACCCCACCCCCCTTCGCCGTTGCCACGCCAGAGCGCTCAATCAAGCGAAGCAAGAAGCGAAGCAAGAAGCGAAGCAAGAAGCGAAGCAAGAAGCGAACCAAGAAGCAGCAGCGGAACCAAAAACAAAACACCAAGCTCGCCCTGCGAGCTTGGTGTTCGTCGATACCAGCCGAGTCCCGAGCGCTTAGGAGAAGCAACCCTGCGCTTCGTCACGCGAACTGGCGAACTGGAAGATCGCGGAGAGCCCGAGCAGGTCGAACACCTCCTTGACCGGCGGCGAAGGCTTGAGGAACACGATGTCCCCGCCGTTCTCCTTGGCGCGACCGATCGCGCCCACGAACACGCCCGCGCCCGCGGAGGAGATGTACTGCAGCTCCTCGAGCTTCACGATCAGGCGGAAGCAGTTCTGGCGGAACACCGAGTTGATCAGCTGTTCCATTTCCTCGAAGGTGTGCGCGTCGAGGAACCCCTTGGCCTCGATGTAGCACACCCCCTGGGGCAAGGTCTCCTGGCTCAGCTTCAGGTCAGGCACGGTAGTCTCCCTCTATCCTTCTTAATCGGACTCGGACTGGATCTGCGGTTCGGGCTCGGGGAGGCGCTTGATCATGACCAGCTCGTTCACGCAGTGCTGTGCGTCTTGCGTGAAGCGGACCTCGTCCATGATCTGTTGCATGAGAAACATGCCGAGCCCCCCCTTGAGGCCCTTTCGAATGTGTTCGTGAATGTCGATCTCGGAGCGCAAGCGGCTGCCCGGATCGAACTTGACGCCCTGGTCGCGGATCACCACCTGCAGGCGGTCGGGCGCGAGCTCGAGCAGGATCTCGATCACGCCGCGGTCGCCCTCGTAGGCGTGCTCGACCACGTTGGCCAGGGCCTCGTCGACGGCGACGATGATCTTGTTCTGCCAGGTCTGATCGAAGGGCGAGTCGTCGAGGAGCTCCTTGACGATCGTGCGCACGGTGCTCAGCTCGGAGCTGTCGTTGGCGATGGAGAGCGTCCGGCGCACGGTCACTCGCTTAGCCCTCCGCCACGGCGAGGGTCGTGATCGTGATGTCGTCGGACTGCTCGGCGTCTCCGCGGTGCTCGTCGAGGGCCTTGACGATCGCCTTGACGAAGTCCTCCGACGGCTTGCGCGCGTGCTGCTTGACCAGGGTGTAGAAGCGCTCGTCGCCGAACTCCTCGCTGGCGTTGTTCATGGCTTCGTTGACGCCGTCGGTGTAGGTCACGATTCGGTCGCCCGGGCGGAGTTGGACTTCGACTTCCTGGATATGGTTGTCGAAGATCGTGCCCTTGTCGAACCCCAGCGCGATTCCCTTGGGCTTGATCAGCTCGTTCTCCCCGGTCTGGGCCCGGTAGAGCACCACGGGGTTGTGTCCGGCGCTGGCGACCTTCAGCACCCGCGTCTTGACGTTGAGCACCATGTAGGCCGCGGTGACGAACATGCCGCGGCGAATGTCCTTGGCGAGGATCCGGTTGACCTTCTTGAAGGTGTCGGCGGGTGAGACGTTGCGCACCGAGGCCAGGCGCACCAGCGAGCGGGCCATGGTCATGACCATCGCGCCGGGCACGCCCTTGCCGGCGACGTCGGCCACGATGATCCCCAGGTGCGTCTGGTCGATCACGATGAAGTCGTAGTAGTCGCCGCCGACTTCCTTGGCCGAGTTGTAGTGGCTGTAAATGTCGATCCCCGGGATCTGAGGAATCCGCTCGGGGAGCAGCTTCTCCTGGATCTCCTTGGCGATGTTCAGCTCGCGCTCGAAGGACTTCTGGGCCACGGCGTTGGTCTGCGCCACCCGCAGGTTGCGGACCATGATGTTGAACACATGGGCCAACGCCCCGACCTCGTCGCTGGTGGTGACGTGGCTCTGGTGGTTCACGTCGCCGGCGGCGATGATCTCGACGTCGCCCGTGATCTGGCGCAGGGGTCCGGTGAGCACCCAGGCGATCATGGCGATGAGGAACACGCCGCCCACGACCCCGAAGCCAGTGACCCACAGGATCCGCGAGCGGAGGGTGCCCTGCAGCTCCTGCAGCGCGGTCGCGCTGACGAACACCGAGACCCAGGGCGGCTTGCGGCGGTTGGCGTCCCACAGCTCCGACGGACGCGGCGCCGGGTTGTCGTAGCGCCAGGTCCTCCACTCCTCGAAGCTCTCGAAGGTCTCGCCGGTGAGGTCCTGCAGCTTCTGGATCGCCGCCTGCTCCTTCTCGAGGTCCTGATCGAAGGCAGCGGTCTCGAGCGCCTCGACGGCGGCCGTGATCGCCTGCTGCTTGTCCTGGCGCAGGTTGATCCGCTTGTCGTAGCGGCGAACCAGGCCGTCGGGGGTGTCGCCCTCGAAGATCAGCAGCCCCTTCTCCGCGTCGCCGCCGATCTGCTCCTGGCTGACCGCCACCCCCCCCTCGGGGTAGCTGGCGACGAAGCTCTGCTCGCTGGGGTTGTTCGGCTCGTACTCGACCAGCACCGCGGCCACGATCAGGTCCTGGGACTGGACGAGGTCCTTGAGCCGCGCGTTCCAATCGGAGATCAGCTTGGGTCGGTCCCGGGGCTCGATCCACTTCTCCACCGGGTCGGCGCCCTCGACCTTGACCGTGATCTTCGTCTCCTGGACGTACCACAGCCCGGGGTCGATCGCCTTCTCGAGGGCGGTCGCCATGGCGACCCCCTGGGAGTTGATCTGGTGGTTCATTTGCTCGTGGGCGATGGAGGCGGTGAGGTAGCCCTGGAAGATCATGAACCCGGCCACGACCAGGGCCGAGACGGCGCCCAGCTTGACCGCGATGGAGACCCCGCGGTTGAACGGAGTGATCGGCTCGAGCGACTGCTGCTGCTGCTCGATCTTCTTCTTCTTGCCGCTGCCGCCCTTGGCGCCGCGCTTGGTGCGCCCGGTCTTCACCGAGCGGGTCTTGGAGGTCACCGAGGCGGTGCGGCCGGTCTTGCCCTTGGCCTTGGCGCGGGCGGAGTCCTTGCGCGCGAGCTCACCCTCACCCTTGGCGCGCTTGGAGACTCGCTTGGAGACACGGGCCGGCTGGTCGCTCACGCGCTCACGCCTCCCCGGCCGCCGGCGTCGGCGCAGCGGTGGCTGCGGTCAGCTCGGTGTAGGCGTGGCGCACGTAGTGCCAGCCCGAGATCACACAGGCGCCGACCACGAGGTACTGCATGCACTGGTTGGCGGTGGCCGCCCAGGAGGCCTGCGGCCAGTTGGCGACCGCGGCGAGGATCCAGGTCAAGCAAGCGCTCTGGGCGAACATTTTCAGCTTTCCGCTCCACATGGCGGGGAAAGCAACCCCCTTGCTCTCGGCGTAGCCGCGCAGACCATCGATCAACAGCTCCCGAGCGAGGACGGTAACGACCACCCAAGGAGCCACATGGGAACCTTCGATCGGTATGAGAAACACGAAGGTTCCGCACACGATTACCTTGTCTGCGAAGGGATCGACGATCCGCCCGAAGACGGTCACCAGCTCCCACTTGCGGGCCAGATATCCGTCCAAAACGTCCGTAAAACCTGCGGTTATGAAAATAACAAGGCTTACGTTCAGCCACAAGCGGGCATTGGCCAGCACCCCCCGCTGGACGAGGGCCAGCAGCACGAAGAGCGCCGCCGCCATGACCAGCCGCGAGCAGGTGATCAGGTTCGGCAGGTTGCGCGGTGACGACGACACGGGTCACGCCTGGGGCAGCTCGGCGTGGACGTCGTAGCCGTCGGCCCGGGTCACCGTGACCTCGAGCATGGCCCCGGGCGGCAGCCCCTGGGCGTCGTGCAGGTAGACGACCGGGTCGATCTCGGGGGCGTCGTAGGGCGAGCGCGCGAGCACGCGCCCCTCCTCGTCTTCGCCTTCGACGAGCACCGGGAAGGTCTGGCCGACCAGCGACTCGGCGTGGGCGAAGGCGATCGGCTGCTGGGTGCGCATGATCCGGTCGAGCCGCTCCTGCTTGACCTCGGCGGGGATGTCGTCCTCGAAGCGCTCGCCGGCGGGGGTGCTCGGCTCGTGGCTGTAGGGGAAGGCGCCCAGGCGCTCGAAGCGGAACTCCTCGGTGAAGTCGATCAGCTCCTGGAACTGGGCCTCGGTCTCGCCGGGGAAGCCCACGATGAACGTGGTCCGCAGCACCAGGTTGGGGATCCGCTCGCGCAGGGTCCGCAGCAGGGTGTGGGTCTCCTCGCGGGTGTGCCGCCGCCCCATGCGCTTGAGCACCGGGGTGCTGATGTGCTGGATCGGCATGTCGAGGTAGGGCACGACCTTGGGCAGCTGGGCCATGGCCTCGACCATGCGGTCGGAGACGTGCCCGGGGTAGGCGTAGAGCAGGCGGATCCAGGCCAGGCCGTCGAGCTCGCTGAGCTCGGCGAGCAGCGACTCGAGCCCGGGCTCACCCGGGAGGTCATGACCCCAGTCGGTGGTGTCCTGGCTGATGATGTTCAGCTCGCAAGCGCCGGCGGCGACCAACTCCCGGGCCTCGGCCAGCACCGCCTCGCGGGTCTTGCTGCGGAACAACCCGCGGAAGGTGGGGATCGAGCAGAAGGTGCAGGCGTTGCTGCAGCCTTCGGAGACCTGGAGGTAGGCGTAGTGCGGCGGGGTGATCCGCAGCCGGCCCGTCTGGGCCTCGACGGGGAAGCTGGGGTCCTCGGCGACGAGGGTCCGCCAAGGGGCCTGGGCTGCCTCGGCGGCCTCGCGCGGCGAGAGCACGCCGCGCATGACCTCGCCGATCCGGCCGTACTCGGCCATGCCCAGCACCGCGTCGACGTCGGGCTCTTGCTCCTGGAGCTTGCTCCCCCAGCGCTGGGCGAGGCAGCCGGTGACGACCACGCCCTTGATCCGCCCCTCGCGCTTCCAGCCCTCGACCTCGCGGATCACGGCCAGCGACTCCTCGCGGGCCTGATCGAGGAAGGCGCAGGTGTTCACCACGACCACGTCCGCGTCGCTGGGGTCGGCGCACACCACGTGGTCCTGGGCGATCCGACCCAGGAGCACCTCGGTGTCGACGGTGTTCTTGGGGCAGCCGAGGCTGATGATCCCCACCTTGGCGGGGGCGACGGATGGCTCGGAGACGGGGAGGGGCTTGGGCATGGGACTGCCGATCTTACTGATAAACGCCCTTGAGGCGAGCGATCTCTAGCCATTAGCCCGTTGGGGGTGAGCCCGAGCAATTCACTTGCGAGGGCGAGGGGGCCTCGGAGAGGCCCCCCATGAATGAGAGCGATTGAGCCCGCTGCCTGGGCGCCCTGGGGGCGGCCAGTTTGCCCCCAAGCTGGCCTCCCTAACGTCCGATAAGTCGGCCAGGAGCACTGCAGTGAGTCGTCGGGAATGGGTACGGGAGATCACGGGGTTGGCCTGGGGAGGCTCCGGGGTCTACCTCTTGGCAAGCCTGGCCAGCTTCGACGTGGCCGACCTCCCCACCCGCGTCGCCCCGGCTCTGGCCGAGGTGCAGAACCTGGGCGGCCCGCTGGGCGCCTGGGCCGTCTCCGGTCTGCTGAAGTGGGTCGGCACCGCCGCCACCACCGCGCTGGGCGCCGGCTGCCTGGCCCAGGCCTGGAGCATGCTGCGCCCGACCCAGCCCGACCTCGCCTCGCGCGGCGACCCCATGCGCCGCGCGGTCGGCGCGGTGGCCAGCCTGATCGCGGTCGCGACCCTCGAGCGCCTGCTGCGCCACGGCCCCGCCGGCGGCCTCGCGATCGGCGCCTACCCGGCGGGCGGCTACTGGGGCGTGTTCGTAGGGTCCGAGCTGGCTCGGACCACCGGCGCGGTGTGCGCGAGCCTGCTCACGACCCTCGCCCTGGGCTTCGGCCTGGTCCTGACCCTCCGCCGTCCGCTGAATCACTGGCTGCGCCGCCCGCTCGAGGACGAGGCGCCGGGCACCGTGGCCGCCCCGGAGCCCGACGTGGAGGTCGAGGTCGCCCTCGACGTCGAGCCGAACCCCGCCAAGGGCCCGGTGCTCCTGGCCCCGATCGAGCACGCGCTCCCGCCGGTGACCCTCCTCGCCAAGGGCCACGCCCGCGCCAAGGCCAGGGGCCGCGACAGCCGCGCCCAGCTGATCGAGGACACCCTCAGCCAGTTCAAGGTCAGCGCCAAGGTGGCCGCCGTGGAGGGCGGCCCCGCGGTGACGCTGTTCGCCCTCGAGCTCGGCCGCGGGATCAAGGTCCAGCGCGTCCAGGGTCTGCTCGACAACCTCGCGCTCAGCCTGCGCGTGCCCGGGATCCGGCTCCAGGCCCCGATCCCCGGCACCGGCTGGGTCGGGCTCGAGGTCCCCAACGAGGAGTGCGAGACGGTGCGCCTGCGCGAGCTGATCGAGCACAAGGGCTGGAAGACGAAGGAGCCCGCGCTGCCCGTGTTCCTCGGCCGCGACTCGACGGGCAAGCCCCTGATCGCCGACCTGGCGAAGATGCCCCACCTGCTGATCGCGGGAGCCACCGGCTCGGGCAAGAGCGTGTGCATGAACGCGTTGATCGTGTCGCTGCTCATGACCCGCTCCCCGAAGGACGTGCGCCTGATCCTGATCGACCCCAAGCAGGTCGAAATGACCCCCTACCGCAAGGTCCCGCACCTGCTCGCGCCGGTGGTCACCGACATGCGCGAGGCCGGCGCCGTGCTCGCCTGGCTGGTCAACGAAATGGAGGAGCGCTACGGCCTCCTCGCCGCGGCCCGCGTGCGCCAGATTAGCGAATACAACGCGCTGGGCAAAGCCGAGCTCTGCAAGCGCCGCGAGTGCACCCCCGCGGACCTCGAGCGCGAGAAGGTCCCCCTGCACCTGCCCTACATGGCGCTCTTCGTCGACGAGCTCAACGACCTGATGATGATCGCCCAGAAGGAGGTCGAGGCCTCGATCACCCGCCTGGCGCAGAAGAGCCGCGCGGTGGGGATCCACGTGGTGCTCGCTACCCAGCGCCCGTCGGTGGACGTGATCACGGGCGTGATCAAGAGCAACCTCCCGGCGCGGATCGCGTTCCGCGTGGCGTCCAAGGTCGACTCGCGCACGATCCTCGACAGCTCGGGCGCCGACAAGCTGCTCGGCCAGGGCGACATGCTGTTCTTGCCCCCCGGCCGCGGCCAACCGATCCGCGCCCTCGGCGCCCTGGTCACCGACGCCGAGGTGCAGCGGGTCGTCGACTCGCTGAAGGCGTCCGGCGGCGCCGGCTTCAACCAGGGGCTGCTCGACTACGCGCGCAAGAACGCGGGCGGTCGTCCGCGCAGCGGGCGCCGCAGCCGCTCGGCCAGCGGCAAGCAAGACCCGAAGTACCTCGAGGCCGTGCACGTGGTGCTCGCCCAGGGCAAGGGCTCGGTGAGCCTGATCCAGCGCAAGCTCGAGGTCGGCTACGGCCGCGCCGCCCGCTACCTGGACCTCATGTGCGAGCAAGGGATCGTGGGCCCAGCCCGCGGCGCCAAGCCCCGCGAGCTGCTGATCAGCCTCGAAGAGTGGGAGCAGGGATTGGGCCGCCGCGAGGCCGCCTGAACCATGCCGCGCCGCGGCGCGACCCTCCGCTCACACCTCGAATGCGGCACGCAAGCCGCTGCCACTGCTGGGGTTCCGTCGCTAGAGAAAACCGGGAATGCTTCGGACTTTACGGCAGCTTCTCCGTATACTCGTCGAGCCTCGCTCCAGAACGTTCTGGGAGTCCGAGAGCACAAGCGTCCTTCGGGGCGCACATGAATGCGGAGCGAATTACAAGGAGACTCCCATGCTGAAGAAGATTGTTGGCCTGCTGGGCTGCGTTGCGATCACCCTCACCTTCACCGGCTGCCCCAAGGAGGAGTCGAGCACGACTCCCACCACCGACAACGCCGCTGACGCCGCCGCCGACGCCGCTGACGACGCCGCCGACGCCGCCGACGACGCCAAGAAGGACGGCGAGGCCGCTGCTGACGAGGCCAAGAAGGACGGCGAGTAGCCCCCTTCAATCGCGCGCGTCGGCCTCGCCGGCGCTCGCGTTCGTAGCCGAGCGCGGTTCCTGCAGTGCAGGGTCCGCGCTCGCTTCGTGTAGGGGCGGCTCGGCGAGGGCGAGGCCCAGGCCTAGCAGCACCAGGCCGAGGGTCACGCCGCCGTAGACGCTCCAATGGACCGAGGGCATTTTCCCGATCACGCCGCGACTGCCGAGCCCGAGGCAGAGCAGCCCCAGGGCGGCCAGCACCCGCCCCCGCCCGCCGAGGACCGCGAGCCGCGCTCCGGCGAGCATGGGCAACAGCAAGCAGCTGAGGTGAGGCTTGGTCGCGACCGGCGTGATCCAGGGGACCGCCGCGAGCAAGGTCGCCGCGCGCCAGCGCGAATCGGCCGCCGCCGGCGCGCGCCAGGCCCAGAGGCTCCAGCCCGCGAAGGCGGTCAGCGAGACCACGGTCCCCCAGCGGTAGGCCACGGACCAGGGCCAGCTGCCCCACACCACCTCCACCGGCTCCCCGGGCTTGGCGACCCCCGAGAGCATGTGGGCCAGCCAGGCGCTGAGCGCAGAGTTGGTCGGCATGGGTAGCTGGTGGTTGCGGTTGTGGGGTGTGATCTCGGTGAGGAAGCGCCAGATGTAATCCGGAAGCGTGCCGAGGGGGTAACCGTGCGCCCACAGCGCGGGGCCGGAGAGCAACACCATGCCCACGCCCCAGCCGGCGCTCCAGAGCGCGACCTTCCAGCGCCCGCGCAGCAGGTAGCCCAGCACCAGCAGCGCCGGGACCAGCTTGAACACCGTGCCCAGCGCGAGGAAGAACGTGCCCCAGCGCAGCCGCCCGCGCTCGAGCTGGACCACTCCTTCCACCGCGAGCCCGATCGTGAGCAGGTTCGCCTGGCTGTGGTTGAGGTCGGCGAGCACGTAACGCAGCGCCGCCAGGACTCCGATCACCGCCACCAGGAGCGCTCGCTTCGAGTGCCCGGCCCAAGGCCGCTCGCCCTCGCCGACGGGGGGCCCCCGAGTTGGCGCGAGCAACCACCAGGCGTTGGCCCAGGTGCGCAGCGCGACGCCTCCGCAGAGCACGTACCAGATGAAGCGCACCGCGCCAAAGGGCAGCGCGGTCAGCGGCCAGAACAGGAGCGCGAACGGCGGCAGGTAGAGGTAGCCGGTCGGGCGCTTGGGGTTCGCCGGCTCCTCGGTGCGCTGGTAGAGGTCGAGGCCGGTGTTCAGCCGAGAGGACGCGTCGTAGAAGGGGCGCAGGTCGCCCTCGCCCCGCCCGTCGAGGCTGATCCGCAGCGCGAGGAGCACGATCGCGAGGCAGGCCAACGCCCACCCTACCCGCGCGGGGGTGCTCACCTCCCGCGCTTGCGCTCCTTGGCGCGTCGACGCAGGCGCTCGCCGAGCTCGCGCTTGCGGCTCGACTTGCCCGAGCCGCTCTTCTTGTCCTTGCTCTTGCGCTGCAGGAGCTCGGACGACGCGCTCTTGCGCTCTTCGGCCGTGCGCAGCGCGAGCGGGATCGCGGGGACTTCCCCCTTGGCGAGCGCCTCCTCGATCTGCTGGATCGGCTCGAGCAGCTCGCTGGGGTTCTGAAAGCGGTCTCCGGGCTCCTTGGACATCATGTGCTGGATCAGGCGGTCGGTGGCCACACTGATCTCGCCGTCGACCTTGCGCGCCGACGGCACGGGCTCGTTGAGGTGCATCAGCATCACGTGCAGCGGCTGGTCGCCCGGGTAGGGCACCTGGCCGGTGAGCATGTGATACAGCGCCGCGCCCAGGGAGTAGATGTCGCTGCGGGTGTCGAGCTTCCTCCCGCCGGTGGCCTGCTCCGGCGAGATGTAGGCCGGGCTGCCGACCACGACGCCGGTCATGGTCAGCGTCGACTCCTCGCCAGCCAGGGTCGCGAGGCCGAGGTCGGTGAGCTTCACCTCCTGCTGGGGGGTGATCATGATGTTGTCGGGCTTGATGTCCCGGTGGACGATCCCCTGCTTCCAGGCGTGCTCGAGGGCCTCCGCCACGCTGCGCACCACGAACAGGCCGAAGCGCTCGGGGAGCTTGCCCTTGGCCTTGATCAGGTCGGCCCCGGTCTGGCCGTGCACGAACTCCATCGCGAAGTAGTAGTACTCGCCCGAGCGGCCAGCCTGCACCGCGCGCACGATGTTCGGGTGCTGCAGCCGGCGCGCGCTCTCGGCCTCGCGCACGAAGCGCTCGACGTTCTCGCGGTCTTCGGCCAGCGAGGGCTTGAGGATCTTGAGCGCCACGATCTCGCCGCTGTCGAGCTTGCGCGCCTTGACCACCGCCCCCATGGCGCCTTCGCCCAGGCGCTCGAGGAGCTGGAACCCCTGGATCGGGCCCTGGTCCTCGCTCTGGGTGCCCATGGTCAGCAGCGCCGACTCGAGCGCCTGGAGCCCCGGCGAGAGCGCGGGGTTCGAGGCCGAGGGCATGGCCGCAGCCGCCTCCACGTCGCCCACCCGAGCCTGCACGGCGTGCTCGAGCTCCTCGCGCTGGAGGAAGGCCAGCGGCTCGGCCACCGCGCCGAGCACGACCCGCAGCTCGTCCTCGAGTTGCTCTCGCGGGGCGGTGGCGTCGAGCTGGTTCACCATTTGCCGCACCGGCGCGAGCATGTCCTCCAGCGCGGCGTTGGCCCGCGCCGAGACCGCGGCGTGCTGCTCGGGGCTCAGCACGCCGCGCTCGACGAGCAGCTCGCCGAGGGGTCGCTTGCAGCCCTCGCGCTTGCTCTCGTCGATGCAGGCGTTGAGGATCTTGTTGCCCACGAGCTGGTTCTCGAGGGCGACCACCCCGTAGGCGGCGTCCTCGCGCAGCTGGCTGAGGACGTCGGTCACCACGCCCAGCTTGGCCACGCGCTCGGGGGGGAGGGCGCCCTGGCTGCCGAGGCTCGGCAACAGCTCACCCGCCGTCAGTGCACGCCGCAGGTCCGAGACCTCGACGTAGCGAAACGCGAGACCCAGGCTGGCGGCCAGGAGGTCGTGATCGGACACCTGCATGCTGCTGGCATGCTAGCGGACCCGACGGCCGTTGTCCCCCAACCTCGCAGGGGGGGGCGACCCCTGCTAGAGTTGAGCCTCGCGTCGGCGCCGGCCCGCCCGGCTCGGGAGCTCCCCGAGAAAGCGGTCGACGCGTAACCCCTGTGAAGACGCTGACCGTCGGAACCAAGAACCAGGACAAGTTCCGCGAGATCGAGGCGATCCTCGCGGGGGTCCCCGTGCTCTTGCAGGCCCTCCCCGCCGAGGCGGAGGAGGTCGACGAGACCGGCGAGACCCTCGAGGCCAACGCCGAGCTCAAGGCGCGGGGCTACGCGCAGCAGACCGGGAGCTTCTGCATCGCCGACGACACCGGCCTCGAGGTCGACGCGCTCAGCGGAGCCCCAGGGGTCTACTCCGCGCGCTACGCCGGCCCCCAGGCGACCTACGCCGACAACCGCGTGAAGATGCTCGAGGAGCTGCGCGGCGTGCCCCCCGGGCGGCGGCAGGCGCGCTTCCGCTGCGTGGTGGCGCTGGCCAACCCCGCCGGCGAAATCCTGGCCCGGGTCGAAGGCGCGCTCGAGGGCGTGATCCTCGAGAAGGCCCGGGGCGACGGCGGGTTCGGCTACGACCCGATCTTCGCGGTCAACGGCAAGACCCTCGCCGAGATCAGCGAGGCCGAAAAGAACGCCCTCAGTCACCGGGCGGCGGCGCTGCACGCGCTCCGCCCCCAGCTCCTGGACCTGCTCTGATGCCGCCCACGGACCTGGATCGGATTCGCAACTTCTCGATCATCGCCCACATCGATCACGGCAAGTCGACCCTCGCCGACCGGATGCTGGAGATCACGGGCGCGGTCACCAAGCGCGAGAGCAAGGACCGCATGCTCGACGGCATGGACCTCGAGCGCGAGCGCGGGATCACGATCAAGGCCGTCAACGTGACCCTCGACTGGGAGAAGGACGGCACCACCTACCAGCTGAACCTGATCGACACCCCCGGTCACGTGGACTTCAACTACGAGGTCAGCCGCTCGCTGGCCGCCTGCGAAGGCGCGCTGCTGCTCGTCGACGCCACCCAGGGGGTCGAGGCCCAGACCGTCGCCAACTGCTACCTCGCGGTGGAGAACGACGTCGAGCTGATCCCGGTGCTGAACAAGATCGACCTCCCGACCGCCGACCCCGACGAGATCGCCGAGGAGATCGAGAACTCCCTCGGGCTGGAGTGCACCGACGCGCCCCACGTCTCCGCCAAGACCGGCGCGGGGGTCAAGGAGCTGCTCGACCGGATCGTGGAGCAGATCCCGCCCCCGGTGGGCGACCCCGAGGCGCCGCTGCAGGCGCTGGTCATCGACGCGGTCTACGACGACTACCGCGGGATCGTGGTCTACATTCGCGTGGTCAACGGCACGCTGAAGGCCAAGCAGAAGGTGCTCCTGATGTCCCGCGGGGCGAGCTACGACGTCACCGAGGTGGGCAAGTTCGCGCCCAAGCCGACGGCGGTCGACCAGCTCAGCGCGGGCGAGGTGGGCTACTTCTGGGGCGCGATCAAGTCGCTGGAGGACATTCGCATCGGCGAGACCCTGACCCACTCCAAGGAGACGGGGCCGCGCTGCTCGGAGGCGCTGCCGGGCTACGAAGAAGTCCAGCCGATGGTCTACGCGGGGATCTTCCCCACGAACAACGCGGACCTGGACACCCTGCGCAAGGCGCTGACCAAGCTCCAGCTCAACGACGCCAGCTTCACCTTCGAGCCGGAGAAGTCCGACGCGCTGGGCTTCGGCTTCCGCTGCGGGTTCCTCGGGCTGCTGCACATGGACATCGTCCAGGAGCGGCTCGAGCGCGAGTCGAACGTGCAGATCGTGCAGACCGCGCCGAGCGTGAAATACGAGGTGGTCGAGGCCGGGGGCAAGGAGCCCTACCTGATCACCTCGCCCGCGGCGCTCCCCGACCCGGGGCTCCTGGACGAGATCCGCGAGCCGATCGTGCGCGCCCAGGTGATCACGCCCACCGAGTTCATCGGCATCGTGATGACCCTCAACGAAGAGAAGCGGGGCAAATACGTCAAGCAGGAGCACCTCGGCGAGCGGCGGGTGATCATCACCTACGACATGCCCCTGGCCGAGATCGTGTTCGACTACTTCGACGTGCTCAAGAGCGCGACCCGCGGCTACGCGACGCTGAGCTACGAGATGCGCGGCTACTTCGCCAGCGACCTGATCAAGCTCAACCTGCTGGTCAACGGGGTCCCCGTCGACGCGCTCTCGACGATCTGCCACCGCGACGACGCCGACACCCGCGGGCGCGCGCTCTGCAAGCGCCTGCGCAAGGAGATCCCTCGCCACCTGTTCGACGTGCCGATCCAGGCCGCCATCGGCGGCCGGGTGATCGCCCGCGAGACCGTGAAGGCCCTGCGCAAGGACGTCACCGCCAAGTGCTACGGCGGCGACATCAGCCGCAAGCGCAAGCTGCTGCAGAAGCAGAAGGAGGGCAAGAAGCGGATGAAGTCGGTGGGCAACGTGGAGATCCCACAGAAGGCGTTCCTCTCGGTGCTCGGCGGCAGCGACGACGACAAGAAGAAGAAGAAGTAGGCCCCTCTTGGAGGGCCCGCCGTCGATCCCCTCCGACGCCGAGCTGCGCGAGCGGCTGAAGGCTGCCGATCACGAGGAGGACCTCCTCACCCGCAAGCAAGCGGTCGAGCTGGGCCCCGGCCCCTGCCCGGTGTGCGCGGACTACCCGCCGCAGGCGCGACCCAGGCCGGAGACCAGCGCGGGGTTCGTCCCCGCCCCTGCCGAGGCAGAGGCAGACTCAGAGGACACCGCCACCACCCAGGACGCCCTCGTCGAGACCGAGCACCAGCTCCCGCCACCCAGCGGGCTGCGCCCGACCTCGCCGCGCTGGCTGAGCCCGTTCCTCTCCCGGCCCGCGCTCGGCTGCGACGCCTGCCGAGCCCAGCTCCCGCCGCGGCTGAACCACGCCGCCTGGTTGCTGGCGACGCTCAGCGTGCTGGTCCTCGCCCTGGCGGCGGTGTTCCTCGTGTTCCAGGCCCAACGCCTGGAGGACGCGGCCCCGCGCCTGCTCGCCTTCGGCGGTGGCGCGTTCTTGCTCGCGATCGCGCTCTCCACCGGATACATGCTGCACAGCACGGGCTCGGTGACCCTCGCCGCTCGCGAGCTCGTCCGCGCCCGCCGGCGGGCCCGCGGCGACCGCACCCTGCACGCCCCCAGCGACTGGGCTGGGGAGACCCTCGAGGCCGTGGTGATCTCGATCATTCTCGCGCTGCTCCTGCGGCACGTGGCGATCGAGGCCTTCGTGATCCCCACCGGGTCCATGGCCCCGACCCTCTACGGCGACCACTACGAGGTCGAGTGCCCCAACTGCGGCTTCCCCTTCGCGATCGGCCGCGACGACCACACCTTCACCAAGACCGTCACGCTCTCGGCGGTGTGTGTGCAGTGCCAACAGCGTCAGCGCTTCGAGCGCAGCTACGAGGACGTCGTCGGCGGCGACAAGATCCTCGTCAACAAGCTCTGCTACGCCCTCCGCGACCCCGAGCGCTACGAGGTCGCGGTGTTCGTGTTCCCCGAGCAGCCCTGGGAGCACTACATCAAGCGCGTGATCGGGCTCCCCGGGGAGACGATCACCATCGAGAACGGGGACGTGTTCATCGACGGCAAGCGCGCGCGCAAACCCGACGCGATCCAGGACGGGACCTGGATCCCGGTCTTCGACTCGCGCTACGTGCAGCGGACGGCGGGGGCCGGCCCGCACT
>Ga0070726_10001978_pt1 | contig 19243 bp, 19 predicted proteins | sample tdAd471_FD_67275 | JGI IMG/M metagenome (GOLD analysis project Ga0070726, IMG submission 67275) | Marine sediment microbial communities from the Atlantic coast under amendment with organic carbon and nitrate - tdAd47.1 | ecosystem: Environmental > Aquatic > Marine > Coastal > Sediment | place... | reverse complement strand
GCGCGGCTCCTGGAACACGTAGCCGATATTACGTTCATGAATCGGCCTGCCCGCCTTACCGTCCTGCCACACTTCGCCAGCAACGACCAGTTGCCCGGCCGCGGCATGTTCCAGTCCCGCGATGCACCGCAATAACAACGTCTTGCCGGTGCCGGATTCCCCGAAGATACCCGTGATACCGCGCATCGGTATTTCGATATCCACATCGAGCGAGAATCCTTCGCGCTGCAGCTTGTAGCGTGCCGAAATTTTTCCTGCGGTGCTCATCGACGCAGCAACCGGCGGTTGAAGACGAACATCGAGAGCAGAATTGCGAACGCAAACACGACGAGCACGATCGACATCTGGTGAGCGGTGGCGTAGTCGAGTGACTCGACGTGATCGTAGATCGCGATCGATATGACGCGCGTCTCTCCCGGAATGTTGCCACCGACCATCAATACGACGCCGAACTCGCCGAGCGTGTGTGCGAAGGCGAGAACGGTCGCCGTCACGAAACCCGGCACGGAGAGTGGAACAGCGATTGTAAAGAACGCATCCAGCTTCGACGCCCCAAGTGTCCGTGCGGCTTCCAGTTCCTTTTTGCCCAAGGAATCGAACGCACTCTGCAAGGTCTGCACAGCAAACGGCAGGCTGTAAAAACATGAAGCGATGACGAGGCCCGCGAATGAGAACGTCAGTGCCTCGCCTGTTACTTCGACCCACCAGCGGCCGATGGCGCCATACGGCCCCAGCACGATCAACAGGTAGAAACCCATGACCGTCGGTGGCAGCACGATAGGCAATGCAACTGCCGCCTGTATTGCAGGCTTCAGGCGCGAGTCGCTGCGAGACAACCACCAGGCCAGCGGCGTACCCAGTACGATCAGTATCAGGGTTGTCACGGCCGCCAGCTGCAGCGACAACAGGAGAGGCCCCAGCGTGCTCGACATTACTCGCTCAACTCCGGCAGGCGATAGCCATGACGCTCGATGATGACACGGCTCGCATCACTGCGCAGGAATTGCAGGAATCGCCTCGCACCGTCCATGTCCTGGCCGTGCCGCAGGAGTATGGCTTGTTGTTCGATCGGCGTGTGCAGACCTGCCGGTACCGTCCAGGTGCAGGTGGCGTCCGGCAGTGATGGTGCCTGCAACTGCGAACGCGCGATGAATCCGAGCTGCGCGTTGCCGGACGCGACGAACTGCAGTGTCTGCGAAATGCTCTCGCCGATGACGAGCTGCGACTTCAGAGATTCCCAGAGACCAGCTTGCTGCAGAAATTCCCTGGCCGCAGCTCCGTAAGGCGCGATTTCGGGATTCGCTATTGCGATGCGAGCCTTGCCGGGGCTGTCCAGCGCCGCACGGCAATCCGTGAGCTGCCGCGACCACAGCACGAGTTCGCCGATCGCGTAGGTGAATCGCGTGCCCAAGACGCCCTCACCCGAGGATTCGAGATTTTCCGGGCGAGCGCCGTCGGCTGCCAGCAGAACGTCGAACGGCGCAGCATTGACGATCTGGGCGTGGAGCTTGCCGGTCGATGCGGTTGTTACCCGGACCTGCTGTCCGGTACTCGCCGTGAATTCTGCGGCGATCTCGTCGATGGCCATGGAAAAATTGCTCGCCACCGCGACAGTCACCACATCCTGCCCGGTCGCAACGATGGGTAACAGGATCAATGCGACGAGTAAGGAACTTGTTCTTATCGTTGTTACCCCGAACGGCTGGCTTTGAGCCTGTGACGATAATCGTGCAGCAGCGGCTCAGTATAGCCGTTCGGTTGCTCGCGGCCCTTGAAAACGAGGTCGCACGCAGCCTGGAATGCGATGCTCGAATCGAAATCGTCGCTCATGCGACGGTAGCTCGGGTCCGCGGCATTCTGCTCATCAACGATCGCCGCCATGCGCCGGAACGTCTCGCGAACTTGTTCCTCGCTCGCGACGCCGTGCACCAGCCAGTTCGCCATATGCTGGCTGGAGATGCGCAAGGTCGCACGGTCCTCCATGAGGCCGACGTCGTTGATGTCCGGTACTTTCGAACAACCGACACCCTGATCGATCCAGCGCACGACGTAGCCGAGGATACCCTGCGCATTGTTGTCGAGATCGTCCTGAATTGTCTTTTCGGTCAGTACCGACGGGTCACACAGCGGCGGCGTGAGGATGTCGTCGAGGCTCGCGAGCGGCCGCGAAGCGAGTTCGCGCTGCCGCCTCGCAACGTCCACGAAGTGATAATGCATCGCGTGCAAAGTTGCCGCTGTCGGCGATGGTACCCACGCGCAGTTCGCACCGGCCTCAGGATGTGCTTGCTTCGTGTCCATCATCTGTTTCATTTCGTCGGGCTTCGCCCACATGCCCTTGCCGATCTGCGCTCTGCCGGGTAAACCACATCGAATTCCGATGTCGACGTTCCAGTCTTCGTACGCGGTGATCCACGGCTCGAGTTTGATCGCCTCCTTGGGCTTCATCGCACCCGCGTGCATGCTGGTGTGAATCTCGTCACCGGTACGATCGAGGAATCCGGTGTTGATGAACACGAGCCGGTCTTTCACGGCACGTATGCATTCCTGCAGGTTGACCGTCGTGCGCCGCTCCTCGTCCATGACGCCGACTTTTAGCGTGTTCGGCTCCAGACCGAATAGCTGCTCGACCCGTGAGAACAGCGTGTTCGTGAATGCGGCCTCCGCGGGACCGTGCATCTTCGGCTTGACGATGTAGACGCTGCCGTAACGGCTGTTGGGCAGCGAACCGGCTACCTTGCGATTCGCGAGTGCACAAGCTGTGGTCATTACGGCATCCATGATGCCTTCGAATACTTCGTTGCCCTCACCGTCGAGAATGGTGTCGTTCGTCATCAGGTGACCGACATTGCGAACCAGCAGCAGGCTACGGCCGGTGAGGACCAGCGGTTCGCCGTCAACATCCGTGTACTCGCGGTCCGGGCTCAGGGTTCGCGTCAGTTCCTTGTCACCCTTGGCAAAGGTCGCTTCCAGCCTGCCCTGCATCAGGCCGAGCCAATTGCGGTAGACGTTGACCTTGTCCTCGGCGTCAACTGCCGCCACGGAGTCTTCACAATCCTGGATCGTGGTGATCGCCGACTCCAGCACCATATCCGCAACGTTGGCAGCGTCATCGTGGCCGATCGGGTGCGCCGGATCCGTCCGGATCTCCAGGTGCAGCCCGTTGTTTGCGAACAGGTAGCTCACCGCGTCGCCGTTTCGCGCATGCCCGCAGAATGTCGCCTCATCCTGCAGGGAAACCGTCTTGTCGCCGGCGACCGCGACGAAGTCGTTGCCGTCGAGACCGTACCTCGATACGTCCGAGTGACTTACACCATCGAGTGGGATCGCCCGATCAAGGAATTCCTTTGCATAGGAAATAACGGCGGCGCCACGCGCGGGATTATACGGGCCAGCACGTTCCTGCCCGTTGTCCTCGCTGATGACGTCGGTGCCGTACAGCGCGTCGTAGAGACTTCCCCAGCGCGCGTTGGCGGCGTTCAACGCGAAACGCGCGTTGCTGACGGGAACGACGAGTTGCGGCCCCGCTATTGTGGCAATTTCAGGATCGACGTTCTCAGTCGTGATACTGCATGCCTCGCCGGGTTCGAGCAGATAGCCGATCGACTTCAAAAACCCGACGTACTCGGCGTGATCGAACGCGTCTCCGAGGTGTGATCCGTGCCAGTCATCGATCTGCTGTTGCATGACATCACGTACCTGCAACAGCTGGCGGTTGACCGGAGTCAGGTCGGCAATCAGGGCCTCAAATCCCGACCAGAAACGGCCGGACTCGATATCGATCGCCGGCAGCAATTCGCCACCGATGAAATCGAAGAAGGCCGGATCGACGTGGAGTGATCCAACGTCAGTCCGGCCTTTGTCATGAGCAATCATTTTCGCGATCGCTGCAGCGTCCTCGTCAGGCGACGAACTGCTCTTCCTCGGTACTGCCGTCCAGAGCCGTCGTCGACGACAGGCCGTGCATGATCGTGTTCTGCACGGCGTCGAAGTATCCGGCACCGACGAAGGACTGGTGCTTGGCTGCACGGAAGCCGTGCTGTTCGTCTGCGAATTCGCGCTGCTGCAACAGCGAGTATGCATACATACCTTCCGCCTTGTACGCGCGGCTCAGGCGGAACATGCTCGAGTTCAGCGCGTGCCAACCGGCCAGCGTGATGAACTGGAACTTGTAGCCCATCTTGCCGAGCTCCTCGCGAAACACCCGCATCGTGTCGTCGTCGAGGTTTGCCTGCCAGTTGAACGATGGCGAACAGTTGTACGCGAGCAGTTGGTCCGGGAACTCGGCGTGAATCGCTTCTGCAAAAAATCGCGCCTGCTCGAGGTCCGGTTTCGATGTCTCACACCAGATCATGTCGGCATACGGCGCGTAGGCGAGGCCACGCGCGACTGCCTGGTCCATGCCTGGCCGGGTCCGGTAGAAGCCTTCCGGCGTTCGCTCACCCGTGATGAACTCGTGATCGCGTTCATCGGAGTCCGTGGTGATCAGGTTCGCCGCGTCGGCATCCGTACGCGCCAGGAGCACCGTCGGCACACCGCAGACATCGGCCGCCAGGCGTGCTGCGTTGAGTTTCCCAACGGCCTCGCCGGTCGGCACGAGTACCTTGCCGCCCATGTGACCGCACTTCTTCGCTGACGATAGCTGGTCTTCGAAATGGACGCCCGCGGCTCCGGCACGAATCATGTTTTTCATGAGTTCGAATGCGTTGAGGTTGCCACCGAAGCCCGCTTCGGCATCCGCCACAACTGGTGGGAACCAATCGATGTTGTCGTCACCGGTCAGGGCGTGAATTTCGTCGGTGCGAATGAACGCGTTGTTGATGCGCTCGACCATTTTCGGTACGGAGTCCACCGGGTACAGGCTCTGGTCCGGGTACATTTCCCCGGCACTGTTGCCGTCGCCGGCAACCTGCCAGCCCGAGCAATAGATAGCCTTGAGTCCCGCCTGCACTTCCTGGATGGCCTGGTTGCCGGTCAGTGCGCCGAGCGCACACAGCGGATCTTCCTGGTTGACGAGGCGCCAGAGTTTCTCACTGCCAATACGCGCCAGTGTGTGCTCGATCTGCACGGTGCCACGAAGCTTGACGACGTCTTCAGCACTGTAATTGCGCGTGATGCCTTTCCAGCGTGGGCTATCGGCCCATTCGGATTCCAGCTTCGTAATACTTTCTTTTCGTGTCATGACGATCACCTCGCCTCGTCCTCAATTGTCGGAATTCTCGTGAAAGCCATGCTTTCAGACGCTATAGTACGCAAATAGTCATTCAAATTTCACAGAAAAAATTTCACAATGTTAAATTCACAGGTTACATAATGACGACACCGCACAGCCTCAGGCGCAAGTCGCACTTCCTCGGCACCAAGATCCGCTCGCTCCGCAAGCGCAACAACCTGACGCTCGAAGATCTGTCGGTGCGCTGCGTACAAATCGACCATGAGGCGGGGCCATCCGTATCCTATCTGTCGATGATCGAAAACGGCAAGCGCGTGCCGTCCGAGAAGTTGCTCGCCATCGTCGCCGAGATCTTCCAGAAGGACGTGAACTGGTTTTTCGACGAGTCCCTGGACGAGACGGCCATCGACACGGCGCCGGCGGCGGCGGTCAGCGGCATGCCGCTGGAACCCGGATTCCTGTTCTCGGAGAACCTCTTACAGCTCGCAATACCCGAATTGCTGAGCCAGACCGGCACCACGGGCCGGCAGTTCGCGCACCTGCTAATCCGCGCACACCAGGAATCGAACCAGAATCGCTTCCCCGATATCGAGCGCGCGGCGGAGAGTGTTGGCCACAAGCTGTTCCCAATGCCGGCCGACGGCATTTTCGACATCGCGAAACGACTCGGTATAAAGATCCAGTGGTTCGACAATCCGCCCTTCACGGATCGCGGCGAGGATTTGCCGCTCAAATCGCTGGTGCGTTCTTTTTACGATGCGCCGAACAAGGTGTACCTCAATCGGGCTCTCGAGAAGACGCCGGCCAGGCTTAAATTTGATCTCGCGAATCATATTGCGCACCAGGTGCTGCACGATGGCGACGGTGCCCGTGCGCCTCAGGTCTCAGGTGGTAAGACGACCGTGCGACGGGTCCAGGACGGCTCAGTGAATATCGACGCCAAGGATATTCTTTATGCGTGGCGTGACTTCGAGTGCAGCTACTTCGCGGCGGCGCTGCTGGCACCGAAGACGCCATTCCGGCAGTTTCTCGCCCGCAATGCCTACGCGATCGATTCCGGCGACGCCGTGGACCTGACAACGACACTCGTCATGCGCCGCATGCCGAGCGTTTCGCCGTATCCGCATTGGCACTATTTCGACGCCTACCCGCCGGGTAACCTGCGCGCCGTGTACCGCGGCAACGGCATCCCCCTCCCCTGGGGCAACATGACGATGATTTCCGACCCATGCCAGCACTGGGCGGTGTTTCGAATGCTCAATACGCGATCCAACAAGCCCGAGTCGCAGATCTCGGTGCTGCGCGCCGGCGATGACAAGCGCCTGTATTGCTGCCAGTCGATTCGCAGCCGCGACGCTGCCGGCAATCGTCATGTCCTTTGTGCCGGTGTCGATCTTGCTCCGGCATTGGGCTCGCAGGGGTTCGATACGTCAAAGACGATCGACATGATAGAAGCCAGTTGCAATGCGAGCGGCGGTTCCGGCCCTATTCCCGACGAGGCACGGCGCCAACTCGACAGTATCGGACGCATTTTGAACATCGGCTGGATCACGGCCGGTGCCACAAAGGATGCGACGATCATCTGCCCGCGAAGCTCGGGCTGCCCCCGCGACAAGCACTGCCTTGGCCGGATGCCGGAAAAAGCCAAGCCGCAGATCGAGGAGATCCGCGAATCAGTGTTGTCAGGATAGGGCCGACTCAGGCTGCTTTCTGAAACTGCCCGGGACTCATGCCGGTCCAGCGCTTGAAGGCGCGAGCGAAGTTACTCTGATCGGAGAACCCGATCATAAATGCGATCTCGGCCTGGGAGTAACCGCCTTCCCTGAGGTAGTGCTCGGCGAGGCTGCGACGTGTCGACTCGAGGATGTCGCGATAATTGGTGCCTTCCGCCGTCAACTGGCGTTGCAGGGTGCTCGTGCTACGGTACAGCCTGTTGGCGACGGTATCCTGGTCCGCTTTTCCGGAGGGCAGCATCCGCAAGAGTAACTGGCGAACTTCGGTCGCCACCTTGCTTTGATCGAGACTTTCCAGGTAACGCTCGGCGATTCGCGACGTCGAGTCGAGCACGTCCGGAATATGGCCGGGGAGCGGCTCATCGAATTCCTCTCTCGAAAAATAGAACTTCTCTTTGGCGTTGCCATAAGTAACCGGGCACTGCAGGAATTCATCGAGGTAATCCCGTGCCGTCTCGGGCGGAAACACGAGTTCGACTTTAAGCGGCCGCACGGGCTCGCGCTTGATGATCTCACACAGCCTGAAGAACGAGGCGATGCCCGCCTCATCGGCCGTTCGATGCACGACGATACCCGGGTCGTGAGGAGCTTCCACGAACACGACCATGTCGCCTTCATGCTGAACTTCGATGTTCGCGATCGCCGTCGACAATACATGCGCGTAACGGCACAGCCGATCGAGCCCACCTGATAGCGTCGCACTGGCCAGCCAGGCGTGGCCGAGCACGTAGAAGTCGCTCGGCTCTACCCGGCCTCCGACTTTCATGCCGAACTGTTTGTCATGCGTGATGTAGACACAGATATCCCAAAGCCTGGTCATCTTCGAGAGCGGTACTCGCGATCCGGGCCTCAGGAACTTATCTGTGTCGATACCGGCCTGCTCGAATGCCTGCGCCGGATCGATACCGTGTTCCTTCTTGAGCGTCTCCCCGATCAACCGGGCTACGCTCGCCAGTGTCGTGGGTTCGTAAAGCATGGCTCCGCATAGTGAACCCGAATCCTGCCGGCGGTACAAGCCGTTTCGCAAGTCGCGGCTAAATGCACAAACGCTGACCGGTAATGACCAGAACCCCAACCACCCCGAGCCTAAAGTGGCAGCCTGATTTCACAGGAGATGGACATGTTGAGCCTGGTCCGCAACAAACCGAACAAGTTCTCGCTTGCCGAAGCGATCCACGCCGATGTGTCCGGCTCTCTTTATGAGGCCTTCAGTTCGGAAGATGGCCTGCTCGGCAATGTCGACCGCTGGACACAGCGCAAGGTCACGATGGAAAACCTCGCCAAGATCGAGCTCGTGCTCGCGGCGGAGGACCCGGTCGAGCACTGCTACCAGAATCTCATCCGGGAGATCGACACTGAAGCCGAGACCGGCATCTACCTGGTCCGGAAAGACTCTGCAAACCGGTCATTGCGACAGCTGGCCGATGAGCCGGGCATCTCGGGCGAGCTGCACGACGCGGTGCCCACCATCGCGCCGATACTGTTCGCGGACGAGCTTGCCCATTCCGACGCTCAACTCGACCTCGTCTGGGTGACGATATCGGCACGCCATGACCGGGCCCGTGTCGATGCCGAGATTTCCCGAATTGTCATGGGTTTCCTGATGGACGATGCCGACGTAGCCGGAGATATGGCGGACGCCGTCCGAACGCTGATGTATTCGTTTCACGAGGACTTGACACGCCGGCAGTGCGAACTGCCGCTGCAGCTCGACGAAAGGCAGACGCGGGAACTCGTGTTGATGGTTGCAGAGCTCGAGAAGCGGGCTGGAAGTTATGTGGAACGGGTCGGTGAGATTTGCGACAAGGCCGGGACTCAATGAAGACCGACAGCCCTCCCACGACCATCGTTGGTGCTACCAGGACTGAGCGACAACGTGGTTTGAATCCCCCCAAGCCAACCTTTGAAACATTACGGTTGGCCGCTCGGCGGGCCCTTCGGGCCCGCCACTTTTTATTTCAGTCGATAAGAGACGACGCGGTCCGTTACTCGTTGCTCAGCCGACATGCCACCTACCGTGATCCACTGCCCTTTGAATGCTGCGAGCCCACGATGATCCATCGTCGCAGAACCCTCGACATCGATGACGCGCCAGCCCTGTTCGTCGATATCGAATAGCAATGCACCCGCGGACGGTTCGGACGGTTCGCCGTTGTAGCCGATGCCATCGTAGTTGTAAGGGTTCTCGCTGCCGCCGATAAACAACACGCCGTTCGCCGCTGGAATCCCGGCCGCCGCCATGCGATAGCGCGGCAAACCGGGATGGTAGTGGACGGTTCGCCAGTCGATGCGCCGGCTATCCTCGTCACCGATGATGCCCAAATAACAGTCCGGTACCGCCACGAAGTCGCGACCGCGATCGTCGTGCGCTTCGATAGCGATGCCGTCGCAGTAAACGATCGTGTTGCCGACGATACCGCCCGCGTGCCCGAAAACGGCAGGCCCGGGAGTCGGCGTTGCCTGATCCCAGGAATTTGTCTCGGTGTCATAGCGTTGCACGAGATTGACGTTGCCCAGGTCGTGCCAGCCACTGATCAGGTAGATGAACCGATCCGCGTAGGAGACGGCCACGGCGTCGTCCACCGGTATGGGCATCGCCGCGCGTTCCTCAAATTCACGCGTACGAGGATTGAATGCGTGGGTCCACGGCGTGGAAACCTCGGCCCCGTCCGCGTCGACCGTGTATCCGCCGAATACGTAGACAAGCTTGCCGGCACTGGCGGCAACCGACGCCAGCCTGCCGACCCCGCCCGGAACGGGCGCAGCTTCCTGCCAGCGTTTCGATCGGGAGTCATAAACGTACGTCGCCGCGAGCGTATCCGAGTGGGTCTTGCCCTCGCCCAGCCCGTTGAAACTAACGATGTACTCGCGACGTCCTGACCTGACCGCCGCGACCGCGTTGTTGCTTACCGCATTCGGCAGTGCCGGCAACGAGGAGCCCCGGACAACGGCGACGATCTCGTCGCCGGACACGATCCCGCAATAACCCAGCAGGACCAGGACAGGAATCAGTCTGGTCATCTACGCAGTCTAATACGGTCGCCGGGATTTAAATTAGTTATTGCTAAATTAATAATTTCTAATGTATTATTGGCCCACGCAGCCGGCGGGTTTGACGGATTCTGGCAAGCATGGACAAGCAACAAATCGACGACGCGCAATTGCAGGAAATGCAATCCCATGCGGCCGACGCCGCGACGTTGATGCGGGCATTCGGCAACGAGAGCAGACTCATGATCTTGTGCACCCTCGCATCCGGCGAACACTCGGTGGGTGAACTCAACGAGATCATCCCACTGAGCCAGTCAGCCCTTTCGCAGCAGCTCGCGAGGCTGCGTCGCGAAGGCCTGGTCGAGACGCGTCGCGAATCACAGGTCATTCACTATTCACTGTGTACGGGGCCGGCCGACAGGGTCATCAACGTACTGCATGATATTTTTTGCACCCCGGACCGGGGTGCTGCAACGGAGGACAACGACTGATGGATACGAACTTCGGTTTCGGTAAGCCCGTCGACCTCGACTTCGACGAAGCAATTACGACGGTGACCGAGGAACTCGGCAAGGAAGGTTTCGGTGTGCTGACCGAGATCGACGTCTCGGCCACGATGAAAAAGAAGCTCGACAAGGACATGCCGGCATACCGCATCCTCGGTGCCTGCAATCCGGCGCTCGCGCACCAGGCGGTAACGGCCGTTCCCGAGATCGGCCTGTTGCTGCCGTGTAATGTGCTGGTGCGGGAGGACGAGGACGGCCAGGTTCGCGTCAGCTTCATGGATCCCGAGAGCGTACTCGGCCTCGTTGACCATCCCGGAGTCGAACCGCTCGCAGTGCAGGTCAAGGAGAAACTGCAGCGGGTGCTGGCAGCACTATGAGCACGCCCGCGGTCACCGCCTTTTTCGATGAGGCAACGTTCACGGTATCGTATGTCGTTGCTGACACGGATACGCGTCGTGCCGCAATCATCGATCCGGTGCTCGACTTCGATCCGGCATCGGGTCGCACATCGACAGGATCAGCCGAGCAACTCGTGGCGTTTATCAGTGAGAACGGTCTCGGCGTCGACTGGATTCTCGAGACGCACGTCCATGCCGATCACCTGACCGCAGCACCTTACCTGAGGGAGAAACTCGATGGCCGTGTCGGCATTGGCAAACACGTAACTGCTGTGCAAGAGACATTCAAGGGCCTGTTCAACCTCGGAGACCTCGCCACCGATGGTAGCCAGTTCGACCTGCTGTTCGATGACGGCGATGCGTTCGACGTGGGTAACTTCGTGGGCAAGGTCATCGGTACCCCGGGCCATACGCCTGCTTGCGTCACCTACGTTGTCGGCGACGCCGCGTTCGTCGGCGACACATTGTTCATGCCGGACTTCGGCACCGCCCGGACCGATTTTCCGGGCGGAAACGCCGCGGAGTTGTACGACTCGATACAGAAAACCCTGTCATTGCCCGATGACACAAGGCTTTTCATGTGCCACGACTACAAGGCGCCGGGGCGTGACGAATATGCGTGGGAAACCTCGGTCCGAGAGCAGCGCGACAACAATATTCATATCAACGACAAGGTGTCGCGAGACGAATTCATTGCCATGCGGGAAGGCCGCGACGCTCAGCTGGGCGTGCCCAAACTGATCCTGCCATCCATCCAGGTCAATGTTCGTGCCGGCGATTTGCCGGCCCCCGAAGATAACGATATCCGTTATCTGAAGATCCCGCTCGACGCGCTGTAGCGCGGTCGCTCGGCATCGACGCATGACCGGACAAGCTCGATGAACTACGCACGCTTGTCGGACAACTACTCGGTCGCGCCGCAGATCCAGCCGGACGATGTCGAGTTTTTCGCGCGCGAAGGCTTCACGGCGCTCATCTGCAACAGACCCGATGGAGAGGACGTGGGCCAGCCGACGAGTGCCGCGATTCGAATCGCCTGTGAACAGCATGGAGTCGGGTTTCACATGCTGCCGATGCAGGGGCGTATGGTCCCCCCGGAAACGGTCCGGCAATTCCTCAACGTGATGAACGATGCATCCGGACCGGTACTCGGTTACTGCCGCAGCGGCACACGCTCGGCGATTCTCTGGCAAATCGCGTATCAAACCGTTACACGACGTTAGCCAGCCTTCCAAATCTTCGAGCACGCGCCCACAATAGGCGCGGGCATGCACGCCCGCGAGAGGAACAATAATGAATCTTGGCATCACGGACCGCCTGGAACCCATTCTGGCGGCTGTAAAGACTTTCATTCGCGAGCACGTCGATCCCGTCGATGACGAATTCCTCGCCGAAGTCGACAATGGTGGTCGCTGGACACTGTCCGAGCGGCAAGTGCAGATTCTCGACGCACTCAAAGCGGAGGCCCGCGAGCAAAACCTGTGGAACTTCTGGCTGACGGACAGCGCGCGCGGCCACGGACTCACGACCGTCGAGTACGCCTACATCGCGGAAGAAACCGGTCGCAGCCACCTGGCGGCGGAGGCATTCAATTGCAGCGCGCCGGACACCGGCAACATGGAAGTGCTCGAGCGCTATGGCTCGCCCGAGCAGAAGAAGCAGTGGCTCGAGCCGCTGCTCAAAGGAGAGATCCGCTCGGCCTATGCCATGACTGAGCCGGACGTTGCATCGTCGGACGCAACCAATATTTCAACCAGCGCAGAGCTCGAAAGCGGTACCTGGGTTATCAATGGCGAGAAGACCTATATCTCGGGAGCCGGCGATCCGCGCTGCAAGATCCTGATTTGCATGGTCCGCTCGAATCCCGATAACAACCGGCATCAACAACACTCGCAGATACTGGTCCCGGTAGACACGCCGGGCGTCGAGATCGTCCGGCCTATGCACGTCCTGGCCAGCGACAGCGCGCCACATGGTCATATGCACATTCGCTTCGACGACGTGCACGTGCCTGAGGACAACGTGATCCTCGGGCCGGGCAGAGGGTTCGAGATTGCGCAGGGCCGGCTGGGCCCAGGCCGAATCCACCACTGCATGCGCGCGATCGGCATGGCGGAAAAAGCGCTCGAACTGATGTGCATGCGCTCGGTTTCCCGTACCGCGTTCGGCCGGCCGCTCGCCAAACTCGGCGGTAACTACGATCGCATCGCAGAAGCGCGCATGGATATCGACATGGCGCGCCTGCTTACGCTGCGTGCCGCGCACGTCATCGATAACGCCGGTGTCCAGGAAGCGCAGGTCTGGATTTCAAAAATTAAAGCCGCCGTGCCGGCGATCGCTATCAACATCATCGACGACGCGATACAGATGCACGGTGCGGCAGGCCTTTCCCAGGACTTCCCGCTCGCGGTTATGTACACGCATGCCCGGACGCTGCGGCTGGCCGATGGGCCGGACGAAGTGCACCGCATGGTGGTCGCACGTAACGAGCTGCGTCCTTACCTGCAGGCACAGCGCGGCTGAAATTCGAAACATCCCGAAGAGATACAGTAATGACGAATACGATCAAAACCGAAGACCTGCCCGCACTGGCCGGGCAGACAATGGAGCCGTCCGACTGGCTTGAAATAGCACAAGAGCGCGTCAACCAGTTTGCGGACGCGACCAACGACCACCAGTTCATTCACGTCAAACCGCTGAAGGCAAAACTGACACCCTTCGGTGGCACTATCGCACACGGCTTTCTCACGCTATCGCTGATTACGGACCTGATCACCGACACTGCGCCCGTTCCGAAAGGCCTGAAGATGACCATCAACTACGGCTCGGACAAGGTGCGCTATATCGCCCCGGTACGTGTTGGCAAACGCATTCGCGCACATCAGAAAATCGCCGAGGTCACAGAGAAAAAACCGGGTCAGTGGCTCGTCAAGACTGAAGTTACAATCGAGATCGAAGGCGAAGACCGGCCGGCGCTCATCGCCGAGATCCTGATGATGCACTTCGTCTGATATACGACCGAGGACAAGAAACATGCGCGAAGCAGTAATCGTATCCACGGCCCGCACACCGATCGGCAAAGCCTATCGCGGCGCATTCAACAACACCCAGGCGCAGCAGCTCGGCGGCCATGCCATCAGGCACGCCGTCGGGCGGGCCGGTCTCGATCCAGCGGAAGTCGAGGACGTGGTCATGGGCTGTGTGCTGACGCAAGGTTCGCAGGGCGGCAACATAGCGAGACAGGCCGCGCTTGCGGCAGGACTACCGGTTACAACGGCAGGAATGACTGTCGACAGGCAGTGCTCGTCGGGAATGATGGCGATCGCGGTTGCGGCAAAGACGGTCATCGTCGATAACGCCGACATCATGGTCGGCGGCGGTCTCGAATCCATCAGCCTCGTACAGAACGAGCATATGAACACGTTCCGGGCCAAAGACGGCCAATTACTCGAGACGCACCCGCACGTCTACATGCCGATGATCGACACGGCCGAGGTCGTTGCGGCGCGTTACGGCATCAGCCGCGAGGCGCAGGACGAATATGCACTGCAAAGCCAGCAACGTACGGCCGCTGGTCAGGAGGCAGGCCGATTCGACGATGAGATTGTGCCCATGCCGTCGAACAAGGGTGTCATGAACAAGGAAACCGGCGAGATCACCTTTGACGATGTCGTGCTCGAGAAGGACGAGGGCAACCGGCCGACAACAACACTCGAAGGGCTGGCGGGCCTCGCGCCCGTTCGCGAGAACGGCTACATCACCGCGGGCAACGCAAGCCAGTTGTCCGATGGCGCATCCGCTGCTGTCGTCATGGAAGCGAGCGTCGCCGCGAAGCGCGGGCTCGAGCCGTTGGGCATCTACCGCGGAACGGCCGTGGCCGGCTGCGAACCTGACGAAATGGGTATCGGTCCGGTGTTCGCCGTGCCCAAGCTGCTCGCACGCATGGGCCTGAAGATGGACGATATCGACCTTTGGGAACTCAACGAAGCGTTCGCGGTGCAGGTACTCTTTTGCCGCGACAAGCTCGGCATCCCGGGCGACATTCTCAATGTCGATGGCGGCGCGATCTCGATCGGTCACCCTTACGGTATGTCTGGCGCACGCCTTGTCGGCCATGCCCTGATCGAGGGCAAGCGCCGTGGCGCAAAATATGTCGTATGCACGATGTGCATTGGTGGAGGTCAGGGCGCCGCGTCACTTTTCGAAATCGCCTGATGCGGGCACTCGTTTGCAAAGCTTACGGATCGCCCGATGATCTGGTCGTCGAGGAATTGGACGATCCGGTTGCGGCGGCCGGTGAGATCGTCGTCGACATTCGGGCGGCAGGCCTCAATTTTCCGGACGTGCTCGTGATCGGCGGGCAATACCAGGTCAAAACGCCACCACCATTCATTCCAGGTCACGAGGCTGCTGGCGTCGTGAGAAGCCTGGGAAACGGCGTCGAAAGTTTCGCGATCGGCGACAAAGTTATCATCACACCTTCGGGCGGCGCGTTCGCCGAACAGTGCGCGGTCGATGCCCGTCTTGCGATGCACATTCCCGGCGGCCTCGACTACTGCCAGGCCTCCGGATTCACGATCACCTACAGCACCAGTTACCACGCGCTACACCAGTGTGCGTCTGTGCAACCGGGCGAGTCTGTGCTGGTGCTCGGCGCTGCCGGTGGCGTCGGGATCACGGCTGTCGAGATCGCGAAGGCGATGGGCGCGCGCGTAATTGCCGCCGCCAGCAGTGACGAGAAGCTCGAGTTCGCGGTATCGGCAGGCGCCGACGATACGATCAATTACTCGGACGTGTCGCTCAGGGATGCGATAACAGAGATAACCGCTGGCAAGGGTGTCGACATCGTCTACGACCCGGTCGGTGGAGAACTCGGCGAAAACGCCCTGAAGACTCTGACTCGCAACGGTCGCTACCTCGTAATCGGTTTCGCGAGCGCCAGAATTCCCGCGTTTCCGGCCAACCTCGTGCTGTTGAAGGAAGCCGCCATTATCGGCGTGTGGTGGGGCCCGTGGGCGGGCAGGAATCCCGCTGTCCAGGCGCAGAACCTGGCAGCCATGGGGGCGATGATTGCGGACGGCCGCCTGCAGCCGCGCGTCACCGGATCCTATGCACTCGAAGAATACAGGGATGCATTTCGAGCGATCACGACCCGCCGCGTCCGCGGCAAGGTCGTCTTTGTAAATTAGCGAAAAAAGGGGTTCGACCCTACTTCTCTAGCCGAGAGTTGCGCCGCCATCCATTACGAGCGTCGTGCCCGTCGTGTAGGCGGCCTCGTCCGATACGAGGTACAACACACCGCCCACCATGTCGTCGGGTTGCCCTGCTCGTGGCACAGGCAGTCTCGCCAGCCACTTCTGCACGCCGGGATCGCTGGTCAGCGCTTCGGCAAACTTCGTTTCGACAACACCTGGCAATATCGCATTGACACGAACGCCACTCTGTCCGTATTCGCGCGCGAAGGTCTTCGTCAGGCTGACGAGACCGGCCTTGGTCATCGAATATACTGCCTGACCCTGCATCGACAGCAGTGCCGCAATCGACGCCACGTTGACGATCGCACCACCGCCCGACTCGATCATCAGCGGCACCGCATGACTCATGAAGTAGTAAGGCCCCTTGAGATTGACGGCGACCGTCTTGTCGAAGGCCTCAGGCGGCAATCCCGCAGCCGGTCCGTAATACGGATTCGCGGCGGCGTTATTGATCAGGATGTCCAGCCTGCCGCACTCGTCACGAATAAGGCCCATCAGTGCTTCAATCTGGCCGAGATCCCCGGCGTTGCAGGTGTGCGCAAGAGCCTCGCCGCCTGCCTCGCATACCGCGTCGGCGACCGCCTGCACAGATTCGATCTTGCGGCTCGTGCATACAACCTTTGCACCGCAAGCGGCCAGGCCGTGCGCTATTGCCTCACCGATGCCGCGTGAGGCACCGTTGACCAGGGCAACCTTGCCCGACAGGTCCGTTTTCATCCGTCTTCTCCCATGAGTTCCCGGCGGAATCGTTGCATGCCGGCAATCCAGCGATCGTGATCATTCGCCTTGCGTTGAAAGTAGGTTGCGACCTGTGGATGCGGAAGAATCATGAAGCGCCCTTCCTCGATGCCGTCGACGATGCAATCTGCAACCTCGGCCGGCGCCAGGATACCGTCGACATCATTGCCACCGAAACCGCCGTCGACTGTCTCCGCATCGTCTTCGATGCCGATCATACGCGTTGCCACGGCCTGCGGGCAGACGACCGAAACCCGGACCCCCTGCTCCCCGTGTGTGATTGCCAACGACTCGGAGAATGCGACGGCAGCATGTTTGCTTGCCGAATACGCAGCGTCGCCGATCTGACTCAGCAGACCTGCCGCCGAGGCGATGTTCACAAGGTAACCGCCGCCGCGTTCGATCATGCGTGGCAACAATGCGCGCGCCGCATAGACGTGCGCCATCACATTGATGTTCCAGCACTGCTCCCAGCGGTCGTCGACGGGATTCATGCCGCCTTGTTTCGATGCCGCGCTGCCATCAGCGTCACCATGGCCGACGCCAGCGTTTGAAACGAACAGGTCGATCGATCCGATATCGCGCTCCGTCGATTCGACGAGCGCCTGTACCGCTGCTTCGTCGCTGACGTCTATCACGTGCGCAACGCCGTCGATCTCCGTAGCAACGGCCGCGGCGGCTTCGGCTTCGAGATCCGCGACAACCACACGAACGCCGTCATTGCTTAGTCGGCGGCAAATCGCGCGACCGATGCCGTGCCCGCCGCCTGTAACGACGGCTATTCGGATTGGTGTTGTTTTGGTCAGAGCTTGTCCTTCAGCGAATAGTAAAACATCCCCAACACCATACCGGGATAGCGCAGCAACGTACCGCCGGGAAACGTGTGTATCGGCAGGCTCGCCATGACGTCAAAGCGCTCCGCGGTGCCGGCGATGGCCTCGGCGATTACTTTGCCGGCAAAATTCGCTATCGAAATTCCGTGTCCCGAATAGCCCTGCGCAAAAAACAGGTTCGGCGACAAGCGGCCAAAGTGCGGCAGGCGATTGACCGTTACCGACAAGGTTCCGCCCCAGGCGTAGTCGACTGCCGCATCTTCGAGTTGCGGGAATAGCTCCAGCATATAAGGCCTGACGAATCCCAGGATGTCTTTCGGAAATCCCGGACGGTAGTTTTCGCCGCCGCCATAGAGCAGACGATGATCGTCCGAGAGCCTGAAGTAGTTGACGACGAAACGCGTATCGTGGACTCCGAATCGGCCGTTGATCAGTTTCCCCGCCCGCGCATCGCCCAGTGGTTCTGTCGCGATCATGAAATTGTTGATCGGCATGATCTTGCCGGCGACGCGCCGTTCGAGTTTGCCCAGATAACCGTTGCAGGCGAGCACGATGAATGACGAACGCACGGTACCCGTGGCGGTACTGACCGTCGCGGGATCGTTGCGCGTGTATCCCGTGACTTGCGAGTTCTCATGAATTTTGACACCTGCGTCCCGTGCGGCTCGCGCCAGGCCGAGAACGTAATTGAGCGGATGCAACGCTGCCGCCTGCCCATCCCAAATCCCTTCGAGAAACGTATCCGTTGCCACCATTTCCCGCACTTCTTCCTTGCTCAACGCGCGGCAATGCGGATAGTCGTAACGCGCGGCGAGTACGTCGGAGAGTTCGGCTGGCCAACCACAGTAACTCGCCTTGTGTATTCCCTCGACCTGCCCGCTCTGTAAATCGCAGCCGATATCGTGTTTGGCGACGCGACCGCGTATCTCCGCCTTCGCCGCTTCGGCGAAGTCCCACAGCAGGCGTGCTCGCTCCTTGCCGAACTGCGACTCCATCTCGAGGACGTCCTTGCGCTGCCCGCTGCCTACCAATCCGCCGCAGCGCCCCGACGCGCCGAAACCGATGCGTTCGGCTTCCAGGAGCACGACGTCGAAACCGGCCTCCGCGAGGTTCAATGCGGCCGAAACGCCGGTGAAGCCGCCGCCGATGACACAGACGTCAGCCTGCACCGCGCCATGCAGCGGCGGATGTTCGACCGCATCGAGCGCCGTCGCCGCATAGTAACTGTCGGGATGGCCTGGACCTGCCGCAACCGGCTTTGAGTTGTCCATCTGCATTTCGACCAAGAGTATCGACAAGATTGCCAACGTCAACCGGGCGCTGCGGACCAGCGGTGCCCGCATGGGGGGGAGCGGCTGCTATAGTGATGACCGTCGCCACAGGCAACGAGTAGGGGGATTCTCGTCATGAGCAGAAAGGCTGGGCGTAGAAAGATGACGCGGCGCACTGTCGCGCGTCACCTCGGTACACTGGCCGGCGGTACTGCCTTGCTCGGCCCGGGTATTGCGCAGGCGCTCCTGGCAACGCCGTCACAGACTCAGGGCCCGTTTTACCCACCGAAACCGCATGCGGAGACCGACATTGACCTGACATTGCTCGACGGTCATGCGGAACACGCG
>Ga0070726_10001975_pt1 | contig 19291 bp, 18 predicted proteins | sample tdAd471_FD_67275 | JGI IMG/M metagenome (GOLD analysis project Ga0070726, IMG submission 67275) | Marine sediment microbial communities from the Atlantic coast under amendment with organic carbon and nitrate - tdAd47.1 | ecosystem: Environmental > Aquatic > Marine > Coastal > Sediment | place... | reverse complement strand
GCTTTGGCTCGATAGGGGAAGCTGTCGGCCGCCGCGTTCAGGTGCTGGGCGGTCATGTCATGGGCGTGCGCCGTTCGCCCGGCCCGGCGGAAGGGGCAGACCATATCGTGCCGCCATCCCTGATCCATGAGGAACTCGGCAAGGCGGACATTGTGCTTCTGAGTCTTCCTCTGACGGAGGATACGGAAGGTATGGCAGATGCCGATTTCTTTGCGGCCATGAAGCAAGATGCGCTGTTCATGAATATGGGCCGAGGCGGGCTGGTGAAGGAAGACGAATTGATTGCGGCACTGGATGTGGGGCGGCCCGCCTTTGCAGCCCTGGATGTGACGGTGGAAGAACCATTACCTCAGGAAAGCGCGCTATGGCATCATCCGAAAATCGCCATTACTCCGCATGACAGCTCTATGACTCCGGGCACGGATCACCGCGCAGATGAAACTTTCCTCGACAATCTTGAGCGTTATCTGAATGGCAAACCTATGAAGCACCTTGTCGATCCAAAAGTGTTTGAGACCGCTTAGGGCGGAACTTCCGCCCATCCCAACCATTCTTTCGGTAGCCAATCAAACTATCGGAGGAACACCTATGTCTTCATTCAGGGTACGTGCGCTGCTTGTCGGCGGATCTGCCATTGCCATCGCCGCCTGTGCATCCGCGCAAAATCAGACAGTACTGGCGGATGCCGAGTCGATGTCTGTCAAAGGCACGCAAGGTACAGTTCTGACTGCTGAGCTGCTTGAGACATTTGACGGGGCATGGGCCATGGCCTTCCTGCCGGATGGCCGCGCGCTTGTGACGGAGCAGGATGGTGATCTCTGGCTGCTGGACAAGACCGGCGCAAAGGCTGGCAAGATTTCCAATGTGCCAGCTGTCACGCCAAGAGGTCAGGGCGGCCTAGGCGATATCATCGTGCACCCGGACTTTGCCAGCAATGGCATTGTCTTCATCTCGTATGTCGAGCGTGATGCAGAGAATGATGAACTCAGCGGTGCTGCTGTAGAGCGCGCCAAGCTGACACTGACGGAAGATGGTGGCAGCCTGTCGGAGCGCGACATCATCTGGCGCCAGTCCCCCAAAGTGAAAGGCAATGGCCATTATGGTCACCGCCTCGTCATTGCGCCGGACGGCCATTTGTTTATCACATCGGGCGAGCGCCAGAAATTCACCCCTGCCCAGAACATGGCAATGAATCTCGGCAAGATCATCCGCATCAATCAGGATGGCAGCGTGCCGGAGGATAACCCATTTTACGGAAACGGTGCGGCGGCGGACCAGGTCTGGTCCCTGGGGCATCGCAACCCGCTAGGCATCGCATTTGATGGTGATGATCAGCTCTGGGCTGTTGAGATGGGCCCGAAGGGCGGCGATGAGCTGAACCTGATCGTCCGTTCAGAGAATTATGGCTATCCGCATGTTTCAGAAGGAGACCATTATAGCGGCAAGCCCATTGCGACCCATGCTAGCACCCCGATCTATGAAAATCCCGCCATTGCCTGGAATCCGGTCATCAGCCCGGCAGGCCTGATATTCTATGATGGCGAGATGTTTGCGGACTGGAAGGGCAATGCCTTTATCGGCGGACTGTCTTCGAAGGCGTTGATCCGCGTCAGCTTCGAGACCGAGAAAACCGATAATCTTGGACAGCCCCCGAAGCCCTCTCAGACAGAGCCGGTTGCGTCTGAAGCTGAACGCTATGAATGGGGTGAGCGCATCCGCGAGGTCGAGCAGGGGCCGGATGGCGCGCTCTATGTCCTGGAAGATGAAAATGGTGGGCGCCTCGTCCGCCTTACACCCGGGGCGTAAGGCGGCAGCGCCTATCCCGGTCAGGCGTTGACGGAGACTTTCATGCTGGAAACGCGGTCAATCGCGGCCTCGGCATCGCGCATGATGTCAGCCACGATGTCCGCGACCGGCTTTACCTCTTTCACGCCCCCGGCAGACTGGCCCATGGCAAAGCAGGATTTGTCTTCGTCCAGTTTGGTCTCGTCCGTGATCCCGCCAATGCCGCCAATAACGCCGGTCTGGGTGGAGTGGATCGCCTGTTGCGGGAAGGGCTGTATGTCCTCAGGGCGGCTTTCCCAATCCTTGATATATTCGTTCGTCCGGCAGCGCATCGGCTTGCCGGAATAACACCGTGTACGGGTTGTGTCCGTATCGCCTGCGCCAACTACAGTATCCTTGTACATCTGCGCCGCGTGAGCTTCGGTGGAGGCGATAAAGCGCGTTCCCATCCAGACGCCGCAGGCGCCGAGAGAAAGAGCTGCGGCCAGCCCGCGTCCATCATATATACCGCCTGCGGCGATCACAGGAATGTTCACCGCTTCCACAGCCTGCGCCACCAGCGGCATCGTGCCGACGAGGCCTGTATGGCCGCCGCCTTCGCCACCTTGCAGGATCACGGCATCGCAGCCTGCCTGTTCGGCCTTGATGGCATGTTTCACTGCGCCGCCGACAACCATCACCTTCACATTGGCTTTCTTCAGGCGCTCCATGATCGGCATCGGCACGCCGAGGCCTGCCACAAAGCTGTCCGCGCCATTATTGATGATGACGTCCACGCTCTCTTCCAGGCTTTCCGGGCTGGCCGCCAGCAGGTCCACCCCGAACGGGCGGTCCGTCAGCTCACGGACGCGTTTCATCTGCCCTTCGATAAAGTCTGGTGTCGTGCCGGCCATGCCCAGTACGCCATAGCCGCCTGCATTGCACATAGCGGCGCATACTTCCGCATAAGACACGCCGCCCATGCCAGCCAGCATGATCGGGTGATCGATATTCAACATTTTAGTCAGGGCGGTTTGCAGGGCCATGTCGCGTGTCTCCTCAATAGTATTATCGTGTTTTCAGGCACGGTATTCAGCCGCCCTCGCGTCAACGCAATAGGGCTTTGAGAGAAGTCTGTGGTACGTATGATGCCGCATTCTAGCCTTCCTGCTAAGGTATAGGATTGTCATCTGTCGAATGTGGCCGACAGGAAGATACAAGGGAGGTCCACATGAAGAGAACGCTCGCTGTAGCGGCTGTGCTGTCTGTTTTGGTTTCGCCCGCAATAGCCCGTGAACAGGGCGAAGAAGCGACAGCGCCAGCCAGCCATGATGCGCTGTCTGCGGAGGTCCATGATAGTCTGGCAGAGATGACGGTGGAGGAGATCAGTTCGGCACAGCCAGCCGAGTCCGTCATGATGACCGAGGCTGAAATGGGAGAAGAGGTTGAGATCATTGATTCTGATCAACAGGAAACAGAAGTTGAGGAAACTGGCTATTTCGAATCGGAAGTCGATGAAACAATCGTGCCCGATGATGCCGAATAAGCATTCCGAAGCCTGCAAAACTGCCTATTAAGAGCGCTAAATCGCTTTTCGTCTTAAGGATTTAGGCGAAATCTGGTGCGGATTGCGTCAAATTTAAATTATCTTTTCGTCATGGGCGACAGATGGTAATGATCTGCCCGGTCATTTTTGACCTCAAGTAGGGGAACTACATTATGAAACAATTCCTGATCATGGGTGCCGCTGCCCTCGTGCTTGCTGCTTGCAGCGCTGAAGAGAAGGCACCTGCCGAAGACACCACGGTGAGCGAAAGCATCGAAGATGCTGCAGATGATGCTGCTGATGCCATGGACGATGCCGCCGATGAGGTGGGTGATGCCATGGACGAAGCTGGCGACAACATGGAAGAAGCTGCTGATGACGCTGCAGACGCCATGGATGATGCCGCTGACGAAGCTGAAGAAGCTTACGAAGATGCCACCGACGGTGAGCCGGAATAAGTCTGGCTCCACTGTCAGATACTGAAAGGGCTGCCCCATCGGGCAGCCCTTTTTGTTTGGCTTGAAGTCTGGGTCAGCAGAATCAGAATTTGGAATACGCCCCATCAATCAGCAGCGTGTCGCCGGAATGGAACTTCGATGCGTCCGAGGCGAGATAAACCGCAATGCCGCCAAAATCCTCCGGCTCACCCCAGCGCCGGATCGGGACGCGGGAGATGACCTTGCTGTTGAACACGTCGCTGCCTTGGCCGCCCTCGGTCATGTCGGTCGCGATCCAGCCGGGCAGAACAGAGTTCGCGCGGATTTTGTAGCGGCCATACTCGACTGCGATGGCGTTCATCATGGCGATCAGGCCGCCCTTGGTATGGCCATAAGCCTGGTTGCGCGCTGCACCTGACAGGGCCGCCAAAGAGGCTGTGCCGACCAGGCTGCCACCCGGATCACCCGCCTTGGCGCGCTTGACCATGGATTTGGCCGCCTCACGCAGCGTGAGGAAGGCGCCTTCGGAGTTGATGCGCTGATTGAAGCGCCAGGTTTCGAGCGACATTTCTTCAAAGGAAGACGCGCCCCGGCCAACGCCTGCATTGGCGATACAGGTGTCGATACGGCCGAATTCTTCTTCACTCTCTGCCATCGCCTTGATGACAGCGTCCTCGTCGGCCACATCGACCTGCCACGCTTTTGCCCGGCCGGTACCCAGGCCTTCCAGCTTTTTGACGGCGGCGTCATTGTCTTCTGCCTTACGGCCCCAGATGACGACATTGGCATTGGAAGCTGCGAGCGCTTCGGCCATACCCAGGCCAATGCCCTTGTTGCCGCCGGTCACGACGCAGACTTTGCCAGTCAGGTTGAAGGGGGCGTAAGTCATATGGGTCTCCTCAGATTGTCATTTTTGGTTTTGACGCACTTCAGAGGTATGACGTAAGGGCGGTCAAGCCCCAGCCGGATCCAGAACGATTTTCCGTGCCGCTTCTATGATGCGCCGTGTCTCGTCCCATAGCCGCAGGCTGGCGAGCTTCTCCGGGCTGATCCATTCGGCATGGGCAGCATCGTCACCCGCGCACGGTTCTCCGGCGGTCCAAATGGCGGCATAGTCGAACAAGACATAATGCCGGGTCACATCGCCGGAGGTGCGGGAATGGAATATGCCGTCCACCACATCGACCAGCCCGGCAATTCTGGCCTCGACGCAGGTTTCCTCGTGCAGCTCTCGCAAGGCGGCGTCTGCGGACCGCTCGCCGGGTTCGATTCGTCCGCCTGGCAGTGACCAGTCTCCCTTCAGGGGTTTGGTTCCTCTCTGGATCAGCAGGACATCCTCGCCCTTGAAGCAGACAGTGCCGACCGCGGGCACAGGTTCTCTGGCTTCGCGTCCAAAGCTCATCAGGCTTCACACTGATGGCGCAGCTGTTGCAGTTCGTTTGTCAGGTCTTCATCTGTCCGTGCGAACGGATTGCCCATCATTTTCTGTACCTTGCCGAGCAGGGGCAGGCGCAAAAGCGGTAGAACAGATGGGTCCTGCCGGACCAGCCCGAGCGCCCTGATGATGTCTTTGTCCTTAAGGGCGTCAATAACGCCATCAAACACAATCGCGCGGCGAATGGACTTCAGGCGTGCGGCATGGGCGGCGGTCACTTCCGCATGCGGAGTAGGCTGGCACATCGCGGCTTCGGCAGCAGCGCGCAATGCGTCCAGGGATTTTGCATCCAGCCGATGGGAAATCGAACGGTCATGCTTGCGATAGAAATACATGGCCTCGGGCAGAGACATCATCCGTGCCCCGGCAGACAGAAGCCGTACGATCAGGTCGTAATCCTCTCCGATCCGCATGTTTTCATTGTATCGGATATTGTTCGTGTCGAGACAGCGGCGCCGGATCAGCGGCTTGGCATAGCCAAGCTGGCTGCCGCGCCCATACAGCATGTTGGCCTTGATATATTCGCACTCCATGATGCGTCCGGGGCGATACTTCAGGTCCCCCTCCAGCATGGTGGTAATGTCAGGCTCGCCGTCATTCTGGAAGATGGCCAAATCGTCAATCATGATGTCAGCCTTGGTGCTGATCGCGGCTTCCAGCATGTACTGCAGCCGGTGCGGCGAGATCAAATCGTCGCTGTCGACAATGGCAATCCATTCGCCGCGCGCCTGGTCCAGGGCGTGATTGCGCACCGGGGCGGGGCCGCCAAAGCGCGTGCCGCTGAACACGCGCAGCCGTGGGTCCTGACGCGCCATCTCTTCCGCCAGCGCCACACTGCCATCGCTGGAGCCATCATCCACAAGGATCAGTTCAATATTGGTCAGCGTCTGGTTCAGGACAGACCGGATGGCGCCCTTCAGATACGCTTCGCAATTATAATTCGCCATGATGACCGAGATGGCCGGCGAGGGGGATGGCGCTTTAGACACGGTGTTTGCCCTGTTCATTCTGCATGATCACGCGGCTGTTATCGCAAGCCCTGTGCCAATTTCGTTCAAAATCAGGGCGACAGGGCCATATCTGCCCTTCGCAGTGCGAGCCTGTTGATACGTGTGTCATATGCGCGTGGTGAGGTCTCATTAAGACGGCGCTTGCAAGATTGGTTTGGCCAGAGAGTAACAGGGATTTCACCATGGCAAAGCAGAAGCGCAAACATATCAGTCTCGCTTTGCAGGGCGGCGGCGCTCACGGGGCCTATACGTGGGGTGTGCTTGACCGCCTTTTGGACGATGAGTGCATTGAAATATCAGCGATTTCTGCAACATCTGCAGGCGCGATCAATGCCGTCGCCTTCGCCGATGGCTTTGCGCGTGACGGGGCTCAGGGAGCAAAAGACAGGCTTGCTGCTCTATGGGAGGATGTCTCCCGCACAAGCGGCAATCTTATGCCCTTCGGCGCGCTCGGCCCTGTTGTCTTTGCCTATGCCAGCGCGATGCAGAGCCTTGCAAGCCCCTATGATCTCAACCCGTTCAATCTGAACCCCTTGCGCGAGGTACTCGACCGCAATGTCGATTTCTCGAATGTCGACGCCTCGGGCATCCAGTTGTTTCTCTCCGCAACAAATGTGGAGAAGGGGCGTGTCAAAGTGTTCAGCGATGGAGACATCTCCCTCGATGCCGTGCTTGCCTCCGCCTGCCTGCCGCAGACCTTTCAGGCGGTCGAGATTGACGGAGATGCCTTCTGGGATGGCGGCTATATGGGCAATCCCAGCCTGTTCCCGCTGATCTATTCCGGCGCGCCGCGCGATGTGCTGTTGGTCATGTTGAACCCGATTGCGCGGGAAGGCGTGCCCAAGCAGGCCGGCGAGATTCAGGATCGGATCAACGAGATCAGCTTCAACGCCTCCCTGATCGGAGAGCTGCGCGCCATTGCCTTTGTCCAGCACCTGATTGATGGTGGCATGCTGAAGGAATCCATAATGAAGAAATACCGCCGTCTGAACATCCATGCGATACGCGGCGGTCAGGACCTTCTGGATTTCAGCCTGCGCACCAAATACGATACCAGCTGGACCTTCCTGACACAGCTGCGCGATCTGGGGCGGGCAGCGGCAGACCAATGGGTGGGGGAGTGCTCCCACCATGTCGGGCAGAAAACCTCCAATGTTGATCTGCGCAAGGAGTTCCTGGACGGCTAGGCGCGCTTCAGGAACCAGATGCGGGCCGCGCCATAGTCGCGTGTTTCTATGATCGTCCAGCCATCGGGCGCGATCATCTCGTCCGCGCCGGTCTCGACAATGGCCAGCGCGTCGTCGGTCAGCCAGTTGCCGGAGACGAGGCAGGCAAGCGCAGGCCCGGCAAGATCCTTGTGATAGGGCGGGTCCAGAAAAGCCAGCGTGAACGGGCTGCCGACGCCGGCCGGTTTTTCGCCAAGGTCTGTCGCGCTGCGCCGGTGCAGGCGGGTGTTTCCGTAAAGGCCCAGCGTTTCGATATTGTCGCGGATTGTGCCGCGCGCGCCATGATCTGTTTCCACAAACAGGCAGAAGGCTGCGCCCCGGCTCATTGCCTCCAGGCCCAGCGCGCCAGAGCCCGCGAACAGGTCGATCACCCGTGCGCCCTCAATCGCCGGCGCCCAGTCGGCATGGGCCAGCATGTTGAAGATGGATTCCCGCGCGCGGTCGCCCGTCGGCCGTGTCCCTTGACCCTTCGGCGCGGCAATGGCGCGGCCCTTGTGCTCTCCGGCGATGATACGCATGTGGCAAACCAATCCCTTTACTTTCCGCCCGTGTAAGGCGATCCACTCTTGATGACAATTCTCGCTGATCCGATGGAGCGTGCGCTCGATCTTGCCCGGCAGGCCGCCGAGGCGGGCGAGGTGCCTGTCGGGGCCGTGATTGTTGATCCGGAGACTGGCGCGATTGTGGGGGAAGGTTTTAACCGGCCGATTGCCGGGCATGACCCGACCGCCCATGCAGAGATTGTCGCCCTGCGCCGCGCGGCTGAGCAACTCGGCAATTACCGTCTTACGGGACTGCATCTTTATGTGACGCTTGAGCCCTGTGCCATGTGCGCAGGCGCGATCAGCCTTGCGCGCATCGGCAAGCTCGTCTTTGCTGCGTGTGATCCGAAAGGCGGGGCGGTGATTCATGGCGCGCGCTTCTTCGAGCAGCCAACATGCCATTGGCGGCCGGAAGTCGAGCAGAATGAAGCGGCGGGGGAAACTGCCAGCACGCTGCTCAAGGATTTCTTCAAGGCGCGCCGCGCCTGAGCATTATTACTCGTTCTGTCGTGCGCAGTGCGACGATCAGAGAACAAGATGAAGGGGCACATGGCGGAGCCGGTACACGACATACTGATCAAGGATACGCTGGTCTTCCTGTTTGCGGCGGGCGTTGTCGTTCCGGTTTTTCGGTATTTGAAATTGCCTGCGGTGGTCGGCTTCATGTTGGCCGGTATCGCGCTGGGGCCCTACGCACTTGGCTCCCTGACAGGGGAGTATCATTGGCTGGAATATGTCTCGATCTCGGAACCTGCCGCTGCGGCCCCCTTTGCGGAACTCGGCGTACTGTTCCTGCTATTCCTGCTGGGATTGGAATTCTCGTTTGAGAAACTCTGGGGGTTGAAGCGCGCCGTGTTCGGGGCGGGCGGCCTGCAGGCCGGCCTCAGTGCGCTCGCCATTGGCGGCGTAGCCTGGCTGATTGGTCTGCCGCCAGCCGCTGCCATAATCTGCGGCCTCGCACTCGCCCTGTCCTCCACCGCCATCGTGATGCAGCTGCTGATCGAGCAGAAGCAGGCGACCCAGCCTGTCGGCCGTGCAGCGCTCAGCGTCTTGCTGTTTCAGGACATTCTCGTTGCGCCGATCCTGATCTTTGTGGGCTTTGTGAACCTTGACGCTGGCGCCAACATCACAGGGGTCCTGCTGGAAGCCCTGTTCAACGGTGTCGTGGCCATTCTGGTCATTCTGGTGATCGGGCGCTTCGGCTTGCGCCGCATGTTCCGTCTCGCTGCGTCGGCTGGCGGGCGAGACTTCCTGATGGCGCTGACGCTGCTGACCGTGGTCGGCGCGGCGGCCATCACCGCAAGCGCGGGGCTGTCGCTCGCGCTGGGGGCTTTCCTGGCCGGCCTTCTGCTGGGCGAGACCGAGTTCAAGCATCAGACCGAAGTGGACCTTGAGCCCTTCAAGGGCATCTTGCTCGGCCTGTTCTTCATGACCGTGGGCATGAGTCTGGATTTGCCCTCCATCATGTCACAGCCCTTGGTCATTCTCGGCGGACTGGCGGCACTGTTGGTGGCGAAGCTGGTGATTGGCTTTGTAGCGCTGCGCTTCTTTGCCGGGCCTACGCCTATGTCTATTGAGGCGGCTTTCCTGCTCGCACCAGCCGGGGAATTTGCCTTCGTCGTCATCACTGCGGCCACCGCTATTGGCGCGCTTCCGGCTGAGCCTGCAGGCCTCATGGCGGCGATTGCAGGCCTCTCCATGCTGCTGATCCCGGTGCTGGGCAAGGCGGGCAGCCTGATAGCTGGCCGCCTGCGCGGCGCGGAACCTGCGCATGTGCTGGAAGAGGATTTCTCGGAGCTTGAGGGACACGTCATCATTGCCGGCTTTGGCCGGGTCGGGCAGGCGGTCGCGCGCATCATTGGTGCCGAAGAGGCGGAGATCGTCGCGCTGGAGCGCAGCGCCTATAATGTTGCACGGGCCCGGGATGCAGGCTGGCGGGCTTTCCTGGGGGATGCTGCCCGCCCCGAAATCCTGCACAGTGCCGGGGCTGATGGGGCCAGCCTGTTCGTGGTCACGGTGGATGACGTCAATGATGCCGAGGCGATGGTGAGAGCCTTCCACCAGCTGCGCCCGGAAGTGCCGATCATTGCCCGCGCACGAGACCGGGAACACGCCGCTCGCCTGCAGGAGGCCGGCGCGCGCGACGTGATCCCGGATGCCATCGAGTCCGGCCTGCAAATGGCTGGCCGGACGCTGCATCAGTTTGGCTATGATGAGGAAACTGTACGCGACCGCCTGGCGGCCGAGCGCGACGAGGAATATCGCCGCGCCTCGACCTGAGACTTATCCGATCCAGCGCGCCGTCTGCGCTAGCAGCCACAGGCCGATGATCAGGAACAGCAGCGCTGCAATCATGCGCACAACATTTAGCGGCACACGCTTGATCAGTTCATGCCCGAGGAACACGGCCGGCACATTGGCCAGCATCATGCCGAGCGTCGTGCCCATCGTGACGTAGAAGATATTCTCGAACTGCGCACCCAGCGCCACGGTCGCGATCTGTGTCTTGTCGCCCATCTCGACCAGGAAGAACGCAATTGTCGTCGTCAGGAATGCCCCGAACCGAGCCGGTTTGCTCTCCATGTCATCGTCCAGCTTGTCCGGGATCAGCGTCCAGGCCGCCATGGCGATGAATGAGATGGCCACGATGTAGCGGAACCATTGCCCATCGAGGATGGATGCAACCTGAGACCCGACCAGAGCCGCCAGAAAGTGATTGGCCACAGTCGCGACAAAGATGCCGAGAATGATGGGAACCGGCCTGCGGAATTGCGTCGCCAAGACGATGGCCAGCAATTGCGTCTTGTCGCCAATTTCGGCGAGCGTGACCACGGCAGTGGAGGTGAAAAAGGCTTCCATATGAACAAGTCTCCTGGCCGGGCAATTCTTGACGCAATGACACCTTCATCCCGTGCCCGGCCATGAGCAGGAATGCGGTGTCATTGGTCTCGCCCGAGCGGTTGCCCGCTCCCTTCGCGCCACGGTCTGCTGACCGAGTATGTTGACACGGAGGCCCGGTCTGTCGACCGACTGGCTACTCCCCAAGTGACGGCCCCTCCTAGTGGGATCGTTTCAGCTTTGCAAGTCGGGATCGATTTCGGTGACGATTTTCCGGATCAGGCCGCGTAGCCAGGTCAGCGCCGGGTCCTCGGAATTCTCCCGCCGCCAGTAAAGCTCGCTGTCGAGAGCCGGAAACACATCCGGCAGGTCGAGACGCACGAGCCCATGGGTAGGGACAAGCGACGCCGGAACGGTCAGGGCCAGATCGGTCTGGCGCACGATTTCCAGCGCAGGCATGTAATGCGGCAGGCGCATGACTGGAGTGATGCGTTGCCCTTGGCTGCGGGCAACCTCCTCGACATAGGAGCGGCCCTCGCGGCGGCTGGAGACCACGATGTGGCGTAGGGTGACAAAGTCTTCCATCGACAGTTCGCGCCCTGCCAGCGGGTGGTTCTCGGCAACAACGCAAACATAGGGCGTCGTCATCAGCGGCTCGCGCTCCAGATCGGTGCCGCGAATTCCCGGTACGTCCACGGCCAGATCCAGGCGGCCTGAGGCCAGTTCACCTGAAATGGCTCCCCGGTTCAGCTGGCTCCACGCGATGCGCACGCCCGGCGCTTGATGCTGCAGATGGCGCGCAAGACGCGGCGCGATCATGTAGGCACCAGCATCGCGGGCAGAGATGTTGAAGACGCGGGTAGAGCGGGAGGCCTCAAACGCAGAGCGGGGCTCCAGTCCCGCACGCAGTCGGTCCAGCGCGTCGCGCACCGTCGGCATCAGGGCTTCCGCCATGGCGGTGGGTTTCACGCCGCGCCCCTCACGCACGAATAGCGGGTCCTCGAAATGGGCGCGCAGCCGCGCCAGCGCATTGCTGACGGCTGGCTGGGTAATATGCAGCGTTTCGCTGGCCCGCGTCAGGCTGCGCTCGGCATAGACTGCTTCCAATACGGGCAACAGGTTCAGGTCCAGCGATCTCAGATTCATCCGCGCACTCCAAACATCACCAATAGTGATGTTTGTGCTTCATGCAATAAAGTTCACGAATAGTCCAGAGTGCGCTAGAAAGGGAGCAGATGAGTGGAGTTGCAATGCACACCGCAGTGAGGCCTGACACGGACAGCGTCCTGACAGCGGCTGGCCTAAAGCCAGCCGGCAGCCTTTATGAACATCACGATGCCGACCGCCGTCACCAGATACTTCATGCCGCGCTTGAAGTTCACATCGCTCATCCGGTCCAGCACCTTGCCGCCCAGCGTCGTGCCCAGCATGGACAACGGCGCCGCCAGCAGGATCAGCCAGGCCGGCGGCAGTGCCTCCACACCTGCGGCCATCAGCACCGGCACGCTCCAGAAGATGATCTTCACGAAGTGCGCCAGCACCTGCGTCACGGCCTTCGTGGCGACAATCTCGTGGCGCGTCAGATCTGTACGCACGAAGAACTGGTCCAACAGCGGACCCGCCACACCGGCCACCGTGTTCAGCGCCTGCACGACAAAGCCCGCGCCTTCGGCCTGGAACGGCTTCTGAATGTCCAGATCAGCCACACGCTTCGGCAGCCACACCAGCAGGGTAACAAGGCCCAGCATCAGATAAACCATCTGCTTGTCGGGTCGCCAGCTGAGCGCGAAGAGCAGCAATATGGCCGTAGCAGAGCCGAGCGCATAGCGGCGGAAGATCGTCCAGTTGATGTGCCGTCGCCACAAAAAGGCGCGATAGCCATTCGAGACCATCTGTACGGCGCCGTGGATCATCATGGCCATGGCAACCGGCACCAGGGAGGTCAGCACGCCCATGAAGATGATGCCGCCCGCCATGCCGAATATGCCCGATATGAAGCTCGTGATGAGCACCGTGACAAGAATGATGACAGCAGCGACTGGACCCATGGCCGCTGCTTAGCGCCATTTGCCTGCCCGCGCCATATGGCCGGACCGACACAAAAGATTGCAGAGAAAAAATTTGCGGTGACTGCGCCGCAAGGCTTACCAATGGATCCAAACAAGAAAGTCTAAGAGGAGACCCGAAAGATGGCGGATACTGAAACGTCAATCGACGCCCAGAACGAACTCAATGATTTGCGCATGTCGGACGCAGCCCGTCCGCTGTATGAGCACGTCAAAGTCTTCATCCGCGATGTCGTGGAGCCGATGAGCGAGGAATTCCATCGCCTGGGCGAAAACAAGACCGACATCTGGTCCTACGCGCCCGGCCAGTTGGAAGCGCTGGAAGCAGCCAAGGACGAAGCCAAGAAGCAAGGCCTGTGGAACTTCTTCCTGCCGGATGCCGAAACCGGCGAAGGTCTGAAGAATCTCGACTATGCCTATATCGCGGCAGAACTGGGCAAGAACTCGCTCGCCTCTGAAACCATGAACTGCTCTGCGCCGGATACCGGCAATATGGAAGTTCTGGAGCGCGTGGGCACGCCGGAGCAAAAAGAGAAATGGCTGAAGCCGCTGCTGAATGGTGAAATCCGCTCTGCCTTCGCCATGACTGAGCCGGCCCTGCCATCATCCGATGCCAAGAACGTCTCCATGAGCGCTGTGCTTGAAGGGGACGAATGGGTCATCAATGGCGAGAAATACTACATCTCCGGTGCTGGCGATCCGCGTTGCCGCATCATGATCACCATGGTGAAAACCAGCCCTGACGCCGAGCCGAACAAGCAGCAGAGCCAGATCCTGGTACCGCTGCCGCATCCGGGTGTCACGATCCTGGGGCCGATGCATGTCTTCGGTGATCCGGACGCGCCGCATGGCCACATGCATATCAAGTTCGAGAACGTCCGCGTTCCGAAGGAAAACATGCTGCTGGGCGAGGGCCGTGGCTTTGAGATTTCCCAGCTCCGTCTCGGGCCGGGCCGCATTCACCACTGCATGCGCTCTCTGGGCGCGGCAGAAAAAGCCCTCGACCTTATGATCCGCCGTGGCACGACGCGTGTCGCCTTTGGTCGTCCGCTGGTCAAGCTGGGTGGCAACACAGAGATCATTTCACGTGCACGGATCGATATTGAAGCCATGCGCATGATGGTTCTGAAAGCTGCCAAGGCCATGGACGTTCTGGGCAACAAGGAAGCCCGCGTCTGGATTTCAATGGTCAAGGCCATGGTGCCAGAGCGTGTCTGCGAAATCATCGACCAGGCTATCCAGATGCACGGCGCAACGGGTGTTTCCCAATGGACCCCGCTCGCCCGCATGTATGCCAATCAGCGTACGTTGCGTCTGGCGGATGGTCCGGACGAAGTGCACCACATGGTGGTTGGCCGTCACGAGATCCGCAAATATGAAGGTGGCGAGGAAGATCCGTCCCTGGCATCCGTCTGGCGGAAATAGGTTCCGGATATAAAAATCTGAGTACGGAAAGGGCGGTCCTTTGGATCGCCCTTTTTCTTTGAAAAACAAGGCAAAACATTAGAAATATACGGGGTAACCCCTAGGGCGGACGGTGCATGTTTGGCATAGTCTGATCCTGACAGACCAGCAGTTTTTAAAAGCGCCGTTCAGGGAGCAGTCTTCCCGATGCGCACAGTCAGGGAGCTTTATATGCATTTCGATTTCAGCGACAAAACTCAGGAATATATTGACCGCGTCACAGCCTTCATGGACAAAAATGTCTATCCGGCCATCCCGGTTTATGAGGAACAGCACGCCAAGGATCGTTGGGGTGTTATGCCTATCCTCGAAGACCTGAAAGCCAAGGCGAAGGCCGAAGGCTTGTGGAATTTGTTCCTCCCTCCGAATGCAGAGCATGACACGGAAGAATATTGCGGCGCGGGCCTCAGCAATGCGGAATATGCTCCCCTGTCGGAAATCATGGGCCGCGTCAGCTTCGGCTCTGAAGTTTTCAACTGCTCTGCGCCGGACACGGGCAATATGGAAGTGCTGCACCGTTATGGCAGTGACGCGCAAAAGGAAGAATGGCTGCGCCCCCTTATGGCGGGCGAAATCCGCTCAGCTTTCCTTATGACAGAGCCGCTGGTTGCCTCGTCAGATGCCACAAATATCGAAACCTCGATCGTGCGGGATGGCGACGAATATGTCATCAATGGCCGCAAATGGTGGTCGTCCGGTGTAGGCGATCCGCGCTGCAAGGTCGCCATCGTCATGGGCAAGACAGACCCGGATGCAGAACGTCATCAGCAGCAGAGTCAGATCCTGGTCCCCATGGATGCGCCGGGCCTGAAGATCGTGCGTATGCTGCCCGTCTTCGGCTATGATGACAGCCCGCACGGTCATGCGGAAGTGCTGCTGGAGAATGTCCGCGTGCCGGCCTCCAACCTCATTTTAGGCGAAGGCCGTGGCTTTGAGATCGCGCAAGGCCGTCTGGGGCCGGGCCGCATTCACCACTGCATGCGCACCATCGGTGCCGCAGAGGTCGCGCTTGAGAAAATGGCCAAACGCCTGATGACTCGTCAGGCCTTTGGCAAGCGTGTCGCAGACCATTCCATCTGGGAGCAGCGTATGGGTGAGGCGCGTGTCGAGATCGAAATGTGCCGCCTGCTGACGCTGAAAGCCGCTTATATGATGGACACGGTGGGCAATAAGGTCGCCAAAAACGAGATCGCCATGATCAAGGTGGCCGCCCCTCGCATGGCGCTGAAGATCATTGATGACGCCATTCAGGCCCATGGTGGCGGCGGCGTGACCAGCGATTTCGGCCTGGCGGAAAGCTATGCCAAGATCCGTACCCTGCGACTGGCCGATGGTCCGGATGAGGTGCATTTGCGGGCGATTGCACGCAATGAATTCCGCAAATACCGTGATGCGGACTATCCAACCCACAAGCCGGAAACCGGCATTCAGTGGGATTGATCCGCGCTGGAATTACTTAACAGGTTCCGGGCGCGTCACGCCGTCGCCTCCAGCTCTGAAATCATCTGCCGTCTTCCCTCTTTGCGGGGGAGGGCGGCCTTTAGAACGGCACGTTCGGGTCGTCTTCGCCTGCATCGCCAATCGTCAGCCTGGCAAAGTCGAACACGCGGGCATCGTGCAGATGGCTTGGCCGCACCGTGGCCAGCGCGTGTGCCATCACTTGGCGCACACCGGGCTTCTTGCGTTCCCATTCATCCAGCATCTGCTTCATCGCCACGCGCTGCAGGCCGTCCTGACTGCCACACAGATTGCAGGGGATGATCGGGAATTCCATCGCTTCGGCAAACTTGGCGAGGTCGTCCTCCGCCGCCGTGATCAGCGGCCGCAGCACAAAACAGTCGCCCTCATCATTCAGCAGTTTTGGCGGCATCGCGGCGAGCCGTCCGCCGTGCACGAAATTCATCATGAAGGTTTCCAGGGCGTCGTCGCGGTGATGGCCCAGCACGATGGCGTCACAGCCTTCTTCCCGCGCGATGCGGTAGAGAATGCCCCGGCGTAGGCGCGAGCACATCGCGCAGAAGGTGCGCCCCTCCGGCACTTTCTCGGTGACGATGGAATAGGTGTCCTGCGTCTCGATCCGGTATTTGACGCCCACCTTCTCCAGCCACTCCGGTAGCACATGTTTCGGAAAGCCCGGCTGGCCCTGATCCAGATTGCAGGCGATCAGGTCCACCGGCAGCGCGCCCTGCCATTGCAAGTCCAACAGCACGGCCAGCAGGCCATAAGAGTCCTTGCCGCCTGACAGGCAGACCAGCCATTTCGGGCGTTTGGCCTCGCCGGCATCCACTGCGCGCCGGTCGACCATCTTGTAGTCGTCGATCGCCTTCAGCGCGCCGCGTACCAGCCGCTTGCGCAGCTTCTTGAAGCTGACACCGCTTGGCGCATCCGCAAACAGGGGCGGCGCCGTAGAGAAAGAGGATGCATCATCTGCCATGCCCGCCCTATCTCATGAGATGTCGAAAACGGGAAGACCCAGGCGCAGAAACATTGCTTCACGCCTTGCGAAGATTTGGCGGCTTGGTGCGCTTCCGGCGCAGCTGGTATATTCGCCTATATCAGATCTCGGGAGCGCTTTTCGCTAGGGATTTCAGTTCCAGTCTTTGGGCATCTGACAGGCGCTCGCGCCCGGCGTCATAGTTTCGGGCGATCATTTCGTAGAAGCGGGCGTTGAAAACCGTTTGCTTGGAGTTATCGCGCGTCGCAATCACCTTGCCGGGGACGCCGGCGATAACCGAATTTTCCGGGAAGACCTTGTTTTCACCGATCAGTGTGTGCCCGGCGACAATGGAGTTGGCGCCAATTTTTGCACCATCCATGATGGTTGCATTTATGCCGACGAGACATCGGTCGCCAATTTCACAGCCATGCAGCGTTACATGATGCGTGATGGAGCAATCTTCTCCAATGACCGTAGGCGTGAAGTTACCCACATGTATCATGACGAAGTCCTGAATATTGGACCGCGCTCCGATCCTGATTTCATGGGCTTCTGCACGGGTAACGACATTGGGCCAGATTGAGGCGCCGGGCCCCACATACACCTTGCCGTAAAGCCAGGCAGTTTCGTGAACAAAAGCTGGATTATCGAGTGTGACGTCCGTACCAATATGTCCCATTATCGTGTCTCCGTTGAAGTCTGGAATTGTCTGTTTGCGAGAAGCCGGATTGTCATGATGAAGATCAGCAGACCGATCAGTGGGGTGTAGTGCCATTGCGGGTAGGGTGGCGATTTCGTCAGAAGGCTGTTGATCAGGCATGCCGTGAAGATGAACCAGACGAGGTACAGGCCGGTTGAATGCAGCAGATTCCAGGTTTTCCCCGGCATGGCTCTTCGGATGACTCTTATCGATGTCACAGTCATCAGCATCGTGATTAAAAGACCCGGAATGCCAATGGCCAGGTCCGCGAAGCCGACAATTTCCGGCTTTTCCGGAGCATGCAGAACAAACAGCCAGATGATCAGTCCAATATGGGCGACAAGACTGATTCCGAAACACATGCCGATTGTCTTGCGTTGGCGCAGGGCCCATGCGCTGAAGGGAGAAGGCCATAATTGGTGCAGAGGGCGGGCAACAAAGACCAGGGCGAAGAGAATGAGCGACAAGCGAGCGGTCGCGCGCAAGGCCTGCCGGGTTCCTAAGTCTCCGGTCCCGAACTCCAGAAGGACAAGCGCCATGACCAGGAAGGTGGCCGGGACGAAAAGGCGAATGCAGCGGGTCGCGAACGTGTTCATGGCTGTATGGCCGGACGATTTGTTCGTGGGAGAACTGGCGCGGGCAGCATGCTCGCCTCATCTGCAGTGAAAAGCTGGCGTCTCTTCAATCGAGTGGGGCAGAGCCGCGTCCGGCATAGATTTGAACCTGTTGACGCGTCGCGCGCTGGGGGCGCGGTGATCTGATCAATATGGATGCGTGAAATCATGCCCGGCCCGTCTGTGTTGCTGAAGACGAGGGTTATCCACCGACATATAACATGTCAATAACATGTTAGATGTGAGCGCGAAGGGGCAGGCTATCCATTAGAGAGGGGACTGCAGATGCTCAGCGCATGGGAAATCAAAATTATTCTATATATATTAGCGTGTTGAGTATTTATGGGCTGGCATTTCCGGGCGCGTAGGAGGCTTTATTCTCAGCATTTTATTCTGCCGGTCGGGGCTGGCCGCAGGCATTTCACAGTGTTATTTTTGCCAAAAAGATGTTATGGAAATGTTATGAATTTCATCAGATGATCACTTCGAATGTGTACTCCGGGAGAGGCTAGGGGCACATATGATCTGTAAGACGATGCCGGAAGTGTCCGGAAGATGTATGGAGTGTATTGAGGCGCCGGGGTACCGGACTTCTTGCCCCCCCAAACAGGCAGGCGAACCCATGAGACAAAAGCGTTCAGGATCGGGCGTATCATCTGGCGGATCGCGGCAAAGCGATCAGGCCTATGATCAGGTCAAGGCTGACATCATCCAATGTCGGCTTCGTCCAGGTGAGGAGTTTACAGAGATTGAGCTTTCGGAGCGTTACCAGGCCGGGCGTGCAGCAATGCGTGCTGCCCTGACGCGTCTTGCGGAGATTGGTCTCGTCGAACCCGTCCCGCGGCGCGGTTTCATTGTTACGCCTATCACAATCGGCTCTGTGAAGGACCTCTTTCAGGTGCGTCTGATCGTCGAACCGAAAGTTGCGGCACTTGCGACCGGGAAGGTAGATCCTGCATATCTGCGACAGATCAATCTTGCGCCTCAGGCCGCTCGCGGCGGAAAGGCGGTTCTGGATTTTCTGGACAGCAACCGGGCGTTTCATCTTGCCATCGCAGAAGCAACGGGCAATGCGAGGCTCATCTTTCTGATGGAATCGCTTGCGGACGAAATGGCGCGCCTTGTCGCGCTGGGGCTGTTCGGATCAGGCCGTACCGAGACGGATATGGCAGCGGATCAGGTCGCGCAGGATCAGCAACACGAGGCCTTGAT
>Ga0070726_10001969_pt1 | contig 19345 bp, 17 predicted proteins | sample tdAd471_FD_67275 | JGI IMG/M metagenome (GOLD analysis project Ga0070726, IMG submission 67275) | Marine sediment microbial communities from the Atlantic coast under amendment with organic carbon and nitrate - tdAd47.1 | ecosystem: Environmental > Aquatic > Marine > Coastal > Sediment | place... | reverse complement strand
CAATTGCCCTGTCTCAGGTGGCCTATTTTCACACCCGTTACTTTGGGGCAATCCGAAGCACCGAAGACTTCCGCTATGCGTGGTATGAGATCGCCCGGGATGCCAATGAGATCCTGCCAAAAGACTCGGCAATTTATTACTTCGAATATAGCTGGAGTTCGCTTATCCCCTTCTATGCAGAACGAAAGTCAGTTGTTCTGTCCAAAGTGCGTGGGCAGAGGCTGAAGACGGCCTTTGAAGATCCAAGTTCCGTATTGGGAGACATGAAGCTGGGAGGCATCATTGTCTGTGTGCCCCAGCCAGAAGAAGTACAGAATTACCTGAAGGGGCGGGAAGTCCTCGCAGAACGTGGCAGGTGCAAACTCTACGGCAACTGACCAAGCATCTTCGAGATCGCGCGGACCGCCGCGATATTACAGCGGTTTCAGTACACCATCAGCCCTCAGCGGGCTGTGGCTTCTGCCCTGTCACCAGGAACTGTTTGCCAAAAACCTTCCATGCCAAAGGCAGGCGTAGATAGGTCGAGACGAATATCGGCGCCTGCGGCAAGGCCGAGCGTGTACTGTAGGGAAGGAATTTTGGTATGATTTCAAGGACATCAAATCCCGACTGCGCTAGACCTTCTTCCACAGACAAGTGTGACAATGGCAGGTAATGATCGTAAAAGTCCCAATAATCTCCAGCAAGGTATTTGATATTGGGCCCCAGAATCATAAACCGCCCACCCGGTTTCAGAACTCGCATGACCTGATTAAAGACGAGATCTAATTCACGCTTGGTTGGCAGGTGTTCAAGGAAATTGGACGTGAACACAACGTCTACAGAATTCTCTCCCACCGCATCAGCAAAATCTGTTGCCGAAACATTATGAAATTCTGCTTCGGCCGGCAGCATTTCGCGCGCGTCCGGATTCAAGTCTACAGCAATTTTTCTCTTTGCGACGATGTTTTGGGAAAACTCCCCATAGCCACTCGCAAGGTCCAGAATTACCTGGTCCTGACCAATTTTCTTCTGCAAGTATCCTCGGCAAATTTCGCGCCAGATTTCGAGTTTTTTGGACCTCTCGGCCTCGACAAACCGATACCGGTATAACGAACTAAGGTCTGGCATGCATGGTCCCCGAAATGTTTGTTTCAATACCTTTGAATTCGTAGGAATTTTTCATCAGGACACATTTCCATTCTTCAGCTGGCAACGGACCGATACCCTTTCAAAGGGGATTCTCGACGTAAAAACACTCTGCTTGTCTGCTTGAAAGCTGAAAAAATCACAACCGCATCAAAGCAGGCAAATCGGGAGGAGCCATAATAATAGTCTCAGTGGTCGGCCTAAACCGCCACTCATAGTGAACTCGCTCATGTGTATATTTGCGCAGCGTCATGGAATTGTGGTTCGGAGGAGACAGGCGAACCCGAAGAAGATCAACAGTTTATGGCAAGGTGGAGCCCTCGATTACCCCCATATTTCGCTATCAACGAAAAGGGAAAGCGCCTCACTGCCATACGATTTTATACATTCTTGGTGCCAATCTTACTCACCATAGGGAAAGCTCTCCTGCCCGTGCGACGAAGAATGTCTGACTTTGTTCAGTGAATCTGAGACTGGGGTCTGCTATACGTTCGGATATGAAGATCGGCCCCATCGCCTATTTCAGCAGAGTTGCGCTCGCCATCACGCTCATGGCCATGATGGGGTTCGGCGCGGCTTCGGCAGATATTCATCCGGTCGATGCCATCGATGTCGAGTGTGAGTCAGCCGGCCTTGCGGCGCAGATCATCGATCTGGAAAGCCATGGTGGCCAAGACAAGCCGGACCATGATCACCACGCTCACAATTGCGGCAGTTGTCACTTCCATGTTGTTGGCCTGAAGCTCTCCGGCATTGCGCTTGCCGTGTTACCGGCTGTGTCTTTGCGGCCTGATCTAGGTGTGGTTGCGCCCCACCCTGAACCCATGGGGCTCTACCGTCCTCCCCGTGCCTAACCTGACACGATAGCGGCGCGTCACGCGCTGCGCGTCTTGTTTTTCAGGTTATCACGAGGACATAATTTCCATGTCAAAATTCAAACGGGGTGCGCTTTGCGCCCTGCTCGCAACCGCCTTCGCGGGTGGTGCGATTGCCGCACCGTGCAGTGCGTCACTCAAAAACACGCAAGCCATCGCCCCAGGCACTGCACTAACACTCGAACTGGCACTCCGGCAGGTGCGCGAAGCGTCTCCGGCTATACGCCGGGCCGGATTGGAAACGCGGGCACGAGAGGCCGATGCCACACAGGCGGGCCGTGCCTTGAATCCTTCCATAGGCCTTGAAGTTGAAAATTTCTCAGGGTCTGGTCCCCTCACCGGATTCAATCAAAGTGAAACGACGCTCTCGGTAGAGCAGACCTTCCAGCTTGGTGGCAAGCGCGCGAAACGAGAACGCGCGGCACGCGCCTATGCTGCGTTGGGCGCAGCCGAGTGCAGCGCTGTCCTGCGTGAAGCAGAACTTGAAACCGCCTTGCTATTCTATGACCTGGTGGCGGCCTCGCAAGTTGCTGATCTGGCTGAAGACGCTGCGGATCTCGCTGAGACACTCCTTGAAACGGCGACAAAGCGTGTTGAGGCCGGGGCGGCTGCGCCGCCTGAACAATCCCGCGCCCGCGCAGATGCGGCAGCCTTGCGCGCCGCCGCCTACAAAGCGCGTGGAAACGTTGAACAGAAACGCTATGAACTGGCTGCCTTGTGGGGCAGCGCCGAACCTTTGTTCTCGTTGCCTGAGACAGGTTCGTCCGACCTCCCCGAGACGCAATCGGATAGCAGCCTGCAGGATAGTCACCCCGCCCTTGCCGTCGCCTCGGCCATCGAGACGGCCAGCCGAGCAGAGCATGAACTGGCTCGCGCCTCAGTCATGCCGAATCTAACCGTCTCTGCCGGGGTCAGGCAGTTTGAAGAGACCGGAGACAATGCTTTCCTTCTCGGTCTTAGTGTTCCGATCCCGCTTTTCGACCAGAATCGGGATGCCGCCCGCGCGGCAGGTTATCGCGCCGAAGCGGAAAGCATGAACCGTCTTGCGGTCGAAGCGAGCCTGCTGGCAAGCCAGAGAGCTGCCGTTGCGCAAGTGCGGGCTGCGCGCGAACGCCTAGTCCTGCTGGAAACCGATGCCCTGCCAGCCGCGCGCTCTGCTTACGACGCTTCTGTCCAGGGATACGCGGCAGGCAAGTTCGACCTCACCACGACACTTGATGCCCGCAAGGGTCTGATCGAAACCTCACTTGCTGTGATCGAAGCTTCCCGCGACCTGAATGCCGAAACCATGCGCTTGCGAAGCCTCGTCGGCGCCGCTCCCTTTGATGGAGACTTCCAATGAAATGCTCAATGACACTTACTACAGCCGCGCTGGCGCTGGTCCTTGCCGCATGCGGGGCGAGCGGAAGCAGCCACTCGAATGAACCGCACCCGGATGAACACGAACATGAAACCCAAGAAGGTGAGCATGGTCACGAATCCGCAGAGGAGGACCATGATGATGTTGTCAGGCTTAGCCCAGAGGCGGCCGCAGAAGCCGGCATCATTCTTGGCAAGGCTGAGGCAGGCCCTGTGGGTCAGATCCTGAGCCTACCCGCTGAGATCCGTTTCGATGACGACCGGGTGGCAAAAGTTTCTCCCAAAGTCAGTGGCGTGATCGCCCGGCTTTATGCCAGTGAAGGAGATACCGTCGCACGCGGCGATACTCTGGCCCTGATTACGAGCCGCGAACTGGCTGGCCTGAAAGCAACATGGCTGAACGCTGAAACCAATGAGTCCCTGGCCGCGAAGGCGCTTGCCCGTGAAGAACAGCTCTGGACGGACAGAATTACGTCAGAGGCGGATGTTCAAGCAGCACGCGCCCGCTTTGAAGCCGCAAAAGCGGCAAGCGATGCCGCGGAGAATGAGTTACATGCTGCAGGCGTCACCCATGCCGCGCTGGAAAAAATCGCGACCGCAGATGATGGCGACAATGCCAATTCCTACCTGACCGCCCCCATTGGCGGAACGGTCGTCCAGCGTAGTGTCACCCTTGGTGAGACGGTGTCAGCTGGCGATGCAAGTGCGCCTGCCTTGTTCACAATAGTCGATGATCGCGTGGTATGGGCAGATATCGCCGTTTACAAGCAGGATGTCTCCCGTATCAGCGTGGGCGCACCTGTGTCCCTTAAGTCCGGAGGCGGAACAGGTATTGCTGAAGCTGCCGTAGCATTGGTCCTGCCCGTCATCAATGAAACCTCCCGGACTGCCACGGCCCGCGTGATTGTAGACAATCCTGAAGGGCATCTGCGCCCTGGTCAATTCGTCACTGCGGAAATCAACATCACGCATGTCGGTGACGTCCTGCGCGTACCGCAAGACGCCGTACAGGTCGTTGAAGACCAGCCATCGGTATTCGTGCCTGTCGAAGATGGTTTTGCGCCACGCCCGATTACGACCGGCATGTCTGCCAGTGGCTTTGTGGAGATCAAGTCAGGTCTGTCAGAAGGTGAGTCCTTCGTTCTGAGCGGTGCCTTCACACTCAAGGCGCAGCTTGAGAAAGACGCCTTCGGCGACGGCCACGGACATTAGGAATCAGCACAATGATCAATTTCATGCATCGAATTTCCGGTGGCCGCCTCCTCGCAGCCATCGCAGCCCTCACCATGACTCTCGGCGGCTTGTTCGCCTTTCGTGAACTTCCCGTCGATGCCTTCCCGGATGTGACACCATCACTGGTGCAGGTCTTCACCGAAACCGAAGGGCTCGCCCCTGAAGAGGTCGAGCGCTACGTTACATATCCCATCGAAACTGCGATGTCGGGATTGCCCCGACTGAAGAACATGCGGTCCGTGTCGAATTTCGGATTGTCCGTGGTCAATATATATTTCGAGGATGGCACGGACGTATACTTCGCGCGCCAGGTGGTCGGAGAGCGTCTCGCCGAAGCTCGCGGCAACATACCGGATGGCTTTGGTGATCCGAAGATGGGGCCGATATCCACGGGGCTTGGCATCATCCTGTATTTCAGACTGGAAGACCAAACTGGCACGAGAGATCTCGTGCAAATGCGGGAGATTCAGGACTGGATCATCAAATACCAGCTTCAGACCGTGCCTGGCGTGACGGAAGTCTTGTCACTAGGTGGATACGAAAAGCAATATCAGGTCCAGCTCAACCCCGATTCCCTGCTCGCTTTCGACATTCAGATTGACGATGTCCTTGCCGCACTTGAACGCGGCAACAAAACCGAAGGCGCGCAATTCCTGGAAATAGGTGCCGAGCAGTACACTGTGCGCGGTGTCGGCCTTGCACGTACAATTGAAGACCTTTCCGGAATAACCGTAAAAGAGTCTGATGGCCGCACGGTGCGCGTCGAGGACGTGGGCAACATAATCGTCGGTGGCGGTGTGCGCCAGGGCCTCGCCACCGCCAATGGCGAGGGAGAAGTCGTGGCCGGCCTGGTGCTGAAGCTTTACGGAACGAACACCTCCGACGTCATCGCACGCGTTCAGCAGCGTTTTGACGAGATCAATGCCGGCCTGCCGAAAGGCGTGACTGCCGTACCCTACTATGATCAAGGCACACTCGTGAACAAGGCAGCCGCGACGGTGACAACCGCCCTGTGGCAAGGCGCGCTTCTCGTCGCAGTCGTGGTTTTCATCTTTCTCGGTGGATGGCGACCCAGCCTCGTGGTTGTGCTGTCTATCCCCTTCTCCGTCGGCTTTGCCTTTATCGCCATGTACCTGCTGGGGATAAGCGCCAATCTTATGTCACTGGGAGGAGTCGCCATCGCCATCGGCATGATGGTGGATGGCGCCATCGTGATCGCAGAGAATGTGGATCGCGGATTGTCAGAAGCGCGGGATGCGGAAGACAAGCGCACTATCGTTGCGCGCTCTACCGCCGAAGTCATTGCGCCACTAATCGCCGCAGTCACTGTTGTGATTGTCGTCTTCCTGCCGCTGTTCTCCCTGCAAGGAGTAGAAGGAAAAACCTTCCGCCCCCTCGCCGCATCAGCCGCACTCGCGATGACAGGCTCGCTCTTTTATGCCGCCTTGATTGCCCCCTCGATGGCGAATGGACTTATGCGAAGGTCGCTAGCAAGAGCAAAAGAAGGCAACGGCTTTCTTGCAGCCCAAGTGAGCCGGGTCTCAGGCTTTTTCGTGCGCCAACGACTTGCCGCGATAGGCTTGGCAGCCGCGCTCCTGCTGGCGGGCGGTTTCGCCGGAACACGTCTTGGCTCGGAGTTCACGCCCTCTCTTGAAGAGGGTGACATCCTGCTGCGTGTAACCATGGCCCCGTCCATCTCCCTGACGGAAGCGGCACAAACAACAACGCGTATTGAGAAGCGTCTTCTAGCCAACTTTCCGGAGATTAAGTCCATTGTGACCCGCATTGGCCGGGGCGAAGTCGGCGCACATGCCGATCCGACCAATAGCGCCGAAGCGTTCATAGAACTGAAGCCCCGTGGGCGATGGCGTCCGGGCATGTCACCTGAAGGTTTGCGAACGGCGATATCGGAAGACCTCGAAACCTATCCCGGCATCGTCGTGAATATAGGCCAGCCTATCGCAATGGCTGTGGACGAGCTGATTACCGGCACGCGCGCAGAACTGGCCGTCAAGATATTCGGCCCGGACTCGGACGTTCTGCTCAAAAAGTCGCAGCAGCTTCAATCCCTGCTCCAGAGCGTGGATGGCGCGTCAGAAGTGCAGGCTGACCAGATCACCGGTGCCCCCCAGTTGGTTGTGACAGTACATCGTGTCGCGCTTGGCCGTTACGGACTGGATGTCGAGGACGCTCTTGATGCCTTGAGCGCCTCGGTTGGCGGTGCCGAGGCAGGAGCACTTTTCGAGGGTGTCCGGCAATTTCCCATCATCGTCCGCTTACAGGAGGATAACAGGGATACGCCTGAAGCGATCAGCCGCATAATCCTCGTGTCATCCACAGGTGCACGCGTACCCCTGGCAACTGTGGCAAAAATAGAAACCTTGATCGGCCCACGCCAGATAACGCGGGAAGACGGTGAGCGCTTTATTGCCGTTCAGGCAAACGTCCGTGACCGGGACATAGGATCGTTCGTCCAAGAAGCGCAGAGCGTGACAGATGCTCAGCTGGACCTGCCTCCCGGATACCGGCTTGTCTGGGGCGGACAGTTCGAACTGCAACAGCAGGCAAATGCGCGTTTTGCGGTCGTCATCCCGATCACGCTGGGAATTGTCCTGCTCATTCTGCTGATGACCTTCGGGCGGCTGAAGTCAGCCATCCTTATCCTGCTGAATATCCCGCTCGCGCTGACGGGGGGCGCGCTGGCACTATGGCTGACGGGCTTACCGGTGTCTGTGCCCGCAACGGTTGGCTTCATCGCTCTGTTCGGCATAGCGCTTGGTAATGGCATGGTGCTGGTCAGCTTCATGGATGACTTTGCCCGCGCAGGCAAAAGTCTGGACGACCTGGCTATTGAGTCCGCAGGGCTTCGTGCTCGGCCCGTGCTGATGACGGCCATGACAACGGCGCTCGGCCTTGCACCCCTTCTCTTTGCCACGGGTGTAGGGGCAGAGGTGCAGCGTCCCTTGGCAACGGTTGTGACGGGCGGTCTGGTGACCTCCACCTTGCTCACCCTGCTGGTAATGCCCGCCCTGCACCGATGGTTCGCGCCAAAGCCTGACAGCCATCACTCGATGATTGAGTCACCTCATGAGGCGAACATGGTCTCGGCTTGACACAGTACATTCTTCGCCGTGGGTGAACCCCACGGCGATACAAGGTCCGCATGAATTTACACTAAAAGCCCAGACCAAGGGCGACTCATACACGCGGTTTCGCCGCCCTGCCTCAGCGAAATCAATCGGCATGAATGTCCACTCAAATTATCACTCCCTGTTTACGATCAAGAGGTAATCCATGAAGTTGAAATTCACTACCCAAAGCGAGGCGGGCTTTATTGCTCGCCCCCTACCTAGAAAAAGGACAGAATTCAACGATGGGTTGGCGAGGTACACTTCGGTCAGTTGGTGCAGCAGTGCGCGCCGCAGAGCGTGATGCTCAGCGACGCCACAAGGCAGCGCTCAAGGAGCAAATGATTTCTGACGCTGCGGATGCCGTTGATAGCTGGGAAAATTACATCGATGAACTGCTTACAGTTCACGTCAATCTTGCAGACGAAATCGATTGGAACGCTATCGCGAATACGCCCAAGCCAAGTGAGCCAGTGCGGAAGAACGATTCTGAGGCGAAGGCGAAGTTAGAGTCATACAAACCTAGCTTCATGGATAAAATGTTCGGCCAGGCCGAAAAGAAGCGAGTTCGCCTGCAGGACATTCTCGCAGGAGCACCCGAGAAAGACGATGAAACCTACCGGAAGGCGATGGCTAACTACGAGGCAGCGCTTGCAGAGTGGAAGGCTGACACAGAACTCGCCCACAAACTTGTGGCAGGGGAAGCAGATGCCATTCGGCAAGTCATCGAAGAGTTCCAGTCGCTTAGCAAAGAGTCTCTCATCGGTAGCGCCCTTAATTTTAGAATGAGTGAAGGGCGTATTCACGCGGTGGTGCAGGTACACACGGATGAGATTATTCCCAGCTTCCGGCGCAAACAGCTGGCAAGCGGGAAGCTCTCCGAAAGTAAAATGCCGGTCGGTCAGTTTAATGAGCTGTATCAGGATTATGTGTGCAGCGTCGCGCTAAAGGTGGCCGGCGATCTTTTTCGTATCCTGCCTCAAACCGAGGTTTTTGTGACCTGCGAATCTGAAATGCTGGATACAGCGACCGGGCACAAGAAGCCGACACCTGTTCTATCGGTTCAGTTTGTGCAGGAGACATTTATGCGCCTGAATCTTGAGAGCATCGACCCTTCCGACTCGATGTCGAATTTTAATCATAATATGCGGTTCGCGAAGACAAAAGGGTTCGCACCGATTGAGCCGCTCTAAACTTCACTAGGCAGGTGAAGCCTGGTTCCACAAAGACTCTTTACTGCCTACCGGGGAAGTTGCTGTCCAGCTAGGCCGCAAGATGCAAGACGTCCGAACAAGGTTGAGTGTGAGTTTCATCTCCGGCTTTCTGAGCGAAAGCCTGCACAATCAAATTTCTCAGGAGGGTGAATGGTGGTTCGGGGGAGACTTGAACTCCCGACCTCGCGATTATGAGTCGCGCGCTCTAACCAGCTGAGCTACCGAACCGATCGCTGATGCGAAGGGCGCCTCATACACGCGGTTTCGCCGCCCTGCAAGCACCTCGCCTGCACTCGATGCAGACAATTGCGCGCAGATAGCCGGGGCCGGCCCGCCCTGCCCCACCGCCATTCCCGAAGCCCTGGCCCGCTCAGTCGCGATTGCTGACCAGCAGTACCGCAATCACCAGCGCCTTGATCCGCGGCAGCCAGGCCAGAACCGCGCCGATCACCATCGCCGCCGACAGCGGCAGTGTCACCCACATCGGCCAGCCGGACATTGAAATGAACAGGGTGAGCGCCACCAGAACAGGCCCGAGACTGAGCACGGTCAGCCAGGCGGGGCCATCCTCAGCCGGGATCTCTCCGATTGGCTCTCCGCAGACGGCGCAGGTGTCGACCTGTTTGAGATAGGCGCGGAAGATGGCCCCCTCGCCACAGACCGGGCAGCGAAAGCGCAGGCCGCGCCAGATGGCGGTGCGCAGGGCGGGTGTGGGATGGGCATGGGCAGGCTGCTCGGTCATGCGGCCAGCTGTGCGCCCGTCGGCGGCTCAAGGCAAGACGGTGTGAACGCGCACCTGTCGGGCGGCGCGCCAGCAGGGCTCAGGCGAGCTGGCGAACGTCCAGCCCGGCTTCGGCCTCGGCTTCCTTGTCGGCGATCAGAATGTCGGCCAGCGTGGCGACGAGCGCCCGCGGGCGGATCGGCTTTTCGATCATCGTGGTAAAGCCCGCGCGCTGGCAGGCGAGCCGCCGCTCGGGGCTGACATCGGCGGTCACCGCGATAATCGGCGCAGCAGCGTTCGGCCCGGTGAAGGCGCGCAGGGTTTTCAGCACCTCCTCCCCTTCCGTTCCAGGCAGGTGAATGTCTGTCAGAATGGCCTGATAGGGCGTGACCAGAGCGCGGTCGATGGCATCCTCGCCGGTCTTTACCGCATCGACTTCCCAGCCCGCCGCAGACAGGGCCCGCGTGATGACCAGCGCGCTGACGGCGTGATCCTCTGCCAGCAGGATGCGACCCAGATCGAAGGCGCGCATGCGGGGCTTTGCCGGAAGGCTGGACACGGCCAGGCGCGGCCCGGCCTTCTGAACCGGCAGCGTGACCGTGAAGATGGAACCGCCCTGCGGATTGTCCGCCAGCGTGATCTCTCCGCCAAGACGCCGGGCCAGGCCCTTGGCGATGGAGAGGCCGAGACCCGAGCCGCCATGCGTCTTCGCGGTTGAGGGCGCGGCCTGTTCAAAGGCCTCGAACAGGCGGGCCTTGTCGGCGTCGCTGATGCCGCAGCCGGTATCTTCCACCGTCATGCGCAGCTTGAGACTGCCGGCGGCCTCGAAGGTGGACAGCTCCACGCCGATATAGCCGCGCTCTGTAAATTTCAGCGCATTGCTCATCAGATTGAACAGGATCTGACGGATACGCATCGCGTCGGATTCGAGACGTGGCGCGGCATCGCCCGCCACCTTGATGCGCAGATCCAGCCGCTTGCCCGCCATGCGTGATTGCCACAGATCACGCGCATCACTGGCAAAGTCGCGCAGGTCAAACGGTGCCTGACTGACTGACAGCTTGCCGGCCTCAAGACGGGAAAGGTCCAGGAGGTCATTCAGCAGGCGGTCCAGATGGCTGCCGCTTTCAGAGATGGTGCGCGCAAGACGCTTGGCCTCTCCGCTGGCCTGATCCTGCAGCAGGTCTGCCACGCCCAGAATGCCGGTCAGCGGCGTGCGGATCTCATGACCGACAAAGGCCAGGAAACGGGATTTTTCCAGCGCGACGTCTTCGGATTCGCGGCGGGCCTTGATCAGCTTTTTCTGGGCAGATTGCATGGCCCGTGCGCGCGCGGCGTTTTCCTGCGCCACGGTGGAGAGCAGCGCCTGCGGGCTGATCAGGCCCATGTAGCGCCCGCCTGACAGGACAATGATTCCGGCGGTCAGCGCGCTGGTCGAGCCATCGGCGGCAAGCTTTGCAACAAGGCCGATCGGGGTGCCCTCTTCCGCCATGACTGGCGCGGGCAGCATGTATTCGGTCACCGGCAGCGCCGCAATCTGCTGGCGCAGATCCGGACGTGACATGGCCTCTGTAATCGCCTGGCGGGTCACCATGCCGAGCGCGGCACCGCCGCGCACAACCGGCAAGGCAAACAGGGACGGATCGGAGAGAAACTGGCCCAGCACGGCGGACACGGTGGCAGCAGGCGGAACAGGCCGCACAGCGACCGCGATATCTTCTACACGTACCGGCATTACAGCGAGGCGGCCCCTTAATGGTTAAGGACACCACCTTGCGCCATAAACCTTTACGCGCCGCAAACACATCCCTAACCAAAAATGAACGCCCGAACCTGTAACAGGCCGGGCGTTCATGATTTCAAAATGACTTGAAACGTCAGGGGTGCGCAGACCGCGCTATTTCACATCGCTGCGATGGTTCACGATCTTGCCGACGAGGCCATATTCGACGGCTTCCTTCGCGCTCATCCAGAAGTCACGATCTGTGTCTTCCTTGATCTGGGCCAGCGTTTTGCCGGTGGCTTCAGCGAAGATGTTGTTCAGGCGCTCGCGCATCTTGATGATCTCGCGGGCCTGGATTTCAACATCCGTCGCCTGACCGCCGACACCGCCGCGCGGTTCATGAAGCAGGAAGCGGGTGTTCGGCAGGGCGTAGCGGTTTTCCTTCTTGGCGGCGGCATAGATCAGCGCGCCAGCGGAAGCGACCCAGCCCGTGCCGAGGATCTTCACCGGGGCTTCGACGAATTTGATCATGTCGTGGATCATGTCGCCGCTTTCGACGTGGCCGCCCGGCGAGGAGAGCACCAGAAGGATCGGCTCCTTGCTTTCGGACGACAGCGCCAGAAGGCGTTCTGACACGCGGCGGGCCTGCATGAAATCAATCCCGCCGGTCAGCAGGATGGTACGGGCCTTGAACAGCGCTTCTTCGAGAAACGCGTTCGGCTCTGTGGTTTTCTTGTCCTCATTCTCGTCGTCGAGACGGGGCTCTCGGGCATCAAAGGTCATGGTCTCTCCGGTCACGGGATTCTGTCCCTCTCATAGGTGCGGTGCCACGCGCGCCGGGTCAAGACCGGTCATGCCAAAGGAGGCTGGCTGTCCCCGCTTTATTTCCTCGCGCGCAGAGCGAAATGAAAGAGTCTTGTTTCCCCCTGAATTATGTAGCTTGATGAAGGCTTGTGAGGGGACACATCATGACAGATCATCTTGATCCACAGGCAGGCAGATCGCCTGCGCTTTCCTTGTCGCCAAAGCAGCTAGCCTGGGCACTGGTCGTGATCGGCCTGTTTCTGCTGATGGCCCATGCCGCTGTGCTGTTCCTGAAATACAGGCTTGGCTATGATTATGTGATGGGGCTGGCCCCCATGTTCAGCCTGGATGAGGAGGCGAATGTGCCGACCCTGGTCTCGGCGCTGGTTCTATTGTCCTGCAGTGTCGCGCTGGCGCTGACGGCCTGCCGCGCCGCGGGAACACGCATGGCGCGGGGCTGGTGGGTGCTCAGCGCCGCCTTTCTGTTCCTCGCATTTGATGAAAACGCCCAGATTCACGAAACCCTCAGCGTCATCACCGGGATTGTGGTGCAGACCTCGTGGATGCCGGCCTTTCCGTGGATCCTGCTCTATGGGCTTGCCGTTCTGGCGCTCGGTATTGTCCTCCTGCCCTGGTTCCTGAAGCTCGACCGGGGAACACAGATCCGCTTTGCCATCGCCGGCACAATCTATGTTGGCGGCGCGCTGGGCATGGAAGTGATGGAAAGCGCCCTCTACCAGATGACTGACCCGACGCTGTCGGCCGAGGGCTGGGAGCGCTTGAGCAGCTCCCTCGGCTTCACGCTGATGACCTCCCTGCAGGAATGTCTCGAATATGGCGGGGCAGCCTATTTCCTCTATGTTTTGGTCAAACGCCTCGGAGGAATTCGCCTTCAGGCTGCATAGCCCGCAGACAAAATCTCACTCAGACAAGCGGTTAACTCTTGAGAAACTACGAAAATATGTAATTTTTTGATGAGTTTGGAGTGGGATATGTAACATGACGGATAATGCGATGCCCTTGGGGGGACAGGTTGAGGGCGTGCGCGCTGCTGTGATTACACCTAAAGGTGTTGCCTGGACGCTGACAGGTATCGGCCTTCTGGCCCTGTTGCCACATATTGGCGTCCTGGTGATGAAGCATGTCTTCGGCAAGCCTTATCTGGGCGGCATGGCCAACATGTTCCACCTGAATGAAGAACATAATGTCCCGACGTTGATCGCCGTCTTCCTGCTGATGACGTGTGCGGCAGCATTGGTCTATACGGCCTCCACCCTGCCTGCCAAAAGCCGTGACCGGGCCGGCTGGCTTTTGATGGCACTGGTCTTTGCGTTCATGGCCTTTGACGAGAGCGTGCAGATCCATGAACTGACGTCCCAGCCGATCAATGACATGTTCAATGCGGAAATCCTGCAGCCTTTCGGCTGGGTGCTGCCCTATGGCTTTGCGCTGATCGTGCTGGGCGCAGTGCTGGCACCCTGGTTCTTCCGGCTGGACCGCGCAAGCCAGATCCGGTTCGTCATTGCCGGGACGATCTTCGTGGTCGGCGCGCTGGGCATCGAGATCATCGAGGGCGCGCATTACCGCTCACTCGGGGAAGAACTGAGCCCGGAACTCTATACCAAGGTCAACCAGACGCTGGCGCACGACCTTCTATGGACGCTGCAGGAAAGCATGGAATATATCGGCGCGGGCTATTTCCTGTATGCGATCATCAAGCGACTGGGCGGCATACAGACGGCTCCGGCGATCCGCTAGGCCGCCTGGGCGATAATCCGGGAGACGTCTTCCGCATAGCGCTGGGCCTTTTTCTCGCCCACACCGCTGATCAGGCGAAGCTCGTCCGCGTCTGTCGGGCGCTCGCGGGCGATCTCTGCCAGCGTGCGGTCATGGAAGATAACATAGGGCGGCACGCCGCGCGTCTTGGCGATCTCCGTGCGCCAGGCGCGCAGGGAATCGAACAGCACCTGATCGCGGGCTGAAAGGTCCGCCAGCGCCTGTGTCGCCGCGGCGCTACGGCCCTTGCTGCGCTTGCGGCTGGTCGCCGGGTCTGCGCGCAGCATGATGGTTTTCTCCCCTCGGAAAAAGGCACGCGCCGCCTCCGCATCCGGCACGACCACCGCCGGACGGTTCACCTCTCCCCCTTCAGCCAGAAGGCCATCATAGAGCAGCGCATCAAAGACGCGCGTCCAGCCTTGCTTGGGCAATTCCTTGCCGATGCCAAAGGTAGAGAGCGCCGCCATTTCCTTATCGAAATCATCGCGCGCCTGCCCCAGCAGATGATTGACCAATCGTCCGCGTCCGATCTTCTGGCCACAGCGCAAGACGGCAGAGACGGCCATCTGCGCCCAGCGCGTCGCATCATAGGGCTCGCCGCTTTCACCGCGGCAGATGTCACACGCCCCGCAGGGCTGGACATTCTCTTCCCCGAAATAGCGCCGCACGGAGGCACGGCGGCACTCATCGCCATCAAAGAAGGCAAACAGCTGGCGCGTCTTGGTGATCTGTACACGTTTGATCGCGTCCGGCACATCGCTCTCATAGGTCCAGCTCAGCGAGCGGCGCATGTCGGCGGGGCCATACAGGGCGATGCCCTCGGCAGGTTCCCCGTCACGCCCGGCCCGGCCGACTTCCTGCCAATAGGCCTCCAGCGTCTTGGGCGGATCGGCATGGATCACAAAGCGCACATCCGGCTTGTCGACCCCCATGCCGAAGGCAACCGTGGCGCACATGACGAGGCCATCCTCCAGCAGGAAACGCCGCTGACGCTCCGCCCGCACATCGGCGTCGAGGCCGGCATGGTAAGCCAGCGCCGGCATGCCGGACCGCTCCAGCGCCTCGGCCAGGTCTTCGGTTGCGTTGCGGGTGGCGGCATAGACGACGCCGGAAAGGCCCTTGCGCGCCTTGACGAGCGAGACAACGCGCTGCGTGCGGTTGCCTTCCTTCGGTTCGGCGGCGAGGGCGAGATTGGGGCGATCAAAGCTCGCGACATGCTGGGCCGGTCTGGTCAGGTCCAGCTGGGCGAGAATGTCTTCGCGGGTCCGCGCGTCTGCCGTCGCGGTGACCGCAAGGCGCGGCACGCCGGGGAACAGGCCCTTCAAGCGGCCAAGGGCGCGATAGTCCGGACGGAAATCATGTCCCCACTGGCTGACACAGTGCGCCTCGTCCACCGCGATCAGCGAGACCTGCATCTGCGACAGGCGCTGGGCGAGGCCATTGCCGATGCCTTCGGGCGAGACATAGAGCATGTCCATCTCGCCGCGCGCGGCCGCCTCCAGCGCCTCGGTGCGGGCATTGAAATCCATCGAGGAGTCGAGCCGCTCGGCCCGCACGCCAACCTGCTTGAGCGCGTCCACCTGATCGGCCATCAGCGCGATCAGCGGAGAGACGACGATGCCGACCCCCTCGCGCAGGATGGCCGGGATCTGGTAGCAGAGCGACTTGCCGCCGCCGGTCGGCAGAACGGCCAGCGCATCGCGGCCTGCCAGCACATCCTCGATCACATGCTCCTGCAGGCCCCGGAACGCATCATAGCCATAGATACGCTTCAGCAGCGCACGGGCGTCATCAAGTGTGGGGCTGGCAGACATGGCGCCAGTTGTGGCGGGCGAAGTGAGTCGGGGCAAGAGGCTGTATGTGCCGGGATGTCCCTCACCTCCCACGCCCTGCCGGGCGCGGGCCCCTCCTCTCCCGGAGGGAGGTAAGGACCGAAAAATCTTGCGGTTGCGACCTCTCCTCCATAAATTGAAAAGGAAGGGACGGATTGATGGAGCCGGAAAAGCCGCTCAATACTGAAGACCGTGAAAGCCTTGGACGGTTGCTGCGTCGGCGCGGGCGTAGATTGAAGGCAGGCGCCAATCCCAATACGGACGTCAAAAGCTGGGCAGAGTATGGCAGTGTCACGCTGACGCCCGGCCCAGACAGAAGCCAAGCAACGCGCTGGGTTGTGATTATCTTAGCCCTTGTCTTTGTATTCGGTCTGCCGATAGCCTTTGCGCTGATGAAGCCATTGGACCTGATAGACCCAGGAACCCATAGCAACGCCCTTCTGATCGTTTGGTCCACGTTTTTAAAAACACTGATCTTTCTGGCCTGTTTTGCCATCGCTTGCCTGGTCGGCCTTGGCTTGCTGTCCCCCTTCATGTGGCTCTACGCCAAAATGGATAGCGACACCGTGAAAGACAGGGACCGTTTAATCAGGCGTGCCGAACGCCTCCACCAGGAACGTATGGCGGCGGGCGACGGCGCGGGCGTCGCGGGCATAGCCGCCGCCGAGGACGCCGCATACGGGCACACCGGCTGACCGGCAGGCGCGGGCGACATGGGCATCGCGGGCCTTCAAGCCGTCATCACTGAGAGACAAGAGCCCCAACCGGTCCTCCTCATGCGGATCGACGCCGGCATTGTAGAAGACAATACCCGGCGAAGTGCCCAGCGCAGCCTCGACCAGCTCTTCCAGTGCAGACAGATAAGCCGCATCGCCCGTGCCCTTGGACAGGCCGATGTCGAGGTCTGACGGCGGCTTGTCGCGCGGCCAGTTCTGCTCGCAATGGAGCGAGGCGGTAAAGACACGCGGATCATAGCGGAAGATCAACGCCGTGCCGTCGCCCTGATGGACATCGCAATCGATCACCGCAACGCGCTGCACCGTGCGGTCATCCAGCAACAGCTTGCCCGCAACGCCGACATCATTGAACACGCAGAAGCCTGCCCCGCCCTCCGGCCCGGCATGATGGCTGCCGCCTGCCAGATTGACCGCAGCCCCCTGCTCCAGCGCGTGGCGCGCGGCGAGGATGGTGCCTGCGACAGAGGCCGAGGAGCGCCGCGCAATGGCGGGCGTGATCTCGAAGCCGACCTTGCGGGCCGCTTTGGCGTCCAGGGTCTGCGTCAGGATGGCGGTGACATAGGCTTCGTCATGGGCCAGCTGCAGCTCGTCCGCGCTGGCATAGCCGGGCAGGATGAAGTCATGCCCCGCCTCGCGCAGCAGCTCTGCCACGAGCGCATATTTGCGCATCGGGAAGCGATGGTCGTCGGCCACAGTCTTGGCGTCATAGTCGGGGTGGTGGACAATCGGCAGGCGCATCAGGCCGGGAGATTAGAGGGTTTTGCGCCCTTTTCCACTTATGCAGAGCAGGCATAAGTGAATTCATCCGCCCCCGCCTACTCCCCCTGCCAAAGCCTGCGCATATTCGCTTCAACAGAACGCGAAAGGAGATCGGGATGATCGATTTCAGACCCTTCAACAAGCTTGGCCGGTTCCGAAATGACTGGCTGAATGCGAACTACCACTTTTCCTTCTCCGGCTACCGCGACCCGAGCCGTATGGGCGAAGGCGCCCTGCGCGTGTGGAATGACGACACGATACAGCCGCATACGGGTTTTCCGCCCCATGGGCACGAGTCGATGGAAATCATCACCTATGTGCGCAAGGGCGCTATCACGCATAAGGATTCCATGGGCAATAGCGGCCGCACGGAAGCAGGCGATGTTCAGGTGATGAGCGCGGGCCGCGGCATCCAGCACTCGGAATGGAATGCCGAGGATGAAGAAACCACGCTGTTCCAGATCTGGATCCTGCCGCGCACGCAAGGCGGCGAGCCTGGCTGGGGTGCACGGAAATTCCCGAAAGGCGACCGGTCCGGCAAATGGGCGGTGCTGGCCTCCGGCACAGGCGATCAGGACAGTCTGGTAATCAATCAGGACGCCAACGTGCTGGGCGCGACACTTAAAGCCGGCGAACGCCTTACCTATGAGGTCAAAGCTGGCCGCCATGGCTACCTCGTGCTGGCAGACGGCTCTGTCCGGCTGAATGGTCAGGTGATGACGGCCCGCGACGGCGCGGCCATCACCGGCGCGGAAAGCCTGACGCTGGAAGGCATCGAGGACGCGGAAATCGTGTTCGTGGACACGATTTAAAACGCCTCACGAGGGTGTGACTTTGGGTGAGCGGGGCCAGCGTGATATGCTGCAAGCAGAACAAATCAGGAGAGATTCCGATGAAAAAGCTAGCCCCCCTTGCTGCCCTTGCCCTGCTGGCCGCCCCTGTGGCGCTCGCTGGTGAAATCAATGTCAGCTATGATCCGGAATTCGCCGAAAAACTGCAGGATGAATATGGCGCGCGCGAAGGCGAATACCTGACGCATGAAATCCAGGAAGACCTGACACGCCAACTCTCCAAGGCAAAACTCGACATTCCGCGCATCGACGTCACTATTCTGGATGCCAAGCCAAACAAGCCGACCTTCAAACAGCTCGGCGATACGCCTGGACTTGATTACAGCGCGTCCAAAAGCATCGGCGGCATGAAGCTTTCCGCCGTGGCCTATGATGCGGATGGAAACCCGACCGGCGATCTGACCTATAAATGGTATGAGACAGATATTCGTCTGGCCGGCATCAGCACCTGGCAGGATGCCCAGCGGGCGTCTGACAAATTCTCACGGAAATTCGTGAAAGAACTCACCGCAGGCAAAGGCGGCAGCTAACCCCCCTCACCCCTTTGTCTGAGCCCCCAAGAGCCCCCGGATGCCACGCATTCGGGGGTTTCTTTCAGGATCAGAGCACCAGTTCGCAACGCTCATTCAGGCTGGGCCGTGCCAGCGCGACACGCTTCAGGCCCGGCAGGCCATCGGCCAGGTCCGCCGCCGCCCACAGGCAGATACGCTCCAGCGTCGGCACCTCAAGGCCCGGAATCTCGTTCAGCAGCGTATGGTCCAGCTTGGCCGCCGTGGCCTGCAGACACGCCGTCAGATGGGAGAAATCCTCCACCCATTGCTCGCCTGGCTTCACAACGCCGGCAACGGTCGCTTCCAGCTGGAAGGAGTGGCCATGCATATTGCGATACGGATGGCCTTCCGGCTTGCCGCCCATGAAATGCGCCGCCTCGAAAGTCACCGATTTGGTGATCTCGAAAACGCGGCCTTCCGGAGAAAGCGTCGTGTGCGCGGCGTTGGATGTTTCAAGCTTGGTGGTCATGGCGGTGTGGTTCAATGTCCGGTATCTAGCGGGCCTGAACAGGCGGCCCGCACGAATTTTGCCCCCAAATGATGGAAAACAGGCAAAAAGTCCAGTTTTTAAGGCTGTTTCGGCTGCGAGAGGCCCGGCGCACCGTCAGCGGCTGGCAGCCCATTTCTCCCAGCCATTTGCGCGCAGCTCGCAGG
>Ga0070726_10001967_pt1 | contig 19358 bp, 12 predicted proteins | sample tdAd471_FD_67275 | JGI IMG/M metagenome (GOLD analysis project Ga0070726, IMG submission 67275) | Marine sediment microbial communities from the Atlantic coast under amendment with organic carbon and nitrate - tdAd47.1 | ecosystem: Environmental > Aquatic > Marine > Coastal > Sediment | place... | reverse complement strand
ACCGTGCCCTCATAGCTGTCGAGCATGTCCAGCAGCACGTCGAGCGTGTCGGCATCGAGATCGTTGGTGGGTTCGTCGAGTACCAGCAGGTTGGACGATTGCGCGAGGATCTTGGCCAGCAGCAGACGGTTTCGCTCGCCGCCCGAGAGCGTTGCGATGGGCGCGCGGGCCTGCTTCTCGTCGAACAGGAAGTCGCGCAGATAGGCCACCACATGGCGCTGACGGCCGCGCACGTTGATCGAATCGCCGCCCTGGGGCGCCAGGGTCTGCCAGAGCGTCGCGTTGGGATCGAGTTGTTCGCGGGTTTGGTCGAAGAACGCCAGCGACATATTCTTGGCGCGCCGGAGCCGGCCGGAATCCTTCTCCAGTTCCCCGATCAAAAGCTTGAGCAACGTCGTCTTGCCGGCGCCGTTCGGGCCGACGAGCCCGACCCGGTCGCCGCGCAGGATGCGGGTCGAGAAATTGTCGATGATCACATCGTCGCCGAAGGACTTGCAGAGATTCTCGCATTCGACGACGAGGCGGCTGCCGATCGGCCCCGCATCGGCCTCAAGCTGTACCAGATCCTGGCCGGTCAGCAGCGCCTTGCGCTGGGCCCGCATCTGCGTGAGCCGGGTGAGGCGGCCCTGATTGCGCCGGCGCCTTGCCGTCACGCCGCGTTCGAGCCAGCGCGCCTCGGCCTTGAGTTTCTGGTCGAGCTTCTGGGCCGCGCGCACCTCGGCGTCCGCGACCTCCTCGGTCCAGGCGTCGAACGCGCCGTAGCCCGCGGCGTTGTGGCGCAAGGATCCCCGGTGCAGCCAGAAGGTGTCGGTCGTCATGGCCTCGAGGAACGCCCGGTCATGGCTGATGGTGATCAGCGTCTTGCGGCGATCGACCAGTTCGCGCTCCAGCCATTCGATGGTGGGCAGATCGAGATGGTTGGTCGGCTCGTCGAGCAGCAGAACGTCCGGATCGCCGAGCAGCGCGCCGGCGATCGCGACCCGGCGGGACTCGCCGCCCGACAGGCTGTTAACGTTCCGCGCGCCGTCGATGTCGACCCGCGACAGGGCGGCGTCGACCGCGTGGCGCGGGGCCTCCTCGGGGCTCATTCCCAGCTGGGCGCCCATCCGGGCGACGAAATCCGCGATCGGCATGTCGTCGGGCAGGGGCACGTCCTGGGGCAGGTAGCCGACGGTCAGCCCGGGCTGCACATACAGGTCGCCCTCATCGGGTTCGAGCAGCCCGGCGAGGAGTTTCAGGATCGTGGATTTCCCGGTGCCGTTGCGGCCGACCAGGCAGGCGCGCATCCCGGGCGTGACCGCCAGCTCGGCGCCCGTGAACAGCGGTGTGCCGCCGAAACCGACGGCGGCATTCTTCAGGGCGAGGACGGGGGGTTCGGCGGCCATGGCAGACGGGCGGGGCTATTTGATCCCGCGCGCGGCGCAAATCTTGTCGTAGGCGGCGTTGATCGTCGCCAGCTTCTCGTTGGCGACCTCGACGAATTCCTCCGGCATGCCCTGGGCGATCAGGGTGTCGGGATGGTTCTCGCGCACAAGCTTGCGGTAGGCGGATTTGATGGCGTCGTCCGCGGTGTCATGTCCGACGCCGAGGATGGTGTAGGGGTCGGCCGCGTCGGGGCCCATATTCTCTTCGCGGATGCGTGCGAAATCGGTGTCGCTGAACCCGAAGATCGCCGACACGTTGCGCAGATAGTTCAGCTCCTCGTCATGCACGCTGCCGTCGGCCTTGGCGATGATGAACAGGCAGTTCAGCAACTCCTCGAGCACGGCCGGATTGTCGCGGAACATGCCGGCGACCTGCTTCGCATAGGGCTCGTAGCCGGCCGTCGACTTGCGGGCCATGTTGAAGACCTTGGCGACGTTCGAAGATTCCTCGGGCGCCACCTTGAAGACGCGGCGGAACGCCCGGATCTCATCGGGCGTGACCACGCCGTCGGCCTTGGCGAGTTTCGCGCCCAGCGCGATGACGGCGATGGTGAAGCCGACCTGTTTGGTCGGGTCGCCGCCGGTGACCTCGGCCGCGCCGCTGTTGCGGTGCGAATCATAGATATGCCCGGCGACCCCGCCGAGCAGCGCGCCCAGCGGGCCGCCCAGCGCGAACCCGGCCGCGCCGCCCAGAACCTTGCCCCAGATACTCATGGGAGACGTTTAACCGAAACTGCGCGCCGAAGAAACGTCGGTTGCGGGCAGCGGCTGTTTTGCCACCAACAAGTCGGGCTCTAGCGAGGGTTGGCGCAGAAACACCACCTGGTTGTACTTGTGCCTACAGGAACATTCTTTGATGGTCGAATTGGGTGGAATTTCGCTCTAGTATCTCAGCCATTGTTGATAGGCGTATCGACGGTCAGTGACCGTTTGCGATCGCCAAAGTGATCATGGGGGTGAGCTGGAATGTGGAGGGTGTAACGATGAAGCATGCATATGGGCGCGCGCTCGCTGATTTCGCCATTCCGGGCCAAGACACAGCGCACAAGCTCATGCCAGCCGAAGAAACTTTGCTGCAATCCGTACGCAGGGGTGATTGGTCCACGGTCGGCGACGGGAGCCGACCCGACGAGAGAACCGATGAGAATGAGATACGCGGCGCGTTCCTTCGCTTTCTCGTTCTCGGCGGCGACGATGAGACCCCGGTTCATGAAAAGGGCGTTCAAGTGAGCGGCGGGTTTGTATCCGGTGACATCGACTTAAAGAATTGCCGCGCAGAAGTGCCTCTGAGTCTGACGAATTGCCAAATCGATGGAAATGTAAATCTGGTAGATGCCGCCACGCGCCTGATTTGGTTCGCAGGTAGCAGCGTCAAAAAAATTTCTGCTTTTCGCGCACAAATTCGCGGAGGCATGCTGTTGCGCGGTCATTTTGTTGCTGCCGAAGGGGTTGATATTAACGGTGCTACGATCATCGGCCCTCTCGATATCAGCGGAGGGAAGACGCCCAGGGTCGACGCACAAGCGTGCCATGTCATCGGGTCAGTCCACTTTACGGATAGCGAAATCGACGAAGGGATTGATTTTGCCGGTGCGAGGATTGATCAGGATCTGGTTCTGATAGGTGGTCGATTTTCGAACCGGTCAAGATTTGCTTTGTCCGACGAAGGCGAAATTCAACGTGAGCCTCGCTGCGACTTTGCCATCGACGCGAGGGAAACCACAATTAGGGGAACCTTGTGGCTGGGCGCTGCTGCGCCTCCAAACAACAAGGATGTAGTCATTAACGGCTCGCTCGACCTTCGTGGCGCAGATGTCACGAATCTAGTAGATCACAAAGATTCTTGGCCGGTGGAGTCTGTGATCGTCGATGGCGTTAAACTCCCCTGCTACATCTTCCTCGATGGTTTCAAGTTCGATCGTTTCAGCGGTAGATCGAGTGTTCGTTCGCACGAACGAATGGCTTGGCTCAAACGGCAACCACCTGAGGATCTCGATCAAGATTTTAAGCCGCAGCCTTTCGAACATATGGCGAAGGTGTTTCGTGAGATTGGTCATACCGAGCGTGCCCGGAAAATTCTGCACTTGAGGGAGAAGTTGCGGGCAAATTCGACGACCGAGTTGACTGGCTTGCGAGACATTCTTCGGTCATATGCCAAGAGAAAATTCAACCGCTACTTCTTCGGTCCAATGGTCGGCTATGGCTATTACCCAATGCGCCTGATTGTCGCGGCGGTGCTGCTCTGGCTCGTGTCCGCCGCATTTTTCCATTATTCGGCGCAGCGTGGGATTATGGCGCCGACGGCTCCCATTGTGTTCCTCCACGAGGACTTGGCCGTGTGCCGTGGTAATTGGGTCGCTTGCGACCATGACTACATGACCAATGAGCACTCACCTTTTCAACCGCTCGTTTATGCGCTTGACGTTATTGTGCCCATAGTGCCCTTCGGACAGGAAGATGCATGGGCGCCGATGGTAAAGCCTATTTGGGGCGACGGAAATGGTGCACTCGGTGCAGTTGATCGTTGGTCGACCACCTGGTTGGTCTGGTTCAATATCGTTTTCGGTTGGATCGTCGGCCTTGCTCTGGTCGCAGTAGTGAGCGGCGCAATAAAACGCGACTAACCGGCCTCCGTCAGGTTGGCCTTTCGGCCGGTCACCGGCCTTTGACATTCGCATCGTGACAAACCAGTCTGCCGCCGAAACTCGGGGATAGTTCATGGCGGGCGACGAACCCATTCTCACAGCGGATCGCTGGCATTTCTGGATCGACCGGGGCGGCACGTTCACCGACATCGTCGGGCGTGCGCCCGACGGGTCTTTGCGCACCCACAAGCTGCTGTCGGAGAACCCCGAGCATTACGCCGATGCGGCGGTGCAGGGCATTCGCGATCTGCTGGGGCTGGCCGCCGGCGAGGCCATTCCTTCGGGTTTGATCGGCGCGGTGAAGATGGGCACCACCGTTGCCACCAACGCGCTGCTGGAACGCAAGGGCGACCGCACGGCGCTGGCGATCACCCGCGGCTTCCGCGATGCGCTGCGGATCGGCTACCAGGCCCGCCCGCGCCTGTTCGACCGGCACATCATCCTGCCCGAGCAATTGTATGAGCAGGTGATCGAGATCGACGAGCGGGTGAATGCGAAGGACGAGGTCTTGGTGCCGTTCGATGCGGCCGGGGCGCGGGCCGGCCTGCAGGCGGCATATGACGACGGCATCCGCGCCGTCGCGATCGCATTCATCCACGGCTATCGCGTGCCTGATCACGAGAAGGCCTGCGCCGAGATCGCCCGCGACATCGGCTTCACCCAGATTTCCGTCAGCCACGAGACCAGCCCTTTGATCAAGCTGGTCGGCCGGGGCGACACGACCGTGGTCGACGCCTATCTCTCGCCGATCCTGCGCCGCTATGTGGACCGGGTCGCCGACGAGCTGGGCGACGTGAACCTGATGTTCATGCAGTCGAACGGCGGCCTGACCGACGCGCATATGTTCCAGGGCAAGGATGCGATCCTGTCCGGCCCCGCCGGCGGCGTGGTGGGTGCGGTGCAGGTCAGCGAGGCGGCCGGCTTCGCGCAAATGATCGGCTTCGACATGGGCGGCACCTCGACCGACGTGACCCATTATTACGGCGAGCTGGAACGCGCCTTCGAGACCCTGGTCGCCGGCGTGCGGATGCGCGCGCCGATGATGCAAATTCACACGGTCGCGGCGGGCGGCGGCTCGATCTGTTCGTTCGACGGCGCGCGCTATCGCGTCGGCCCCGAAAGCGCGGGCGCCGACCCGGGCCCCGCCAGCTACGGCAAGGGCGGCCCGCTGACCGTCACCGACTGCAATGTGATGCTGGGCAAGCTGCAACCCGATCACTTCCCGTCGGTCTTCGGGCCGAACCAGGATTCACCGCTGGATGCCGATGCGGTGCGCGCGAAGTTTGCGGGCCTGACCGAGGACATCCGTGCTGCCACCGGCGACACGCGCAGCCCGGTCGAGGTGGCCGAGGGTTTCCTCAAGATCGCGGTCGAGAACATGGCCAACGCGATCAAGAAAATATCGGTCCAGCGCGGCTACGATGTTACCCGCTACACGCTCTGCGCCTTTGGCGGTGCCGCAGGCCAGCATGCGTGCCTCGTGGCCGACGCGCTGGGGATGACCCGTGTCCTGCTGCACCCCTTCGCCGGCGTGCTGTCGGCCTACGGCATGGGGCTGGCGGACATCCGCGCCCTGCGCGAGCAATCCGTCGAGGCGCCGCTGGGCGACCAGGTGGACGACGGGGTCGCGGGCATTCTCGACCAATTGGCAAATGCGGCGCGGACCGAGGTGTCGGGCCAGGGCGTGGACGACGCGCGGATCACCGTCCGCCGCCGCCTGCATCTGCGCTATGAGGGGACCGACACGTCGCTGGAGGTGGATTTCGCCGGTGCACCGGGGATGGCAGATGCCTTCGCCGAGATGCACCGCCAGCGCTACGGCTTCACCATGCCCGAGAAGGCGCTGATCGTGGAGACGGCGGCGGTCGAGGCCATCGGCGGGTCGGACCAGAGCGCGGATGTCGATCTGGCACCCGACGCGACGGGCGAGGCTGCGCCCCTCGATCGGGTCACGGCGCATATGGACGGGACGCCGCAGGACACGCCGGTCTATGACCGCGATGCGCTGGCGCCGGGCAGCATGATCGACGGCCCGGCGATCATCAGCGAGGCCGTGGCGACCACCATCGTTGAGCCGGGCTGGCGCGCGGCCATGACCGAACGGGGCGATCTGGTGATCGAGCGCGTGGTGGCGGCGGACCGTGTCGCCGCGATCGGGACGGACGTCGACCCGGTGATGCTCGAGGTCTTCAACAATCTCTACATGTCCATCGCCGAGCAGATGGGCGTGACGCTGCAGAACACGGCCTACTCGGTCAACATCAAGGAGCGGCTGGACTTCTCCTGCGCGATCTTCGCACCCGACGGGAACCTGGTCGCCAATGCGCCCCACATGCCGGTGCATCTGGGCTCGATGTCGGAGAGCATCCGCGCGGTTATCCGCGAGAACACAGACCGGATGACGCCGGGCGACGTCTACATGCTCAACGCGCCCTACAACGGTGGCACCCACCTACCGGACGTGACGGTGATCACGCCCGTGTTCGACGATGCGGGTGCGGACATCCTCTTCTATGTCGGCAGCCGCGGCCACCACGCCGATATCGGCGGCATATCGCCGGGCTCGATGCCCCCGGATTCGCGCACGATTGAAGACGAGGGCGTGCTGATCGACAATTTCAAGGCGGTCGATGCCGGAACCTTCCGCGAGGACGCCATTCGCCAACTGCTCGGGTCGGGCGCGCATCCGGTGCGCAATCCCGATCAGAACGTCGCCGATCTCAAGGCGCAGATCGCCGCCAACGAGAAGGGCGTGTCAGAGCTGCGCCGGATGGTCGATCAGTTCGGGCTCGAGACCGTCCACGCCTATATGGGCCATGTGCAGGACAACGCGGAAGAATCCGTGCGCCGCGTCCTCGACGTGCTGCGCGACGGGTCATTTGTCTACCCGCTCGACAATGGTGCGGAGATTCATGTCGCCGTCTCGATCGACCGCGCGACCCGCAGCGCGCGGGTGGATTTCACCGGCACGAGCGCGCAGCTCGACAGCAACTTCAACGCGCCCACGGCGATTGCCCGGGCGGCGGTCCTGTACGTCTTCCGGACGCTCGTGGACGACGAGATCCCGATGAACGAGGGCTGTCTGAAGCCCATCGAGATCGTCATCCCGAAGGGCTCCATGCTGGCGCCGGAATATCCCGCCGCCGTGGTCGCGGGCAACGTGGAGACGAGCCAGGCGCTGACCGACAGCCTGTATGGCGCACTCGGCGTGATGGCGGCCGCACAGGGCACGATGAACAACTTCACCTTCGGCAACGCGCGCTACCAGTATTACGAGACGATCTGCGGCGGTTCGGGCGCCGGCCCGGACTTCGACGGCACGTCGGCCGTGCACACCCATATGACCAACTCGCGGCTGACCGACCCCGAGATCCTCGAATGGCGCTTCCCGGTGTTGCTGGAGAGCTTCGAGATCCGCGCGGGCTCGGGCGGCGCGGGCAAGTATCACGGCGGCGACGGGGCGCGGCGGCGGGTACGGTTCCTTGAGGCCATGGATGTCATGATTCTGGCCAACCATCGCGAGATCGCGCCCTACGGGCTGGCCGGCGGCGCGGACGGCGCGTGCGGCCGCAACTGGCTCGAACGTGTCGATGGAGCACGCGTGGACATGTCGGGCACCGACCGGACCGAGGCCGGCCCCGGCGATGTGTTCGTCATCGAGACGCCCGGCGGCGGCGGGTTCGGGGCCGCGTGACGCCGCCCGCCAATACCAAAATGCTGATCGGGGTGCTGGCCGTCATCACCGCGCTCGGGCCCCTGTCGATGCAGATCATCCTGCCGGTCCTGCCGGTCATGCAGGATGCGTTCATGGTGAGCCCGGGCACGGTGCAGTATGTGCTGTCGCTGGCGCTGTTCACCATTGCGTTCGCGACCCTGGTCTATGGCCCGGCGTCGGATCGTTACGGCCGGCGGCCGGTGCTGCTGGTCGGGCTGGTGATCTTCCTGCTCGGCTCGATCGCGAGCGCGCTCGCGCCGACGATCGAGCTGCTGATCGTGGGGCGGGTGATTCAGGCGGTGGGCGGGGCGGCCGGCATGGTGATCAGCCGTGCCATCATCCGCGATCTCTATGACCGGGACACCGCCGCGCGCCTGATGGCCTACATGATCACCGCGCTGGTGGTCGCGCCCATGGTCTCGCCCCTGATCGGGGGCCTGCTCAACGACGCGTTTGGCTGGCGCGCCGTCTTCGTCTTTTCCGGCGTCGTGGGTGTCGTGGTTCTGGCGCTGGCGCTTCCGCGGGTGCCGGAGAGCTTGCAGCCGGGCGCGGCGGCGCAGACATTCCGCGGCATGCTTTCGGGCTTCGGCGTGCTGCTGCGGGTGCCGGCGTTCCTCGGTTATGCCGGACAGGTCGGCTTCGGCATGGGCATGTTCATGGCGTTCCTGGGGGCCGCCCCCTTCGTGATGATCAACGTCCTGGAGCGGCCGCCCACCGAGTTCGGCCTGTTCTTCGTGCTGATCTCGGCCGGATTCATGGCCGGGACCTTCCTGACGGCGCGGCTCGGCCAGCGGCTCGGGCTCGACCGGATGATGCGTCTCGGCAGCGGGCTCGCGGTCGCCTTCGGGGTCGTCATGCTCGCCTTCGTCCTGGCCGGCATCTGGTCGCCCTGGACGATCTTCCTGCCGGGCATGGGGATGGCTTTCGCCAATGGCCTGTCCATGCCCAACGCCCAGGCCGGTGCGGTGAGCATCAGCCCGCGCTTCGCCGGCACGGCGTCGGGTCTGCTGGCGTTTCTGCAGATGCTCGTGGGCGCCGGTTTCGCCCAGCTCGCGGGGATGCTTCAGGACAACACCCCGCTGCCGATGGCGGTGATCATGCTGACGGCTTCGTTGCTTGCGTTCCTGAGCGCGGTCTTCCTCACGCGGATCGGTGCAGACCGCAGCTAGTCACCCCGCGCGACGCCCTCGCGGCGCGGGTCGGCACCGCCGCGCAGCTTGCCGTCGAGGATCTCGATCCCGTGCAGCCCGCTGTTGAGGTCGCGCACCCGTGCCGCGTGGCCCAGCGCCTTGAAGGCCGGCACGAATCTTTCCGCCTCCGTGCCGGCCTCGAAGTCGGTTGCGCCGTTCCGGTTCACCACATGTCCCAGGTCGATGGCCGCCTGGATGTCCATCTTCCAGTCCAGCACCGCCACCAGCGTCTTGGCGACATAGCCGATGATCCGGCTGCCGCCCGGTGAGCCGACCACCAGCCGCAGCGCGCCGTCGGCGTTGAATACGAGCGTCGGCGCCATGGAGCTGCGTGGGCGCTTGCGCGGTTCCACCCGGTTGGCGACCAGCTGCCCGTCCCGTCTGGGGAGGAAGGAGAAATCCGTGAGCTCGTTGTTGAGCAGGAAACCCCGCACCATCAATTGGGAGCCGAAGGCGCCCTCGATCGTGGTCGTCATGGACACGGCGTTGCCGTCCGCGTCGACGATCGAGATATGGCTGGTGCCGGGCCGTCCGGTTTGCGTATCGGGTGCGCGCTTCTGGGTCGGCGCGCCCGGCGGCAGGCCGTGCACGACCGGCGGCAGGATGGATGTCTCCCGGCGGATGAAGCCGGCGCGCTTGGCCACATACGCCGGGTCGAGCAGGCCCGCCTCGGGGACCGGCACGAAGTCGCCGTCGGCCATGTAGCGGTTGCGGTCGGCGAATGCGAGCTTCGAGGCTTCGGCCAGCAGGTGCCAGCTCTGCGGATCATCCGGTCCCATGCCGGGCAGGTCGAACGCGGTCAGCATGCCGAGCGTCAGGCCGACCGTCAGCCCGCCGGAACTGGGTGGCCCCATGCCGCAGACCCGGTAACTGCGATAGCCGTGACAAACGGGCGCGCGGCGGACCGCGTCATAGGCGGCGAGATCGGCCAGCGACAGCCGACCGGGGCTATCGGGCGCGTTGCGCACGGCGGCGACGATGTCTTCGGCGATCGCGCCCGAATAAAAGGCCGCGGGCCCGCGTTCGGCAATCGCGATCAGGGTCTCGGCAAATGCCGGGTTGGTCTTTCGGGTGCCGGCGCGCAGCGGTTCGCCGCCGGGGAAGAAATAGTCCCGCGCGGCAGAAAATGTCCGAAGCCGATGGCCGCGTTCGCTGGCGAGCATCTTGGCGAGCCGCGGGCCGACGATGAACCCCTCCTGTGCGAGGCGAATTGCTGGCGCGAAAAGCTCTGCCCAGGTCAATTTCCCGTGTTCCTGAAACAGGCGGGCCAGCAGCGCGACTGTGCCCGGGGTGCCGACCGAACGGCCACCAACGATGGCCGCGCCGAATTTCATCGGCGTGCCGTCATCGGTCAGAAAGAGGTCCGGGGTCGCCGCGATCGGCGCTGTTTCACGCCCGTCGAATGCGACGGTTCGTTTCGTTGCACCGTCATGGAAAAGCAGGAAGGCTCCGCCGCCGATGCCCGAGCTCTGGGGCTCCACAAGGTTGAGGACGAGTTGCACGGCAATCGCCGCATCCGCGGCACTTCCGCCCCGCCGCAGCATTTCGAGGCCGGCCGCGACGGCGTCGGGATGGGCGGCCGCGACCATGTGTCGTTGTGCGGTCACGAGGCGATTCTCGGTCCGGCCGGTCGAATCCTCGGGCTGGTTTTGTTGCCCGAATGCGGGCGGGGTGGCGATCACCCAGGCGGAGATCAGTCCAAACAGAAACGTGCGGCGGAAATGAATCATGCCGACAAGCTGCCACGGATTCGAGGGTGAACCCAACTGTGCGCGTCGTCACATCTTCGCCACTAAATTTGCGTTCTTATGTCACCGGGTTCGGTTTGCGTCCCAATGGCTGATATTTTAGCTTTCGAACGTTGCGCAATACGGGCATGACAACGGATGAGCGCGCGCTACGCGCATGCACGCCGTACAATTTTGGAGACGCCGTCTCGTGCGAAAATTATTCATCGGCCTTGCTGTTCTGGTCGTCGTTCTCGTTGCGGCCGCCTTTGTGGGGCCGCTCTTTGTCCCGGCGGATTCGATCAAGGGCGACATTGCGCGGGAAGTCGCGAAGGCCACCGGGCGCGACCTCGCGATCGACGGATCGCTGAAGTTCCGTATTTTGCCGGCACCCGGCGTCTCGGCGACCGGCGTGCGGCTGTCAAACGCCGCCGACGGCAGCGCGCCCGACATGCTGCGCCTGAAGTCGGCGGCGGTCGAGGTCGCGCTGTTCCCGCTGATCACCGGCAACATACAGATCAGCCGGATCCTGCTTTCCGAGCCCGATATCCTGCTCGAGCAATATGCCGACGGGACAAACAATTGGACGTTTGTACCCAACCCCGAGGCGGCATCGGGCGGCGATGCCGGGGCCGATGCTGCCGCGGACAGCCAGGGTACGCCGGCGCCCGCCGTGCGCTTCGACAATGTGGTGATCGAACGCGGCACGCTTGTCTACAAGACACCGGACAGCACCGAGCGTGTGGCAGACGTCAATGTCACCCTTGGCGCGGCAAGTCTGCAGGGCCCGTTCCGGGCCGACGGCACCGTCAGCGCGCGCGGGGTTGCGATCGGCATCGACGCGGCCGTTGGTGAGCTTGCGGAAGACAAGGCAACCCCCGTCAATTTGAAGATTTCGACCGGCGGCGCGCAGATCGGGTATTCGGGCGTGCTCGCCGGCGCGCCGGATGCCGCGCGATTGTCGGGGCAGATCGAGGTGCGCGCAGAGGACCTGTCGGAGTTGGTTGCGGCCTTCTCAAAAGCACCCGCACCCGGGGCGCTGAAGGGCAAGCCGCTGGAAATCGATGGCACGCTGACGGCGAGCGCGGAAACTGTTGCGATCAACGATCTGGTGCTGCGGTTGGGCGATGATTCAGCCACGGGCGCGGTCGATGTAAAGCTGGGTGAAATCACGTCCGCAGCCGTGGTGCTCAACCTGGCGCAGCTGGACCTCGACCGGCTTCTCGCAGCGGTGCCCGGGGCAAAAGGCGGCACCAGGACAGACGCTGGATCTCCGCCGAAGAGCGACAAAGCGGCGACGGGGAAGGCAGCGGCCCCCGCTGCGGCCGGCGCCGGGTTTGCGCTGCCGACCGGTATATCCGCCACGCTCGAAACCAAGATCGATGCGGTCGTCTATCGCGGCGGGGTCATTCGTCAGGTTCTGCTCAACACCGAGTTGGCCGATGGCAGTGTGACCATTTCGCAGGCCGCAGCACAATTCCCCGGCGGGGCGAACGCCTCCGTGATCGGTTTTGTCTCGACAACGGAATCCGTGCCGAAGTTCGAGGGGCAGGCAGAATTGGCGGCCGATGATTTCCGGGCGCTATTGCAATGGGCCGGGGTGGATGTGGCGCGCGTGCCGCAGGACCGGCTGCGCAAGATGAAGGGGTCCCTTACTGTTGCAGCGACACCCGAGAATGTGACGCTCACCGATATCGATGTCAGCGTAGACGTGTCGCGGATACGCGGCGGCGTGGCGATCGCGGTGCGCGAGCGCCCCGGCTTCGGGATCGGGCTGTCGCTCGACAAGCTGAATGTCGACGCGTATCTGCCGGCCCCGCTCGCGTCCGGTGTGCCATCGGGAGACCCCGCCGCAAAATCCGCGGTAGACGGGAAGGCGGACGCCGCCAAACCTGCGGGTGGCGGTCAGGAAACCGCCGGCGCCGGGTCAGCTGGGCTGGCCGCATTGAACCGGTTCGATGCCATCCTTCAGCTGAAGGTTGGTGAGGTGATATTCCGCGACCAGCGCCTGCACGACATCAACTTAGACAGCACGTTGCAAGGCGGCAGCCTTGCGTTGCGGGATCTGTCCGTGGGGAGCCTCGCCGGCGCGAAAGCGAAGGTGAACGGCCGCGTTGACGACCTGGCAAGTGCGCCGAAAGCGGACGTGAAGATTGATCTTGATGCACGTGACGGTGACCGTTTGCTGGCGCTGGCGGGCGTCGATGCGCCGGCGAAACTCGGGGCGACCCGCCTCAACGGCGCATTGCAAGGGGATATGCAGAACCTCGTGGTGGATCTGACCCTCGATGCGATGGGCGCCAGCATGCGCACGGCGGGCAGCTTTGGCGTTCTGGCCATACCGCCGAGCTATGACATGCAGGTGGATATCAAACATCCCGACGCCGCCGCATTCGCCGCCCGGTTGCGCGGTGAAAATGGCGCCGGAGAGCAGAAACTCGGCGCGCTGGCGGCAAGTGCGAGCGTGCGCGGCGACCTCACGGCGAGCGACATCGATACAAGGATCGGGATCGGCCCCGGCGAGATCACTGCGCGCGGGCGGCTGACCAACCTGGCGTCGGGCAGCCCGCTGGGCAAACTGGCGATCAATGCGTCCCATCCCGATACGGCGGCCTTCGTGCGGCTGCTGGCACCGGACTACAACCCGTCGAAGCCGGACCTCGGGCCGTTTGCGCTGAAGACGGAGCTGGCGCTTGCAGCCGATGCGATGACATTGGCGAACCTCGAAGGCAAGGCGGGTCCCGTCGGTTTCAAGGGCAGCGCGAATGTCGATACGGGCGGTCCACGACCGCGTGTTGTGGGCGCGCTCGAAACAGGCGAGATCGTCGTCGATTGGTTCCTGCCGGCCCAAAAGGGAGCCGCGTCCACGGCGTCCAACAGGCGATCCGGGGGCGCTGCGGCGTCCGGGGCACCGGCCAGCCGTGGCCCGGCCTCAACGGCCGGCAACAAACGCTGGTCGCGTGAGCCGATCGAATTGTCGGGCCTTCGCGCAGCCGACGCGGACATCAAGCTTTCTTCGCCCGCGATCACCTACACCAACATCCGCGTCGACCAGCCGCGCCTCGCGATCAAGCTCGATGACGGTGTGCTGGATCTCACCGAATTGTCGGGCAAGGCGTTTGGCGGCGGGTTCAGCATGACGGGTCAGGTAGCCGCAACGGACGTGCCGACGATGCGCTATGCGATGCGTGTCGAGAATGCCGACGCCGCGAAGTTCCTGGGCGATGGCGCGACTGGTGAACGCGGCGTGATGTCGGTCCTCGACCTTCTGTTCCCGGTCTCGGACGTCAAGCTCGCGGCGGGCCGACTGGGCGCGGATCTGGATGTGACGTCGCGCGGGCGCAGTGAGTTCGAGATGATTTCGAATCTCGCCGGAAAGGGCGCGATGCGGTTCACCGATGCCGTGGTCGAGGGGATCGACGTCTGCCAGATCAGCGATCAGCTCGATCGGCTGAACGGCATCGAAGGGTTCCTCGGGCTCGCCACATCGGGCCGTGGCGGCCAAACCAGGATCGCGAATTTCGACGGTCGGTTCGATCTCGCCAAGGGTATTGCGACCTTGCCGCAACAGCAGATCAATGCCGATTGTGCTGCCGTCGCGTTCAGCGGAACCACGAATCTCCCGGACTGGACGGTCGATATTCAGGCCCGGGCCGGTTTCCCCGCGCATCCGGAATTTGCCGGTGTTGTGGTCGAGCAAAAGGGCCCGCTCGACGCGCCCAATACGCGTTTGGTCAACGTCAACGAGATCAATCAGTTCATCGTCGGGAAGGCGGCAGGCTCGATCCTGCGCAAGCTGCTGCCGGGTGGGAATCAGGAACAGGCGCCCCCGGCCACGACCGAGGGCACACCCCAGCAGCCGCAAAGCAAGAAGCCGGAAGACCAGTTCCGCAGTGTGTTGGAAGGGCTGATACGCGGCCGGTGATGAGGCTTGGCCGCCGCACCGGAGACGGCCAGCCGGCGTGCCAAATGCCCTGCTAGTTGCGCAGATCGTGCAGGACGAAAACCCGGATGGCGCTCGATAGGCTGCCGTCGCGGTCGCGGTCGATCTCCGTCACCAGCTCGTTGACCGACATGCGTCGGGTCTTCGCGACCTTGCGCAAATGATCCCAGAAAACATTCTCCAGGGACACGCTTGTGCGGTGCCCGGCGACGACGACGGATCGCTTCTTGTTTGCCGATTGGCGCGGCAGAGTATCGACGACGTTACTGATCATGATGGTTTGATCATATTCTCCGGTTTGACCCACGCATCATACTGCTCTGCCGTGAGCAGGCCCAAGTCAATTGCAGCGACTTTTAGGGTACTACCGTCGGAAAACGCCTTTTTCGCGACCTTCGCGGCATTATCGTACCCGATGTGCGGGTTCAGCGCGGTCACCAGCATCAGGGACTGGGCCATCAATTCCGCGATGCGGTCACGATTGGCCTCGATGCCGGTCACACAACGATCCGTGAAGCTCCGGCAGGCGTCGCCCAGCAATCGGGCCGAGCGGAGAACGTTAAAGATAATCACCGGCTTGAACACGTTCAGCTCGAAGTGACCATTGCTGCCTGCGACCGTAACCGCGACATGGTTGCCCATGATCTCCGCCGCCACCATGGTCAACGCCTCGCACTGGGTCGGGTTGATCTTGCCCGGCATGATCGATGAACCCGGTTCATTTGCCGGCAGGCTCAGCTCGCCGATGCCGCTGCGCGGCCCGGAGCCGAGGAACCGGATGTCATTGGCGATTTTCATCGCGGCGACCGCGCCGACATTCAGCGCGCCCGAGGCGGCAACCATGGCGTCATGGGCGGCCAGGCCGGCGAATTTGTTCGCCATCGTCTCGAACGGTTTTCCGGTGATGCCGGCCACCTCCTCGGCAAAGCGCTCGGCGAACCCGATCGGCGCGTTCAATCCGGTACCCACGGCCGTGCCGCCCTGGGCCAGTTGCAGTAAATCGGGCGTTGCCCGCTTGATGCCGGCGATCACCGATTCCATCTGCGCCGCGTAGCCGGAGAATTCCTGGCCAAGGGTCAGGGGCGTCGCGTCCTGGGTGTGGGTGCGGCCGATCTTGATGATGTCTTCGAACTCTTTCGATTTGGCCTCGAGCGCATCCTTGAGGTGCGTCAGGCCGGGGATGAGCCGGTCCTGAAACTCGAGCGCGGCGGCGATATGCATCGCGGCCGGGAAGGTGTCGTTCGACGACTGACTGCGGTTCACATGATCGTTCGGATGGACCGGGGACTTGTCGCCCGGCTTGCCGCCGAGGATCTCGTTCGCCCTGTTGGCGATGACCTCGTTGGCGTTCATGTTGGACTGGGTGCCGGAGCCCGTCTGCCAGACGACAAGCGGGAAATTGTCATCGAACTTTCCGTCGATGACTTCCTGTGCGGCCTCGATCACCGCGTTCGCGACCTCGGGCTCCAGTTGCCCGAGCGCCAGATTGGCCTTGGCGGCGGCTTGCTTCTGAATACCGAGGGCACGCACCAGCGCGGTCGGCATGCGATCGTCACCGATCGGGAAATTCTCGATGCTGCGCTGGGTCTGGGCGCCCCAATACTTGTCTGCGGGGACAGCCACCTCGCCCATCGTGTCGCTTTCGGTGCGGGTCTTGTTCGTCATCACTTCCTCCGGGTTCGGCGCGCATTATCGTCGCCGTATTCCATAGGTAAAGGCCTAACGCGCGTGCGCGTCAGGATTTGCTTGGTTTCTTCTTCGCCTGAGCGCGATTCGCGGCGGCGAGCGCCATATGCGCCCAGGGGCGCAGCGCCTCGATATCCTCGGCGGCATCGTCGGGCACGGTCACATACGACATCTCAACGGGCTTTCCCCCTTTGTCATAGGTGAAGGGGTCACAGCCGGCCTCAAGGAATACCGCCTTGGTTTCCTCATCGACCTTGAGATAGAGGACCTCGTCGGCGATCAGCGCGAACATGATCCCGTCGCAGAAGATGCCATGACCGCCGAACATCCGGCGCAGCTTCGTGCCCTGATCGAAGGGCGCGCCGACGCTGGTCAGCAGATCGCATGCGTGCTCGGCGAATTCCTGGCCCTGTGGCATGCGCGCGCGTTTCTACTTTTTGCGGAATTGATCCAGATTGACCACCTCGGCGCCGTCCCCATCGTCTTTGGCCGCGTCGTCCGGTCCGGCGTCGTCGGGATTGCCTTCCTGCTGGCTATCCTCGGCCTCGCTCGCCGTGGCCATATTGTCGGGCACGGGAACCAGGTCGCCTTCGGAGCGAACCGCGGGGACCATCACATTTCCGCCGGTCTCCACATTGAACTGCAGCCCGAACTTGACCGACGGGTCGACGAACGCAGACAGGGCGGCATAGGGAATACGCAACTCGGCGGGGCGGTTCTTGAAACTGAGGGTAATCGAAAAAAAGCTGTCTTCGACGACCAGGTCCCAGAACTGATGCTGCATCACGATCGTCATTTCTTCGGGATACTGATCCTGAAGATAATCGGGAATCGACACGCCCGGCGCCTGGGTGCGGAATGTCAGATAAAAATGATGGTCGCCCTGAAGCCCCTCATTGAGGGTCTTGGTCAACGCCTCGCGGACAACGCCCCGGAGGGCATTTTCCACCATCTGATCGTATCGCATCTGGTCGTCGGTCATGGTCGCGAACTGGAAGCGCACCCGGCAGGATGCTGGTCAACGGTTATGAGAGGTGAATATCGTGCACCGCGCGGCGAAGAGCAACGGTCTGCCATACAAGATTCTTGCGAACATGTGGATGCAATGCCGGTGAGGGGGCCGACAAAGCCAGGAAGTGGGGGGCTTCTGTTGCCCGGTGCCCCCCGAACCGCGCTTATTATCGCTTAATTAAGCGGCAACAGCGAAGGTTTCAACATTGTCGTTGGCACCTATGAATATGGCCCGATGTCGGTGGTACCATGCCGGGCAAAAGTTCAGCCTTTACGCGCCCGTCGATCCTATTTCGCCCCCATTCCGGTCACGGCGAAAGCCGCGAAATTCCGAGATAAATGGTGGAGGCGCCGGGTACTGCCCCCGGGTCCGAACGTTTATTACGCGAAACGTTTATCGCCATAGTCGGGTAAACCCGACGCCCCATTATATAGGGTCGAAGGGGTAAAAACGAAAGACCATGCAGGGTTATCCCCGTTGGCCCGGTTTTTCACAGGTTGTCGCGGATATCCGCGACTCGTGTTGCGGACTAGGTTTGGCGGAACACGTAAGCCCGATCCGAGGCCTGAGACCCGATGCAGCAATATCTCGATCTGATGCGACATGTTCGCGACAATGGTGCCGAGCGGACCGACCGCACGGGCACCGGAACATTGTCCGTGTTCGGTCACCAGATGCGGTTCGATCTCAATGCCGGCTTCCCGCTGGTGACGACCAAGAAAATCCACATGAAGTCGGTGATCTACGAGTTGCTCTGGTTTCTCCGGGGCGACACGAATATCAAATATCTGAACGACAACGGGGTCTCGATTTGGAATGAATGGGCCGATTCCGACGGTGACCTCGGTCCGGTCTATGGCCACCAATGGCGCTCATGGCCGGCCCCCGACGGCAGCCGAATCGACCAGATCCGCAATCTGCTCGACCAGATTCAAAACCGGCCGGATTCGCGTCGCCTGATTGTGTCGGCCTGGAATGTCGCCGACGTGGACACGATGGCCCTGCCGCCATGCCACTGCCTGTTTCAGTTCTATGTGGCGGACGGGAAACTCTCCTGTCAGCTGTATCAGCGCAGCGCCGATATCTTCCTCGGCGTCCCCTTCAACATTGCGTCCTATGCGCTGCTGACGATGATGGTTGCCCAGGTCGCGAACCTCGAGGTTGGCGAGTTCATCCACACCTTTGGCGATGCGCATCTCTATCTGAACCATCTTGAGCAGGCCGATGCACAGCTCGAACGCACGCCCTATCCGCTGCCGCAGCTGACCCTGAATCCGGACGTTGATGACCTGTTCGCGTTCGATTATGACGACTTTAAGCTCGACGGGTACCGGTTCCACCCGCACATCCCGGCGAAGGTCGCGGTCTGAGACCGTGCGGATTTCGCTGATTGTCGCGGTGGCCGAAAACGGCGTCATCGGCCGGGACGGCGATCTGCCCTGGCGCATTCCTGCCGATCTCAAATTCTTCAAGGAAACGACAATCGGCCATCCGATCGTGATGGGGCGCAAGACCCATCAGTCGATCGGCCGTGCCTTGCCCGGGCGCGCGAACATTGTGATCACCCGCGATCCGGGCTTTGCCGGCGACGATATTTCTGTGGTCAGCGACTTCGATGCCGCCCTTCGGGCCGCCGGTGAGGCGGACGAGGTGATGGTGATCGGTGGTGCGCAGATTTACGAACTGGCGTTGCCCCGCGCGGACCGGATCTACCTGACGGAGGTGCATGTTGCTGCCGAGGGCGAGACCCGGTTTCCCGATTTGGATCATGATGTCTGGCGCGAAACGGCGCGGGTGGATCACCCCGCCGAAGGCGAGACCCCCGCGTTCAGCTTCGTCACCCTCGAGCGTTAGCTGCCGTCGCGCAGGCCCGGCCAGTTGCGGTCGGCAGAGACGATGTTGCCGTCCTTGTCGAGCGCCCAGCGCGCACGCACAAGCTTCGAATAGTTCAGATACAGCTTGCCGTCCTTGATCGACCATGCGCCGGGGTCGGTCGTGGCGGTGTAGTTATTGGCG
>Ga0070726_10001958_pt1 | contig 19406 bp, 17 predicted proteins | sample tdAd471_FD_67275 | JGI IMG/M metagenome (GOLD analysis project Ga0070726, IMG submission 67275) | Marine sediment microbial communities from the Atlantic coast under amendment with organic carbon and nitrate - tdAd47.1 | ecosystem: Environmental > Aquatic > Marine > Coastal > Sediment | place... | reverse complement strand
AAGAACTCGTATCGCCGACCGGGAATGATAGTTGTGCGAACGGCCCTGGCGCCGACTTCGGCTGCTGTGCGCAGTTGTCTGTCCAGGAAATCAAGGTCGCCACGCACTTCCGGCAGGCGAACGATCGCTTCGATATAGAGGTTGTCCTTCTCGGCGGCACGCCGCAGTTCAAGAGCGGCGCCGGCATCGAGCACTCCCAGCGAGCACTGCATCCCGCCGGCGCCGACACTGCGGCAGTGCTCCAGAAAATGCTGCGGCTGATAGAGGTCAAAGTCGGGTTCGCGACGACGCTGGGCGTCACGACGGAACTTCGCACAGTAGAGGACCAGTCCGAGTCCGGTCCGTTGTGTCTCGGCTGCCCGGCTCGATGTTCCGGCAAACAGGCAGGCAGCAAGTGCTCCCGAGAGTTGTTTCAGTACCGAGCGGCGAGTGAGCGGGGAGTCGGCCATGAGAACGCTCCAGTCAGCGAGAAGTTTGGATCTCGCTGAGTTGTAGCGAAACTCACGCAGAGTTTCGGCTCGAGGGGGGGGCTCCGAAAGTCCGCGCGACGTTCGCTACGAAAAATCGTTGCCGGTATCAGTCGTCAGAGGGCTCCGGCAGGGCATTGTCGCCATGTGCGTCTGCCGGAGCGTCGACGTCCGGTTGCGACTTGCTCCGTGTGGCCAGCATGAAGAGCAGGGCGAGAATCATCAGGCCGGCTCCGCCCCAGTACGGCCACGCGACGTGTTTGGCGTCGAACAACTGCATCCCGGCGACAGGCCCGAGGATGCGGGCGAGGGCGGAAATACTCTGTCCAAGTCCCAGAATCTCACCCTGCTGGTCGGACGAAGTATTCAGCGAGAGCAGCGACTGCAGAGACGGGGTGACGGCCGAGAAGCCGACAACGGCGACGGGAACAAACCAGTAAAGCTGGCGGACCGACTCGTTGTTTCCTGCAACGCCGATGAGCAGCAGGCCGAGGACCATGATCAGCGTGCCACCGGCGGCAAGACGGGCGGCGGGCATTTTCTTTGCCAGGCGACGCACGATGCCGCCCTGAGCGATCGTCAGGACGAGTCCCACGTAGGCGAAGATCAGAAAGTTATCGCGGTCGGACTGGCCGAGCGCTTCGGTCAACAGAGAAAGCGTGCTTTCGAACTGGGCGAAGGCAAAGGTCGTCAGGAACATTGACAGCAACACGGTACCGGTGGCCTTGGTGCTGAGTGCCGATGTCAGGCCGGAAAATCGGAAGCCGCCCGCGCGACCCGACTCGCCGGGTTTCAGTGATTCCGGAAGCTCGAAGATCGCCCAGAGCAGTGCCAGTCCAGAGAGGGCCGAGGCGACGTATCCGGCATTCGGGCTGGGGGCTCCATTGGTGGCGTCGGAAACGAACATCGCGCCAATCAGCGGTCCGAAGGTGAAGCCGACTCCGAACGCGGCGCCGATCAATGCCATGCCGCGTGTCCGGTTCGCTTTATCGGTGGAGTCCGCGATGAATGCCTGAGCGGTTGGGATTGTCGCTCCGGCAATGCCGGCTCCAATCCGCGACACCAGCAGCCAGAGCACAGTGGCGTTGGCGGTGAGAACTCCATTGGCTCCCAGCGACGTCACGTAGCCGAACATCGCATAGAAGAAGGTGGAACCCGCGAGCCCGACCAGCAGAATCGGGCGTCGTCCGAACCTGTCAGACAGTCCACCCCAGACCGGAGCAAACAGAAACTGCATCGCTGAAAACGACGCCATGAGCATTCCGAGTTCGAGCTTTGTCGCTCCAAACCCGTAGGCATACCTTGGCAGCAGAGGCAGGACGATCCCGAACCCCAGCAGGTCAATGAAGACGGTGACGAAAATAATCAGCAGCGCTCGTCGCGAGGGCTTCCGTTCGGGAGAGTCGGTCACAGTCATTGCCTTTCGCGGCGAGGTGGGTTCAGTCGTAAAACACCAGATCGGACCGAAGGACGGACTTCCAGTCGGTCGGCTTTCCAGATCGACGGACTGGAAGTCCGTTCTACAGGAATGCAACCGTCAGCGGTTGACGTACCACCAGGCGAGGTAACACAGGAGGGGCAGTCCGACAAACATGATGAGCACGGCCATCAGGTTCGCTCGTGTGCTGTCAGGCCAGCGGGCCATAAGAGTGCTCCCGGTCTCTCCGAATGAAAAGCACCCCGGCCATGTGGCACAGCCGGGGTGATTGAGTTTGCGGTGTTGATCGATCTGTAGCTGGATTCGCAAGAATTCGGACTGGTCATTCCAACTGAATTCTTGCGAATCCAGCTACTTGGAGCAGGTCTGAGAGATCAGCCGACGACGTCCGGATCGGTTTCCGGGCAGGCGTCGCTGCTGACGTCGAACCATTCGTCCTTGAACTCAATGCGTTTCTTTTCCTGCATGGCGAGATTCGCGGTCAGGGCCATGATGGCGTCGGCCATCGCGACGTGTCCGTTGCAGCGCAGTTCGTTCTTGCCAGTTCGAATGCAGTAGCAGAAGTGCTCCATCTCTTCGCGATAACCGCGGCTGATTTTGTCGCCCATCCCGGCCTGAGCATTATTCGCCGCGGCTGACGGGGCACTGGTTTCGTAGCTGTCAAGAACCGGGCCGCCGGACTGATTGTTGAGCACCCAGATGCGCTGCTCGACACCGCCGGGACTGTCCTTGCTGGCTTCCTTGTAAAGCAGTGCTTCCTTTTCTGTCTTCATCACGATGGTGCCCCGGCTGCCGAAGACGGCTTCGCCATAAGGCTCCCACCGGTTGGTGTTCATCGACGAGTACGTCACAACGCTGACGTCGCGATCGTTCACGATCGGACCAGCTCCTTTGTCGCTGTCGGCTTCCGAATTCGGAACCACCTTCGGGTGCGTCTTTCCGGGGAATTCGAACGTGACAAAGATCTGGTCATCGATGTCACGGTCGTCCTTCCAGGCGGACTCGGGGCCAACCCCTTCCATGCCGAAGAAGTTTTTGCCGCCGTAACCCTGCACGGCCAGCGGATGAACCTTGCCCAGGAAGATGCTGGCGGCGTCCATCTGGTGGCTGCCGAGTTCAGCCATCAGTCCGCCGCCGGTTTCGTTATACAGACGCCAGTCGATGAGCTTGCGGGCGGTGTCGTAGCCGAACTCTTTCAGTTCGCCGGACTTTTCGAGTGCCAGCAGCGTTTCCTTGTCGACATCCTTGGCACCGCCCCATTTCTGCCAGGCGTCGCTGTTGGGGAAGCTGTTGTTGCGGTGCCACTGAGCGCGGATGAATTTGATGTCGCCCAGCAGGCCCATGCTCGTCAGGTGAGCGGCGTTGTCGTACAGCACGCTGTAGTGCCGCTGGTGACCGACGGCCAGCATCAGGTCGTTCTCTTCAGCCGTTCGGATCATGCGCTTGCAGTCGGTGACGTTCTGTGCCATCAGCTTTTCGCACAGCACATGCAGGCCGGCTTCCAGGCACTCGATCGCAATCGGAGCATGCTGGTTAAGCGGCACGGCGATGACGACGGCCTCAAGGCCCAGTTCGTCCTTCTTCGCCAGCAGATCGCGATGATTTGTGAACACGTTGTTCGCGATGTCCGCGGCTTTGGCTTTGCCGAGAATCGCGTTGAGGCCGCGTCGGGCGACCGGGTGGCTGCCTGTGAACGTGCGTTCGCGGTTGGCAGGCCGGAGGTCAGCGATCGCGACGATCTCCATGTAGTCGGTCGGGTGCTCGTTGATCAGCACGTTGCCTTCGTCACCGCAGCCGATGAACGCGGTGCGAACCGGTTTGCCTTCGAGTTTCTGGTAGCCGAAGTAGAAAGCTCCGAGGCCGGTGCCGGCGGCGGCAGCGCCCTTCATGAAGTCGCGGCGGCTGAGGCCGACAACCTCGTTGAAGTTTTCGCGTCCGATCTGTTCCTGTTCTGGTGTCAGCAGCATGATTAAGTCTCCGTCAACTGCGAGGAATGCCTCGTGAAGTTGCGAGTGATGTCTGTGTGTCTGGTGAGGCGGAACCGGGAAATTATACGTCAGCGGCAGGCGGCGGCCAGAAGCGGGTCGCCGGGTTCGTCAGGAACCGGCGGTGGCCTGCTGATCTGGTTTTGAGAACTTGCCACAGCAGCGTTTGCAGCAGCGGCTCAGCAGGCTGTCGAGCCCGAACCACTGGCCACTCGGCATCATGGCGATCGCCAGCAGAGCGATCACTTCGATCAGATTCTTGTTGATGATGAAACTGTGCTCAGGCCCCGGAGCTTCGGGTACGCCGGGGAACGGTGGCATCGCGAGGTAGAAGTTGAAGAGCATGAAGGCGGCCATCACGGCAGAGCATCGAGTCAGCAGGCCGAGAATCAGCAGCGTGCCGAGAATCGTCAGGCCGGCAATCGTCATGGCGTCAACAATGCGGATCGAGGTCCATGGCTGGCCGACCGGCCCGCGAGCCCGCTGTTCAGTCGTCAGCAGGTCGTCGGCCTTGTCCTTGAGTTCGTCTTCCATCGCCTTGATCGGACTGGTCAGCTCGGCCCGCAGCGGCTGGAGTTTCTCGTTCTTGAATTTGACATGATCCCACTGAAAGTCGGTCGACGCCTTCGCGAGATTGTCTTCGTAAATGCGAAGCTGTTCCTTGTACTGCTGCAGTTTGCCGACTCGCTGCCAGTCCTCGTTGCCGAGCAGTTCGGCGTCGCCCTTCAATGCTCCCGCCAGCCGGTCTCGATACCCCATGCCGCGTTTCTGGCGGGTGAAGATGCGGTCGACGGCTCGCAGAAACGCCTTGGCCTCGTCGTCGTCCCGGCCTTTTACCAGCGAATCGAGTTTTGCCCGTTCATCAGGTTTGAGATACATCGTCGCGTCGACGTACAGCCGCTTGGCCTTCGCGTCGAACCAGATGACCTTGCTGGAAACGTTCAGCTTTTCCACACCGGACGGCAGCTTGTCGAGCGCCTCGGCGTAGACCTTGCGATCTCCAACGGTCCCGTGAGCACCTTCAAGCAGTCGCCGCAACGATTCGGTCTGCTTATCGTCGAGCTGATAGTGGCTGCGGAAACGCTTTGCCCAGTCATCCCAGCGGGCGACGACGGTGTCGTAATCCAGCCAGCCGAGTTCGTCGGGATCTCCGACCATCTCGCGGAATGTTGACCGCATCGGTCCCTGCGAGTTCTTCAGGTAGCCGGCGGACGTCCACGGGGTTGGCGTCTGCAGCGTGCCGATTTTCCACAGGCCTTCGTAGAGAAGCTGCCAGCCGATCGCGATTCGCAGCACGACCAGAAAGACGACAGCGGACAGAGCCAGACGTCGCGGATCTTTCACGGGATATCTCGATACGGAGTGAGCGTTGCTGGTTGAGTCTGAGCCGGGTGGGACAGGCCGGAACCTGCAAACGGCTGAGGCAGGATGACGACGGCAGCGGTCTGCAGTCGCTGGCCGGATCACACCGTCGATTCGGAATCCGCTGCGTCCGCAGCCGAATACCGAACCGGTTCGACGTCGTCGGTTTCCCAGAAAATCTGTTCGTCAGAAATTCCAATGACGACGGGCCGAACGCGCCGGCTGCTCTCAGGTTGAGGGGTGAGAATCGCGCCAACGCCGGGCAGATGATGACAACACACTGCGGCTTTTTCGACTCCGAGCACGAAAAAAGCCGTCGACAGAGCGTCCGCAACCGCAGCAGATTCCGCAACGACAGTCACTGACAGCTGCCCCTCGACCGGCCACCCGGTTCGCGGATCAAGGATGTGTCCGTAGCGCCGCCCCTTGTGCCGGAAATACTGAATATTCGAGCCGCTCGTCGACAGCGCCTGATCCCGCAGCAGCAGCGTTCCGAGACGCCGGTCGGTGAAGAGCGGATTTCCAATTCCGACCGGCCAGCCACCGGCTCCGTTGTGATCTCCGTGAGCCAGCACGCTGCTGCGGCCGCCGTGCAGCAGAAACTCGCCCAGTCCGTTTCCGGCAAGCTGTTCCGCAATCCGGTCGAGCGCGAAACCCTTGCCGATGCCGCCGAGGTTCAGCTCAATGTCAGGCCGGTCAAATCGAACCGAATTCGTTTCGGCCTCAAGGCGGACATGCGACATGCCGACGCGGTCGAGGCACACGGCGATCTCGTCGTCCGTCGGAATTCGGTTCTCCTCGCGAGCCGCCCGCCACAGAGCGATCAGCGGTCCCGACGTCGCATCGAATGCGCCGCCCGTTCTTTCAGCGAGTTGCGAGCAAGTCCGCAGCAGCCCGAACAGCCGCGAGTCCGCAACGGCAGGCTGCTCCCGAGCCTCCCGATTAACGCGCGACAACTCGCTGTCGTCGCGGTAGACGGTCAACAGTTGTTCGAGTTCGTGCACAAGGTCGAGTGCTTCCGAAGCGACCCAGACGTTCTCGTGCTCACCGGGATTCGTGATCACAGAAAACTGACACGCCATCGCCCGAGTCTCAAGTCGGAGCGTGTCGCCACTTTGCGGGGCCTCCCGGCGTCCTGCCGATCCTTCCGGGGCGTCCTGGACATTTTTGAGCAAGGCGTCGCCCGTCGTCTCAGCCGCCCGCCGCACTTCATCACGGAGTGCTCCCCCGCGGAGAAAATCACGACGACTTGACGATGGGTTTTCAGACACGGGATCAGTTCTGGAATCTGGCGAAGTTGGGCGTCCCTCAACATAAACAGCCTCGACCGGCGATTCAGGCCGGTCGAGGCCATCGTAGTCTCAGGCGTTGCAGGCCTCTACGGTCGGAGTCATCGTGACCGTGAAAGGCGCGTCTGACGTTTCAAAATCACTTCTTCGCTTTCTTGCCAGTCTGGAACTGTGGCAGCTTGGCGACGAATTTGGCCGGATCCGCTTTGAACGCGCTCGGGCAGTTCGGGCAGCAGAAGTAGACGTTTTTGCCATCGTGCGACACCTTGTTGTCGATGGCGATCGGCTTGCCACTCACCGGGCATTTGGTCTGCAGCGTGAAGCCCTTGTCGAAGTTTGCGAACGCCAGCCTGGCCACGTCGTCCGAATCCTTCGCTTTGCCCTGGCAATTGCCACAGCAGAACGCGACGGTCGTCTTGCCGAGTGCGACCGTCTTGGTTTCATCGAACGGTTTGCCGGCCAGCGGGCAGGCAACCTGTGTGATCTGGTCGGTTTCCAGAAGCTGAGTGTAGACCGCGTTGGTGAACTTCTTGCGATCAGCCTTGTAGGCCTTCGGGCAGTTCGGACAGCAGAAGTAGACGGACTTGCCTTTGAACTTCGCGGCGTGCTCCTTGACTGCCGGCTTGCCCGAGACCGGGCACGTCGCGTTCAGTCCGGCTTCTTTGTCAGCTGCAGCGTTGGCAGCGAAGAAACCTGCGGTCATCCCGAGAACAGCGAGAAGTGCGAGTGCTTTGCGCATGGTTGAATTCCTTAATTGTGAACTCTGTGAGTCGTAGACGAACCGGGAATCGACCATGTGATTCCCGACAACGAGCGTGATCAATCGAGGTGCCGACAGCCTGCCGGCGCTTCCTCAGACGCCGACCACAGAAGGTCGGCAGAAGATGGAGCGATCCGCGCGTCTACAACAGCCAGGAGCACTTCAGAATGCGCACCGGAATGGCTCGACCGGGTGGATGATTCTGCGGAATCGTCTGCGACCGGCCAGCTCGCCTCTCGACCGAATGTTCGCAGACCTCAAACGCGGCAACCGACATTTCCGCATGAGTGGGTTTGACTGTTCGGGCGACAGCCGTCGGGGCACCGCGTTTCTGGCAGGTACACGTTCGCAGTGTGGCGACGGTCGTGGGGCCAGCGACAGAAGTACTGGCCACATGGCAGTGCGGGCAGCCTTCGGTCGAGGCCGGACCGCCCTGCGAATCTGCCGTCGCCTCGCTCGGCGAATTCCGGGCACAGCAGCAGGACGCGGTCTGGAGCAGCACGGGCTGCATCAACAGGCCGCCGCTCAACAGAATCAGGCTGAAAAATTTCAGTGCCGCCATGGCGCAAGTCCCAGAACAATGCCTCGAACAGGGACAGCCTTGTCTCGATCGCCTGCTGCGTCAAGCCCGAAGTGTTGCGCTGTCAGAAGCGACATCGCATCCTCTTGTAGCATGTGGCATCGTCGACCGTCGGTTTGCTCCGCAATCGCCGACCGTGACGATAGACTCTGGCGACAATGTGACGCGACGGGACTTCGTCGCGTGGGCAGGCAGAGTGGCACGCCACCGCCGTCGCATGATTTCGAACTCCTGGCCGAAGACTGACTGATGATTAACAACAACGTACTGCTGACCGTTCGCAACGAGTCCGACATTGCCACGGTTCGCGAACTGATGGTCGAACAGGGCCGCCTCTCGCGCGAAGAACCTGGCTGCGTCCGCTTCGACGTGTTTCATTCACAATCCGATCCACGGATCTTCATCCTGATTGAGCAGTGGGAAACGGAGCAGCATCTCGAAACGCACCGCGAGGCCAGGGCCTGCACCGAGATTTACAAGCCCAAAGTGCTGCCGCTCGTCGACCGAGTCCCCCATCTGTGCGACGCAATTCTCGACTGAGGTGTCTGTGGCGTTGCCAATTGAGAAGGAACGGGACGGCGCGAGCCGCATGTTTTCAGTTTGGAATCGGGTGGCCGGGGTCGAGTGCAGCGAGCGCCCCGGAACCGCAGTGGGCTCGCTGAGGCTCGACCACAGCCACCCAATTGCGGACCACGCAGCAATTCAGTCTGTGATCGTATGGCGGAGCACACGGCCGGGCATCGCGCCGGTGTGCTCGCCGTTCTGCAGAACGATCTGGCCGTTGACGATGACGTACTCGATGCCGGCTCCGTACTGGAAGGGTTCGGTGTAGGTCGCGCGGTCGATCACCGTGGCGGGATCAAAGACGGTCACATCGGCGAGCTGGCCGGGGCGGAGCAGGCCGCGGTCGGTCAGGCCGACCTTCGCTGCGTTCAGTGACGTCATTTTGCGGACGGCGTCTTCGAGGCTCAGCAGGCCGAGTTCGCGAACGTAAACGCCGAGTACTCGCGGAAAGGTCCCGAAGTTGCGTGGGTGAGGATTGCCGCGTCGCAGCGGACCTTCGACGGAGTACGCTGAACCGTCGGAGCCGACCGAGCACCACGGCTGTCGGAGCGCGTACGTCATGTCCGTGTCGGTGTGGTGCGCGAAGACTGTGCTGACTGAGCCGCCTTCGTCCAGCAGGATATCGAACAGCTCATCGAGCAGGTCGGCATGCGGAAGCCCCTTGGTGCGGACGGCCATGACGCGGTCCATTGTCAGGCCGCGAAACGTCGTATTCGCGCTGACGAGCATCCGGCTCCAGTCGCGCCCGACGGCGGTGTAATGGTTGTACCAGCCGTCGATGCCGTTCTCGATGTCATGCTTCATCCGCTTGCGCTGCTCGGGATCCCGCAGTCGTTCGAGCAGTTTCTGACGCCCGCCTTCGTGAGCCCACGGCGGGATGATGCTCACCAGGTTGTTGTTGCCTCGCGTGTAGGGATAGACGTTGGCCTGAATGTTGAGGCCTTCGGTCCGGGCCGCATTGATCTGCTCGACAATCTCATTCATCCGGCCCCAGAACGTCTGGTCGGCGATCTTCAGATGGATGATGTCGACCGGGACTCCTGCCTGCCGACCGATCTCGATTGCCTCGTTGACGGCCTCGAACACGCCCGTGCCTTCGTTGCGGATGTGTGTCGAGTAGAGCCCGCCATGCTTCGCAACGACCCGACACAGCGCGATGACGTCTTCTGTTGTGGCCAGCGAACCGGGCGGCATCATGACCTGGCTGGACAGTCCGAGGGCTCCGTCGCGCATAGCTTCGTCAACGAGCTTCGCCATCTCGGTGATCTGTTCGGGCGAGGGCCGGTCGAACGAACTGCCCATGACCGACTGCCAGACATTGTTCAGACCGACGTACGACGCGACGTTAACCGAAGTGCCGGCCTGATCGAGCACGTCGAAGTAGCCGCCGAGCGTTCGCCACTCGCGATCTTTGCCTCGAACCTTGCGGGACTGAGCCGAGAGCTTTCCGCGATATGGTCCGGCCGAGTTGCCTTCGCCGAGGATCTCGGTCGTCACTCCCTGCCGAATCTTGCTCTGCGCGTGCCCGTCTTCCAGCAGCAGGAAGTCGGAGTGCGAGTGGATGTCGATAAAGCCCGGTGCGACGACGAGCCCTGCCGCGTTGATCTCGTGATCTGCCGTTCCGGAAACCTGTCCGACGGCGGCGATGCGATCGTCAAGAATCGCGACGTCACCGTTGAACCACGGATTGCCTGTCCCGTCGACGATTCGTCCGCCGCGAATTACGAGATCGTAGTCAGCGGCGACCAGTGGGCTGCCGGGAATGCAGAGTGTCAACAGCGTCAGGAGCAGGGGGAGTCGCTTCATGAAGAGGAGTATCCCGACAGAGGGCTCATCGTTTAACGCCCAGCCGCAGGCGCCGGCCACCAGACAAGGTCAAGTTCTCTGGTGGCCGGCGCCTGTGGCTGGGCGTTAAACGAGTGGGCAAGGTTGCGGCCTCGGTTACGACGCCCAGATCTGCGAGCCGCCGTCGACGCGGAGGACTTCTCCGGTGACGAACTGGCCGAGTGGGCCGGCGAAGAACTCAACGACGCGAGCGACTTCGTCGACCAGTCCGATGCGGTCCAGCGTCCCGGATTCAACCAGGCGGCTCTGGTCGACTTCACGAGTTCCCAGGTAGCGGCCCGTTCGCGTGTCGCCGGGGGCGATACTGTTGACGGTAATGTCGTACGGTCGCAGTTGAGCGGCCAGGCAACGCGTGTATTCGACGACGGCCGCCTTCGCAGTCGAGTAGATTGCCGAGTTGGCGTTGCCCTTGAACGCGGCGATCGAGCTGATCGTCACGATGCGGCCGGTCTTGCGTTCCATCATCTGCCGCGAGACGTGCTGGCAGAGCAGGATCGTGCTCATCAGGTTGCGGTCCATGACCGAGCGGACGTCCACTTCCTTGATCATGACCGCGTCGTTCGGGTTTGGTTTGCCGCCTTTCGCCGCAATGTCGCCGCCCGCGTTGTGGACCAGGATGTCGATTGGTCCGAGGGCCTCTGCGACTTCGCCGACGATTCGTTCGACCTGATCATTCTGTGTCAGATCGGCGAGCACGCGGACGGACTGCACGCCGTGCGTCTCTCCGATTTCCCGAGCCGTCGCCGTCAGCGTCGTGCCTTCGCCGTATTCGGCGGGACCTTCTTCGCGCATTCCGTGAATGCCGACGTTGGCTCCCAGAGCCGCCAGCGTTTCCGCGAAGGCTCGCCCGAGCCCGCGGCCGGCTCCCGTAATCAGTGCTGTCTTGCCGGCCAGAAGTTTGCCTGTCGAATCGCTCATGCCTGTCTCTGTTTGTGAAGGGTCAATCGTTGTTCGTCGGGAGAACGCGACGCATCGTCGTCGCGAGCTGGCGAGCTGACAACTGACGCGCTTTCGCATCGAGGTGCCTGTGCGCGGGAGGCTCACGCATTGATCGACCGCTGCCCGTTATCGTCCGACGGTCACGCAGAGTTTGCGGCGACAGGCGAACTGGTCAGACTCGCAATGTATGCTCCGCGTGGAGAGCGCGGTTCATGAGACGTCTCGCCGGCGCGCTGGCTCCGCCTTTCAGCTCAGGAATCGCGTTCATGTCTGACAGCAGCAACCGTAGCGCCGTTTATGTGGGCAGTTTTGATCCGCCGACACTGGGGCACCTCGACGTGATCCAGCGTGGCGCGGCGTTGTTCGACCGGCTGATCGTCGGCATCGGGATCAACCCCGACAAGCAGCCGCTGTTCTCTCCGGACGAGCGCGTGGCTCTCGTCGAGAAGATGGCCGGCGACCTGCCCAACGTCGAGGTTCGCAGCTTTCACGGACTGAGTGTGTCGTTTGCCGAGGATTGCGGCGCCAGCGTTCTGTTGCGGGGCGTCCGGACGGTCAGCGACATCGAACTCGAATTCACGATGGCCCTGACGAATCACACGCTCGCACCGTCGCTCGAAACCGTCTTCCTGATGTCCAGCGAAAAGTACTCGCACATTTCGAGCACGCTGATCAAGCAGATCGCGAAGATGGGCCGCAACAACGCCGAGGACAGCCTCGCCGCCTTCGTGCCCGAGTGCGTGATCAAACCGCTGATCGAGAAGTTTCGCAACTGATGCCGTGGACGGCGGGCCATCAAACCTGAATGAGGCGTTCGTGTTCGGAAGCCATTTCGCCCGCGTGGTAGCTCGATCGGACGAATGGGCCGCTGGCGACCATTGAGAAGCCCAGTGCCCGGACGCGCTCACCGATTTCGTCGAACTCTTCCGGCGGGAGATACCGTTCGACCGGCAGGTGAGAGTCACTGGGGGCGAGATACTGTCCCAGCGTGATCATGTCGCAGCCGACGCCGCGCAGGTCGGCGCAGACTTCGAGAACCTCTTCGTGAGTTTCCCCGAGGCCCAGCATCAGGCCGCTTTTGGTCGGCATATCCGGAGCCTCGTCCTTGACCTGAGCCAGCAGGTTGAGCGTCCGCTGGTACTCGGCGTTTCGCCGCACGCGGTGATAAAGCCGCGGGACGGTTTCCGTGTTATGGTTAAAGACGTCGGGGCGGGCTTCGATGACACGACGGATCGCGGCTTTGTCGCCCAGGAAGTCCGGCGTCAGGACTTCGACCTGAGCGCCCGTCCGCTCGCGCACGGCCAGCACACAGTTATAGAAGTGGTCGGCGCCTCCGTCGGGCAGGTCGTCGCGGGTGACCGACGTGATGACGACGTAACGCAGCCCGAGTCGCTCGGCGGCTTCCGCGACGCGTTCCGGTTCGTCGAGTTCGATCGTTTCCGTCTTGCCCTTCGGTACGGAACAGAAGCCGCAGGGACGCGTGCAGACGTTGCCGAGGATCATGAATGTGGCCGTCTGCTGAGACCAGCACTCGGTTCGGTTCGGGCACTTCGCGCTTTCGCAGACGGTTTCGAGCTGCAGGTCATCAATGACGCTCGACGTGTAGTACATGCCCGGTTTGGGCAATGGACGTTTCAGCCAGCGCGGCAGGCGTCGTTTCTCCTGGCGGGCCGGTACGACTGTGTCTGCGGCGGCGACGACGGGCAAATCAAAGGTGGGGCTGTTTCCATCAATCATCCGAGAGGAACTCCAACGGCTTCTTCTTGGCGGTTTTCAGAGTTGTCTTGTGGCTGTTGTTTGACCCGAATCCGCAGGCGATGGCGTTTTCTTTGGCCATGCCAGACACCATCGCCTGCGGCTTCGGGGCAAACAGTTTTCAAACGGGCGAGACTTCATCTTCGCGGGCGATCGGCGAAGACACCAGTTTTGTCGTGCGTTTCAGCAGCGGGTGCCGCGTGTAAACATGAAAGTCTTCGTAGCCGAACTCGGTCGACAGATGCCGAACCAGGGCTTCGCGGACCTTGGGCATCGGGACGATCTGCATCCTCTGCATCGACATTGACGCGATCGCTCCGCCAGCTGGAGCGGGTTGCACCAGCCGCTGTCCGACGACGTCCGGGTTGACGTTGAGGACGAACCCATGTGAGGAAGCTCCCGAATCCAGTCCGCTGCCCAGCCAGGCGATCTGGCCACAGCGGCACTCGACACCCGGAAGAACCCGTCCCGGCCGGGCCGGCACACGCAGCTCGCTCGCGATCCGTTGCAGAACGCCCTGCACTCGATGTTCGAACGCGGACGGCGAAACCTCAAGGCGATCCAGGGGCAGCATCAGATATCCGGCAAGTTGTCCGGGGCCGTGAAGAATCACGCCGCCACTGCGGGCAACATATCGAACATCAATCTGACGGGCGACCAGTTCGTCCGGACCGGCCACCAGATCAGCAATCGATCCATCGCGACCGATCGATACAACAGGCGGATGCTCGCAGATGATGAGAACTCCGAGCCGATCGTCGCGCTGTGACAGGTTGTCGAGAATCATCCGCTGCAGCGTCTGCACGGCGTCGAAGTCGACCACTCCCAGCAGATAGACCTCCAGCGCTTCCGACGAGCGGAATGGCGAGGTCGATGTCGGGCTGGAGGAGTTCGGAGGCAGCATTGATCAGTGAGTTGGTTTCAGGGGGAAAGCCCGGTTTTACAGCGAGTTTCACTCATCGAGTGGCGAGGTGGCATTGTAGGGCGGGATGCTCTGAAAAACTTCTGCTCGGTTGCCCGGCCTTCGCGTTTTGCCGGTGTGGCGTGCGAACAGCTGCTACAAAGAGACCGATCGACGTGCTGGCGGGAAAACGCTGAGACCAAAGAAAAAGCAGGCGGAGCCACAGAAGTGACTCCGCCTGCTCATGTCGTTGTGCGAGGCATTTCTGATGCCTCAAGAAGTTCAGAAGAAAAGGTGGGATCGGACCGGCAGACTTCCGGGAACGCCGGGACAATTCGCTCGTGATCGAACCATCAAGACCGATCCCACCTTCCCACAGGGTTCACCGCTTAAGTCATCACGAAGCCTTCGTAGGCATGCATGCCGTGCTCGCCGATGTCCAGCCCCTGAGTTTCCTCTTCCGGCGAGACTCGCAGAGCGTTCGCACCCTTGAGGATCGAGAACAGAACGAACATGGCGACGAAGGCGAAGACGGGGATGGCGATCGAGCCGACGATCTGGGCCGTCCAGTTGCCGTAGACGACACCTTCAGCGGCTTCGCCCCAGTAGGCACCGTCACCGAAGAGAGCACAGGCGATACCGCCCCAGACGCCGCAGACTCCATGAACAGGGAAGGCACCCACCGGGTCGTCAATCTTCAGTTTGTCCAGCGTCATGATGGCGAGGACGACGAGCACACCAGCGACAGCTCCAATGATCATCGCTTCAACATTCGTGACGCCATCGCAGTTCGCGGTGATACCGACGAGGCCAGCGAGGACACCGTTGAGACCCATCGACAGGTCCGGCTTCTTGAACATTCCCCACGAAACCAGCAGGGCGACGAATCCGCCGACACAAGCGGCCAGAGTCGTGTTGAGAGCGATCAGCATGACCGCGTTGGCGTTGCCGTGAGTGGCGAAGCCAAGCTGGCTGCCAGGGTTAAACCCGTACCAGCCGACCAGCAGGATGAATACTCCCAGAGCAGCGATTGGCAGGTTGTGCCCCGGCATCGGGACAGAACGACCGTCAGAAGTGAAGCGGCCAATTCTCGGGCCGAGGACGATTGCTGCAGCGAGACCAGCGAAACCACCGCAGGCATGCACGACCAGCGAGCCCGCGAAGTCGTAGAAGCCCATCTGGTCGAGCCATCCGCCGCCCCATTTCCAGAAGCCCCCGACCGGATAGATCACGGCTGTCAGCACGGCACTGTAAATCAGGTAGGCCGAGAACTTCAGACGACCGGCGACGGCACCAGAGACGATCGTGGCCGCCGTGGCAGCAAACACCGCCTGGAAGAAGAAGTCGACCTGCGGGTGCAGCCCCTCGGTGTGCAGTTCGGAGCCGCCATCAACGACGGGAGCCGCATTGCCAATCCCCAGACCGCCCCAGGCGAAATAGCCATTCGCAGCATCTGCGGGATACATCAGGTTGTAGCCGACGACCCAGAACAGCAGGACTCCGATGCACATATCCATCAGGTTCTTGCAGAGGATGTTGACGGCGTTCTTGGCCGAGTTGAAGCCTGCCTCGACCATCGCGAAACCGGCCTGCATGAACAGCACGAGCACGGCACAGATGAAGAGCAGGAGATTGTCGATGGCGTAAGCCAGCTCGGCGGACGGGTCAGCAGTGGCTGCCGGCTCTTCGGCCGGAGCCTCTTCAGCAGCAGGTTCAGATTCAGTCGCGGCTTCGGTCTCGGTTTCAGATTCTGATGCGACCGGAGCGTCGTCCTGGGCAAACAGTCGGGCGGGCGTCAGCGAAACAGCCGTCCCGAACATCAGCATAGAGAGCACAAGCAACCAACGTGGCAGCTTCAGGGCAGAGTTAATCACGATTGGGGTTCCTTCGTTGTCCTGTGGATATTTGGAAGGTTCTGTCTGGCGAGCGCGGTCACTGTCTCGGATGCCCCGAATCTGCAGTTGAGGGACAATCACTCCCGGAGATGACCGTCAATCGGGGGCGCTCGACTGCGACGTCGAATTCAACCGAGCGACCTCGACAACTTCCCCACTAGGCAATTGCTGTTCCAAACGCGCGCAATGTTGGCGCGGCGCGTTGGCATGTGGGCTCGTTTAAGTCTCGAAGCTGCCGTGGGGACGAGGATTTGAAATGTCCAGACTGGCTGCGTGATGCGGCAGGCGTCCTGTTGGGTGGGCGTATTGTGCCTAATGAGTGCGCAGTGGGATCGGTTTCGTGATTAGAAACCGGGCAATTCGAGCCGGGTCGGCGCAACTGACTGAGAAATGGAGAGTTGCATCAAACTTCGGGAATTCTTTGCGATTCAGCCAGGCTTTTGCGGGGCGGGGCGAATAGCCGGGTGTCGCCGTGAACTGGATTCTCAGCATGGCGTTTCAGGACGCCCGCGACAGCCGCCGGAATGCGGCGGCGGCCTTTAGACCGGTATCAAGACAAAGTGAGGTGACCCATGTTGAGTCTGTTGAATGCACGCAGAGTCCTTGTCGGAATCGCTGGATCAGCTCTGGCTGTTGGACTGCTGTTCGGAACCAACGCCCTGTCCTACATGCGAACCGCTGGAAAAGAGGTCCGCACCGCTGCCAATGATGCGATCCCGGCGGAGTTCAAACTTCAGACTGCCCGAGACATGCTGTCTGACGAGGTGGAGCCGCAGCTCCGCGAGATGAAACACGTTGTCGCCGAAGGGCAGGTCGAAGTGGAACGGCTGACGGCGAAGCTCGAAGAGCGAGCGGATCAGGTGGCGAAGCTTCGGGATGTACTCAACGAGAGATATTCTCTCTACGAGTCCGGAGAAGCTTCGGTGAAGATCGGGACGGTGAGTTACTCTCGCGATCAGGTGAAGCTCGACATGCAGGATCGCTATCAGGAAGTGACAATGCTGGAGAGCACGCTGCAGTCGGAGAAAGAAGTCCTCGCCGCCAGGAAGGTTGCACTGGCGGAGAACGAGAAAAAGATCACCGAGCTGTTACGCGCCCGGGAAGAACTGAGTCTGAAGATTCAGGAACTTGAAGCCCGCGTTTCGGCGGTCGCCGCTCAGGCAACCATTGCTCAGAGCGAGTTCGACGAATCGGCTCTGAAGAATGTGCGAGCCCTGCTGGACTCGGTCGAGCAGAAGGTCGACGTTCAGGAACGTGAAATGTCAATGAGCCTGAAGGTTGAGACGACACATCGCATTCCGTCTTCAGACGAAGCCCCTGCAACATCGGTCGATGAGATCAGTGCTTACCTCGGACGCCCGACCGCAGATGCGGACGTCGCGGTCGCGGAGTAGTCTGCAGGGATTTGAGATATCGGTTTCAAAACTGGATCGGTGGACGACATGGGATGTCGGCTGCCGGTCCAGTCCGGCTGCCCGGAAGACGTTTTCTTCGTGCGTCGTCAGGCATCCGGCCAGCGTCCTGCAGAGTCAGTCAACAGTCCCGTCGTTCGTGACGAGTCCATTATGATCAGCGCGATTTCCCATCACGAAGCGACATCGTCCTCGATCGCGCGGCGCTATATGGCGTGGATCGATGGCGTCGGAAACTGGCTGATCGTGACGTCTCCTGAGATGACTGTCGGGCGGGCGACGACCGCGACCGGACCTCTGGCTCGAATCAGCGAACCGGACGCGGCTGACTGCTCGCTGGTGGCTGATCTGTCGCGTCGCCATGTCAGCCTTGTGCGAGATGACGAGAGCTATGTGCTGCAGGCTCGTTCGGTCGCATCGGTCAATGGCCGTCCGGTTAACGATCGCATGGTGCTTCCCCAGTCATGTTCGATCGGGCTGGGCGGCAGTGTCGAACTTGGATTTTCTGTGCCGAATCCGTTGAGCGCTTCGGCGAGGCTCACGTTTCGGAGCAGTCATCGGCCTTCAACATCGGTCGATGGCGTTGTCCTGATGGCCGATACCTGTGTGCTCGGGCCAGCGATGACCAGCCATATCCGCTGCGAAGCGTGGCCTGAGGCAGTGATTCTCGTGCGGACGGCGAGTGGCATCACGGTGAAGTCGCAGCTGCCCCTGCTGGTGGATGGCCGGTATGCGACGGCGCGGCAGAATGTTTCCAACGGCCAGGTGGTACGCGGTCCCGACGGCGTTCAGTTTCGACTCGAACCGCTGGAAGAGCGACAATGAAAACCACGGTTGACTTATTGACTCCCCCGGACGCGGATGTCTCCGGACAAGGCAAACGACCAATGAGATTTCGCTACGAGCCAGAATCGAAACCACTGGATGGTTACACGATCAAGCGCGCGATCGATCGCGGCGGCTTTGGCGAGGTCTATTACGCGCTCAGCGACGCCGGCAAGGAAGTCGCGCTGAAGCTGCTGCAGGACAATCTGGATGTCGAGCTTCGCGGCATCGCCCAGTGCCTGAATCTCAAGCACCCGAATCTGATGAGCATCTTCGATGTTCGCGAGAACGCGGATGGCGAGTACTGGGTCGTCATGGAGTTCGTGTCCGGCGACACGCTCGACCGGGTCATTCGAGACAATCCGCAGGGAATTGCGCCGCGCGACGTCGAGAAGATTCTGCAGGGAATTGCGAGCGGCGTTGCCTATCTGCACGAGCGCGGGATCGTGCATCGCGACCTGAAGCCAGCGAACGTCTATCGCGAGAGTGGTCACGTCAAAATCGGTGACGTCGGCCTGGCGAAGTTCATTGCCGAGAGCCAGCGAAGTGCTCAGACGCAGAGCGTCGGCACCGTTTACTACATGGCTCCCGAAATCGCGCACGGTCGGTATGGCAAGGAAGTCGACATCTACGCGATTGCTGTGATGACGTACGAAATGCTGGTCGGGCGGGTGCCGTTTGAGGGCGAGTCCGCTGGCGAAGTGCTGATGAAGCATCTGTCGCAAGAGCCCGACCTGAGTGTATTGCCGTCGAAGCTGCAGCCGGTTCTGAGGCGGGCACTCGATAAAGACCCGCTGCAACGCACGCCGACGGTCGAGCAGTTTGCCGACGAATTCAGCAAGGCACTCGATGGCGTCCAGCAGGACTGGAACGCCTTTCAGACGGGAGACGGTCAGCGATCAGATCATCGCGGGCACAATCCCGAGGCAACGGCGGGGCGGACTCGTCAGCATCGTTACGGGCGACGAGTGCAATCGCGATACGCCTCAAGGGGAGAGGGTTACGAGACTCCTCAGCCCTGGTATCTCGACCAGAGAAACTGGTGGTGGATGGTGCTGGCGTTTGTCGTGTCTGCGGTGCTCTTTCCGATCATCCTGCCGCTGACTTTCGGTGTCGGGATCGCTCTGATTCCGTTCCTGATTCTGGCGGCCTTCGTTGGAGCTGGGGTGGCCGTCGTTCGTTGGATTGTTCGTGCTTTCTCGGAGGACTACGGCGCGCCGGTGACTGGAAACCGGCCGGCGGGACATGGCGTCCGGCTCAACACACAGTACGTGCGTTATCAGTCGCCGATTTCCGGGCGGTCACTGAGTATGCCGCAGCGTTTTGCGGAAGCGACCGGCTCGGTCGCCGTGGCCATTGTGTGTGCCGCCCTGATCGCACTCGCCGTAT
>Ga0070726_10001951_pt1 | contig 19444 bp, 13 predicted proteins | sample tdAd471_FD_67275 | JGI IMG/M metagenome (GOLD analysis project Ga0070726, IMG submission 67275) | Marine sediment microbial communities from the Atlantic coast under amendment with organic carbon and nitrate - tdAd47.1 | ecosystem: Environmental > Aquatic > Marine > Coastal > Sediment | place... | reverse complement strand
GACCGTCAGCAACTCGTAAATACCAACCCGGCCCGAGTACCCGATCTGGCGGCACTTGTCGCAGCCGACCGGCTGATAGATCTGCTGGCCGATGATCCCCGACAACTCCAGAAACTCGACCTGCTCGGGCGGCGGATCACGCAGGTCCTTGCAGTGCGGGCAGAGCTTGCGCACCAGGCGCTGCGCGAGCACCGCGTTGACCGCAGCACCCACAAGGAAGGGCTCAAGCCCGATGTTCACAAGTCGCGTCAGCGAACTGGGCGCATCGTTCGTATGGAGTGTCGAGAGCACAAGGTGACCCGTCAGCGCCGCCTGGATCGCGATGTGAGCCGTCTCGTGGTCGCGAATCTCACCGACCATGATCACGTCCGGGTCCTGACGCAGGAGCGCCCGGAGCACCTTGGAGAAGGTCATCCCGATTTTTTCGTGCGTCTGCGTCTGCGTGATGCCGTCGAGGTGATACTCGACCGGGTCTTCGCACGTGGAGATGTTGAGCTTGTTCTTGTCGAGCTGACGGATCGAAGAGTAGAGCGTGGTCGTTTTACCCGAACCGGTCGGACCTGTCACGAGCACGATGCCGTGCGCCTGCTTGACCTGATTCCGCCAGATCTCGAGCGTCGTATCGTCGAAACCGAGATCCTCAAGCTTCACGTTGATCGACTTTGTATCCAGAATACGCATCACGATCTTTTCGCCGATCGCGGCCGGCAGCGTCGAGACACGCAGATCGAGCTTGCGTCCCTGCACGGTGCAGCGGATGCGGCCGTCCTGCGGGATGCGGCGTTCGGAGATATCGAGGTTGCCCATGATCTTGATGCGGCTTGTGATCGCCGCCGCCATAGAAGCCGGCGGGTTCATCGCCTCAAAGAGCACGCCGTCGACACGCAGCCGAACCTTGAGCTTCTTCTCCTGGGGCTCGATGTGGATATCACTGGCCCCCTCGCGCACCGCGGTCTGGATGATGTAGTTCACGTAGCGGATCACCGGGCTCTCACCGGCCTGCTGCTCAAGATCGACCGTCTGCTCGGAGGCCTTCTCGATCTCGACATCCATCTCATCAACATCTTCGAGGATGTCGTTGAGATCGACCTCCTGGTCGTGCTTCTCCTGATCGCCAGCGCCAGCGACTTCGAGAGCCGCCTTGATGTCCATCGCGGTCGTCAGCACGAGCTTGGGCGTCGAGCACCCCAGCCGCTGCTTGATCTCGTCGAGCTCGAAAGCCGCGTCGGGCCGCGTCGCCGCGATCACCACACGCGAACCCTCCATGCGGAGCGGCAAGACCTTCTTCTCGCTGCAGTAATTCACACCAAGACGCTGGAGCATCTTGCCGTCAAAGCCGCCGTCAAATCCCTTATCGAGATCGACACGCTCAAACCCGAGCCCCTGGTGCTCTGCGACCGCTGACTGCACGCTCGCCTCGTCCACGCCCTGCTCGATCAGGATCTCACCCAAGGACTTGCCGGGCGTCTGCGTCATGACCTTCTCGGCCGCGAGGATCATCTCCTTGCTCGCAGTGCCCCGCTCGGACAGCACATCGCCCAGGCTCTTGTTCACATGCCCGAGCACTTTGTTGTCCGGCACGAACAGATCGCTCATGCCCTTTGCGCTCGCAAAGCCCGTCCCAACGCTCACCACGCCGTCGGCCTCACGCGACGATTTCGGCTCATCATTAGCGGCGGGCTCATCCGTTTCGGCTTCGTTGAACTCAGGCTCGATCGGCGCACCAAACGCCTCAGCGCGCTCAACCGTGCCCTTGCGTGTGATCGGACGAGCCAGGTTCATCTCCTCGAAACCCTGCTTGCCGATCTTGAACACCGGCGCGTGCATCTCACGCTCAGTCCGATTCGGCTCGGATGAAGTTGAACCCGGACCCTCCGGCTCTGGCACGCTCTCCGACTGGGGCTCGCTCTGTGAATCTGTCTCAGAATCAAAGTCAGGCATGATCGAACCAAACACCGCGTCCGGTGCCGATTCAGTTTCAGTATCAGTATCTGCGTCTATCCCAGACTCAAAGAGCGGCTCGGACTCATCGGCATCCTCAAGCTCTTGCTCGAACACACCATCCGCCTCATCGCGCTCTTCATCGCGGAACGTATCGGACGACAGGATCTCGCTCTCGTCATCAACTGCCGCATCCATCGCCCCGTCGGGCTCGATGGTCTGGAAACCGGCAGGCTCAGCCGAGGCTTCCTGCTCGGCCTCTGAATCCGGCGCAGGCGCATCCGGAGCCGTGCTGCCGGGCTTGCCCTGCTCTAGTCGTGCGATACGGGCGAGAATGTCGTCGATGCTGCCGTGGGACACTGGCTCACTCCTCTAAACCCGCCGAACGTCGCCTACCCAAAACCTGAAACCAGCAACCCGAGATCGCCTACATGCGATCAGTTGCCGTCGAGCTCGATGATGTACGTGATGCCGTCAGCGCCCAGCGTCACCGAGCGATCCTCGATGGACAGCAGGATGAACTCCGACTCCACAGCATCGCCAATCCGGTACGTCTTGCCGTTGATCCGCGCCAGCGAAACACGACCCTTCAGGACCGTGTTGAGCTTCAGGCTCGCAGCCAGTCGATCAAGCTGCTGCTCGCGCAGCTCCTCGGGCGTCGGGCCCTTGGGCTTGTCGGGCTGCTTTGTGGCGACCTGTTCCACAGGCTCTTCGTCCTCGCCCGTCAGAACGGACATCGCAAACGGGTTTTTCGTCAGCTCGTCGGCCGGCACCTGCACCGGGTCCTCCGAGAGCTCCAGATCGAACATCACCTTGTGCTGACGCTCGATGTCGTTGCTTGCTGCCGTCTCATCGACCTCGTACTCGATCTTGATTTCTTTGCCCTCTGCCAGGTCAACGCCGAGCCCCTGGCCGCGCATGAACCACAGAAGACCCACGCTCACCGCGACCACAAAGGCCACGATGACGTACTGACGAGAAGACGAGCTCGACTCACCAGCCGTATGAATATCGCCTTCTCCGCTCGCCTCGAGCTGAAGCTGACGGAACGTGGGCGAGATCGATTTCTCCTCGCCGAGATCCTCGGCGAATTGGCTGTTCTGCATGTCCGTGGGCATCATGATGACTGCTCCTCACCTTCGAAGTAGATGCTCAGCGTGAACGTCGCCTCGAGGTGGCCGTCGTGATCACGCGAGCGGAGGACTTCCATGTTCGGGATGCGGGTGATACGGGGCATCTGCTCGAGCGCGAGCAAGAAGTCGTAGAACCCATCAAACTCGCCTTTGAGCGTCATCGTGATGGGCTGCTCCCAATAGAGCGACCCACGCACCGGCACACCCGAGGTCATCCCAGGCTGCTCAAGACCCGATTCCTGCGCCAAACGAGAGACCTCGCGGACAATCGTCCCGATCTCTTTGCCCGAGGGCAGACGCTCCTCGATCGCCGAGATGCCAAGGGCGATCTCCGCGTTCGCGTCCTCGAGCGTGTCACTCCGGCTTGTCGCGACCTGGAGCTTCTCCAGCATCGCACGCTTGTGCTCGATCTCGCGCTCGGCCTGCTCGATCTCCTCATTCTGAGGACGGAACACAAGCCAGTAGCTCGACAAAGGCATCGCCAGCAGAATCGCCAGCAGGACAAATTCTCGGATACCAAATCGCATCACTCGTCCTCCTGATCGTCGCCATCTGCCGGCGCGGGCTCATCGCCCTCTTCGCTGTCATCGTCACCCGTCGCCGGGTCGGTCTCATCGTCACCCGCCGCGGGCACAGGCTCGACCTCTTCATCACCTTCGCCAACCTCGTCACCAGCTTCATCGCCGGTTCCGTCATCAGTCACGGGGTCCGTAAACCACATGGGCCTGGGCGACGGCTCCTCGGTCGGGGCAACTTCAGCCGGGTCTACCTCAACCGGAACTTCCTCGGCCGGGACCTCCACAGGCTCGGCCTCCTCGATCGGGAACAAGTCCTCGTCCTCGATCGAAGGGCTCTGCGCCTCCAGCGCCGCCTTCTCCGATCGGTTCCGCTCGCCCGTCCGGGCGGCAGCACCCATCAATTCCAGCAGACCGCTCGGCGAACTCCATGCCGACCCGCTCGCACTGGGTGCAAAGATCGGCGCCTCGAACAGACCCGAAGCGCTCGGCAGCGCACCAAGGTTGATCTCAATCTCGCCTTCCTCGCCGTCCTCGGCATTGCCCTTCTCAACCGGAAGTGTCGGAGGCAGGTACACCGGCTTCTGGGGCACGATGCGATCAGGCGTCGGGATGTCAGGGATGCTCAGCGGCTCGACAGGCTTGACCAGCCCACGCGCATCGGCACCGGCACGAATCAGAGCACCAAGCTCAAAGCTCCGCAAGACCACGCCATCGATCTTGGATTCCTTGATGAACTTCAGCTCCACGCCATCGAGCAGCTCGCAAGCGCGAAGGTTCTCGATGTAATCGGCGATGTCGTCGTTGCCAAGGCCCACGCCAAGGATCCGAAGCTTTTGTGTGAACTGCGGGATATAGATCGTGCTCTCCGCCTCGTCCTTGTCCTTGGACTTGCTCTTGGATTTGCTCTTAGAGCCTGTCGAGCCCGACAGTGTCCTGACGCCGCTCGAACGCGCGCTGCCCCGAGCAACCTTCACCTCATCGCTCGTCAGTTCGAGCTCCGTCAGCGTCAGGTTCTCAGGCATCCGCCGGACCAGCTCTGCAAAGAGCACGGACCGGGGCACACGCTCGACGAGCGCCGCGGTCACCTCGGCCTTGGTGATCATCTCAGAACGCTGCTTCTCGAGCGCCTTGAGACCCTCGATCTTCTCGGCTTCGCGGACATACATCGCGTTGACCGAACGCTGCTCGTTCCGCACGCTCATCCACTTGCGGTTGGTCGCAAAGAACGCGCCGACCACGGTGAGCATCATCACGCCAAAGAGCGTCAGACTCAGCATGTTGGCGCGGCGTTCACCCTTGGACTTCACATAGTCCTCAGGCAGGAAGCTGTCCTGCTTCAACGCATTCATCAGCGGCTTGGTTACGTCGCTCTCGCTCATGGGATACCCCCGGGCAAACTGGCCCGCTCGAACTCCTGCTATAGATCAGTCGGGCACACAGATAGCCCTAAAGCCGCCGCAAAACCCGGCAACGGCCCGCTCAAATCAACTCCCTGAGCGGGCTCTTTGCCGCTCTTCTGAATCGCGCCCATCGGGTCGCCCGTCTGTACCGCAACCCGCACCGCGCCGGCAAGACGCCGACACAAGCCCAGGTTCGCCGACTCACCACCCGTAAAGACCGCCCGCTCTACGGGCTGGCTCGGGAAAAGGCTCCGGTGGTACCGGATGCACATGCCCACCTCGTCGCTCAGGATCTCGAAGGCTTCCTTCAGATCCGGCATGACGCTGGGCGTCTTCTTGTTGCCCGTCGCGGTCCCGCTCGTCGCGCCGTTGAGCGAGCCCAGCGACATCATCGGGGCGCGCTGCACTCCCGTGTAATCCGCATCGCCCCGCCTGGCCTCGTGCGCTCGGTGCTCGCTCACCTTCCAGCGGGCCGCAAGCGACTTGTCCAGCGCCCGCCCGCCAAAGTCGAACGACCGCGCAAACATCAGCTGGTTCCCGCGAGCGATAAACGCCTTGGTCGTCCCAAATCCGAGATCAAGATAGAGCGTCGTCTTGTCCGCGGGAGCAGCGCCGATCGCGTTGAATCCCGCAAGCGAAGCGCCAAACTCCGGGTGCATCCCCACCGGCTCGAGCTTGGCCGCCACCATCGAACGCATGAGCAGGTCCACCGTCGAGCGGGCCGCCGCCATGCCGATCACTTCAAACTTGTTCTGCTCGGCCCCGACCAGCCCGACCACGTTGTGACGCAGCACCAGCATGGAGGGATCCACACCAAGCTGCGACGCCAGCATCATCTTCGTCGAGGACTCGATCATCCCCTTGTCGCCCTTGGGCACCTGGATGTGCTTGCAGAACGTCAACCCCACCGGCAAGAGACACACCGCACGCTTGCCCTTAAAGCCCGCGCTGCGGATGAGCTGCGGCAACTGCTGCGTCTGGAAACTGATCCGAGCAGCCGCGTCGTCGTAGAAATCTTCAGGTGTATCAAGACTCGCCGCCGCGATCAGCGAGGGCGTCTCTGAGCCCGTCACCTGGAGCACCTTGAGCGCACTGGTCCCAAAGTCGATCGCGATCGGTCTTGGCTGACGCGAAGGCGCAGCCACACCTTCCTTCGACTTCATCTGCAAAAAGGATGCGAGCGACGCACGCGCCATCGACGTCCCCGGCCACAGTTCTCAGGACGACCGCAAATGGGCACGCGCCCACCGCCGACCGTCCGGTCACTCACCGTGGCTTATCGACTCGCTCGCCGGCCCTGTTGAGGTGAGCGGGCTGGAACGACGAGCCTCAAGGTCGCCCCCGTCGCGCCAAACCGAACCCACCTGTTTGTGCGGGTTAGATCACCCCCGCAAAGCGTCCGAAATCGCCCGTGCCGTCAAACCCAGCACTCCGAGCGAACGTCCGATATCCCACACCTGCTCCGCGCGATCACCCGTTGTGTTGCTGATCACCCGCACCTCGGCCGCCGGCACCCCCATCCGATGGCACGTCAGCATCACCGCCGCCCCCTCCATGCACTCAACGCCCGCGCCAGTCCGCCGCCGAACCCGCACCGCCAATTCATCCCGCCCCGAACAGGTCGAAACCGTCGCGATCACCGCCTCCCGATCCACACACCCCCTTAATCTGGCGTGTAATTCCGGATTACAGGCCAGCCCATCGCCCAGATCCCCCTCATACAGCGGGAAACCCATCGATCGGCAGTCCAGAAAGCCCTCGGGCGTCTCCGCGCCCTCATCCGCAAAGACCGATCGGCTGGCCAGCACCCGGTCCCCGATCTCCAGGCCACTGTCCGGCAAGGCCCCCCCCAAACCCAGGCTGATCACCCGCTCAGCCGGGTTCATCGCCAAGGCAATCCCGACCGCCCCAGCCGCGTTGGCCTTGCCGATGCCCGCTTTCAGAAGCCAAAGCCCCCCCTCCAGCCTCGTCAGCTCTTCTGGCTCCTCATCTGGGAAGCCGAAGGCCGCGAACACCGCTTTGGCCTCGGAATCGGCAGCAACCACCAGCATGGTGTCGATCTCTGTAGACATCGCGATCTCTCCGTTCGTGCCCCAATTGGCTGAACCCACCGACGGCGGGGAGGTATACAGATAAGGATCGGCCGACTTCCGTGCAAGGCGGCCAGTCTCGCAGGAGCAAATCAGTGACCAACGCCCCCACCAACCGATTCCCCGCCCGAAACCGAGGCTCGGCCAAATCCGCCATCCTCGGCCTCATCCTTGTCGCGGGTGCCGCCGGCGGCGGGTGGTGGTACTTCACCCAGAAAGAAGACTCAGGCTCTGCCATCTCTGTGCGCACAAGCGACATCACCAAGGCCGCCCTGACCAGCTTCGACGTCACGACCACCGCCTCGGGCGAGCTCCAGGCGCTCGATCAGATCGAGGTCCGCTCGACGCTCGAATCACAGGCGACCATCGTCGAGATCGTCGATGAGGGCGCAACCGTCAAGAAGGGCGATGTGCTCTGCCTGCTCAACTCCGACAATCTCAAGACGGAGCTCGACACCGAAGAGGCCGACCTCGAATCCTCTCAGGCTGCGCTTTTCGCTGCCGAGAACGCGTACCAGATCCAGGTCACCGAGAACGAGAGCGCCATCCGCGACGCCGAGCTCAAGCTCCGTCTCGCGCAGCTCACACTTGATCAATGGGAATCCGGTGACCGCGTCATGAAGCTCCAGGAACTCGACCTCAATATCGACGAGGCCAACCGCGAGCTGGCCCGTCTCGAAGCCAAGTTCGAGAAGAACGTCGGCCTGCTCGCCGAGGGCTTCATCAGCAAGGACCAGTACGACCAGGACGAGCTCGCACTCGTCAAGGCCCGCGCCCGCGTCAAGACCGTTGTGCTTCAGAAAGAGTCCTACATCGAGTATGAGCAGAAGAAGGACCGCGAGCAGATGGAGAGCGATGTCGCCCAGGCCGAGGCGCAGCTCGAGAACGTCAAGGCGCAGAACGAGATCCGCCTCGCAGACAAGGCCGCCGACCGCGCCCAGCAGAACCGGCGCGTCGTCCGCGATCAGGCCCGCGTCGACAAGCTCAAGCAGCAGATCGAAGCCTCCACCATCCTCGCCCCGTCCGACGGCATGGCGATCTACGGCACCACCATCCAGCAGTCACGCAACCGCTGGTCCTCCGAAGGACCGCTCATGATCGGCCAGAGCGTCTACCCCAACCAGCTCCTCTTCAGCCTCCCCGACACCTCCAAACTCGTCGCCGAGGTCCGCGTCCATGAGAGCCTCGCCGGCCGCATCCGCAAGGGCATCCGCGCCACGATCAAGGTCGATGCGCTCCCGGGCATCGCGCTCTCGGGCGTCGTCCGCGAGATCGGCGTGCTCGCCGAATCCGGCAACTGGCGCGACCCAAACCTCCGTGAGTACACCGTCAAAATCCTCCTCGATAGCAACGAGCACACCGACAGCCTCAAGCCCTCGATGCGCTGCGAGGCGAGTCTGCTCCTGGACACCGTGAGCGATTCACTGGCCGTCCCCGTGGCCGCGATCTTCAACGAAGGCCCCGTCCGCTTCGTTTACAAGCCCAAGGGCTCCTACTACGAGCGCGTGCCCATCCAGACCGGCCGGTTCAGCGAGACCTACGCCGAGGTCGTCGCTGGCCTCGATGCGGGCAACGACGTGCTCCTCCGCCAGCCCACCGCGGGCGAGATCATCGACAGGCCCTGGAACAAGCCCGAGCTTGAACTCGTTGGCCTCACGCTCGACGACGATGGCAACCCGGTGCGCCCAATGCCCGCAGGCATGACCGGCGGCGCGCAGCCCGCAGCCTTCCAGCAGGGCGGCCAAGGCCAGCCGCAGACCGGCAGCAAAGACTCCGGTCAGCGCCAACAGCGAGGCAGCAGAGGCGCCGAACAGAACCGCCAAGGCAACAAAGACGAAGCTGCACAAAAACCCGCAGCCACCGAGACCGCGGCGGACACCACTTCAGATGCTGCGCCACAAGAATCGTCAGAGTCGACGAGTGAAATAGCCGCAGAGACAAACGCTCCGACATCCGAGGCCCAGCCCGCCAAGCCCGAGGGCGAATAAGACTCAGGCCGGGCGTTTGAACCGATCGGCCTCGTGCTGGCGGTGGCGCTCCAGCTCGGCCGCGTTGTGCAGCAGCTTCGAAGCCGTCTCCAGGCAGAAATCAGAACGGTTTATCGGATAGAAATTATCCCGTCCCACGTCCTGACCCTCGGCCTGCGCGACGCACAGCCCGGGCGTCTGCGACAAGTCGATGATCTCTCCAGGCTCCGACTCTTCCGTCAGGCTCGGGTCCACGATCATCACACGCGGCCTACAAGGATCGGCCGGGTCCCAGCCCACGACAACGCCGTCGGTCTCATCAGACAGACGCACCAGCGTCCCGGGCGGATAGGGCGGGCACACTGCCAAGAGCGCCCGCATCACCATCGGGTCCAGCTTTCTGGATTTCTGCCCACGCAGCAGCAGGCTCAGAATCCGCACACGCGGCGCGTACTTCCCCTCGGCGTCGCGGTAGCGCGACATGCGATCGAAAATGTCCGCGGCCGCCAGGATGCGCGCGTAGATATGGATCTGGCTCCCGCGCAGCTTCTCAGAGCCCCCATCAGCGCGAGTGCGGTACGGGAATCCCGTGCCGTCGTACGACTGATGGTGGTGCAGAACCGCAGCCGCAGCCGCCGGCGGCACACGACCGTGCAAGAGCTGGAACCCGATCTCCACGTGCTTCTGCCAGCGGACATCCGATTCATCGCGCACCTCGCGCCAGCGCGTGCGCACCTCGTCGGGCAGCTGCGTCATCCCGATATCGTGCAGCATCCCGGCCACACCCAGGGGCGTCACATCGCGCGCCACCGCCGCCGACACCCTCGCCCGCTGATGCTCCAGGTACGTGCCCATCTTCAGCCCCATCAGGACCGAGATGTAGCACACCGCGCACGCGTGCTCCAGGTCTTCGTCGCCGCCGGCAGCCACCTCGTCCAGCAGCACGTTCGAGTCCGGGTTGTCGATCAACGATTGCGACAGCGACGCGACCGTGCGCGCGTACGACGAATACTCCAGCGTCGCGTGCGCACCCCGGCCTAGCTCATCCAGCAGCCCGTGCACCTGACCGGCAACCGCAGCGCGGTGCCGGATCACCTCGGGCGAGGCGTGCTTGAGCAGGAACCCCAGCGCCGGGTAGCTGATCCACACCGCGCGCACCTGCAGTTCGCGCAGGCGCAGAATCGTGCGGCTGTCCAGCTCGAACCCCGAGCGCAGCAGGACCCGGCTCGGTGATTCCGGATGGAACACCGGCATCGCCAGCTTCATGCCAGCCTTCGCCGAGATCATCGTGACGCGCAGCACGGTGTGGGTCCTCCGCCCACACCATCGGTTTGAAACCGGGCCGGGCTTTCCCCTGACCCGAAAACCACCCGCCTCTAGCCGCGGCGCAGGGCGTACAGCGCCCCCATGTACACAACGTAGAGTCCGAGAAGCAGCGCACCCTCGATCCGCGTGATCCGCCCGCCAATGAACATCAGCGGCACGCAGGCCAGGGCCGCTCCAAGCATCACCCACGCATCCAGCGTCCACATCCCCTCGGGCACGATCATCGGGTGCGGCGAAACGAGCGTCGTCAGCCCCATCACGCACAGCACGTTAAAGATGTTCGAGCCCAGGACGTTCCCGATCGCGATGTCCGGTTCCTTGCGGATCGCCGCCACCACCGAGAGCGAAAGCTCGGGGATACTCGTCCCAAGCGCCACCAGTGAGAGCCCGATCACCGCGTCGGGCACCTTGAGCATCTGCGCCAGCGAGGTCGCGCCCGCGACCAGTTTGTCAGCACCGAAGACCAGAAGCCCGATCCCGAGGATCACAAAGATCACATTGAGCACGATCGGCGTCTTCACGCCCGCCTCGACCTCCTCGTCCAGTGCGCCGGCTGCGCGCTCAAGCTCCTTGGCCTGCTCCGGGTCACGCTTGCCGTTCTTGTAAGTCCGCACAATGAAGACCACCAGCCCCACCACGAGCAGCGCCCCGCCCCACCTCGGCATCTGAGCCGGGATCATGATGAGCATCGCCGCGACCGTCACCGCGATCATCTGGATCACCTCGCGCCGAACGAGCGACGTGCGCACCGGGATCGGGCAGATCAGGGCTGCCACGCCCAGGATCAGACAGATGTTGGCGATGTTCGAGCCCACGATGTTGCCGATCGCCAGCCCGCCGTTGTCGTTGAGCGCCGCCCCGAGCGAGCCGCCAAGCTCCGGCGCACTCGTCCCGAACGCCACGACCGTCAGCCCCACCACGAACGAGCTCACACCCGCGGATCTGGCGAGCTTTGATGCGCCGCGCACGAGCAGCTCAGACCCGAAGATGAGCGTGATCAGCCCAACAATCAGCCACACGATCGGCATCAGCGCCACTGTTCAACTCCCCCGCTCGCAGATAAAAGCCTGAACTCCGCCGGCAGGCGCGCAATCAGCACAATAATCGCACGCCGACGCACCGGCGTCACGCCGCCAAGCTCAACAGACGTCAGCATCGCCTCACCCACCGTCGGCACCGCGGGCATCGGCGGCCCCGCGCCCGCCAGCGGCTGCTCACCCAGCACCGACGCCGGATCAAAGCCGGGCCCAACCGGTACAAGCACGAGCGCCTCGCCCGGCTGCATCAGAAACCCGCACGTCAGCTCACCGAAGATCTCGCCCTGCTCGGTGATGGGCCTTGAAGCGTCGATCGAGAGACCGCTCGTTTTGGGTCGCTGGTGCAGCTTCTGTAACTGCACCGCCATCTCCACGTGCATCGCCGGCCCGCCCTGACCCGGCTCGGGCCAGCACCGCGTCAGCATCCGCAGCCGGCCCGCCGGCGTGCGAACCACGCCCGTCGGCCGCGACAGCATCGAGCCCTCATCCAGCCGCCGCCCCGGCACCACCTCGCGCCAGGTCGGCATCAGCCCGAGCCAGTCCTGCTGCTCCACGCCGATCAGACGCATCCGCCCACGCGCCAAAGTCAGCTCATCGATCGGTACAGCGATGGGCCAGAGCCCGCTGCCCCGCCAGGCCGTGCGCTCAGAGTCCAGCATCGGTGTCGGCCGGCCGCGATACCGCTCGATCAATTCCGCGATCAGCGCATCCTGATCCTCCACCGCCCACACGCGCAGCTCGAGCCCCTCCTGATTCCCATCCACAATCGGACGCTCAAGATCGGGCTGCTCCCAGGGTCTGGGCGCGTCGGCCTCGCGCACCGATCCGTCGCCCGCGCAGCCGATCGCAGCGATCGCTGCCAACGCGATCGCTGCCAGACGGATCATCAATCGGCTCTCGGCTCGCACAGGTTCACCCTGTCGATCAGCCTGCGAACCATCGCGTAGTGGTACCTCGTGTGCGTGAACGCGAGTCTTGGCATATCGAGATGATCGTCCTCTTCGGGGTAGGGCCCGCACTGCACGATCTGCCCGCTCTTGATGAGCCCGCCGAACTCCTCGTTCAGCGCAGCGACATCCTCGTCGCTGATCGCGTAGTTCATGCGGATCACCAAGTCATCGCGCACGTACCGCGAGCTGTGATACACGCGGTAGAACCGCTCGATCTCCTCGACGCCCTCCTCGGCTGTCCTGCAGATGCGGTACAGACTCCGGTCCTCTTCGTTGATCATCTTGTGGCCCAGCAACTTCTCGGTCACGAACTCGTGCCACTCGTCCCAGTAGCGCACGCCCTCGCCCTCGAGCAGCACGATCGGGATCATCGAGCTCTTGCCCGTCTGCACGAGCGTGAGCACCTCGTACACCTCGTCCATCGTGCCGAACCCGCCCGGGTAGACAGCGACCGCGTCGCACTGGCTCAGGAACATCAGCTTTCGCGTAAAGAAGTAGCGGAAGTTGATGAGCTTCTCGTCGCCGGCGATGACGGTGTTGGCGCTGGTCTCAAAGGGGAGCCGGATCGCCACACCAAAGCTCGCGGCGCGTCCGGGGCCCTCGTGGCCCGCCTTCATGATGCCGTCGCCGGCCCCGGTGATCGCCATCCATTTGCGTTCGGCCATCAGCCTGCTGAAATCGACCGCCGCCGAGTAGTCCGGGTGCTCGGCCGGCGTGCGCGCCGAGCCGAAGATCGTCACCTTGCGCACGCCCGGGTACTGCCCGAACACTCGGTAGGCGTACCTCAGCTCTTTCACCGCCGCCGAGATGAGCTTGAGCTCGCCCGTGTCGCGTCCGTCGGGGATCAGCTTGAGTGCCGCGGTCATCAGATCGCGCACGAGCCTGTGCTCGTACTCCTCCTCATCCACGCCTGAAACCGCCGTGATCATCTCGCCCAGCTGCTTCTGGATCGCCGGGTCCTGAGCCATGCGGTGGCTTGAACGCTCCGGCGGCACCGCGGTCTCGTCCTGGGGCGCCACGGATGCCGGGTCCAGTTCCTGCCGTGTGTGTTCATCTTTGGGTGTCATATTTCATCCTTGTCTTCTAGGTGTGATTGGGACGCACCGAGCCGGTGCGTGCTTGTGTGCCGTTCATCGCTCGTTGCGGAGGCGACGCTGCTTCTCGGCCCGTGCCTCCAGGTCGCCAAGACGCCTGTCGCTGGCCGATTCACCGAACCCCAGAACCCGGCCGATGACCCGGCGGGTTTCGGGTAGGGACTGTACGCTCACCCGCGGCTGGCTGGCGGTTCCCGAGACCGCGATCGTTACGAACTCGTCCCGGATCGACTCCAGGAGCTCACTCAGCACCGGGATTCGGCGGGTTGCCCGCGATCGCAGCCGAAGATCCAGCTCAAGACCGGGCCACGAGGCTGTCCCGTACCCGATCAATTCCACACTCGAACTGATCAGCGACATGCCCTCGATCACGATCTGGCCCCCGTCGAACACCGCCTCGACGCTGGCAAAGTCGATCCCCTCGCCGGCGGGCATCTGCAGGTTGCTCGCCTCGACGAGCCTGATCGCGCCGGGGACCTCGATCACATCGCCGCCTGCGATGCGTACATCAAGCCTGCCCCGACGCGTCTCGTCGCGCCCGACCAGCCCGCCGAGCGAGAGCTCGCCGACAAGACGTGCACCCGTATCCCGTCTCGGCTCGGTGCTCACGCCGTTGCGCGCCGACGCGAACCCATCGATCGCCTCATTGAGACGCAGCCCGCTGAACGTCAAGAGACTCTCGTACGAACGCTGGTCATTGCCCGCCCACGCGCCAGCCGGGTGCACCGAAGCCGTCCCCGAGATTACTCCGCCACAGCTCTCGGCAAAAATCACCGGCACAACCAGCCCCCGCAAGACGCCCGTCGACCGCACCTCCGCCCGCGCGTTCTGCATCGGCAGCCCAAGCACCGCGCCGCGATCGGCCTGGATCTCCATCTCGTACTCCGGCACACCCACCAGGGGCTTGTCGAAATCGATGTTCACTCTTCCATATGCCCGCTCCACCCGAGCGCCAGCAGTCAGGGCCGCATCCTCAAACGTCAAGAGCCCTGTGAACTCAACACGCGCTGTTTCCGAGTCGGCCGGTTTGTGAGTCCGCAGCCGCGCGCCCTTGGCGCCAATCGGCCCGTTCACCTCGACCTCGCTGGCGTCCAGCACCGCCAGCACCTCAACGGGCAGGACCGCGCGCACCTCTTTGTTCAGTGAGGCCGCGTCGAAATCGAAGGTCACATCCGCAACCGTCCCGCCCGAGCCGTCCGGTGTCGCGCCGCCCGAGAGCGACACACTCACCTTGTCCGAGGTGCCTCTGATGCTTTCTAGCCTTGCGTTCTGTCTGCTCGCAATCAGGCGGCCCGTCATATTGCCCAGCGACACCGTCGTGCCCAATCGCGTCAGCTCGGCCCACTTGGGCTCGATCATCGTTTCAACGAACGCGATCCGCGCCACGCCCTCGTTCGGCTGATCGCCAATCGGTGGCCGGGGTGCGGTCATCGAGACCACCGCATCGAACCCGCCCCGCACGCCGTGCTCGAGATACTCCTTGGCCACCGCGCCGCCCACAACATCGCGCACGATGCGCTCGGCCAGCGTCGAATCAAACCGCCCACCCGTGAGCGCCATGGTCAGCAAACGCCCCGGGTCCTCGCCGACCTCGTCGATCCCGAGTGTGCCCCCGATCACCGCGTGCCCGGCGTAATCGCCCTCGTAGTACAGTTCGCCGCTGAGCCCGTCCGTCGCCAGCGTCCGGAACCTGCCCAGCACCGTGTGCGCCTCGCCCTCGACCTCGCGCAGCTCGACGCGCCCCTCAAGATAATCCGCCTCGATCGAGTCGATGTTCGTCACCAGCACATCTGTCACGGGCAACGCGCCGTCGGACATCAGATTGGCGCGGATATCTGCTCTACCTGACGGGTTGAACGTGTCGCGCAGCCAGACCAGCGATTCCCCACCGGCCACACTAATCGCCCCGACCACCTGCTCGGCCGGCAGCTGCAAGAACGCCCCGTCCGCCTCCACACGCGCGTCGTACTTCAGTCCCCCATCGCCCGACCAATCGACATCCGCCCCGACGCGCACAGCCACGGGCGATTCGAGCGACTCGTCGTCATCCACGCCGTAGGCGCGGGCCGACGCGTTCACGCTCAGTCCCTGCTCCGTGAGGCGCAGCTTCCCGTCCATCTCACCGACCAGCATCGGCGGGCGATCACGCATGGGCTCGCTGGTCAGCACGATATTGTTGGGTGTGATCTCGATATCAAACCCGAGATTGCCGTTCGGTCTTGTCAGCACCAGCCCATCGGCCGCGAAGGTGCCGCTCACGCCCAGCCGTTTCACGAGATCCGCCGCCACGCGCCGATCGTCGCTGATATCCGGGTCCTCGCCCTCGACCATCGGCGGCCCGATCGCAAAGCCGAGCAAATCTCCCGCGGGTACACGCTCGGCCTGCACACGCAGCGAGGGCCGAAACGCCGCTTCGCCTTCCGGCGTGCGCAAGGCCGCGGTCCCCGTTAGCGAAGCTGTCCCCCCGCCCATCGTTCTGTACGACCCTCGCAGAAGCGACGCCGACTGCTCCGTCAGCACGACCACCACATCCCGTGCCGAGATCGGCAGGGGGAAATCCTTGAGTATCACGCCCGCATCGGGTAGCCGCACCTCGATATGCCGCGACCAGTTCGAGACCACACCCTCATCGCGCCTTAGCCGGATGCCGATGTCGGCCTTGCCTCTATACGTAAACACCGGCGTCCGAAGCTGATTCTTCGTGCTGGCAAGCTGCGCGCGGATCTGCTCGATCCTGGGCTTTGCCGCTCCGTCGCGCTCGGCCCGTGCAAGCTCCACCTCGAGCCGGTCACGCTGATCGCGAAGCACATCCGCTCGCTCGGGCGTCAGGATCAGCCCGCGCTCGACGAGCTGCGCGTACCTCTGATCATCGAACAGCTCGTCGATAATCCCGCCGCGCGTCTCGCCGAGCGCTTCTTCCAGCACGTCGTCCACCGGCACGTTGACCGTGTCGATCTGCAGATTCACGCTCGCCGTCGGCCCGATCGGCTCGATGAGTCCCGAAGCGCTCACGGTCGCGCCCGTGTGCGACACACCGCGGATCTCCTCGATGCGGATCCGCCTGCGATCAAACTGCACGCTGCCAGCCATGTTCTGGAACGGGTACGGGAACACCTCGTACGCCGCGGTCCCGTTCGTGAACGACAGGTTCCCGCGGAAGTCCAGCTCCGCCGGCCCGTCGGGCGTGGGCGCCCCTCGCATCAGTGTCACACTCGCATCAACGATCGCCGTCGGGCTGATCGGGTGGTCCGCGCTGTCGGCCATCAGCGCCGAGCCGGCGAACTGCTGGAGCCTGTACCCGACCTCTTCGGGCAGGAAGGGCACGATGTCCGGGTTCGTCGCCATGTTGTACCCGCGCACCTTGAAGCTGCCATGGAACGGCGCATCGGCCGTCAGCCCCTCGTACGTCAGCTCCACTTCGTAGGGCACATCCTCGAGCAGGCCCGAGATCTCCGCGTAGAACTCGTCATCGCGCAGGCTGATCGCACCGGACACATCCGTCATCCGCATGCGCCCAGCGCCCGACGTCTCGTTCATGTCGATGGGCAGCGTGATGGCCACGCCGTTGAGGTGCACCGCCGCTGTCACCGTGCCCGACGAGCTCATGCTGAATGTCGTGTTGCTTATCTCGCCCTTGACGTCGAGCATCTCGACGAAGGGCCTCAGCCGTCCAGGCACGCTCGAAGGCCCCCACTCGTCCAGCGACAGCCCCGAGAGCATCACCTCCACACCCAGCCGATCGATTGTCCCCGACAGATCGATCCCCCCGCGGGTACCGGTCTGCTCCAGGGCGATCGTGTAGGCGTTGTCGCCCTCGGGGAGCAGGGTGCCGTCAATATTCAATCGCTTGAGCACACGCACCGAGTACTTCGTGTGCTCGGCAAGCTCGATGCTCCCGCCCTCGATTGTCACGCTGGGCAGGGTCATCGGCCCGCCGACATCGGGAGAACTCGGCAAACGGAACGACGCGAAGTTCGCCACGCCGGTTTCGGTATCCGTGCTCAGCCTGACGTTGGGCGATTGGAGTGTGATCGAGCTCACGCCCGCGCTGCCAGAGACCGAGCCGCCCCAGTCCACATCAGCCGTGATCCGGCGGACACTGCCAAGCTCGGCCCCCGGGCCCTCGATGCCCGGGGCCCACACCGTCACGTTGTCCAGAACCAACATTCCCGACCGGTTGATCGAAACCGAGCCCGCCTTGATCTCGACGCCCAGCTCTTTCTCGATCGCCGGCAGAATCAGAACACCTGCAAGCCCCGTCTGCGAAACCACCACCAAGAGCAGCACCAGAACCAACGGCACGATAAACAGGAGCCGCAGACACAACACCTTCTTCTTGCCCATCCCCCGTGCGACAAACCGCCGCCGTATCGGGTGACAGGTCTTTGAAGGCTTCCGCTCGCTCATCCACCGCTCCGCTGATGATCTATCCGCTGTGCTCAGCCCGATCCATCCGGGCGCATCCATTCAAGGGTATCGGATACAGCCGGCCCCGACGCGGGTTCATCCCGATGGCACAAGCCACCCCGGCAAGGGCGTTGGCCGCCCGTCCCGCCCGACACACGCAAGCTCGGTCGTCGCCACCGCGCACACACCGTCCAGCGGCACACGCGGATCGCTGGCAACATCCGGCTCGCCGCCCATCCGCTCGATCAGCACAAGCTCGTACGAGTGCCTGATCTTGATCCGCCCCGACTCGTGCGCCCGCGTGCGGACCTCGATCACATCGTCGTACAGAATCGGCCTGCGGTACCGAAGCTCCAGCTTCGTCACCACCAGGAACACACCCGCCTGCTCGAGCTCGGCGTAGCTCACCTTGCCCTGACGCAAAAGCTCCGTCCGCCCCATCTCAAGCCACGGCGCATAGCTGGCGTGATGGGCCACGTTCATCGGATCGCACTCGGCGTACCGCACTCGGAACCGCATCTCGCCCCGCGTCGGGATGTCCCCGATCGGCTTTGGCCCCGTATTCACGCCGTATTCATCGCTGACACTCATATTGGACAAGTCTACCGTTTGGGTCATGGATCAGCCCAAACCCAGCCAACTGCCCACAGCCGCCGAGTCAAAGCCCGACAGCGTGCCCCTGACCGTCAGGCGGTTTCTCACGGGCGACTCGATCGAAGAAATCACCCATCTGCTCCACCGCGCCTACGCGCGCCAGAAAGCCATCGGCCTCGACCCGCTCGCGGGCCGCCAGGACTACGCACGCACGCTCGATCGCGTCCTCAACTCCGAGTGCTACCTCGCCTTCATGGACCACGAGCAGGACTCCCAGCGCATCGTCGGCGTGGTCCTCCTCAACGAGCACGAGCAGGTCACCTTCCCCGATTACTTTCTCCGCGAAGGCGTCGCGCACTTTGCCATGTTCGCCGTTGACCCAACGCTCCAAGCCATCGGCGTGGGCACGCGCCTTCTCGACACCTGCACCAAGCGCGCCCGCGAGCTTGGCAACACCCAGCTCGCCCTAAGCATGGCAAGACCCGACGCCGCCCTCCTCCGCTACTACCAGCGACGCGGCTACGAACAGGTCCAGGACTGGCAATGGCCCTACACCAACTACGTCAGCCTCATCCTCGCCAGGGACATCTGAGCCGAGAACGCGCCCCAATATCTCCGACAAATACATCAACAAAAACATCGACGCCGCCCGGGAGTGATGGGCGGCGTCGACGAGTGGAGTCCAGACCGACGCGTGTGCAGCGCCCGTCTTTCCCAGAAGATCAATTCAATTCACGACTCAGCAGCCGGCGTTGTAGTTGGCAACCCACGCGCTGAAGTCGGCCGGCGTGCACGAGCCGTCGCCGTTCTGATCGCACTCGGGCCCCTGCGCATTGAACGCCGCGACCCACGCCGAGAAGTCCGCAGGCGTCACAGCCCCGTCGCCGTTGGTGTCGGCAAGGCACTCGCTGCCCGTGGGCGTCACCGTGATGTTGTCAAGCTGCATCTCAAAGTTCGTGAACCCGAAGAAATAGCCGGGCACAAACG
>Ga0070726_10001949_pt1 | contig 19450 bp, 21 predicted proteins | sample tdAd471_FD_67275 | JGI IMG/M metagenome (GOLD analysis project Ga0070726, IMG submission 67275) | Marine sediment microbial communities from the Atlantic coast under amendment with organic carbon and nitrate - tdAd47.1 | ecosystem: Environmental > Aquatic > Marine > Coastal > Sediment | place... | reverse complement strand
GTCGGCGCCGGCGTCAAGGCCATGGACTCTGTCGCTCACGGTGTCCTTGGCTGTGAGCATGAGCACCGGGACCTTGCTGTCGGCGCGGAGCCGGCGGCACACCTCGATCCCGTCGATGCCAGGCATCATGATGTCGAGAACGACGAGGTCTGGCCGATGGTCGAGCGCTGAACGCAAGGCTGTGTTCCCATCGTGGGCCACCTCAACGGAATACCCCTCGTAGATCAGGGCACGACGAAGGCTCGCGGCAATGCGCTCGTCGTCATCGGCAACCAAAATGCTCGGCTTCATCTCACCATGATGCCACGCACACATGAGTCCAAGATGAGAGCTAGAGCCAACCAGATCCCGTACCCAGGGTTCTGTAGCGGGTCTGATGAGACTCACAGCCCACAGAATGAACTTTCATCGACCGCTCACGTCGATCTCATCGGGGACTCATCGCTCCAACGTCTGCTGGCACAAACAGCAACCACAGGAGTCGACGATGATCAAACAAGGACGACCGAGAAGAGCCGTTGCGGCGCTTGCAGCTGCAATCGCAATCGTTGGGGCGGCGTGTAGCGCTGATGCCGCAGATACAGAGGCTCAACCGTCCCCACCGACGACCGCGGCGATGGGTCACGACCACAGTGCGTCAACGAACACAGGGGACGCCACGGCGACACCGGCCGCAGACATCGAAGGTGCAGATCTTGTCTCGGGGACATTCGCAACACTCGCCGACGCACCGCCATCTGCCACCGATATCTCAGGGACGGCAGATCTCGCACGGCATCAAGGAACAACCGTGACGATCATGCTTCACGGGCTCACCCCTGGGAACAACTACGTCTCCCACGTCCACGCGGATTCCTGCGCCAACAATGGCGGACCGCACTACCAGTTCGAGGTCGGAGGCGATCACCATCCGCCAAACGAAATCCACCTGGCCTTCACCGCGAACGACAATGGAATGGGAACAATGACGGCCGAGAACGCGTCCGTCGCCGACCAGACGGCCGCAAGCGTCGTCGTCCACGAAGCGATCGATGGGTCCCCAAAGCTCGTCTGTGCCGATCTGTCCTGATCCGCTATTTCGTTGCCTCGACGTATAGCGAGAGGTGGGGCACCGTGGAGTCGAAGAAGGTGGTGTTCCGCAAGACCGGAACAGCGCTCTGTGCGTATCCGGACGGTTCGATCGATGCGAACCCAGCTGACGCGATCATCGCAACCGCCTTGTCGTGGGTGAACCAGTTGATGTGGTTCCCTGGATAGCGCCGCTGCACATCGATGGAGCACATGGAGGTGCACCGGTCGAACGCAGCGGGCGTTGGTCCGCCGGCGAACACCTCGTCCACCTCTCCGTCGGAGAGGCGGACCGCCGCGCCATCGGCGTGAATCGTGGAAACGGACCCGGCAAAGGAGAACAGGAACAACTGCTGAATCGACGCCTGAGATCGCGGCACGAGAAGCGACGGTTCCGGTGATGTTTCACGGTTCGTTGTTCCAAGCGGTAGGAAGAAGTCGATATCTCCCCGCCGATACGCGTCGTAGGCGAGCCTGCTGTCCGGCGCCGTGACCCGGAGAACTCCGCCAGGGCGAAGAATCCGATATGCCTCAGAAAAGAGCCGTGCAGCGGCCTCATCGGTGACATGCTCGATGGTGTGGCTCGTGTAGACGATTTCAGCGACGCCATCGTCCACTGCGAGAGGGTCATCTGACAGAAGATCCCATGGGATCTGATCCGATTGTTGCACGCTGTACCACGATGATGGATTGTCGACATTGGTCCAGTACTGGTGACGGAACGAACTTGCGCCAATGTTGTAGAACCGGTGTTCCCTGAGGGTTTCCGGTTGGTAGGAGGCCTCGTAGCGCCTGGCGTCAGCCCGTTCGGTTGCCGTTCGAGAGAGCTGCCAACCGCGGTCGAGGAGCAGGCGACGAAGCGGTGTGAGCAGTCGTTTGAGGAATCCGATCAGCCTGCGTTTCACATCGGTCCTCGGGATTCCGGTTCCGTTCTCACATGCCAAACACTATCGGCCGGAGTCAACGAGAAGGCCGCGGCCGTGGTTCATCTTCATTCTGTGGGCTGTGAGTCTTATCAGACCCGCTACAGAACCCAGGGTACGCGAGAAGGGGGCGGGACGATGGTGTCCCGCCCCCTTCGTCGTCGATTGTTAGGCGGCTGGGACGACGATCACTTTGCCGATCATCCATGGATGAGGGCTGCAGTAATAGTCGAATTCTCCGGTCTCGGTGAATGTGTAGGACCACGATTCACCTTCGTTGAGGAAGCCAGAGTCGAACAGGCCGTCGGGCGTTCCAACGTTGTCAGCGGACGTTCCTGACGTAACGGTGTGCAGGACTCCGTCGTCGTTCGTCCACGTGACCGTCGTACCGACCTCAACCGTGACCTCAGATGGGCTGTAGGCATCCTCCGAGTTCGCAGGATCGAGCCAGCCATCCTTCGTGATCGACACGGTCACCGATCCCTCAGGTGGAGTGGCCTCGCCACCCTCACCGCTCTCAGCCGCACCGGCGACAAAGATCTCGGGGTTCTCGGCACCGGATACAACGATCATGCCGAGTGCACCCTTATAGAAGGTCCTCGTAAGCGCGTGGTCGACGAGCAGGATCGTCTGTGGGACAAGCGGAGCGACCTCAACGACCGTTCCGCCACCTGCTACAACAAGTGTCGACTGTGATCCGCGTATGACGGGATTGCCTGGTGTTGTCGCTCCCTCGACGTAGACCTTGTCCCAGTGGGATCCGATCGGGTGGAAGTTGCTTGCGAGGTTCAGACCCTCGTTGACAAAGTAGATCCGCCCTGTCTCTCCCACGCCCATCTGGAGCGAGTTGTCTCCGGCGATAGCGCCGACCGTGCCGTTGAACACCACATATGTGGGCTCCTCGTCGGTCATGGCTTCCTTGTCGACGTCGACGACACCATTGGCGTCCGGTGCGGTGATGTACCACTCGGATTGCACGACTGACCATTCGTGGTCGACGGCTGGCAATGGAACCTCAGGGTCGACAATGAACATCCCGTACATGCCATGCATGATGTGAACGGGAACATCGCCGTACGCACAGTGATACATGAATGCACCTGCATACAGAAGCCTGAACGAGATCGTCGCCGTCTCTCCTGGCACGGCCACAAGGCCGGCTGCTCCTCCACCTTGCCCGGCAACGGCATGGAAGTCGATGTTGTGAGGATGGGTGTTCTCTGGCAGGTTCGTGAGGGCTACGGTCACAAAGTCACCAACACGGCCACGAAGAATCGGGCCTGGTGTTCCACAGCTGATCTCGCTGTCACCTTCGATGCGGTATCCCCACATGTCGATCTTGACACCGTTGGCATCGTCGATCACACAGACATTCTCAAGCACCTCAAGGCGAACCTCATACTTCGCTTGGAAGTCACGAGTGATCGGGTCACCGGCTTCAGGTGCATAGACCACATGGACTTCGCCAGCTGGAGCTTCCGCAAGTTCTGCAACGGGTGTCAATTCCGGGATGATCTCGCGGTGGGCGTCCACCCCGGAAGCGCCAGATGGCAGCTCAAGGCCTTCGACGGCATTAGCGACGAGTTCGTCAGCTCGTGCTTGGTCAACGCTCGGCCGCAACGCCATCGCCGCCAGGGCGATAACACTCAGCAACACTGCAAGCCCGACACCAGCAACGGCAACGGCTGTCCACACGCCCATCACTGAATGGGTGTGATCCGGTTTGGGCGGATACGGTTGTTTTTCAGTCATACACTCTCTTCCCTTACTCCGAGCCCTCTCGGGCGGTTGCCCTTTGGTCGCTCGGTGTTGTGAGCTTTCGCTCAAGTGTTTCGTTTGACGGGGCAGGTTCCTACCGACCCCGTGTTTGTCTTACAAATCGCTCAGTTGAGTGACTTCAGGTACGCCGACACATCGTGAAGATCGGCATCCGAAAGCGCTGGGTTGCCTCCCTTTGGCGGCATGTCTACTCCGGTCTGGTTATCCGGATCTGAAACCGAGCGCCCGGTCTTGATAAACATCATCAATTCGTGCTCCGTGCTGTCAGCGACAAATTCGCTTGGTGCAAGCGGAAGCCCCAAGCCGTCGATGCCCTCGGCTGACGCACCGTGGCACGCTACACAGGTCGACGAGTACACGGCCGAACCCTTCGCAATGTCGCCCGACCCAGCATCGGCCTTCGTCGTTGATGTGGCTGGTGCGTCGTCTCCTCCGCTCGACCCGCCGCATGCGGCAAGGGCAAGAGCGAGCAGAACGAACACAATCAGCACCTTCTTTGCTGTCATCGTGTTGTCTCCTCTTCTGGTTGGTCTTGTGTCATCGTTCCTATCCGTTCCATGTGAATTCATGCCTCATCGTGGTGGTCGCCGATGAGTCCGTTGGTGTCAGGGAGATCCACCACTGTCTCCCACAAGATGACTTCGCCTCCGACATCTGTCGCGAATGCGGCTGCACGGGCCTGGTCGGAGAACGACACGATGCTGTGACCCATTGGGCTTGTGATTGAAAGTGTTGGGACAAAGTACGCCGCGCCAACCGCAACCCATTCCTCGGTTTCGAAGTCGTGAACCCATGTGGTTGCAGGGTCAAGAGCGTCGCCCGTCGACCGGGCGTGGACCAACAGCCCGCCAACATCGTCAAACGCTTTGTCCGTGCCGTCTGCAAGCTCGTAGGCGGCAGCGAACCGTGCCTCACTGATGATCATCCCGCATTGCACGCAGATGTCGCGCCCGTAGTTGATGTCCGGCGGCCCTGATGCATCCGCAGTGCCGCAGGCCGCAGCAACCAAACCAAGTGTCAGACTGAGAACGATCAGTCCGATTCGCCGGTTCATACGTCACCCCCTCGTGCAAAACGCCACCATGCGAGCGACGTGGGCACGACGACCCAAAGCACGACGACGCCGAGCAACATGACGTCGAGCCGATCACCAAACGTGTCCACGGCGTACTGCCCTGCAGGGCCAAGCACATCGAGAGATCCATCGAAGGCGGTTAGCGCAGCGAGCCTGAACGCCTCGACGGGATTGAAGACTGCAGAGATGAATAGGGCAGACACCGGAAGGTTCGTTGCCACGGCGGTGCCCATCACGCCGAGGTCTCCAAGGAACACCAGGCCGAGCCACAGGAAGATCGAGGTACCAATCGCCGAAGAACCGCTCTTTGTGAATGTCGAGACCAGCAACCCAACACCAAGCATCGAAATGGCGAGGAACCATGACAGGATTGCGATGCGAACGAAGCTTGAGGCATCAGCGCTTCCGCCTTGGATGGCGGTCAGGACGCCGGCGATGCCAAAGCCGCCGAATACCGTGGCGAACAGTGCTGCGGCGAGCCCGATGTAGGTTCCCCAGAACGCCTCAGTGCGTGAGATTGGGTGGCTAAGCAGGAATCGAAGCGCTCCGGATTCGCGTTGCCCCGCCAAGCTGTAGGCGCCGAGCGTCAGGCCCATCAACGGGATGATGATCTGTGCCAATGCGACCAACGAAGCGGCAGTCTTTCCGAAACTCCCGTACCCAGCGACCTGGGACCCAGGAAGCGCCGAAGACGCGAGGATGACGGCAAGGACCGCGAAGGCGCCGGCCCACAGCCAGAACCACTTGCTGCGGACAGCGTCCGCGATCTCCTTCTTGGCGACGGCACGAATGAGTCGGAACTCAGGGCGCTCGCTCGTCACCGGGGGCATTGGATGCGTCGCAGTCATCGCCACACCTCAAGGTCGTCGATCACGACGCCGGCTCGCTGGAGAGTGGCGACGGCCTCGCCCTTGCCTTGTGCCGAAACCTCCACGAGCACTCCCCGTGCGTTCATCTTCGCTTCGAAGCCTTCCGTCCTGAGCGCATCGAGAGCCTTCGGGGCAGAGCCGTTCGACAAGATGAGGTGCAGCCAGGCTCGCAGCCCGAGTTCCTCCGCGAGTTCTGTCGGGTCGCATTCAACGGTGATCTTCCCCTGTTCCATGGCAACGACCCTGTCCACAAGCATCCCGACTTCCTCGATGTGGTGGGAGGTCACGATGAGCGTTCTGCCTTCGTGGCGGAGGCCCTCAAGAATCCCGATCGCATGGTCCCGGGCTCGGGCATCGAGGTTTGACGTTGGTTCGTCGAGGAGGAGAATCGGCGGATCGGGAAGCAACGCAGATGCGATGCCGAGCCGCTGTTTGAGGCCACCGGAGAGTTCGCTTACCCGCTTGTTGATGTGGTCCGTTAGCCCAACCGTCTCGATGACCTCATCGACTCGCTCGGGTCCGATTCGGCGGAGCTCAGCCGAGTAGTCGAGCAGGTCGACGACCTTCATTGCGTCATAGAACGACAATTCCTGTGGCACATACCCAAGGAGGGAACGGACGGCCTTTCCGCGCCGTCGCGCGTCGATACCGTTCACTGTGATGTCTCCGTCGTAGGTCACGAGACCGAGGAGACAACGCACGACTGTGGTCTTTCCAGCACCGTTCGGACCCCACATCGCAACTGACTCACCCTGTTCGATCGTCAGGTTGAAGTCGTCGACGACGGTTGCCTTCCCGTATCGTTTGGTCAGGTTGCTGATCGAAATCATGCAGCGACCCCCGGTCGAGGGACGGTACGGCGCCGCCGAGAAGGGAAGGCAACTGCGGCGGCGCCTACCGCCAGCATCAGGATCGACGCAAAACCAAGGGCCTTGGTCGTCGATCCGGATGCAGATATGGAGAGCGGTGCGAGAACCGGTCGTTCGACGAGTGGGCTCTCGTCGGCGAGTATCGGTTTCGGTCGCAGGACAGGGAACATCTGCGCAGCGAGGCTGATCGCCTTCGCTGCAGGGGTCTCCTGGAAGAACTCGAGTTCAGGGTGATTGTCCGTGATCGAGTTGTACAGATCCTGTCCCTGATAGGGGATGTCGCCAACGCCGTTGCCGTCGGCGTCGTAGCCGGCGAAGTCGCTCCAATAGTTCCCGACACCTGCGGTGGACCAGTCGTTGCCTGTGAAATTGCCACTGCCTGTGACCCCGACCTGTTCGCTGTTGTCTATGAAGGTGTTCATCGTCATGGCGTTGCGGCTGACGGATGGGAGGAACAGCATTCCGGTGCGGTTGTAGGCGAACAGGTTGCCCTCAACCCAACCGTGTGCATCGCTGGACCAGGGACTGTTGTCGAGGTACACACCAATGCGGTTGGCAATGAACCGGTTGTCTTTGACCATGACATCGTCCATGTCCTTGAGACCGAGGCCGTAGCCGCTTGGCCCTGAGTTGTTTGCCATGACGTTTCCGGTGATGGTGGTTCGCCTTGAGTACATGAGGAACGCACCAACAGAGTTGTCTGAGAGGTTGTTGCCGTCGATCAGGGCATCGTCCGAGTACATGAAGTGGAGGCCATATCGGCCCTCGGTGACGGTGTTGTTGGAAACCACGATGCGGTCGGTGAACCAGAAGACAAGATCACGACCACCAGTGACCGTGTTGTTGTCAACAACGGTGCCTTCGCATTCCCACAGTCGGATGCCGTCTCCCTTGCGTGCGGTTTCAACGGCCTTGGAACCAACGTCGTTGTTGGCAACAAGTGAGTCAGGAGCGGTTCTGAGGAAGATGCCGAACAGCACATCCTCAAAGGTGTTGTTGGTGATCGAGACCCGCGGCACGCCGATGGACGTGACGCCAGAGTCCTCGCGATCGAGCGAGTCGCCTGAGCCACGGATGATGAGGTTGTCAATCGTGACATCGGCTGCCGTGATGGTGAACACAGAGTCAACTCCGCCACCGTCCACGATTGCGTCACCGTTGCTGGTGATGGTGAGGGACTTGTCCACGGTCACGCCACCGACGTAGGTACCTGATTCGAGAACCAGGGTCGATCCCTCCGAGGATTGATCTATCAGGCCTTGGAGGTCAATGGGTGAGGTCTGGGCGATGGCAGAGCTCGCGAAGACGGCGACGAGGAGCGCGAGGGCCCCTGCCATGCCGCCGACAGCGAGTGCTCGGGTCATTCAGAAAGCGCCTTTTCCACGAGTGGCTTGTAGGCCTTGCGGTGGTAATAGAGCCCGACGCCGATCATGACACTCGCAATGAAGGCGAGTACCAATCCGGGGCCCGGCAAGGCGAGCGTGTCGAATTGTGCGATCTTCGCCGGTCCGAAGACCGGTGGCGTGAACTCGCCGACCGCTGCCGCCAACGGCGCCCTCGGATCGAGTTCATGTCCATACGTCCACAGCCAATACTGCAGATCTGCAATGAAGACGAATGGAAATACGAGACCTGGGAAGACGAGAACCACGACCCACCGTGAGTGGATCAAGAGGGCCGCAACCAGCAAACCGACGAGCACGATGATCGCTGCGATGGCGATGCTGCGCTCAAGCACGGCACCGCTTTCGAACGATTCGAGTCCGACGTAGTGGTTGAGACCCTCCAGTTCCCCAACGTCCCCCTCAAGTCGGTTGACGTATGCACGAATCTGCAGCCCGTCCGGAAATTGGGGTGCCTTCAGGTTGAGTACCCAGTAGGGCAAGAGCAGGGACACCATCAGCAGGAACGCTGCTCCGCTGAACATCCATGTAGGAAGGCGATAGGTGGTCGCCCGCTCTCCGAGGTCTTCCTTTGGAATCCTCGGCCCCAATATCCGGTCGATGACTGACATGTTGGTTCGTTTCTCCTAGCCGTTCGGCTCGACGAGGAAGTACCCGGCCATCTCAAGGTGAAGCGCGGAGCAGAACTCTGTGCAGTAGTACGGGAAGACCCCGGACATGTCTGCAACGAATTCCATCGTTGCTGTCTCACCTGGTTCGAGGCTCAGGTTGATGTTGTAGGCAGGGATCGAGAACCCGTGCGTCGCATCGAACGACGTATCGATGTTCGTGATGTGCCAGATGACCTCGTCACCTTCTTTGAGCTGAACCCTGTCTGGCGTGTAGTGGCTGCGGACAGCCGTCATCCAGATCTCAACCTTGTTGCCATTGCGTTCGATGCGCTCGTTGCCTGAGACAGGAGCGTCGGGGTCAATGGACATCGTGGCTGGGTCAAATCCGATTCCCGGATATACCGTGAACGGATTCAGCTTGTCTGCCTTGATGATCTGCGCATAGTGCGGTTCACCCATTCCGATCGGCATGTCGTACATCACCGTCATGCCAGCCGTATCCGGCTTCTCTGATGGTTCTGGGACCGTGTCGATCAACTGGAAGTTCTGCGGAAGCAGAGGTCCAGGTGGAAGGAAGCGGTCGATTGACCACTTATTGAGCGCAACCACGTATCCACCGTCTGGGCTGACTGTGTCGCCTTCAGGTGCCACGAGGTGACCAATGTTGTACTGCACAGGAACTGCGCCTTCGAGCTTCCAACCGTCGTCACCGCGGTAGTTGTCGCCACCAAGGCTCCAACGGGCCACCGTGCTGTCGAGGAACAGGCTCGTGTATGCGTAGCCCTTGTCGTCGAACTGCGTGTGTAGCGGTCCGAGGCCAAGTTCCACCTGGGCTTCGACCACAGCATCAAAGTCGAGGACAGGAACGCCGTATGGATCCGGCACCCAATTCTTCGCTTCGATTGCAGCGATCATCTTCTCAAAGGAGTAGATGGTCGTATGTGGGTCGAGCTTGCCGGAGACGACCATGTAGTCGCCGTGTGGCGCGATGTCGACGCCGTGTGGGCTCTTCGGCTCTGGGATGAAGTAGAGAACTCCTTCATCGATGAGCGTCTGGAGACCGATCACTGGGAACCCGTTCACATCGAACGTGTTGCCTGCTGCAGCGAGCTCAGCGGCCTTGTCGAGGTTGATCGCGTGCATGTAGTCGTTGTCACGAGCGGATGCGCCGGCCTCGAAGTGTTCGCCACTGCCGTCTTCGCCAGCACCGGTTGCGAGCTCAGTGTTGAACGAGTTGCAGAAGATCCAGCCTGCGGAGACCAACTTGCCTGCGTCGCAGAGATCCTGCCAGTACGGAGGGAGCTCGAGAGCGAAGGACTTGGACTCGTCAACGCGACCTGCGTCACGGTCAAACTTCCACAGTGTGACCATGCCCTTGTATTCGGTCTCGTAGTTCTCGATCGGTGCGTACTCCCACCCATGGGGGGTTGCGTACTGTCCACCTTCGATGATCCACTCAGTGTCAGGCGTGACCATCGTTCCACCGTGGTCGTTGATCGCGATTGGGTTCTTGATGATCTGCTTGGTTTCGAAGTCCCTCAGATCGACAACGGCAATGCGTGCGTTCGCTTTGTCGTTGATGAAGACGAATTCGCCGTCGTAGTCGCCTGCTGTCTCAGACAGCGCTGGGTGGTGGGTGTCTGCCCACCGGACCTCGCGACCATCGACGTTGCCTTGGGCAAGGACCTCGTCCGTCGCCTTGTTCCCATAGCCCCATCCCTGCCATGGTTCAGGTGTGAAGACACCAATCGTCTTCAACAGACGCATCGATGGCACACCGATCACGAAGATCTGACCTGCGTGGCCACCCGATGCGAACATGACATACGGGTCATGCTCACCAGACGGCAGGTACGTAAGACCTGCTGACATCAACTGTTCGTCGTTGAGGGGTTCAAGACCGGCGACTGCGCGTCTGTCGTTGATGTCCCCTACTGATCCGGACCCATCCCCACCGCTGTTGGAGCACGCTTGGAGCACCAATGCCAGAACGGCGAAGAGAGCTACGGCGGCGAGAAGTGATCGGTTCCGCCACAGCGACGTGTTCGACCTTCCGCTCATTGTCTACTCTCCTTTGTCAGAGTCCGCGACGCCACTGATGTGGTGTCGCAGGCTCGGCGTGAAGAGCCCCTCGTGGCGTATCGGGTAGTGCGATAAACATGTCCCGATGTGTCTGCGAGGGGCTCTCGTGTTCATCCATCCGAAGCGGGGTGCCCCGGTGAATGTGTGTCGTGTCAAGCTTTGGGAGATGATGTGTGGCAGCTTCGAACACCCGGATATCACTCCCGATGCTTCCGACTTTTCTGGACCTTCCCTTGTCCGTCACACCCATACCCAATTTCTTAGTGCCTGACTTCACAAAGTATATGGCACTTTGTGAAGTTTGTCACTAATCAATGGTGCCAAGGGCTAGAAGCGGTACCAGTCCACGTACCCAGGGTTCTGTAGCGGGTCTGATGAGACTGACAGCCCACAGAATGAAGAGGCGCCCGATCCCCCAGGTCGTGGGCGACTCGAACCGACCTTCGGTGACGCACAACGCTCCCGAACGGCCGTCGCGGGTATCGTTGGAGTGCATGACCGATCAGACGCCAGATGCCTACGGCGGGATAGCCCGGTTCTACGACCGGGTGATAGAACCCCTAAACGCACCACTACGTCGAGCGGCCATCGATCTCCTTAACCCGGAACCCTCGGCCTCGGTCCTCGACGTCGGTTGCGGGACGGGAGGCCTCGTCGAGGCACTGGTGGACGCCGGAGCCGAGGTAGCCGGAATCGATCTCTCAGAATCCATGCTCTCGATTGCACAGGACCGAGTTGGCGACCGAGCGAACCTCCAGCACGGCGACGCCACGAATCTCCCGTTCCCAGACGACCACTTCGATGCCGTCACGGCGTCCCTGTTCCTCCACGAGCTCGATCCACACACCCGCGAGGCGGCAATTTCGGAGATGTCCCGTGTGGCAAAGCCTGACGGGTCAATCGCGCTGATTGACTATCGGATTGGCTCGTTGCGGATCAAGGGCAGGTTCCTCCGCGCAATTTCCACAGTCGCCGAGCGGATGGCCGGGTCGGAGCACCACACAAACTGGCGCACCTACATGGGCAATGGCGGAATGCCAAGCGTGCTCGGAGACCTCGGCCTCGCGATCGACCGAGAGAAGATCACAGCTGGCGGCAACCTTGCGATCTGGATCGTCTCGGGGCCATCCCGCTAGTCGAGCGGTCCCCGCACGATCTTCCGCCACTTCGCCCCGAGGTAGATCCCGACAAACAGATAACCGAGTACCGCAAACGCGAGGACTGGCCAGAACCGGGGAGCGGAGATCACGAATATCAGCGTCCCGAAGACGGCAATGAAGTGGAAGGCGTAGCGGCGGCCGCCATCTGCTGGCATCTGCATGTAGAGGAAGAAGGCAACGACGGCAGCGAGTCCGACAAGCACCAGTTCAAGACCGAGAACCCACAGCGGCGAAGGGTCTTGGTCAAGCTTCAGTGGCTGGAGTGCCACCAAGGGGATGCCAAGCAATCCCAATACCGTGTAGGCGTCGAAGAGCGGGGTTGATCGCCAGCGTCCGAGGAACTTGGACGGCTCGTTGTATGCCGTTGGTTGGAGCATCCCAGAAACCTAGCGAGCGACACTTCTTGCCGTTCCAGACCGACACCGCCTCTGGTACCTTCGGTACATGCCAGATATCTACTTCACCACGGTCGAGACGGCCAACAAACTGATTGCGGAAGACTCGTATGCCCTGATTGTCGGGCTGACCCTGTACCAACAGGTCCCGACCGAGAAGGCCTTCGGCAGCCCAGCCGTTCTCAAGGAGCGCCTCGGGGGAACCCTCGATGTGAATGCGGTGGCATCGATGGATCCCGAGATGCTCACGAAGATTTTCCAGCAGCAGCCGGCCCTGCACCGGTTCCCAGCCAACATGGCCAAGCGGACGCAGGCCGTCTCCCAGTTCATCGTCGACGAGTACGACGGCGACACTGAGAGGATCTGGACGGAAGCGTCAAACGCCGACGACCTCATCAAGCGACTCACCGCCATCCCAGGCTTCGGTGATTACAAGGCTCGCCTCACTCTCGGCGTTCTTGCCAAGCACTACGGAGTCAAGCCGAGAGGGTTCACGAAGTACATGCCGGATTGGCCCTCAATCGTCGACATCTCCAAGCCGGAAGACCTCGCCAAACTCAAGGCACGCAAGAAGGCGTGGAAGGCCTCAAAGGCTTAAATCTGCGGCAGACGCCACAGGGCACCCACAGTGATGGCATACTTGGGGATTGAACAACGAAAGGAACCGCTATGAGCTTCTGGGACAATTTCCTAGAGGAGCTTCGGTCACTCGGAGAAACCTTATTGGAGTGGGCGATCATCATCGTCATCGCTCTTCTGGTACTCGTGATTGGTCGATGGATACTGAAGTGGGTACGAAAGATCATCGAGAAGGTTCTGTCGATTTCCATGTTCGACGGCCTGTGGAACAAGTCGGGAGTCACGAAGGCTTTGGAGCCAAGTGGCCAGACTCCTGCTGCAATCATCGCATCACTTGCGTATGCCTACCTCGCGGTTGGTCTGTGGCTGATTGCCGCACGAATTGTCCAGCTCGACACGATTGAGGATCTTCTAGAACGACTGCTGGCGTGGATCCCACTCCTCCTTCTTTCTGGTGTGATTGTGATCATCGCTGCAGCAGTGGCGAATTGGGCAGCAGATCTTGTCCGCCCGTTTGCGGCAGACAAGTCGGTGCCGTGGCTGACATGGCTCGTGCGCATCGCGATCCTGGTCTTCGGCGTCTTGTTCGCCTTCGACATTCTCGCCGTGACATTCGCAGAGGACATCGTGAAGATCATCGTCTTCGCATCTGGGGTCGGTCTTGCGATCGCCTTCGGTGTCGGCGGGATCGATGCAGCCAAGCTCTGGTGGGCCAAGTACGGCACGCCAGGCAGCTCCAAGAACAACATGGGCGGCGGCGACTCTGGCGGAGGCCAGGGCTACTAGCCACTAACCCCCGAGACAACAAGATCCCCGGTTGGTTCGCCAGCCGGGGATCTTTTGCGTTGTCCCCCTCGAATTGAATAGTCGTCCAGCCGACCATCTGCCCGCCAGCAACTGCAGCCGGGTGTTGTGAAGCAAGTCCGGCCCAAGCGGCAGAACCAATTCAGGAGCGCTCTCATGTCCTTCTCCCCTTCAGACACCGCGTTGGTTGTCACCGATCCTCAGAACGATTTCCTCAGTCCCGATGGTGTGACGTGGGAACTCGTCGGCAACTCGGTGACTGAGAACCGAACGGTCGAGCATCTCGACCAACTCTTCCGAGAGGCCAAGGCAGGCGGCTACGAGGTGTTCGTTTCGCCCCACTACTACTACCCGACCGACAAGGGCTGGAAGTTCGGCGGCATGGTCGAAACGATGATGCACGACATCAACATGTTTGACCGAGCAGGACAGCTGACAACGGAAGGGTTCGCGGGGTCTGGCGCCGACTGGATGACCGGTCTCGACAAGTACATCGACGACGGTGCGACGATTGTCACGAACCCCCACAAGGTCTACGGACCTGAGTCAAACGACCTCGCCCTTCAGCTGAGGAAGCGAGGAATCTCAAAGGTCGTTCTCGCCGGGATGTCCGCCAACCTGTGCGTCGAGGCCCACATGCGTCAGTTGATCGAGGATGGGTTCGAGGTCACCGTGGTCAAGGATGCGACAGCGGCAGCCCAACATCCTGAAATCGGAGACGGATACGCCGCAGCGGTGATCAACTTCTCGTACATCGCGAGCAGTGTTTTGACGACGGACGAAGCGGTAGCTGCGTTGAACGAGCAGTAGCGAAAGGCCAGACGCGGGACCAACGATTGGCTTCCTAGTCCGGCCGCTTTCATCCACTGAGAGGTTCGGCAGCGAACCCCGCGCAGCAACCTGCCTATATTTGCTGCTAAATGCCGACCAAGAAGCCAAACCCAGCTGAACTCCTCTCCCTCAACGAGGTTGCAGAGAAGCTAGGGGTTCACTACATGACCGCCTACCGGTACGTGCGCCTCGGGATACTTCCCGCAACCCAACAAGGCCGTTCATGGGTTGTTCGCAGCGATGACCTCGATGCGTTCACGGCCGATGACGGAGAGGCAAAGCCGTCCAAACGTGGCGAAGCGAACTGGCCTGAACGGCTCTACAACCGGATGATCGCTGGCGACGAGTCAGGCGCATGGGCAGTGGTCGAAGCAGCAATGGCATCGGGCATGACCGGCCCTGAGGTGTACACGAAGTTGCTGGTACCCACGCTCAGGGACGTCGGAGAGAAGTGGGAAACCGGCGAAATCGACGTCGCAGACGAGCACGCCGCCTCCCGAGTCGCAGGGCGCATGATCGCCCGCCTCGGCCCAAAGGTCGCTCCGAGAGGCGTCCGCCGAGGCACGATTGTCCTCGGCTCAACCGCCAAGGAACTCCATGGACTTCCTCTTTCGATCGCTGCCGACCTCTTCCGCAGCGCCCGATTCAACGTGATCGACCTCGGTCCGAACCTCCCACCAGCCTCTTTTGCAAAGGCCGTCGCTGGAGCCGATGACGTCGTCGCCGTCGCCCTTGGCGTGACGATGACCAGACAGGACAAAGCGATTCGAGACACCATCGAAGCCATCCGTGAAGTGTCCGACGCACCCATCATCCTTGGTGGTGGGGGGTCCACAGCAGCAAAGGCTGAGAAGCTCGGCGCCGACGGATACACCGCGACCGCCGAAGATGCGATCGCTGCCTTCGAAGAGATCCTCGCCAACCGTTAGGCGACGGCGCTCATCTCGTCGATGTAGGTCACCTGAACACTGTCGGTCGGCGGCGCCGGCACTGGGCGGTACTTCGCCCCCTTGCGCCACAGTTTGAATGCCTCGACGTGGATGCCTCCGAGGACTTTGAGCGTGAGCAGCGGCTTTGTGAAGAACTGGCGGAGAAGGCTCCGTGTTGTGAGCTTCGTGCGGCTCCCCTGCTGTGAGGCGGTCAGGAACCGTGACCCGTCGGCGTCGAGGTACTCAATCACAATGCCGTACTCGTCCGTCGGAGGCTTCAGGGTGACCCTGTACTTGCCGACCTGATCGAAGAACGGGGAGACGTGGAGCACCTTGTCGAACTCATGCCGCGGGACAGGTGCGCCCTCCACCTGCTTCGGGAGAATCGCAAGATTGGAGTGGCTGTGACCGAACGTGTTGTGCACCTCGTACATCACGGCTCGAAGGCTGCCATCGATGTCGTGCCCAAACCACACGGTGATCGGGTTGAACGTGTAGCCAAGGATGCGCGGGAACACGAGGAGGCTGACCTTGCCGCCTTCGAGATCGACGCCAGCGTCAGCGGCGTGCTTAGTGAACCAGGCCTTCAGGTCTGAGCCATCTCGTGGCCCGTGGTCCTTGTCGTGGAAGGCAACAAGGTTGAACCGGTTGCGAGACAGGATCGGGATGCGCTTGACCGCTCTGTCGATGTCGTCAAGGTCGATGAGCATTGAGTAGACGGAGTACTTGAGTTCGTGCCCCATCGGTTTGAACCGCTTGTGCCGAACCACGGATTCGTAGATGGCGGTGTTCATACGAGGACTCGTTCCTTCGCCGGGGCGGCGTGGATCGCTGCAGTCGAGGCTGGCGTGACATCGTCGTGCCATGGAGCCGGTGCCCCAAGGGCCGCAGCAACGGTGAGCCCTGATTGGAGTCCGTCCTCGTGGAACCCGTATCCGAGGTGTGCCCCCGCGAACCAGATGCGGTCCGCACCTTGGATGGTCGGGATCTCTTTCTGGGCACGTTCCGTGTCGACGCTGAATTGGGGGTGCATGGCGGCCCACCGGTCAATGACCGTCGAAGGATCGACGGTGTCGCCGGGGTTGAGGGTAACGATGACGTCTGATGGTGTGTCGATGTTCTGGAGCTTGTTCATCCAGTACGACACCGATACCGGCCTGGAGCCGTCGTCCTCTGTCCGTTCGATTCCATTCCAGGCAGACCAGACCCTGCGGCTCGAGGGCATTGCGTTGGCGTCGGTATGGAGCACCACTTCGTTGCGGTCGTAGGTGAACGTCGACAGGATGCGCCGCTCCTCGCCAGTGGCCTCGTCGCCGAGAATCTTGAGAGTCACGTCGGCGTGGGTCGCGAACACGACCTGGTCGAAGGCCTCTGTGGCGCCGTGGACGTCAGTGACATCGACGCCGTCTGCAGTGCGACGAACCGAAGCGACACCTCGCTCAGTGTGGACTCGTGTGATCTCCTTGCTGATGCGATCGACGTATGCCTTGGACCCGCCGGTGACGGTGCGCCACTGGGGGCGATCGTTGAGCCGGATGAGGCCGTGGTTGTTGAGGAAGCCGAGGAAGGTGCGTGCTGGCATGTCGAGGGCGTTGTTGCGGGTGCCTGACCAGACGGCAGATGCAAGCGGCATGAGGTAGTACTCGCCGAATCCTGTCGGGTATCCCCGGTCGACGAGGTAGTCCCCGATGCTGACATCGGATGGGACGAGGCCCTGTTCAAGGCGGTCCCGTTCTGATCGGAAGCGGCGGATGCCACGGACGATGTCCCAGATGCGCTTGTCCGCCACTGAGCGGGGGCGGCTGAACATGGCTGAGGCTCGGCCTGCGTATTCGACATCGCCGTCTTCGGTCGACACGGCAAAGGACATATCCGAGTCCTCGGTTTCGACGCCGAGGGTCTCAAAGAGCTTGACGAGGTTCGGGTAGTTGCGTTCGTTGTAGACGATGAAGCCGGTGTCGACGGGAATGGTGTGTCCGTCGATGTCGATCTCGAGGGTGCGTGAGTGACCGCCGACCCGTTCGTTTGCTTCAAAGAGGGTGACGTTGTGTTCAGCGCTGAGCGCCCACGCGGCGCCGAGGCCTGCGATTCCTGATCCGATGACTGCGATGTGCATGTGTTCTGTCCTAGCCGAGGTGTTCCTGACAGGAATACGGCACCCGCTGTGTTTTTGGATGAAGATCACGGGCGGCAGGATTCCTCATCCGAAAGACATGATGGTCTCGTAGTGTTGGTGCCCATGGGATTTCTCGACACCACCCTCGACAAGACGCTCGCCGGCTACACAAAGCTCGGCGTTTCATCGCGCGGAATCGACGTGACGGAACGCTTCGAAGAAGTCGCAGGCGAACACATCATGGTGACGGGAGCGACGGGCGGAATCGGAAAGGCAGCAACGCTTCGTCTTGCCGAGAACGGCGCCATCGTGCACGCCGTGGGCCGCAACCCAGCCAAGCTCGCGGCACTCGTAGCCGAGGGCGGCGAACGGATCATCCCCCATCAGGCAGATCTCTCGTCCATGGCATCGATTGCCTCGCTGGCATCGGAATACATCGAGTCCGGCTTTCCTCTCCATGCGCTGGTCAACAACGTCGGCGTGATGAGCAGGGAGCGAACGGTCACCGACGAGGGTTTCGAACTGTCGTACGCAACCAACCTCCTCGGTCAGTTTCTCCTTATTGAATTGCTTGCACCGGTCTTGGATGCGTCATCACCCTCGCGGGTCGTGCTCGTCTCGTCCGGTGGCATGTACTCACAGCCGTTGACGGTGTCGAATATCCAATCGGTCGACGGCGAGTACAACGGCACCGATGCGTACGCACGCACCAAGCGCGGCCAGGTGGTCCTCGCTGAGCTGCTTGCCGCGCGTTTCGCCGACGATCATGTGTACGTCAACTCGACGCACCCAGGCTGGGTCGACACCGAAGGTGTCCGCACATCGCTTCCGACCTTCAGACGGATCACTGGTCCGTTTCTGCGGGATGAAGCCCAAGGCGCCGACACGATTGTGTGGCTTGCGGCCGCCGAAGAGGCGGTTGGCGAAACGGGGTTCTTCTTCCACGACCGCGCTGCTCGCCCAACACACCGCCTCAAGAAGACCCACACCGCAGAAGCCAACCGCGAGGCCTTCCTCGCCATGCTCACCAAAGATGCCGCACCGTGGCTGTCGCCAACGGTGGCATCAATACCAACGACTCAATCGGAGAACCCTGATGCCAAAGATCAATAGAACCGTCGCAACCGGAGCCTCTGTGGAAGACGCCTTTGCGTTCCTCGCCGACTTCTCCAATGCCCCCGCCTGGGACCCAGGAACCGAGACGTCAGTGCCTCGTGAAGATGGCGGCCCAAAGGCTGGCCTCACCTACGACCTCGTAGTCACATGGGGTGAGCGCAAGCTCGACATGGAATACACGATCACCGAATTCGAACAGGACGCCAAGATCGTGCTCGTCGGAGACGGTAAGACAACAACAGCCGTCGACACGATGACATTCGTTGCGGTCCCGGACGGCGGTAGCGCCGTCACCTACGAGGCCGACATCAAACTGAAGGGCGTCCTCCGCCTTGCCGAGCCCTTCCTCGGCAAGAAGTTCAAAGAACTCGGCGACGAAGCCGAAGCCGGCATCCTCCGCGAACTGAGAAGAATCTCAACGCAGGGCTAGGGATTCAAGCCGCTACACGGCTGATCAAGCGACCACCAGGACTCCTGTTCCGCCGATCTATTTGACGAAATTCAACAAAACAGTTGACACATATTCTGATTTAGTGCTAACTTAGTGCTAAATCACTTCTCGAAGTGAACATGCACACTCATCAGGAGCTTTGAAAGACATGGCACAAGCCTTCACCCTCACCGAATCACCGGCCACACCAACTGTTGAAGACCTACGGTCGAATGACAGACTCATCGTCGAACGGGTTGCCGCTGGCGACCAACTGGCCCTTCGAGAGGCGTACGACCTCTACGGGAGCTACGTCAACGGTGTTGCGATTGGGATTCTCAAGGACCGCTATCTCGCAGCAGACATCACCCAGGAAGTGTTCCTCCGCTTGTGGAACCGTCACGGTCGCTA